>Ga0070738_10002653_pt1 | contig 26409 bp, 15 predicted proteins | sample Coa_R2_2_FD_66446 | JGI IMG/M metagenome (GOLD analysis project Ga0070738, IMG submission 66446) | Surface soil microbial communities from Centralia Pennsylvania, which are recovering from an underground coalmine fire - Coalmine... | ecosystem: Environmental > Terrestrial > Soil > Unclassified ...
TTCTTTTGTCCGTGGTCCGTGGTCCGTGGTCCGTGGTGCGCGGACGCGGGCGGACTCGCCTGGGCCAGGAAAGTTGAGGCACTCGCAGAGAGCGGAGGCGGCGCAGCGGAGCGGCAGCTCCGACCACGGACCACGGACAAGTATGTCCGGTTAATCGGTACGACGATCGAGTCGGTCGCGAGGAGTGTGGGCTGGCGGAACTATGCTCGGTTAATCGGTGTATCCAGATGACTCGTAGCGGCGTGGCGGCCGCGCGTCGAGACCGAAGTATGTCCGGTTAATCGGTATTCGTCCGTGGTCCGTGGTGCGCTGCCGCGGTCTGACTCGCCGGGTCCGGGAAAGACAGGGCACTCGAAAAGGGGCGACGACGGCGCAGCGGAGCGGCAGCTCCCACCACGGACCACGGACCACGGACAAATATGCTCGGACTATCGTTACTGGACGGGTGCCTAGCTAGGGGGTGAGGTGCGGGATGGCGGCGGGGCAGGGCAGGGGGGTGAGGGATCGAGCATGTTGCCGAAAGGCGACGTCGGCCGGAAAGGTCTGGCCGGCGCGGGTCTTGCCGCACGGTCGATCGGTTGAATTGGTGGGTGGGCGCGATCGCTCTGGTTGATGTTCGAGGGGAGGGATCGTAAGCTGGGAGAGCACAGAGCGGTGACTACGAGGGGGGCATCTGGGATGAGGAAGAAGACCGTCAAGCGTCTGGCGATCCTGATTCTGGTGATTGGCCTGGTCGGCGGCGGCGGTTATTTCGCCTGGCGGTCCCAGGTCCAGAAGCGGGCCCAAAGCATCCTGGATGAGGCTGCGCGCGCCGAGGAGCAGAAGGACTTCGCCAAGGCGGAGGAGCTCTATCGGCAGTGGCTGGCGGTGACGCCCGATGACCCGGACGTCCAGATCAAGTATGCCGATGTGCATGTGAAGGTGGATAAGTTGCCGAGGCGCCGCGACGAGGCGCTGCAGATTTACGATCAGGTCCTCAAGCGCGGCGAGCAGGCCGGGCGCGCCGACCTGCGGCGGCGTGCGGCGGAGCTGGCGATCGAGGCCGGTCGGTTCGGCAAGGCGCAGGTCGACCTGGAGATCCTCTTGAAAGCGGCCGAGAAGGATAACCGTCCTGATGGCCATCTCGAGTACCTGATGGGTCAGTGCCGCGAGCAGGACAAGGACGCCGCCCAGGCTGTGGAATTCTACGGCCGCGCGATCGAGCACGCGGCCCCCGAGCGCCTGCAGGCCTACGCGCGGCGCGCCGCCCTGCTGCGGGACCCGCTCGGTCGCAAGGACGAGGCCGACCAGGTCGTCGCGGCGATGGTCCAGTCCGACCCCAAGAACTATCGGGTCTACCTGGAGCGCGGGCGATACCGCCATCGCTTCGGCCTGGCGGGCGCCCGGGACGACTTCCAGAAGGCCCGCCAGCTCGCCCCCCAGGAGCCGGAGGTCTATCTGGAGATGGCCCAGATGGACCAGACCTCCTCCGGCGTCGACCCGGCGCGGCGGACCCTCGAGGAGGGCCTGAGCCGGGTGCCGGACTCGGTCCCCCTGACCCTGGCCCTGGCCAATCTCGAGCTCCGCGCCGGCCGCGTCGAGCGGTCGATCGAGGTCCTGCAGCAGGGACTCAAAACCGATCCCGACTCGTCGGCCCTCCGCCTGCCGCTGGCCATCCTCCTGGCCGAGCGCGGGGCCACCGGCGAGTTGCTCCTGCAGATCAAGGAGCTGGAGCGGATCGAGTTCCCTCCCTTCATGATCCAATATCTCAACGCATACTATCATGTGAATCGAAATGAGTACGTCCAGGCCCGCCGGATCCTCACGCCGCTCCTGGCGGAGGGGGCCCGGAGTCCGGAGCTGAAGGCGCGGGTCAACCTGCTGCTGGCGCGGTGCTACGGCGCGTTGAAGGAGCCCGAGCTGGAGCGGTTGGCCTACGAGCGGGCCCTGGTGAACAATCCCCGGGACTTCCGCGCGCAGCGCGGGTTGATCGACGGCATGATTGCTCGGGGGGAGATCGACCGGGCGATCGAGGCGTATCGGCGGCTGATCGAGGCGGTGCCCGAGGTCCGGCTGACGCTGGCGCAGCTCCTGATCACGAAGAACCGGCAGCTGCCGGCGGCCCGGCGCAACTGGGGCGAGGTGGACAGCCTGATCGCCGCGGCGGCCCGGGCGGCGCCCGAGTCGATCCGGCCGGTCTTGCTGCGGATCCAGGCCCTGACCGAGCGGGGCGAGCTCGCCAAGGCCAGGGAGCAACTGGCGGCGGCCCGCACCCGGTTCCCCAAGAATATTGAGCCCTGGGTCGTCGAGGCCGAGCTGCTGGGGCGCCAGCGCCGGTACGCCGAGGCCCTGGCCCTGCTGGACCAGGCCCAGCGGCAGTTCGGCGATCGGGTCGAGCTGCGGATCGGCCGCGCGGAACTCGCGGTGCTCCAGGGGGGGCCGCGGGTCGTCGCGGTCTTGAACGACCTGGCCCAGGGGCTCGACGCTTTCTCCCGGGACGACCGCGGCCGGTTGCTCACCGTGTTGGCCCAGGAGCTGAGCCGGCAGCAGGACCAGCCGGGGGCCGGCCGGATCTGGTCGCTGCTGGCCGCTCAGGAGCCCGACGATCTGGACGCGCGGATCCACCTCCTGGAGCTGGCCTTCCAGGCCGACAAACCGGCGGAGATCGAGAAGCAACTCACGGAGATCGAGCGGATCGAGGGATCGTGGGCCCGCTGTTTCCGGGCGCGGTACCTGCTCTGGCAGGCCCGGCGCAGCGGCGAGCCGGCCGCGGCCCGGCGGCTGCGGATCGAGGCCCAGGCGATCCTCCGCCAGCTCAAGGCCAGCCGCCCGGATTGGTCCGTCGTCCCCACGGTTCAGGCCGAGCTGGACGAGCAGGAGCTGGAGGACCTGGTCCAGACCAAGGCCGACCCAACGCGCATCCGCGAGCAGCAGGAGGGCCTGATCGCGTCCTACCGCCGGGCCATCGAGCTGGGTCTGCGCAACCCGACGCTGGTCCGCCGCACGGTCCAGCTTCTCTTCGCCGCCGGCAGGGGCCACGAGGCGCTGGAGCTGCTCAACCGGATGCCCGCGGGGACCTCGGTCGCCAGCGACCTGGGACGGTTCACGGCGCAAATGGCCCTGGCCAGCCGCGACTTCCACCAGGCCGAGGAGATCGCGCGCAAGGCGGTGGCCGCCCGGCCCGAGGACTTCCAGGAACGGCTCTGGCTGGCCCAGATCCTGGCGGACGGCGGGAAGCTCCCCGCGGCCGAGACCGAGCTGCGCCGGGCGGTCGACCTGGCCAAGAACGATCCCCAGCGGTGGATCGCCCTGGTCGATTTCTTGGTCCGGACCAATCACCTGGACAAGGCCGAGAAGACCGTCCAGGAGGCGGTGGCCAACCTGCCCAAGGATCCGATGGCCCTGGCCCTGTGCTGCGAAGTGGTGGGCAAAGCTTACGAGAAGGGCCCGACCGAGGAGCCGGTGAAGAAATGGTATGCCGAAGCGCGGAGCTGGTACGCCAAGGCGCAGGCCGACGCCGGCGACCCGCTCCTGGTGGCGCGGCGGCTCACGGACTTCCTCCTCCGCACCAACCAGGTCGCCGAGGCCGAGAAGCAGCTCGGTGAACTGCTCCAGCGGGCCAACACGGCCACGTCCGCCGCGACGGCCGCCTGGGCCAGGCGCAGTCTCGCCCAGGTCTACATCGCCTCCAGCGATCCGGCCAAGAGAGCCCGGGCCCTGGACCTCTTCCAGCCGGCCGGCCAGGAGAGCGCCGCCGGTGAGGACCTCGAGGACCAGCGGGTCCTGGCCCGCGTGCTCGCCGCCCAGGGCGACCCCCAGCACCGCCGGCGCGCGATCGAGATCCTCGAGTCGCTGATTGGTCGCAACCTGGCCAACCCCGACGAACGGCTCCTGCTGGCCCGGCTGCTCGAGACCGCCGGCGATTGGCCCAAGGCCCGCGCGCAGTACCGCGATCTCATCCTTCGGACCGAGAACGCGCGCGACCAGGCGACGATCAACCGCCGGCCCAGGGATCTGACCCTCTTTGTCGATGCCCTGCTCCGCCACAGCAAGCCCGGCACCGCCGCGGATCCCGAATTGGCCGAGGCGCGGGACCTGGTCAAGCAGCTCCCGCCCGAGGCGCTGCAGACGGTGGTCTTTGAGGTGGAGCTCCGCCGGGCGGCGGGCCAGCTCGGCGAGGCGGCGGACCTGCTCCGGTCCTTCCTGGAGCGCCCCAAGCTCGCCCCCGTCTTCATCCAGACCCTGGCCAAGCAGGCGGAGAGCCTCAAGCAGGACGAGCTGGCCGAGAAGTTCTACCGCCGGCTGGCCACCGAGGCCGGCGACCTCCCGACCAAGCTCGAGCTGGCCCGGTTCCTCGGCCGCCGCCATCAGCTCCAGGCCGCTCTCGACACCTGTGCGCCGCTCTGGGCCGACCCTCGCAATCGGGAAGTCGTGGCCATGACCTGCATGGCCCTCCTCTTCCCCGCCGACGGGGACGACTCCAAGGTCGATCCGGCGCAGTTCAAACGGGTCATCAACTGGCTGGAGCAGGGGGTGGCCCAGGATCCCAAGGCCACCCGGATCATGGTCGGTCTGGCCAACCTCTACGAGCGGCTGGGCGAGTACAAAAAGGCCGAGATCCTCTACGGCAAGATCATCGAGATGAACGATCGCGACGGGGTCGCCTCCAACAACCTCGCCTGGCTGATCGCCCTGAAGGACCGCCGCTCGAAGGAAGCCCTGGACCTGATCGACAAGGCGATCAAGCTCAAGGGCCCCCTGCCGGATTTCCTCGACACCCGGGGCGTCGTCTACTTGATCGCCGGCGACGGCCCCCGCGCCATCGCCGACCTCGAGACCGCCGTCAAGGCCGCCCCCACCTCATCCAAGTGGTTCCACCTGGCGCAGGCCTATCTCCACGTCAAGGACAAGCCCAAGGCCAAGAAGTGCCTGGAGACCGCCAAGTCCCTGGGATTGCCCAGCGGGCTGCACCAGCTCGAGAAGGCGCCCTACCAGAAGGTGCTCGATGAGCTGGGCTCGTCGTGAAGTGAAGATCGGCCGACGGAGCCGGCTCCTACAGGAAGGGCGGGGGGGTCCGTGTCGTTGTCGGGGCCGCCGGCTCCAGCCGGCGACTGTCCGCTATTCCCGCACGATCGCCTGGAGATAGGCCCCATACTCATTGGGGATGCGCGCGGCCAGGTGTTCCAGTTGCTCGGCCGTGATGAAGCCCATGCGGTAGGCCACTTCCTCGATGCAGGCGATCTTCAGACCCTGGCGGGATTCGATGGCTTCGACATAATTGGCCGCCTGGATCAGCGACTCGGTCGTCCCCGTGTCGAGCCAGGCGAAGCCGCGGCTGAAGACCTCGACCCGGAGCTGGCCGCGACTGAGGTAGACGCGGTTGACATCGGTGATCTCCAGCTCGCCGCGCGGCGAGGGCTTCAGCCGGCGTGCGATCTCTTGGACCTGGTTGTCGTAGAAGTACAGCCCCGTCACCGCGTAGTGCGACTTCGGCCGGGACGGCTTCTCCTCGATCGACAGGGCCCGCCATTGGGCGTCGAACTCGACCACGCCGTAGCGCTGCGGATCCTTGACTGGGTAGGCGAAGACCGTCGCCCCGCTCTCCTGCGCCGAGGCGCGCTGGAGCATCCCCTGGAACCCCTGGCCGTAAAAGATATTATCGCCCAGGATCAAGGCCACGGGGTCCCCGCCGATGAAGTCCGCGCCGATCAGGAAGGCCTGGGCCAACCCGCCGGGGTGGGGCTGGACCGCGTAGGTGATCGTGATCCCGAGCTGGCTGCCGTCACCCAGCGCCCGCTCGAAGCCGCCGATGTCCTGCGGCGTCGAGATCAGCAGGACCTCGCGGATCCCCGCCAGCATCAGCGTCGCCAGCGGGTAATAGATCATCGGTTTGTCGTAGATCGGCAGGAGTTGTTTGCTCACGGCGCGGGTGATCGGATAGAGCCGCGTCCCCAGGCCGCCCGCCAGGATGATGCCTTTGCGAAACATGGTTGGTGAGTCCTTTCGCTGGCTGTGCTGGCCGTCCTGAAGTCCTCGAGTCCCAGGTGGCGCGGCCGGCCGTACCAGTGAGGGAGGGACGGACGGTGCCGGGTGGCGGTTCCACCCGGGACCAGCCGCCCGCGCCGGGTGCCCGGCACGAAGCACTCGAGGATTCGAGGACAGGGATTATAGCCTCCCCAGGGATGGACCGACAGGCCGGTGCAGGCCATGGTTGGGAGGCCGCGGCGACTGTGCGATCATCCAAGCCGATTCCGGTGGTCGCCGCCCACATCCGTCGCTTCCGGCGATCCACACGTGGACGCCGGCACCGGTCCCGTCGATAATGGTATTTTGTCCTTCTGACCGTTGTCCGTTGTTCGCTTCGCCGGCTGACTCAGTTGGTCTGGGAACGCTGAGGCACTCGAAGAAGCGCAACGGCAGCGCCCCGGAGCGGCGGCTCCGACCACGGACCACGGACCACGGACCAATCCGCATGACGTCCTTCTCGAATGCCTGTGGGGTCAAGGACGCGCTCCTGTTCACCATCGAGGGGCCGGAGTCGACCGGACCCGAGCTGCGGGGGCTGTCGCAGCCGTTCGTGGTGATCGGCCGCGACCGCAGGACCGACCTGCTGCTGGAGAATCCCCAAGTCAGCCGGCGGCACGTCTACCTCCAGGTGATCGGGGGATGGGTGTTCTGGATGGACCTGGAGAGCCGGACCGGAACGCGGACCGAAGCGGGCCTGCGGAAGAGCGGATGGCTGAGGGAGGGTCAGCACCTGGGCATCGGGCCCTTCACGGTCCGGTGGTCCGGTGGCGCCGTCGCGACTCCGTGTGAGTTCCCGGAGGTCACGCCCCTGGTGGCGCAGACCTACGGCCGGGAGCCTCTGCCCGAGGTGGCGCTGGAGTTCCTCAACGGCCCGTCGCAGTCGATGTTCTGGCCGATGCGGCGCGTGATGTCCTTGATTGGCTCGGCCAAGGGGTGCAAGTATCGGCTGGCCGACCCGAGCGTCTCGGCCTTCCACGCCAGCCTGCTGCGGACGCCGGCGGGGTTGTGGGTGGTCGACCTGCGCGGGGGTCAGAGCATCACCGTCAACGCGGTGCCGGTGCGTACCGACGTTTTGGTCGACGGCGACGTCCTGGGCATCGGGCAGTATCGGATTCGGATGCGGGTCCGGTACCGGAACCGGGACCGGGACCGGGGATCGGCCGACGGGATGGCGGCGCGCGGCCGGGCGTCCGGGGCCGGCCGGCTGCCCCGGTCGAGTCGATCCGCGAGCTTGTCCCTACTTCAGCCGGATCAGGCCCAGCCGGTGCCCGGCGACCCGCCGCCGGTGAACACCCTGCCGGTTCCGATCGTCGCGACGGGGTTTGGCGTCGAGGTCTTGTCCTCGACCGGCTCGACCACCGCCTCGTTGAATCCGCCCGGCACGAGCGAGTCGGTGCTGGTGCCCCTGGTCAACCAATTCAGCCTGATGCAGCAGCAGATGTTTGACCAGTTCCAGCAGGCCATGAGCATGCTGGTCCGGATGTTCGGCACGATGCACCGCGAGCAGATGGACGTGATTCGCGACGAGCTCGACCGGCTCCATCAGCTCACCGAGGAGCTCCAGGCCCTCCGGAGCGAGCTGGCCAACTCATCCCGGGGACCGACCGGCCCGCGCGCCGGCGGCGCCACCGCGGCGGCGGGCCCCGAACGCCGCGCGGCCCCGAACCCGAGCCTCGCCGCGGTGCCGCCCCTGGCCGCCGCCGGCCGGCGCGAGCCTACGAAGGACCCGAGCCTGCCACCGGTGGCGGCCGCGGCCGGACCGCCGCCGTCATCCAAACTGCCGCCGAGCCCGCGCCGCGATCCACCCCAGGACGGCAGCACCACCGCCGCCGCGGGCACCCCCCGAGAGCCTGCCCCTTACGAAGGTGAGGCCCTCCTGTGGATCCACCAGCGGATCGCCGCCCTCCAGCAGGAACGTGAGACCAGTTGGCAGAAGATCCTCAAGCTCATCCCCGGGGCTCCGTAAGCGATCGGCCGCCCGCTTCGCTCAGGGCCGCCCATCGAGCGCCTGCCGGATGATCGCGCCGCGGGACTGGTGCATCGCCCGGTGAGTGCGACCGCGTACCGCTTCGAGGCCCCGCAGCCCCAGCGCGCGGAGCGTGGGGCGGTTGTGGGCGGCCCAGACCATCGCTGCGGCCAGCGCTTCGACGTCGCCCGCGGGGACCAGGCGACCGGTTGCCTCGGGCGCGACGACCTCCCGGATCCCCCCCGTGTCCGAGCCGAGCACCGGTACCGCCTGGGACATCGCATCGAAGAGCACCCGTGGCTGTTCGTCGCTGAGCGAGGGGACCAGCACCGCGTCCTGGCGGCCAATCAGCGAGAAGAACGGCAGACCGCAGGAGACCGGTTCGAGCACGCTGAGGCGCACCGGCCCCGCCAGCTCCTGGCTGGCCTGTAGACAGTCGTCCCGCAGGGGACCTTCACCCACGACGGTCAGGTCCAGCTCCGCGCCCATCCGGCCGGCGGTCCGGGCGGCCGCCAGCAGCTCCAGGACCCCCTTCTGGGGGATCAACCGCCCGGCGAAGAGCAGCCGGACCGGGCCCGTCTTCTGGTCCCACAGCGCGGCGGCGGCCGCCGGGCTGGCGATCCATTCGTCGTCCACCCAGGTGGCCGGGTTGACGTGGGCCCGCGGCGCGCCGGGGGGCAGGAACTCCCGCAGGTAGCCGGTGGAGGTAAAGAACCGCAGGTCCGCGGCGCGGACCCACCAACGGTTCAGCGTTTCGGCGAGGAAACCGCGGAGCCGCCGGTGCCAGGCGGCGCCGGGCGTGGCACGCCAGAATGAGGACTCGATGTTGGTCATCAGGAACTTGCCGCGGAGCTTGGCGATCGGGCAGGCAATCCAGCCCTCGTTCAAGGGCCAGCCGCCAAACCCGGTGTGGACGATCCGGGCCTTTCCGATGGCGCGCCAGGCCGTCGCCACCGCTTGCGGCAGCGCGACCAACGCGGCCACCCGGCCGCGGGGCGCCGGCAGGGGCACGAGCTTGAGCCGGTCGAACGGCGGCCCGCTCAGCGGCAGCGGCCGGGTCCCCGGCCCGGGCGGCCCGTGGACCACCGGGCAGGCCAGGGCCATGTCCTCGATGTACTCCAGGTGCAGCGCCAGGTCCTTGACCCACAGCGGATCGGTGTGGGGACACCCCTGGGGGTCGATCGTGATGGGCACGCAGACGAACAGCAGGTAGGGTTCGGTTACCAGTTTCATACCGATGCGCCCGACGCCGAACCGCTCTTCAGTCCAATCGCGAAGATGGACCATCCATAAAGATTACAGAACGATCCAATGAGATCGGCCCGCCGCCGCCGGATCACAGCCAGGGGCAGCTTGAGGACGTCCAGCGGCACCCGCGCCCAGTTCCGGCACGTCCCCACGGCCTCGACTCGCAGGTGGCATTGCTCGCGGAGGAACTCAAAGAGCCCATGCTTCGACCAGGGCCGGACATGGGTGGGATCGTCGTAGAAGTTGAAGGGACTGCTCTGCTCCCGGCAGAAGCCGAACGAGGGGACCAGGGTGGATGTCCAGTTGGGCGTCTCCACGTAGAATCCGCCACCGGACCGCAGAATGCGGTGGATCGCCTTGGCGATGCGGTTGGGATGGTCGAGGTGCTCGATGACGTGGGTCATCGTGATGATGTCGAAGAACGCGTCGTCGAAGGGCAGCTCCCCGTCGTTGAGATCGACGCGGCGGTAGTCGATCCCGGCCGGTCCCCGGTCCAGGACATCGACCCCGTAGAGTTCGGCCTGGGGATACAACCGGCGGAAGTTGGCGCAGTTGTTCCCGGGGCCGCATCCCAAGTCGAGGATCCGCCCGGGGTTCTGGAAGCCGGTCATGAACCGCCACCGCGGGTCGAACGGGCGGCGAAACCGGCGGTAACGAAATTCGGCCATGGTCTGTTCGTGGCGGGTGGCGGGAGAGGACTCGGACAGCTGAGTGGCGGGTGGCGCGGGGCGGGAAAATGCGAGGCCCGCTCCCAGGCCTTGTCCCGCCCCGCGCCACCCGCCACCCGCCCCGTCACACTTAATAGGCGCCCTTGCCCAGCAGCACGACGAAGAACGTCTTGAGGAGGATCCACAAGTCGCTGCCGAGCGACCAGCTTCCGACGTAATCGAGATCGAGCTGGATCATGCGCTGATAATCCACATCTTTCCGGCCACTGATTTGCCACGGACCGGTCACGCCGGGTGGGACCTGGAGGCGACCCTGGTATCCCCGCGGATTCAAGGCCGCCAGCCGGTCGCTGTCGCGGACCTGGAGCGGCCGGGGCCCGACCAGGCTCATCTCGCCGCGGAGCACGTTGATCAATTGGGGCAGCTCGTCCAGGCTGGTGCGGCGCAACAGGGCTCCCAGCCGCGTGACCCGCGGGTCATTGCTGAGCTTGAACAAGACGCCGCCGTGAGATTCATTGCTCTCTTCCAGGTCGCCCAGTTTCGCCTCGGCGTCGACCGTCATCGTCCGAAACTTGAGCATCCAGAACGGCCGGCCGCGATAACCCAGCCGCACCTGCCGGAACAGAGCCGGACCGCGGGAGTCCAGCCGGATCAACACTCCGATCAGGAACATCAACGGCGCGAGGAGCAGCAGGCCGACAGTGGCCCCGACCAGGTCGATGGTTCGCTTGACCAGCAACCGCAGCGCCTTCATCCGGTCGCGGCGATCGGTCAGCGGGGGGACCCACTGGAGGGACTCGGGCTCATCCTGAGCGATGGCCGCGCTGGGGAACGGGGCCGAGTTCAGGGGAGTCACGGTGCTCATCAGCGCAGATACTCCATGGATGGTCGTCTGCCCGGCCCTCGATGCCTCGGAGTGCCGTTTTACTCAATACATTGGGGTTCCACTATTTACTACGTCACAACACGCGATCATTCGACAGGGATTGCGGCCCGATCGAACAAATCGGGCGCCAGCTTAACGCGCCGGTTTCTGCCAGTCAATCATCGCCGAACGGCCGCCTCATCGTGTTGTTTTTTTGAATCAAATCGCGCCCTAGCTTCACAATGGCGACTCGTCCGCCCCGGCGCGGCGGGCCGGCTCCCGCGCCCCCGGGCTCACGCAGCTCGTGATCACGCGATCAGAAAACGCGGCGTCGGGCCTGCAAGAGGTCGTTGCGGCGCCGCTTCAGGATCCGATCCGGCCGGCCCGCCGGATCGTCGCGGCATCCGGGTGGGATCAGCCGCGATCGGAAAAAACGTGACGCTCGGATCGCCGTTACCTCGAAAGAAGGTTTAGGACGCTTGCGCGGAACGACGCCCGTCCCTGGGCCCGCTCCCGCGGCGTAGCCACCCCGGCGAACCCCGAGACCTCACCGAGCCGGCGAAGCGCCGGCGCGCGACGCGGGTGGCGCGCTCGACGATGCAGCATCAACCATGATGATCCCTCAATCGAGGTCAAGGCCCCGAAGCGCGGCCCGACGCCGATTCACCGGGCGGTCGGTCCGCTGAGTCCTGGATCGATACCCGCGACAGCTCTGGCGCGCGACCCCGCGCCGCCGCGCCGGGATCGTCGTGTGCTGAGCGGATTCCCCAGATCAGCGATCGGATCCGGCGGGACGAGCCGGGCGCCGACCCGGCGGCGTGGCTCACCAGGACTGCGGTTGGTCCCGACTCCCCACTCGCATCGGCTCCCCGTGACCCAGAGGCGCCCATGAAACGGCAGCAGCGCACCCAGGTGTTCCGACCCCGGGCCGAAGGACTCGAATCCCGGACCCTCCTCAGCGCCGACATCGGCGTCAACCTGGGAACAAATTCCATTTATGAAAATGAACCAATATGGACTGACGTCCACAACCTCGCCGCCGCCTGGACTCTCACCGGCAACCCCTCGGGCAGCGTCCCCTTGACGGCGGACAACTATCCCCTGGCCAATGCCTGGACCCAGTTCGACCTGGGCAACTACCCCGACGGCGACTACCAGCTCAGCTACACCGGCTCGGCCACGGTGAACTTCTGGGGCGACGGCCAGCTCGCCGGGCCGGTCACCACCGGGGCCAACGGCGTGACCACCGGCACGGTCGTCGTCCACCACAGCCAGGGCGGCAACTTTTTGTACATGAGCGTTTTCAACATCAACACCGCCAACCCGATGGACAACTTCCACCTGTACATGCCCGGGTACTCCCCTAGCTCCAATCAGATGTTCACGAATGCCTTCCTCCAGCAGCTCCAGCCGTTCTCCACCATCCGGTTCCTGAACTGGACCCTGACCAACGACTCGTACGAATCAACCTGGTCGTTGCGCACCCCACCCAACTCGTTCGTCGTGGCCGATACGACGCCGGTTCCCTGGGAGGACATCATCGAGCTGGGCAACGAGGCGCACAAGGACATCTGGATCAACATCCCGGTGGAGGCCACGCCCAACTACATCCAGAACCTCGCCCAGCTCTTCGCGGCCAGGCTGGACCCGGGCCTGCATGTCTACCTCGAGTACGGCAATGAGAACTGGAACTCGACCTTCTGGCAATACAACCAGGTGTACACGATCGCCAGGTCAAACCCGCTGGTGAGCCAGTCCGCAGGCCAGTACGTGATGGTCGCGCAGCAGAGCGCCTACGAGATGGTCGCGATCGCCAGGGCCTTCGACCAGGCCTTTGGCGCGCGCAGTGCCCAGGTCCGGCCGATCTTTGCCGGGTTCACCGACGACCCCAGGTATCAGCAGTGGGCCCTTCAGTTCATCCAGCAGAACTACGGCGCCCCGAGCCAGTACCTTTGGGGAATGGCCATCTACACCTATGCCGGGATCCCCAATGACACCCAGGCCGGGCTCACGCTCAACGAGATCTTCTCCGAGCTCGAATCGTACATCACTGGGGGGCTGACTTCCGCGCTCCAGACCAATGCCGCCATCGCCCACAGCTATGGGCTGAGCCTCGTCGGCTATGAGGGGGGCCAGAGCCTGGGCGAGGGGGGGACCGGGTCGAACTATAACCTCGAGCTCCAGGCGCAGTCGGATCCTCGGATGTTCCAGGTCTACATCAACCTGATCCACGCCTGGGAGCAGGCGGGCGGCGGCCTGTTGGAGCTGTACTCGTTGTGGGGCGACGGCTTCTGGGGATTGCTCCCCAACATCCTCGCCACGGGCAGCCAGAAGTGGAATGCCGTGATGACCGAGATCCTGCCCCTGGGCGATGCCAACCTCGACGGTACGGTCGACTACCCCGACCTTCAGATCCTGCTGGCCAACTCCGGCCAGACCAACGCGGGTTGGGATCAGGGGGACTTCAACGACGATGGGGTGGTGAACTGGGCCGATCTGAACATCCTGCGGGGCAACCTCAACCCCAGCGGCTTCACCCTGGCCCAGTTCGCCCAGGCCGCCCTGGCCGGGCAGCCGTCGGCCGTGACCGCCTTGCAGCCGGTGGAATACGACGGCTACGGCGTGACCTACGCCAGCAACCTGCCATTGGTCCCCGCCAGCGGCTCGGCAACCGTCCAGCCCGATGCGACCAGCGCCGGGGCCCCGATCATCCTGGCCGGCCAGTACTACACCAAGGGACTGGGTGTCAAGGCCGGCTCGTCGGTCACGATTCCCCTCGACGGCCAGTACTCCCGGTTCCAGTCCACCCTCGGCGTCGACGGCTGGTCGGACCCCAGCTCCTCGGCGGTGGTCTTCCAGGTCTACGGCGACGGCCGGCTCCTCTATCAGTCGTCGACGATCACCCTCGCCTCGGGGGGGATTCCCATCGACGTGAACGTCGCCGGCGTGCAGTCGCTCAACCTGGTCGTCGCGGCGGCGCCCGGCAGCAACAGTGCCACCGATCACGCCGTCTGGGCGGACGCCCGGCTGATCTCGACCAGCAACTTCGGCGCAACCACCCCCTACACCCTGACCTGGCAGCTCGCGCAGGCCGGTCGGGTGATCTCGACCCGGACGACCGACTCGTACCTGCTCGACGCGCCCGCACCCGGGACCTACACGCTGAGCGTGACCGTGGCTGACGCGTCCGGCGACACCGCCACGGCGAGCACCGTGGTGACGGTGACTCCCGGCACGCCGACCCTGGCGGCGATCCCCGCCCAGTCGATGACTGCCGGCCGGAGCCTGACGCTGAGTTTGCAAGGGAGCGACCCCAACGGCCTGCCCCTGACCGACTCGGCGAGTGTCGACTCGCTGGCCTACCACCTCAAGTCGACCCTGGGCCTCTACGAGGCGGGGAGCTTCTACACCAACTACTACGGCGGGGGCGAGCAGTGGGTGGCCGGCAACGGCGGGGCCTGGTACTACATCCTGCCCAGCGGCGCCTTCTACCAGTGGAGCGGCTCGGGCCTGACCGGCACGCTGGTGGCCCAGCTTGGTCCCAGCTACAACGCCAACCCCAGCTTGCTGGTCAATGCCCAGCCGGGTCAGGGCCAGGGGAGTGTCAGCCTCAGCGGCTCGACGCTGACCATCACGCCCGCCGCGGGCTTCGCCGGATTGCTGGCCGTCACGGCGACCGTCAGCAACGGCCATCTCAGTGCCAGCCAGACCTTCCAGCTCACGGTGATCGCCACGAATGCCCCGCCGGTCCTGGCGGCGATCCCCGCCCAGGCCACGACCAACGTCCAGAGCCTGACGCTGACCTTGCAAGGCAGCGGCCCGGCCGGCCTCCCCTTGACCTACTCGGCGCGAGCCGACTCGCTGGCCTACCACCTCAAGTCGACCCTGGGCCTCTACGAGGCGGGGAGCTTCTACACCAACTCCTACGGCGGGGGCGAGCAGTGGGTCGCCGGCAGCGGCGGGGCCTGGTACTACATCCTGCCCAGCGGTGGCTTCTACCGCTGGAGCGGGTCGGGCCTGACCGGCACGCTGATCGCCCAGCTCGGTCCCAGCTACGACGCCAACCCCAGCCTGCTGGTCAATGCCCAGCCGGGTCAGGGCCAGGCGAGTGTCAACCTCAGCGGGTCCATCCTGGCCATCACGCCCGATGCGGGCTTCACGGGCCTCCTCTACGTCACGGCCATCGTCAGTAACAGTAATGGCAGCACCAGCCAGGCCTTCCCGGTGACCGTGACTGCCCCGCCGATCCTGGCGGCGATTGCCAACCAGACGGTGGCCTTCGGCCAGGGCCTGACGCTGAGTTTGCAGGGGAGCGACCCCAACGGCCTGCCCCTGACCGACTCGGCGAGCGTCGACTCGCTGGCCTACCACCTCAAGTCCACCCTCGGCCTCTATTCCACGGGGGACTACTACACCAACGCCTATGGCGGGGGCGAGCAGTGGGTGCAGGGGACCGGCGGGGTCTGGTACTATATCCTGCCCAGCGGTGCCTTCTACAAGTGGAGCGGGTCGGGCCTGACCGGCACGTTCGTGGCGCAGCTCGACCCCAGCTACAACGCCAACCCCAGCCTGCTGGTCAATGCCCAGCCGGGGCAGGGTCAGGCGAGTGTCAGCCTCAGTGGGTCCACGCTGACCATCACGCCCAACGCGGGCTTCACGGGCCTCCTCTACGTCACGGCCACCGTCAGCGACGGTCCTGGCAGCGCCAGCCAGACCTTCGTGCTCACCGTGTCTCCCTCCACTGCCCTGCCGACCCTGGCGGCGATCCCCGCCCAGGCCACGACCAACGTCCAGAGCCTGACGCTGAGTTTGCAGGGCAGCGGCCCGGCCGGCCTCCCCTTGACCTACTCGGCGCGGGTCGACTCCGGTCAGGCGAGTGTCCGCCTCAGCGGGTCCACGCTGACCATTACGCCCGCCGCGGGCTTCACGGGCCTCGTGTACGTCACGGCCATGGTCAGCAACGCCAATGGCAGCGCCAGCCAGACGTTCCCGGTGACCGTGACGGACGTGCCGGCCCTGGCGGCGATTGCCAACCAGTCGGTGGCCGCCGGCCAGAGCCTGACGCTGAGTTTGCAAGGGAGCGACCCGGCCGGCCTCCCCTTGACTTACTCGGCGACCGTCGACTCGCTGGCCTACCACCTCGAGATCACCCTGGGCCTCTTCACCACGGGGAACTACTGGACCAACTCCTACGGCGGGGGCGAGCAGTGGGTGGCCGGCAGCGGCGGGGCCTGGTACTACATCCTGCCCAGCGGCGGCTTCTACCGCTGGAGCGGCTCGGGCCTGACCGGCACGCTGATCGCGCAGCTCGGTCCCAGCTACAACGAGAATCCCCGGTTGCTGGTCTACGCCCAGCCGGGCCAGGGCCAGGCGAGCGTCAGCGTCAGCGGGTCGACATTGACCATCACGCCCGATGCGGGTTTCACGGGCCCGTTGTTCGTCACGGCCACGGACAGCAACGGTCCTGGCAGCGCCAGCCAGAAGTTCCAGCTCACGGTCACGAGCTGAGGGTGGGGAGGCGTCCCGGCCCGGTCACGGTGGACCGGGTGCGGGTGGTGGAGATCCTGCGCGCCGGCCCGCTCACCCGGCGCCGGCCAGGACGACCTTGCGGCAATAGAAGGCCTCGGCGTGTCCGGCGAGGTGGCATTCCATGCCCCGGATTCGCATCAGGCCCAGGAAGGTCTCCGCCTGATACCAGTGCTTCCCTTGCTGGCTGCCGAAGTGCTCGGCCAGGAGGCCGATCTTCCGCTGGACGTGCTCCGGGCGGAGCGGGACGTAGAAGTTGGGCGTTCCCAGGTCACCGTCGTACTTGGGGATCTCGTACTCGAGGATGAGGTGATCGCGGAAGGTGTTCCAGGTCAGCTCGCAGGCCAGGCGGTGGTCCTGGTGGAGGTCGCCGCGGCAGTGGGTCAGGATCAGGTCGGGTGCGAAGGGCTTGAGGGTCTCGAAGAACTGCTTGACCTCGCCGCCGCTGTAAGGCAGGAAGCCGTCCTGGAACCCCGGCAGCTCGATCGACTTCGCCGCGGGACCGAGGAAGGCCTCGGCGCTGCGGCGGGCTTCCGCGGTCCGATCGCCGCGACTGGTCAGGACGACCCACTGAAACTCCACCCCCGGGAAATCCTCGATCAAGCGGAGCACGGTCCCACCGGCGCCGATCTCGATGTCGTCGGCATGGGCGCCGAGGGCCAGCACCCGGAGAGCACGTCCGGCCGTCGCGGTCAGGTCGAACCGGAACTCTTGCATTGGTCGCTCGCTTTGCTCGCTGCGTGGCGGGTGGCGAGTTACTGAGCGTCGCAGACAAACGTCAGGGATCGCCGGCCGGAGCCGGCTCCTCCCGAATCCGCCTGTGAGAGGGGGCTCCGTCCCCCGATCTTCAGCCAGGGATCGCCCGACTCCTACAGTTCGCGATCCCACTTCGCCCACTTGGCCTGGCCGTTGCTGTAGAGCTCGTTGAGGAAGTACATCTCCTTGGGCGTATCCATCGAGGCCCAGAAGCCCTCGTGGCGCCAGGCGACGAGCTTGCCGTCTTCGCGCAGGGCGTTGAAGGCGTCGGGCACGAGCTCGCGGCCTCCCTCAAGATAGGGAAAGATCTCCCGGCGGAGGACGAAGTATCCGCCGTTGATCCAGAGATTGCTGTCCTTGGCCGTCGCGATCCGGCCGACCGAGCATTTCTTGCCGGTGCCCACGCAGGTGACGACGTGGAAGCTGTGGCTGGGCGGCACGCAGAGGAAGGCGGCGACCTGGGACGGGTCGTCCCGCATCTCCTGCACCATCTCGTCGAGCGGGGCGTCGGTGAGGTTGTCCCCGTAGTTGGCCAGGAAGAGCTCGTCGCCTTCGAGCAACGGCTGGATCTTCTTGAGCCGCTGCCCGATGTTGGTGTGCAGGCCGGTGTCGACCAGGGTGATGTTCCAGCCGTCGATCTCGCTGGGCAGGTGCCGGACCTCCTTCCCACCCCGGGAGATCACGAAGTCATTCGCCGCCAGCTCGCTGTAGCCCAGGAAATAGTTCTTGACGGTGATGGCTCGATAGCCCAGGCAGAGGATGAAGTCCTGGAACCCGTAGTGGGCATAGTACTTCATGATGTGCCACAAGATCGGCCGGTCGCCGATGCGGAGCATCGGCTTGGGAATCTCCTCGGAGACTTCCCGCATCCGGACGCCCAGGCCGCCGCAGAAGATGACGACTTTCATGATGCTTGAATGAACCTCCGTCTTCCGGACGTTGCGACCGCGATTCTTATTGGAACGAGACCGGCCGCTCGAATCCAGGGGGGCGACCGCCTCAGGCTTTGTAAATCAGGCCGATCATCTTCAGCGCGACCCGGGCGGCCTTGATCTTGTTGGAGCCGACCCCCTTCGAATCGCCGATCCGGGCGCGGAAGAAGACCGGGATCTCGATGACGCGCATGGCCATTTTTAATGCTTCAATGAACATGTGCGGTGAAAAGTGGCTCCCACGGACGCGCAGGTGCCCCTTGAGGCGGCGATACGCCTCGACGCGGATCGCGCGGTAGGTGCAGCCCATGTCGGTCAGCCGGGTGCCCCAGAAGCGGGTCTGCACCAGCTTGGCGACGATCTGGTTGCCAGGGTTCAAGAGCCAATCCATCTGGGTATCGTGGTCGCGGAGTTCCTGCGTGGCGCGGGTGCCCAGGACGAGGTCGCAGTTCTCCAGGTAGGCGAGGAACTTCTTGACGTCGCGCGCGGAGAAGGTCATGTCCCCCTCGCACAGGATGATGACGTCGGCATCCTGGGCCGCCTCGGCGAGGGCGCGCATGCAGCAGGAGCCGTAACCGGGGATGGTCTCGATGACCACCTCGTCGGCGCCCGCCTCGGCGGCGATCCGCGCGGTCGCATCGGAGGAGTTGTTATCGACCACGATGACTCTGTGCACGTCCGGGCAGGCTTTGAATTCACGCACGGCCAGTCCGATGGACTCCTGGTCATTCCAGGCCGTCAGCCCGACGTGGACCCTGGCCCCCTCCAGCGATCGGTAGAAGGCGTTGCGCGGCGGCACGAGCCAGCGATGCACGAAGAACAGATTGGCGAAGGCCACGGCGGCGGCGAGGAAGGTCGCGGTGAGGGTCAGGCGGTGGATGGTCACGAACGTCGGGGCTTGGGCCAGGGGAGTCAGCGCCCAGAGCAGGGCGGTGATCCCGGAGACCACGATCAGGAACAAGGCGCAGGTCGTACTCCAGAGCGTGAACCGGCCGACCCACTTGACCGTCCCGGCTGAGGCGGCCCGCGGGTGTCTGACCGGTCGGGGCAGATGGGTCTCTTTGTAGACCGACATGATTTCGCAACGCACAGCAAAGGTCCCGGGGGCTACGACCGCGGCCGACTGCTCGAATCGATCGCGGTCGGGAGTCCGTCGTGGTGCCGACGGCTCGGCGCCTCGGCGGTCGGCGCGGCCCGGGAGCCGTCCCCGGGCTTGACCCGCAGGACGATCGCGGCCGGGTTGCGGAAGGCCAGCTCCACGAAGGGCAGGCTCTGGAGCCGGTCGGCCGTCCGGAGATCGCGGGCGATGACATACAGGGGGCGGCCCCCGAGCTGCTCCGCCGCCCGGCTCAGCCCGGCCGCGTCGATCGGGGCGCCGGTCTCGGCAAACACGTTCCGCGCCAGGGCGGATCGCGATTTCTCCTCGGAGGCGTTGACACCTGTCACGCCGGTCAGATACGTGTGGACCCAGACACCCCAGCCGTCATGGTGATGCGTGTCGAAGAAGTCCAGGTCGTTGTTCGTGCTCGTGTAGCCGATGTAGAGGGTCCGTCGGCCCAGCACGGGCACCATCAGCGTGTCGTCCAGGTAGACGGCCTCGGGCGGGGTTTGCTCGTCGATCCAGCGGTACAGGCGGTCCTGATCCGGGTCGCGGTGCCGTAACTGGGTTCCGACCTCGGCGATCGGCTCGCTGGGCCGCCAGTCGTAGAGCATGTCGGTCAGGTCGCGCAGCAAGCCGAAGAGAATCGACAGGGGTATGAGGAAGGCCAGGAGTCGCCACCGGGGGGACTCGTACAACACGGCGAGCCCCGCTCCCAGCAGGATGCCAAAGCCGAGCAGGCCGGTGATCAGGAATTTGTACTGGATCCGCTCAGGCGCGGCCACGGCCAGGAACAGGGCCGCGCCGACGACCGACCAGAGGGCCAGGACCCTCGCGACCGGCCGGTTCCGGGCCAGGAACTCACCCAGCGCGGGGCCGGCCACGGCCCAGATTACCACCGGCCAGGCCAGCACCAGGACCAGGTTCTCCACCCCGCGCAGCAGTTCGGCCGGACCGGCCGGCGCGAATTCCGAACTCCCCGACTTCCCCGCCGTGATGGCGCGGAGATACGGGTACACGGCGGCGGCGCAGGCGACCAGCACCGCCAGCAGGATCGCGCCGCGGCGACGGTCGTCGGGCCCGGCCGCGAGCCGCGCCAGCCCGACCAGGCCGGTCGCGGCGACGCAGGGCACCCACGCCATCGGGTAGAGCAACCCGGCGGCGAGCAGGCCGAACCCGACCAGGGCGTAGCCGCCGCGCGACTGGTCCCCACGGCCGTCGACCAGCTTCACCAGGCCCAGGAGGACGAACGCGGCGGCCGCGATGCCGACCGGGTTGTTGTTGGCCGTGAAGAACTTGTGCACCGGCGGCGCCCGGTTCTCGACCTGGATCCCCACGGTCTGGGCCAGCTTCAGAGTAAGTCCTCCACTGGGCACGAGCGTGCCGATCAGGCCCATCATCACGGCGAAGACCCGGAAGGGCTTGGCGCGCCCCAGGCGCACGGCCACGCGGTCGAGGGCGACCGCCGTGAGGAGCGCCGCCAGCAGATTGAACAGGGCGAACAGGACCGTCGGGGCCAGCGGCACCACCCGCATCAACTGGGCCAGCAGCCAGTGCTGGCCGTAATAGTAGCGCAGCGGCTCGCCGGCCATCAGCGGGTTCTCCGGCACGCCCCCTCCTCGCTCGATCTGGTACACGAAGCTACAGTGCATCAAATTGTGCCAGCCGGTGATGCGGACACTGGCGCGGAGCTGGACCAGGGCCAGCGGCACGGCCAGCAGCACGGCCAGGAACACCCACAACGGCGCGTTGCGGCGGAGCAGCACCCAGGTCAGCGCCACCAGGACGACGGCGCCGCCCATCGGCAGCACGAGACGGGTCATGAGCAGGTCGGTCATCGCGCGCGATTCTCCGGGATCTACGTAGGTCAGGCTGTCCAGCCTGACCTACGAGAGATGCTTTGTCGCCGGGGTAATCATCTCATCCGCTGGTGGGCGCTGTGGTGAGGTCCTGATAATAGCGGGCCATCTCATCCCAGGCGGTCGACTCGTCCCAGCCCAGGGCGTCGGCGTCGGGCAGGTCGGTGTTGATGCGGACGCGCGGCTCGGGGAAGTCGACCTGCTTCTTCAGCTCGACCGGGCAGGGCAGGCCCAACCGGGGGCGCATCTCCTGGGCCAGCCGGATCGTGAAGGCGCCCTGGCTCTCGGCGTATCCGCTGGGGTTGATCCGGGCGAAGCCCTGGGCCGGGGACTCGGCGGCGAACTGTGCATAGACCTTCGCCAGCAGCGAGACGTGGATGTTATCCCGGACATACAACGGGCTGGAGCAGGCCGGGGTGGCACCGGCCAGCCAGCTCTTCATGAGGTAGGACGTATACCGCGGCTCCTCGAACGGGCCGAAGGGGTTGGGGATGACGAACTTGCCCAGGCCGATCCCGGCGCGGGCGCAAGAGAAGCGGAAGACCTGGGCCGTGAGGGCCTTGGACAGGCCATAGGGGGAGAAGTCGGGGAGCCCTTGCGAGCCGGACCCCTCGCCCCCCTCGAAGACGCTGCCGGTCAGGAGCAGCCGCCGGCAGCCGGCCGAGCGGAGAGCCTCGAGCACCCGCGGCAAGTTGTGGGCGTTATTCGCCACGGCCGCGATCGCATCGAAGTCGGGGCTCTTGTAGTTGGTGACGTCGGCGCCGTGGTGGCAGAGCAGGTCCCAGCCCCCCTCCGCGATCAGGGCCAGGAAGCGCTCGTCGCCGAACGAGCAACCGGAGACCGGCCGGCACACCGCCGAGGCCATCGCCACCCGTTGCCGTCGCACCGCGTCGGCATACTCCTCGGCCTTCCTGCGGAAGACGGCCGTGACGTCGTGCCCGGCGGCGGCCAGCTCGCGGAGGAACCAGCAGCCCGTGAACGAGCTGGCGCCCGTAAAGAGGATTTTCATGAGCAATGGTCCATCATGCGAGGTGCCAGGCCGGATCGAAGTCGCGATAGGTGCGGTCCTTGTCGGAGATCACACTCGGCTGGGCCGGCCAGGCGATGGCGAAATACGGGTCGTCCCAGCGGACGCCGCGCTCGGATTCCGGCGCGTACGCCTCGTCGACCAGGTAGAAGGCCTCGGTGTCGTCGACCAGGGTGATGAAGCCGTGCGCGAAGCCCTTGGGGACGTACAGCATGTGCCGGTTCTCGGCCGTCAGCTCGACGCCGAAACTCTGGCCGAAGGTAGGGGAGTCCCTGCGCAGGTCGAGGATGATGTCGTGCAGCGCCCCGCGGAGGCAGCGGACGATCTTGGTCTCGGCCCTGGGGGCGAGCTGGTAGTGCATGCCGCGGAGCGTCCCCTTGCGGGCGCTGAGCGAGTTGTTGGCCTGGACGATCCGGTGCGACAGCCCGTGAGCGGCGAACTCCCGCTCGCAGAACGCCCGGGCGAAGAAGCCGCGCTCGTCGCCGCGCTTCTCCATGTCGATCAGGTATGCGCCCTTCAGGGGCGTCTCGGTGAAGATCATGGTTGGCGAACTCCGGATCAACCGAGCCGGTGGATACGATGCTGGAGCGTACGGAGGCGGACGAAGCGATCGCCCTCGAAGTCCTCCTTGCCGAAGCCGTGGTCGACCATCTTGCGGTGGAGCTCCTCCATGCCGCTGGCCAGATCATACTCCAGCCGGAAGTCGGGGAGGAGCCGGGAAAGCCGGTCGAAGTTGACCCGGTAGTTCCGCGGGTCGGCGCCGACTTCTCCGGTGTAGACGACCTTGGCGGTGGGGATCAGCCGCTGGACCTGGTCGCCCACGTCGCGGACCTGGTAATTCTCGCGATTGGCCCCGACGTTGATGGCCGTGTTGTGGATGGCCTCCCGGGGCGCCTGGGCGAAGGCCGCGAAGGCGCGGGCGATGTCGCGGCAGTGGATCAGCGGCCGCCAGGGGGTGCCGTCGGACTGGATCCGGATCTCGCCGTAGGCCATCGCCGAGGCCAGCAGGTTGTTCACCACCAGGTCGATGCGGAGCATCGGCGAGGCGCCGTAGGCCGTGGCGTTGCGGAGATACACCGGGGTGAACCAACCGTCGGCCAGCTGGGAGACCGCCCGCTCGGTCTCGATCTTGGACTGCGCGTAGGCCGTCAGGGGGTTGAGCGGGTCGTCCTCGTCCAGGTCCAGCTTCTCCCCCTGGCCATACACCGAGCAACTGCCGGCGAAGAGGAACCGCGGCACGCCGGCCTGCTTGGCCAGCGCCGCCAGGCGGATCGAGCCCGCGCGATTGATGTCGAAGGTGAGCTGGGCATTCAGCGCGCCCATCGGGTCATTGGACAGCGCCGCCAGGTGCATCAGGCAGTCGCACCCGTCGAGGTCCCGGGCCTCGACCCGGCGGATGTCCTGGATCAGCTCCCGGTCGGGCGCGACGACGGGCTCCCACTGGCACCCCTCGAAGAGGCCGAGGTCGCAGCCGATGACCGTGTGCCCCGCCTGCTTCAGGACGTCGACCAGGTGCGCCCCGATGTAACCGCGATGGCCGGTGACGAAGATTCTCATGATGGGTGCTTCTCCAGGGCGTAGACGGCCCAGTCGCTCTCTTCGGCTACCTTCTGGAGGAAGGGCTTGCCCTCCAGGGCGGCCTTCTCGAGCCCATTCCGGGCGACGACGAAGACCGGACGATCCGCCGTCATCGCGCCCAGTTGCCGGGCGAGATCGCCGACCGAGCGCGCCTCGGTCTGGCGATACAAGCTATCGACGAGCTCATTCCGGCGCCGGATCACCCCGGCGGGATGACCATTCACCTGGTCGAGCCAGACGCTCGGGTGAAACAGCCAACCGTCGTTGAGCCACCCCGCCTCCGGGCCGGACTGGCGGGCCAGCCGGCGGGATCGGCGCGCCACCAAGAGCGAGCGCTGGGCATAGACCGGCCCGTAGGGCTCCTGGTCGATCAGGACGGCCTGCGCGGGGGTGTGCTCCCGGATCCACCGATAGAGGTCCTCCTCCGCCGGGATGGCGTGCCGGAGCTGGGCACCGTGCCAGTAATAGGGCTCGGTCACGCGGCCCCATCGGCCGGGAATCCGCGAGGCGGAATCGGAGCAGAACGGCACGAGCTGGAGGCCCAGGAGGACCACCAGCGCCGGCCGATTTCGATCGGAGACCCACTTCAGCCCCGGCGCCGCCAGGGGGGCCAGGCAGAAGACCGCCATGGTGCGGAACTTGTACCCCACGCCCACGTCGGCAGTCCGGGCATCGAGCAGGATGAAGGTCAGGAGCAGGACCAGGCCCGATCCCAGCGCGGCCCAATGGGCCCAGGATCGCGCGCGGAGCCGCTCGCTGAGGCTCTGCCGCCGCAACCCGATCAGCAACCACAAGGGGAGCAAGACGATGACCACATGGAGCAGCCGGGCCAGCAGCAGGCGCGGATCCCCCTGGAGCCCGAAGCCATGCCCCGCAGCCCGGCCGCGGGTCAGGAAGAGCAGGTAGGGGACGACCGCCAGGTTGCCCAGGACCAGGGCCGCGATCAACGCGCCAACCTTCCTCCCTTCGCCCGCCCACGCGGCCACCGCCGCGCACGCGACGACCATGAGGCACGCCGATATCCAGAGAAATGGATAAATGTATCCTACCAAGATTATTGATGTGATCAGAATAACAACCCGACCGGCCAGCACTGGAGGTGCCCCGGAGCCCGCGCCGGCGCGGCCGGATTGCAGGATGCGCAAGGACTCGTAAAGACCGATTAACGTGACGGCGATCCCCAGGGCCATCGGGGCCGTATTCAGGTACTTCTCGGTGGGGGGGAGCGCCCGCCCGTCCCAGAACGCCGCCAGCACCGACGCGGGGATCCCGGGCGGCAGGAGCAGGTTGAAGACCGGTTCGAGCCCCGGGCCCAGCACGGTGGGCGCCAGCACGGCGAGGACGACGGCGCAATTGGCGGTGATCGCATCGCCGTCGAGCAGCCGGGAGATCCCCGCGACGACGACGATGGTCACGGCCAGGGCGGCGAGGTTGCACCCCGCGATGATCCAGCTCGGCGCCTCATCCAGGAGCGACGAGATCCGCCCGACCAGCGCATGATAGACCCAGGGATAAGAGAGGGGTGTCCCGGCCAGATAGGGGTCTTCGGGCGGCCAGGGGGGTCGCTCGGTCGCGTACACGTAACCCAGATGGATCATGCCGTGGTTCGAATAGGTCCGGAGGTGGGGGTTGATCCCATAGAGGGCCGCCACCAGGGCCACGACGAAGAGGCACAGCCAGAGGGTGCGCCTGGGGATCAAGATCAACCCGATGAATGCGCCGAGAGCCAGGCCGATCAGGAGCATGGGGAGCAAAGCCGCCAGGGCCTGGACGAGCAGCTCGAGCCGGACGAGGATCTCCGGGCCAATCGCCGGCAGCGAGAACCCGACCGGGGGCAGGACCGACGGGGGCATGGCAACTCTCCCGCGGAGGCAGGAATCGCCGGACGGAGCCGGCTCCTGCAGGGGCTGGATCCCGGGGTCCTCTTGGAGGAGGCGGCTCCGTCCGCCGATCCGCGCTTTCCCCTTGGCGTGGTCAGTCAGTTAGTCACCAGACGACGAGCGCAGCGCCGGGTTCTCGACCACCGGGACCTTGGGACCGGCGCAGAAGACGCTGTGGCGGATCGAGTCGATCAGCATGTGCGACGGCTCGGTGTCCGGCTTGCGCTGGATCCACCGCCGGATGCGCCAGGTCGCATACCCCAGGATGAAGGCCGCATCGGCCATCGCCGTGTACCAGGGTCCGTAGTTCTTCAGGAAGAACCGCCGCCGCGCCTGGTACCAGTAGGGGGGCAGCCGCGGCACCACCCGCGGGCCGGTCAAGCCGGTCGTCGACCCACCCAGGTGGATGACGCGGCTGGCGGGGACATACCAGGTCTCCCAGCCGGCCCGGGCGGCCCGCAGGGAGATGTCCGGATCATCGAAGTAGGTATAGAGGTCCTCGTCCAGCAGTCCGATCTGGTCCAGCATGGCCCGCCGGAGGATCAGGCTGGCCCCGGAGACCCAGCCCACCCGGAAGGGCTCCGCCCGCTTGGGCAGCACCAGGCTCCAGGGGGCCAGCAGCTTCGAGACGATCCCCAGCTTCAGGCCCCGGTCCAGCTCGGTCGCGATCCCCGGGAAGCGGAACGGCGTGGACTCGATCGTCCCCTCGGGCGAGAGGAGCATGCTCCCGGCGATCCCGGCCTGCGGGTGCTCGTCCAGGAACGCGACCAGCGTGTTGAGGGAGTCCTGCTCCGGGACGATCGTGTCGGCGTTGAGCAGCAGCACGTATTCCGGCGGGTCGTCCGACTCCAGCGCCGGGCGGATCACGGCATTGTTGCCGCCGGTGAATCCCCGGTTGGGAGTGATCACCGTCAGATCGACCCAGGGCCCCCAGCCGTTCTCCGCGATGGCCTGGCGCAGTCGATCGGCCGCGTCGCCTCCGGTGCCGTTCTCGCACAA
>Ga0070738_10002656_pt1 | contig 26352 bp, 26 predicted proteins | sample Coa_R2_2_FD_66446 | JGI IMG/M metagenome (GOLD analysis project Ga0070738, IMG submission 66446) | Surface soil microbial communities from Centralia Pennsylvania, which are recovering from an underground coalmine fire - Coalmine... | ecosystem: Environmental > Terrestrial > Soil > Unclassified ...
GACCAACGGCGCGGTTCCATCTGAACGGAAATGCGCGCACGGACGATGCCTGTTGCAGCAGGCATATTCCGTCCGGCCGATTCCGGCCGGACGGAATATGTACTAACCCTGCCCCAGCACCGGCAGCGCGCCGGTGACGAGCGGCACGAAGCGCACCGGCATCAGGGTGTCGCGCTGCAGGCCGTTCTCGCTCTTGATGATGCGCTCGACCACCTGCGAGGTCGGATCGCGGCCGACCGGCACGACCAGGATGCCGCCGACCGCAAGCTGGTCGATCAGCGCCTGCGGCCGCTCCTCGGCCGCGGCGGTGACGATGATGCGGTCGAACGGCGCCTGGCCGGGCCAGCCCTTGCTCCCGTCGCCGACGTCGCACACCACGTTGTAGATTCCCAAATCGATCAGCAGCCGCTCCGCTTCCTTGGAGAGCGGCTTGAAGCGCTCGATCGAGTAGACCCGGCGCGCGATCTTGGCCAACACCGCAGCCTGGTAGCCCGAGCCGGTGCCGATCTCGAGCACCTTCATGCGGGGGCCGACGCGCAGCGCCTCGGTCATCGACGCCACCACCAGGGGCTGGCTGATGGTCTGGCCAAAGGAAATGGGCAACGCGGTGTTCTCCCACGCGCGCTCGGCGAACGGTGCCGCCACGAAGCGCTCGCGGTCGACCGCAGAGATCGCTTCCAGCACCTTCTCATCCGTGATGCCTGACTGCCGGAGCTCGGCGATCAGGCGCTGCATGGCGGGGACGTTCATCGCACCCGCATCCTGCCCTAAGCGTGGGCGAAATGCGCGGCGAGCTTCCGCCGCGTGGCCTCATGCGTGAGGTCGAGATGCAGCGGGGTCACCGAGATATAGCCGTTACGCACGGCATGGAGGTCGGACTCCTCGTCGACCTGGTGCTCGCCCGGCGAATAGCCGATCCAGTAGTAGGCGCCGCCGCGCGGATCGGTGCGCTCTATGACCGTGCCGCCGAAGGCCCGCACGCCCTGGCGCGTGACCCTGATGCCCTTGACCGAGGCCGCCACGACATCGGGGAAGTTCACGTTCACGAACACGTTGCGCGGAAAGTCCATGTCCAGGATCCGGCGCGCCACGTCGGCGCCGTGGTGCACCGCGGTGCCCCATTTAACCGCATGGGGATGGCTGAAGGCCTGGCTGAAGGCGATCGACGGAATACCGAGCATGCAGCCTTCCATTGCGCCGGCAATGGTGCCGGAGTAGGTCACGTCGTCAGCCATGTTGGTGCCGCGGTTGACGCCCGACAGGACGATGTCGGGCTTGCGGTCCTTCAGCAGGTGCTTGACGGCAAACAGTACACAGTCGGTCGGCGTGCCCTCGATCGCGTACTTGGTCTTGCTGACGTCGCGGGCGCGGATCGGGTTGATGATCGACAGCGAATGACCGGCGCCGCTCTGGTTGAACTCCGGCGCGACCACCCAGACGTCGCTCGAGAGCTGGGTCGCGATCTCGATCAGCGCCTCCAGCCCGGGAGCGTTGATGCCGTCATCGTTGGTGACCAGGATGCGTGCGCGGGCGAGGTCTTTGATCTTCACTTCTGCGGACCCGGGATCGTCGCGAGCCCGCCCATGTAGGAACGCAGCGCCTCGGGGATCGTCACCGAGCCGTCCTCGTTCTGGTAGTTCTCCAGGATAGCGATCAGCGTGCGGCCAACGGCGAGGCCCGACCCGTTCAGCGTGTGCACGAAGCGCGTGCCCTTGCCCTCCTTCGGCCGGTAGCGCGCATTCATGCGGCGCGCCTGGTAGTCGCCGCAGTTGGAGCAGCTCGAGATCTCGCGATAGCGCCCCTGCCCCGGCAGCCAGACCTCGATGTCGAAGGTCTTGCGCGAGGCCGGGCCCATGTCGCCGCCGCACAGGATGATGGTGCGGTAGGGGATCTCCAGCTGCTTCAGCACCTCCTCGGCGCGCGCGGTCATGCGCTCGTGCTCGGCGACGGACTGCTCTGGCGTGGTGATGGAGACCAGCTCGACCTTGGGGAACTGGTGCATGCGGATCATGCCGCGCGTGTCCTTGCCGGCAGCGCCCGCCTCGGAGCGGAAGCACGGCGTGAAGGCGGTGTAGCGCAGCGGCAGCACCTTCTCGTCCAGCACCGTGTCGTTGGCCAGATTGGTCAGCGGCACTTCTGCCGTCGGCACCAGCCAGAAGCCGTTGTCGGTGTGGAACATGTCCTCGGCGAAGCGCGGCAGCTGGCCGACCCCGTAGGCGGCGTTGTCGCGCACCAGCAGCGGCGGATTGACCTCGGTGTAGCCGCCCTCCTCGGAGGTGTGCAGGTCGAGCATGAACTGCGCGATCGCCCGCTCCAGCCGCGCCAGCCTGCCCTTCATGAAGACGAAGCGCGCGCCGGAGATCTTGGCGGCGGAGGCGAAGTCCATCTCGCCGTTCGCCTCGCCCAGCGCCACGTGGTCCTTGGGCGCGAAGGCGAAGTTGCGCTGGCTGCCATGGCGGCGGATCTCGACATTGCCGGTCTCGTCGGTGCCGTCCGGCACGTCGTCGAACGGCAGGTTGGGCAGGACCTCGAGGCGGCGCGTCAGCTCGGCATCGAGCTCGGCGGCGAGCGCCTCGCTCTTCTTCAAGGTCTCTTCCAGCGCCGCGACCTCGGCCATGGCGGCGTCGGCATTCTCGCCCTTGCGCTTGGCGATGCCGATCTGCTGGCTGAGCTGCTTACGCCGGGCCTGGATGCTTTCGGCCTCGGTAATGGCAGCCCGGCGGCGCTTGTCGACCTCGAGGATCTCGGCCGACAGCGGCGCCAGGTTGCGCTTCTTCAGGCCGGCGTCGAACGCGGCTGGATTCTCGCGGATGAAGCGGATGTCATGCATGGCTAGCCGCCCGAGGACACTTCTTCGGCCTTCTTGTCCTCTTCCGCGCGCTTCTTCTCGATCCAGGAGCCGACCAGGATGCTGATCTCGTAGAAGCCGAGCAGCGGCAGGGCCAACGCGATCTGGCTGATCACGTCGGGCGGCGCCAGGACGGCCGCGACCACGAAGCAGATGACGATGGCGTAGCGGCGCTTGGAACGCAGCCCGTCGGCGGTGACGATGCCGACCCGCACCAGCAGGATCAGCAGCACCGGCATCTCGAAGGCGAAGCCGAACGCGAAGACGAGCTGCAGCACGCGCTCGAGGTAGTCGGAGGCGCGCAGGTTCTTCTCGATGTCGGCCGGCGCGTACTGTGTCAGCATGAAGTTGATCACGTACGGCATCACTATGTAGTACATGACCACGCAGCCGGCGTAGAACATGAATGGCGTGGCGATCAGGAACGGCAGAAACGCGCGCTTCTCCTGCCGGTACAGGCCCGGTGCCACGAACATCCAGATCTGGGTGGCGATCAGCGGGAAGCCGACGATCAGCGACACGAACGCCGAGAGCTTCACCGTGACGAAGAAGAACTCGAAGATGTCGAGCACCTGCAGCTTGTAGCCGTCCTGCAGGGCGGGCTGGATCAGGAACGAGAAGATCGGCTTCGCGAAGTAGAAGGTGACGACGAAGACCGCCGCGAAGCTCAGCAGCGCATAGATCAGCCGTTTGCGCAGCTCGATCAAATGATCGAGCAGCGGCATCGGCTTGTCGTCTTCGGGTCCGTCGTGCGCTTGGGTCAAAGGCCGGTCAAGGGAAGGGTCGTCTCGGTCAGGCGCGGGTTATGCCGCCCTTTGGCCGGCAATTCAAAGCGCTAATTGCCTATTCCGCCGCCGCCTTGGCGGGTTTTTCCCCCGTCTGCGGCGCTTCGGACACAGGGGATACGGCCTCCGGCGCTGCAGGCTCGGAAGGCGTCGCCTGGGCGACCGTCGTCGTTTCCGTTGCCGTATCCGCCGCCGTCGTCCCGGCCGCGGGCTCGGCGGCGATCTGCGGCGCCGACTCGGGCTCGGCCAGCGGATTGTCGAAGCTCGCCTTGGCCTCGTTGAAGGCCTTCTCGCCCTCGGCCATGCCTTCCTGGATGTGCTGGCGAATCTGCTGCGTCGGGTCGAGCGACTTCAGGTCGAGGCCGTCGCTGGTTCCCGCGAGCTGCTTCTTCACGTCCTCGAGCTCGGTCTGGCGGATCATCTCGTCGACATGGCCGCGGAACTCGGAAGCCATGCCGCGCATCTGGGCCATCCACTTGCCCCAGGTGCGCAACAGGCCGGGCAGCTCCTTGGGGCCGATGACGACGAGCGCGACGATCGCAATGACCAGCAGCTCAGGACTGTCGATACCGAACATGGAAAGGCGACGCTACGGCAGCGCCGATCAGACCTTGGCGGTGCTGTCCTGGCGCGCCTGATTGGGCGACGCGGTCGAAGTCTGGGCCTCGATCGGCTTGGCCGAATCGCCCGGCTGGCCCTGCGCCGTGTTCTGCTCGGCATTGTCGCCCGAAACGCCCTTCTTGAAGGCCGACAGTCCCTTGCCGAAGTCGCCCATCAGCGACGAAATCTTGCCGCGACCGCCGAACAGCAGCAGCACGACTGCCAACACGATCAGCCAATGCAGCGGACTCATTGAACCCATGTGAATGCTCCCGAAAACCGTAGTGGTTCGCCCTTGCCCAATTATGGCATCCGCGCTGAAGCCCCGGCAACCTGTCGAATCAAGGCCTTATTGCGGCCTATGGCGCCAAGGTCAGCAGCGCACGATCAGCACCGCCCGAGTCAGCTCTTCTGCTCTTCGACCGCCAGCGGTTCGTCGGCCTCGTCCTCGGTGGGCTCGAGCGGCAGATCAGGCTCCTCCGGCCTGAATATGGGAGGCTGGGCCCGCGGGTCCAAGAGGCCGGCGGCCTTCATTTCTTCGTGGCCCGGCAGGTCGTCGAGCGACGGCAGGCCGAAATGCTCCAGGAAGAAGTCCGTGGTGCCCCAGGTGACCGGCTTTCCGGGCGCCCGGCGACGGCCCATCGGCTTGATCCAGTTCTGCTCGAACAGCAGGTCCAGGGTGCCCTTGCTGAGGCCCACGCCGCGCACCTGCTCGATCTCGGCGCGGGTCACGGGCTGGTGGTAGGCGATGATCGCCAGGGTCTCGATCGCCGCCCGCGACAGTTTGCGCGTCACCGGTCGCTCGATCTTGAGCTTCTCGGAAAGGTCAGGCGCCGTGCGGAAAGCGTAGCCGCCTGCGACCTTCACCAGGTTCACGCCGCGGTTGGCGTACATCTCGGCCAGGTCGGCCAGCAGGCGCGCCACGTCGGCGTCGTTGGGCAGGCGGTCGGCCAGCTCCTTCTCGTCCAGCGCCTGGGTCCCGGCGAAGACCAAGGCCTCCAGAAGACGGAGGTGCTGGGCATGGTCGGGCGATACGACGTCGGTGACGGGCGCTGCCGGCGCCGCGGCAGCCACCTCGACAGGAGCCTCGACCGGCTCGGCCGTCAGCTCCTCGACCTCGCCTTCCTCGAGATCCTCCTCGGACTCCTCTTCGTCGTCGTCATCTTCGTCGTCGTCATCGTCGTCCGAATCGTCGTCATCGTCATCGTCATCGTCGTCATCGTCGTCATCGGAATCGTCGTCGTCATCCGACATCTCGTCATGGGAGTCCTCGTCGTCCGATTCCTCGACCTCGGCTTTCTCCTTCGCGGCCGAGAGGCCAGCCGCCGCCAGAAGCGCGACGAGCGCCTCGAGGTCTTCGACGGGAATGGTTTCAGGTGCTGACATGATGGAGGTCACCGCGGTTCGGTGCGTTTACGCAGTTGGATGGGGCCAAATCGCTCGGTCTGGCGCAGCTCGATCTGCCCGTCCTTGGCAAGCTGGAGGCCCGCGACGAAGGTCGAGGCGATCGCCGAGCGCCGGCGCGTCGGATCGGTCAGCCCGGCCGGCAGGAAGGCCTCCAGCGTCTGCCAGTCGATGGCGATGCCCAGCATGCGGCCGAGCCGCTCCGCCGCCTCCTCGACCGAGAAGAACTGCATCGGGGCGATCTGGTAGGTGTCGGCATCCTTGGGCCGGACCTGATGACCGTAGGCCTGCAGCAGGTCGTAGAGCTTCACGTCCCAGATGGCGCGGCGCACGACCACCACGCCTTCCGGCATGCCGCGCGAGAAGATGTCCTTGCCGAGCTGCGGCCGCGCCATCAGTCGAACGCCCGCCTCCTGCATCGCCTCGAGGCGGCGCAGCTGCCATTGCAGGGCGTCGGCCATCTCCTGACCCGACGGCTCCTCCCCGGCCGGCGGCTCGGGCAGCAGCAGGCGGGACTTGAGGTAGGCCAGCCACGCCGCCATCACGAGGTAGTCTGCGGCCAGCTCGAGCCGCAGGCGCTTGGCCTGCGCGACGTGGGCGAGATACTGGTCGACCAGCGCCACCATCGAGATGCGCCGCAAATCGACCTTCTGGTCGCGGGCGAGCGTCAGCAGCAGGTCGAGCGGACCTTCGAAGCCCTCGAGATTGACGATCAGCTCGCCCTCGCCCGGCGCGATCACGTCGGGTCCGGCGGCGGCAAATCCGTCAGCAGGCGGTGACGCGTTTTGATCGCTCATACGAGCACCGGTTTAATCCAGCGGGTCCGCCTGTCGCCACTGGATTCCCGGCTGCCTTATCCCCATTCGGGCAGCAGTTCTGTGAGCCTTTTCCGGGTGTCGCGCGCGGCCTGCGGGGAGCGGTGGCGAGCGAGATACCGGCGGCCCTCCTCGAACCGCCGAACGGCCTCCCGGGTCATGGCGCCGGCGTTGCTCGCGACCTCGATCATCTCGGCCGGGTCGCCGTTGCAGTGAAGGGCGATGTCGCAGCCGGCGGCCAGCACCTTCGCCGCCCGCTCGCCGAGCGTCCCGCCCAGGGCCTGCATGGAAAGGTCGTCCGACAGCAGCAGGCCGTCGAAGCCGATATGGCCGCGCACCACCTCCTTCACGCCCTGTGCCGAAACGGTCAGGACCGCATTTGGATCGACCGCCTCGTAGATCACGTGCGCGGTCATCGCCCACGGCAGGTCGCTCAGCAGCTTGAAGGGCAGGAAGTCGGTGCGCTCCAGCGTGTCGCGCGGCTCGGTCACCGTCGGCGCAGCATGGTGCGAATCGACCATTGCGCGGCCGTGGCCTGGGATGTGCTTGATGACCGGCATCACGCCCTCGGCCATCAGACCCTCGGCGGCGGCGCGACCGATCGCGGCGACCGCCTCGGGCTGCTCGGCATAGGCGCGATCGCCGATCACCGAGTGCGCGCCCGGCAGAGCGATGTCGAGCACCGGCAGGCAGTCGACGTCACAGCCGACCGACGCGACGTCGAACGCCAACAGCCGCGCGTTCAGTCGCGCTGCTTCGAGGCCGGCTTCCGGATTGCGCGCATAGAGATCGCCCAGCACGCGGCCTGGCGGTGCTTTGCGCCAGTGCGGCGGCTTCAAGCGGGCGACGCGGCCGCCTTCCTGATCGATCAGCACCGGCGCCTCGGCGCGGGCGACGCACGAGCGCAGCTCGTCGGTCAGCCGCAGCGTCTGCTCCGGCGTGTCGATGTTGCGCGCGAAGAGGATGAAGCCCAGCGGATCGGCGTCCCGAAAGAACGCGCGCTCCTCCGCGGTGAGCACCGTGCCGGCGCAACCGAAGATGACTGCCTTCATTGGACCGCGCCACTCCAGTGGCGCTCATGCGCATGATGCGCCACTGGAGTAGCGTGGTCCGATGAGAACATTACCGTGCCGGCGGGACGACGACGCAGTCCGTCCGGCGGCTCTTGAGGGTGCCGCAAATGCTCTGCGCCTGCTTCTCGTCGAGCGGGCCGGCCTGCACACGGTACCAGGTGCCCTTGTCGCCGAGATCGACCTTGGTCGGCTGCATGCGCAGGTTGGCGAGCACGTCGCCGTGCGCCGCCTGCAGCTTGGCCCAGGTCGACTTGGCGACCTCCTCGCTCTTGGCCGAGGCGAGCTGCACGCGCCAGCCGCCGGTCGGGCCGGAGATGCCCTCGATCAGGCTGGCGATGGTCGTGCCGCCGTCATTGGCCGGCGGGGTGGTGGTCGGCGCCTGGGTCACGGTCGGGGCGTTGGGCGGCGGAGTCGGCGTCGGTGTCGCCGGAGTCGCAGCCGCTGCCGGTGGGGTCGTCGCCGGTGCGCTGCCGTTGGCCGACTGGATCGGCGTCGGGGTCTTGCTGGCCTCCGGCTCCTTGGGCGCGGTCGGCAATGGCATGCCGCCCGGGGGCAGCTTGGGGGTGACCGGCCCGGGCAGCAGCTTCTCGGGCTGGACCGGCACGGCGCCGGGAGCGATCCGGTTGTAGACCTCCTTGTCCTGGTCCGGCGGGATCAGGCCGCCGGCGTTATCGGGCTTCACCCGGGTCGGCGTGGTCGGCGCCTGGACGACCAGGGGCTCCAGCCCCTTGCCGCCCGCCCGGACGTCCTGGTTGTGCGCCCACCACACCACCCCGCCGAAGCTGGCGATGGCGGCGAACGACACCATGAATGTCAGGATGGCGCCGCGGCGACGGTTGACCTTGGTCAGGAGCGAGTCCCGCGGCGGCGGCGGGATCGAATCGGGTTCATACGCGACGGGCCGCGCCTGCGGCTCCAGCCGCATGGTCGCCACCGACTCGTTCGGTCGGTAGATCTTTGGACCGTCGCCGGAGGGGGGCCGGCGGATGTGCATCGTGTCCTTATCTCATTTCTTCGACGGGCGTGACGCCGAAGACCTTTAGACCCGATCCTATCACAATTCCCACGGCCTGTACCAACGCAAGGCGCGCCCGCGTGAGCTCGGCATTGCTCTCGACGATGAAGCGCAGCGACGGCTCGTCCCGGCCGCGGTTCCAATGGGCATGGAAGGCGGCGGCGAGGTCGTACAGATAGAAAGCAATGCGATGAGGCTCATGCGCGGCGGCCGCAGCCTCGACCTGGCGCGGCCATTGGGCAATCAGGCGCACCAACGCGCGTTCGCCGGCATCGTCCAGATGGTCGAGAGGGGTGCTGTCCAACCCATCGACCCCGATGCCGGCGGCGCTCGCCTGCCGCATGACGCTGCGGCTGCGTGCATGGCCATATTGCACGTACCAGACGGGATTATCGCGTGACTGTTCTGTGGCCTTTGCCAGGTCGAAGTCGAACGGGGCGTCGTTCTTGCGGGTCAGCATGGTGAACCGCACGACATCGGGACCGACCTCGTCGAGCAGGTCGCGCAGGGTCACGAAGGTTCCGGCCCGCTTGGACATGCGCACCAGCTCGCCGTTGCGCATCACGCGCACCAGCTGGCAGAGCTTCACATCGAGCTCGCCCTTCCCCTTGGTGATGGCGCTGACCGCCGCCTTCATGCGCTTCACGTAGCCGCCATGGTCGGCGCCCCAGATGTCGATCATGTCGGCGAAGCCGCGGCGGAACTTGTCGTGGTGGTAGGCGATGTCGTTGGCGAAGTAGGTCCACGACCCATCCGACTTCTTGAGCGGCCGGTCGATGTCGTCGCCGAACTTGGTGGCCTTGAACAAGGTCTGCTCGCGATCCTCCCAGTCGTCGGGCTTCTTGTCCTTGGGCGGCTCGAGCCGGCCGGTATAGATCAGCCCCTGCCGCGACAGCTCCTGGAAGGCTCTATCGACCGCGCCACTCTCCACCAGCGCGCGCTCGGACGAGTAGACCGCGATGTCGACGCCCATCGTCTCGAGGTCGGCCTTGATCTCGGCCATCAGGAACTCGATGGCGAAGGCGCGCATGGGCGGCAGCCAGTCGGCTTCCGGCTTGTCGATCCAGCGCGCGCCGTCGCGCCGGGCGATCGCCGCCCCGACCTCTTTCAGGTACTCGCCGGGATAGAGGCCCTCGGGGATCGTGCCGATATGCTCGCCCAGCGCCTCCCTGTAGCGCAGGAAGGTCGAGCGCCCGAGCGTGTCGACCTGCGCGCCGGCATCGTTGATGTAGTACTCCTTGGTGACGGCGTAGCCCGCCTTCGCGAGCAGGTTCGCGAGCGCATCGCCCACCACCGCCCCGCGCGCGTGCGCCACGTGCAGCGGGCCGGTCGGATTGGCCGAGACGTATTCGACGTTCACCTTCTTGCCGCCGCCCATCGACGAATCGCCATAGGCGATGCCCTGTTTCAGGCACTCGCGCAGCCGCTCGAGCCAGAAGGAGTCGGTGAGCTTGAGGTTGATGAAGCCCGGCCCTGCAACCGCGCCATCGACCACGTCGGGATCGGCCTTGAGTCGCGGCAGCAGCGCGTCGGCAATCTCGCGCGGCTTCTTCTTCGCGGCCTTGGCCAGCACCATGGCGGCGTTGGTCGCAATGTCGCCATGCGCGGCATCGCGCGGCGGCTCGGCGGTGATGGCGGAGAAATCGAGCCCGGCCGGCAATTCGCCGGCCGCCTGCATCGCGCCCAGCGCGGCCTCGATCACCCCGATGAAATGGCGATAGGGATTCATGGGGCGCGGGTATTGCCCAATCCGCGGGGTTTGTCATCTGGGCGGCGAAACCTCCTGCCGTCCCGGACCGTTTCCCCTGCTCCACCACGCAGGAGGCAAACCATGGACAAGGAACATGTGAAGGGCGCCGCCGACAAGGCCAAGGGCGCCGTCAAGGAAGCCGCCGGCAAGGTCACCAACGACAAGGGCCTGGAGGCGGAAGGCAAGATCGACAAGGCCAAGGGCGACATGCACAAGGCCGCCGGCGATGTGAAGGACGCCGTCAAGGACGCGACCAAGCGCTGAGCGCGCGATTGTCCGATACCGACGAAAGGCCGTCCGCAAGGGCGGCCTTTTCGTGCCGCAGTTGGCGGTTGGCGATCAAATCGACCGCGTGGCCTCGCTGTGGTGGGTGCCCACGGCTGCAACGGGACCGCTGCGGAGGTCGTTGTTCACGTATGTCGGACCGCCTTCACATTCTCCTGCGCGCCACGGGCGGCGTCCTCGGCGCCGTCGTTCGGCCCCTCTCGCTCCGACGGTTCCGTCGCTCGGACCGGCCGCGCTGGGAGACCTGGCCGCCGCTTCTGTGAGCCGCTTGCCTCCGAATCCTGGAGATCAGGCCCAGCCGAACTCCTTCATCGCCCAACCCGCATTCGAGACCTTGGTCATGTGCCGGATCTTGGGCCCGTCGAATTCCATCGCGGAGACGTAGTCGGAGCGCGTGCTCTTGCCGGTCGGCGGCGGGCCACCCGCACCGGTGTGCGTGCCGCTGAAGATCGCATAGCCGTCACCACAGTGCGCCCGCGTCGGTCGCGAAGGACCTGATCTCGTAGCGCCCGTCCGAGTTCCCCTCTCGCTTCGCGGATGCTGTTCCCTTCGAGCGCGGCCCGCAACACCCTCGATCGAGGCGCGCGAGCGATGGTCCGTCGTCGGGATGTCTTGTAGCATCGGGCATACGAGCGAGGCACCACCATGGGCAATTTGAAGGACAAGCACGTTGTCATCACCGGCGGGACGGGTGCGCTCGGCTCGGCGGTCGCAAAGGCCCTGGTCGAGGCTGGCGCGCTCTGTCATGTGCCGGCGATCGAGACCAGCGTACCGGCCGATCGTTTCCCGAAGAACGGCGTGTCGGTCGCGACGCACATCGATCTCTCCGACGAATCGGCTGTCGAGAACTTCTATGCCAAGCTGCCGCCGCTGCATGGCGTGGTGAACATCGCCGGTGGCTTCGCCTGGGCGCCGATCGCCGACAGTCCGCTTAAAGTCCTGCAACAGCAGCTCTCGATGAACTTCGTGTCGTGCGCGTTGAGCTGCCGCGCCGCGGTCGCCAACTTCCGCAAGGCCGGAACCGGCGGCCACATCGTCAACATCACGGCGCGGCCGGCGCTCAATCCGCGCCAGGGCGCCAGCATGACGGCCTACACCGCGTCGAAGGCCGCGGTCGCCGCCTTCACGGTGGCGCTCGCCGAGGAGCTCAAGGGCGACAATATCTCGGTGATCGCACTCGCCCCCTCGACCATCGACACGCCGACCAACCGCCGCGACATGCCCAAGGCCGACCATGCGAGCTGGGTGAAACCCGCCGCGATCGCCGAGCTGATCGTCGCCCATCTCGGCCTCAGCGAGACCATCAACTCCGGCGCGCTGATCCCGGTCTACGGCAAGGCGTAACGTTGGCCTGCCGCCGTGGCTTTTTCAAAGTTGCTCTTGGACTTTGCGAAGATGGTCGAGGAGGAGCCTGAGAAACGGAGAGCCATGCTTTCGGACGCCCTGGAGCGCTTGGGCACCGCCAAGGAGGTCTTTGCCTTTGCGAGAGAGGAGTAGCTTGCAAAGCGGCTACGTCCACAAATCGAACAGCCGCTTGTGCTCGTCGAGGGCGAAGCGGTCGGTCATGCCGGCGATGTAGTCGGCGACGATGCGGGCGCGGGCGGCGCGCTCGGCCGCCTCGGCGCGCTCGCGCCACGGCGGCGGCAGGCAGTTGGGTTCGGCGAACAGCAGGCCGAACAGGTCCATCACCACGCGGCGCGCCTTGGAGTGCGAGCGGTTGAGCAGCCAGTGCTCGTACATGCGGGTGTAGAGGAACTTCTTCACCGTGCGGTCGGTCGCCGTCATCGCTTCGGAAAAAGCGACGACCGGCCGGCCGAGCGCGCGGATCTCCGCCACCGACTTCGGCTTCGCCTCGGCGAGGCGGCGGCGGGTCTCGGCCAGCACATCCTCGACCATGGCGTTGATCATGCGCCGGATCGCCTCGTGGATCAGGCGCGGCTCGGAGATGCCGGGATACTGCCGCTCGACCTTGACGAACATCTCGCCGACCAGCGGCAGGTCGCGCAGGTCGGCGATCTCGAACAGGCCCGCGCGCAGGCCGTCGTCGATGTCGTGGTTGTTGTAGGCGATGTCGTCGCTGAGCGCCGCGACCTGCGCCTCCGGCCCGGCATAGCCCTCGAGCTCGAGATCGTGATCGCGGCAGTATTCGACGATCGCGGCCGGCAGGTCGGTCAGCACGCGGCCGTCCTTGAGCAAGGGGCCGTTGTGCTTCACCGCGCCCTCGAGCGTCTCCCAGGTGAGGTTCAGCCCGTTGAACTCGGCGTAACGCTCCTCGAGCTTGGTCAGGATGCGCAAGGTCTGGGCGTTGTGGTCGAAGCCGCCGAACGGCTTCATTGCCGCGTGCAGCGCCTCCTCGCCGGCATGGCCGAACGGCGTGTGGCCGAGATCGTGGGCCAGGGCCACCGCCTCGCCCAGATCCTCGTCGAGCCGCAAGGTCCGGCAGATGGTGCGGGCGATCTGCGCCACCTCGAGCGAATGGGTCAGACGCGTCCGGTAGTGATCGCCCTCGTGATAGACGAAGACCTGGGTCTTGTGCTTCAGCCGTCGGAACGCGGTCGAATGGATGATGCGGTCGCGGTCGCGCTGGAACGGGCTGCGTGTCGGAGCCTCGGGCTCGGCATGCAGGCGGCCGCGTGTCTCCCAGGGGAGCGTCGCGTAGGGCGCAAGCGGTTGCGGACGCCAGGACTCGTCGGCCATCGGCCGTTTGTCTAGCCCGTCCCCGTCGCCTCAACAACCTCGTGCATGCCGTCCCAGATCATGTCGCCCGCCACATAGACGATGATCAGGAAGCCGATCCACGCCACCCAATGGTAGCGGTCGAGGATGCGGGCGATGAAGTTCGACGCCACCGCCATCAGGATCACCGACAGGATCAGGCCGAACCACAGCACCGCCAGATGATCGCGCGCCGCACCCGCAACGGCGAGCACGTTGTCGAGCGACATCGAGACGTCGGCGGCGATGATCTGGACCATCGCCTGGCGCATCGTCTTGGGCGGCGCCTTGGCATCCGCCGTTCCGTCCGCGCTGTGCCGCGGCCGGCCGCGCAGCTCGCGGTACATGCGCCAGGCCACCCACAGCAGGAGGAGCCCGCCGGCCAGGGTCAGGCCGATGATCTGCAGCAGCTGCGTGGTGATCGCGGCGAAGCCGATGCGCAGCACGGTCGCGCCGGCCACGCCCCAGAAGATGATCTTCGTCCGGTTCTCGGCCGGAAGACCGGCGACCGCCATGCCGATGATGATGGCGTTGTCGCCCGACATCACCAGGTCGATCAGGACGACCTGGAGCAGCGCGCTGAGCTGGGCCGCGCCGAAGTCGAGACCGAGCGCCTCCATCATCTCAATCCTGGAGGCCGATCGTCAGGCCCGGTCGGACCGTTCGCGCCGGGCGACCAGGTACAGGCCGATCACGACCACCAGGCCGGCGCTGAAGGCGGCCAGGCTGCGCTCGGCATGCGGCAGCGCGCCGTCGAGGAAGGAGGCGATCGAGCCGGGCCGCACGAACTGCACGAGATTGCCGCCGGCGTCGGCCTTCTCGAAGCGGCCGTCGCCCGCGATGACCTCGCCCGCGATCCAGCCGATCAGCGCCGCGCCGGCGAGGCCGATCCAGGCGTAGCGGTCCAACAGGTGCGAGATCAGGCCGGCGCCCAGCATGATGATCGGCACCGACAGCAGCAGGCCGATGGTGATCAGCGCGAAGTTGCCGTGCGCCGCGGCGGCAATGGCGATCGCGTTGTCGAGGCTCATCACCGCGTCGGCAATCACGATGGTCGAGATCGCGGCCCACAACGTGGCGTGGGCGCGCACCTCGGCCGAACCCTTGTCCTCGATCACGAGCTTGATGCCGATCCACAGCAGCAGCGTGCCGCCCGCCAGCTTGAGATAGGGCACGCCGAGCAGCAGGCCGATCACGGCGCAGAACACCACGCGCAGCAGCACCGCGCCCAGGCTGCCGAAGAAGATGGCACGCTGGCGCAGCCGGTCCGGCAGGTTGCGCGAGGCCATGGCGATGACCACCGCGTTGTCGCCTGACAGCACGATATTGGAGAGCACGATCTTGCCGACCGATGCCCAGAAGGCGGCGGACCACAGCTCGATCGCCGCGAAGTCGCCCAGGATCATCTCGATGATGGGCATCAGACCGAACAGGCCGTCCTCGAGCTCGACTGCTTCCATCTGCCAATCTCCCTAAGGGTCTCCCTACTTCTGCGCGCTGTGCGCCTTTTGTGCCTCGTGTCCGCTCTCCCTGTCGGCGCGCGCGGCATTGCGCTTGGAGAGATAGAGGCCGACCAGCAGCACGACCGCCGCACCGAGCGCCGCCATGACGGTCTCGGCCTGCGGCAGGAACGAATCGAGCCAGGCGGCGGTCGAGCCGGGCTTCACGACCTCGATGAAGTGGCCGTTGGCGTCGAGCTGCTCCATGCGTCCGTCGTCGGCGATCACGCCGCCGGCGATCCAGCCGATCAGGCCGGCGCCGACCATGCCGACCCATGGGAAGCGGTTGAGGACGCTCGCGATCAGCGTCGCCCCCAGCATGATGATCGGCACGCTGACGAACAGGCCGATCGTGATCAGCGTCATGTCGCCCTTGGCGGCGGCGGCCATGGCGATGGCGTTGTCGAGGCTCATGATGGTGTTGGCGAGCGTGATCGTCCCGACCGCGGCGAGCAGCGTGCCGTGCTGCTTGATCTTGCCCTCGGAGTCTTCCTCCTCCTGGGTCATCAGCTTGATGCCGATCCACAGCAGCATCGCGCCGCCGACCAGCTTCAGGTACGGGATGGTGAGCAGGAAGTTCACGATGCCGCAGAAGATGATCAGCATCACGATGGCGCCCAGGCTGCCGTACATGATGGCCGGGCGGCGCTGATGCTCGGGCAGGCCGTGGCTCGCCAGCGCAATGACGACAGCGTTGTCACCCGACAGGATGACGTTGGCGATCATGATCTTCCACAGCGCGACCCAGAAGGCCGCGGAGCTCAGATCCGGAACCGAAAAATGCATTACCCCTTCTCCGGGCTTCCATCGCCCTTCGTTGGCGGGCACCATATCGGAATCACTTGGACTGTACACCGCGATTTGGGCGGCGACGGAACGGACACACGAGACGCGAAATGGCGAGCAGCAGCGGCTACAACAAGATGTTCCCGGTCTCGTGGACGGAATTGCACCGCGACGCGCGCGCGCTCGCGTGGCGGCTCGTCGAGCTCGGGCCCTTCAAGGGGCTGGTGGCGATCACCCGCGGCGGGCTGGTGCCTGCGGCGATCATCGCCCGCGAGCTGAACCTGCGCCTGATCGACACCGTGTGCAGCTCGACCTACGACCGCATGGCGCGCGGCGCCAGGGTCGAGATCCTGAAGGGCACCGCGGCCGAGCAGGAGAAAGGCGCAGGCTGGCTGATCGTCGACGACCTGGTGGATACCGGCGTCACCGCCAAGGCGGTCCGGGCGTTGCTGCCGCAAGCCCATTTCGCCACGGTCTATGCGAAACCCGCTGGCCGGCCCGCCGTCGATACCTATATCACCGAGGTGAGCCAGGACACCTGGATCCTCTTCCCTTGGGACCAGGAGGCGGTGATGGCCAAGACGATCGCGGAACTCAAAGCCGGGCAGTAATACTTTCCTGTCATCCTGAGCGCAGCGAAGGATCGCATGCCGATTGCGAGCGGCGTGCTCGTTGAAGCGCCATGAGGTCCTTCGCTACGCTCAGGACGACAGGGTGCGAAGGAAGCTTTAGATGAAGAACCTCTGGTCCAACTCCGACGCCAAGGCTGCGATCGACGCCCATGCCAAGAAGGGCATCGGCGAGGATCTCGCGCTGCGCGTCTACACCACGCGGCTGCTGGGCGGGGAGCCGAAGCTGGTGCTGCATGGCGGCGGCAACACCTCGGTGAAGACGCGCATGGCGGACATCACCGGCCAGACGATCGACGTCCTGTGCGTCAAGGGCAGCGGCTGGGACATGGGGACGATCGAGTCGCCCGGCCTGCCGGCCGTTCGGCTGGCGCCGCTCAGGGAGCTGCACGGGCTGCAGGCGCTCAGCGACGAGGACATGGTCAACGTCCAGCGCAGCAACCTGCTCGATTCGAAGTCGCCGAACCCGTCGGTCGAGACGCTGCTGCACGCCTTCCTGCCGCACAAGTTCATCGACCACACGCATTCCAACGCCGTGCTGGCGCTGACGGACCAGCCCGACGGCGACGCGCTGGCGGCCGATCTCTACGGCAGGCGCGCCGCGCTGGTGCCCTACGTCATGCCGGGCTTCGCGCTCGCCAAGAAGTGCAGCGAGGTCGGCCAGGCCAATCCGGACGTCGAAGGCCTGATCCTGCTGAAGCACGGCATCTTCACCATGGGCGCGACGGCCGAAGAGGCCTACGTCCGCATGATCGACCTCGTCACGCTGGCCGAGCAGCGGCTCGCCAAGGCCACGCGCAAGATCTTCCCCGGTGCCGACCTGCCGGCGAAGCCCGCGACCGTCGCAGAGATCGCGCCGATCCTGCGCGGCCTGATGTCGATCCCGAGCAAGACCGGCGGCCGCGAGGCGGCGCAGCGCTTCGTGTTCGAGTTCCGCAGCAATCCGGAGATCCTGGCCTTCGTGAACGGCAAGGAGATCGCGCGCTACAGCCAGCAGGGACCGGTGACGCCCGACCACGCGATCCGCACCAAGAACCTGCCGTTCATCGCGCCGGCGCCGGAGGCCGGCAAGCTCGACGCGTTCCGCAAGGACGCCAAGGCCGCGCTCGAGAAATTCGCCGCCGACTATCACGCCTATTTCACGCGCTACAACGGCAAGCAGATCGTGGCGAAGAAGGAGCTCGATCCGGTGCCGCGCGTGGTGCTGGTGCCGGGCGTCGGCCTGTTCGGCGTGGGCAACAGCGCGAAGGACGCCAGGATCGCCGCCGATCTCGCGGAGACCACCGTCGCGGTGATCGCCGATGCCGAGCGGCTCGGCTCCTACCAGTGCATCCCCGAGCCGGACATCTTCGACATCGAATACTGGTCGCTCGAGCAGGCAAAGCTCAGCAGCGCCGCCGAGAAACCGCTGGCACGGCGCATCGCCGTCGTGACCGGCGGCGCCTCGGGCATCGGCGCGGCGACGGCGGCGGCGTTCGCCAAGGAAGGGGCCGAGGTCGTGGTGATCGACCGCGACGTCTCCAAGGTGAAGAGCTTCGCCCTCGCTTGCGACGTCACCGATCCGGCGCAGGTGCGCGCGGCGTTCGACAAAATCGCAGCGACGTTCGGCGGCGTCGACATCGTGGTCTCCAACGCGGGCGCGGCCTGGCAGGGCAAGATCGGCGATGTCGACGACGCGACCTTGCGCCAGAGCTTCGAGCTCAATTTCTGGGCGCATCAAAGCGTGGCGCAGAATGCCGTGCGGATCATGCGCGCGCAGGGGCTGGGCGGCTGCCTCTTGTTCAACGCCTCCAAGCAGGCGGTGAACCCGGGCCCCGACTTCGGTCCCTACGGCCTGCCGAAGGCCGCGACCCTGTTCCTGATGCGCCAGTACGCGCTCGACCATGGCGCCGACGGCATCCGCTCGAACGCGGTCAACGCCGACCGCATCCGCTCGGGCCTGCTGACCGACGCCATGATCGCCCAGCGCTCCAAGGCGCGCGGCCTCAGCGAGGCGGACTATATGGGCGGCAATCTGCTCGGCCTCGAGGTGACGGCCGAGGATGTGGCGCAGTGCTTCGTGTCGCTCGCCAAGGCGCCGAAGACCACGGGCGCGGTGCTGACGGTGGACGGTGGCAACATCGCGGCCGCGCTGCGCTGAACCCTGTGCATAAGGGCTCCCGGCAAAGGTCCCTCTTGGGCAATGGACCGGCCCTCGCGGCGTGACGTGCGGGGCAAATTCACACGGCCATTGCCCATAATAGGACTCCGGTGCCGCATGGTGCAGAGTGGCGCCATGATGACGTTTGTCCCCGTCGAAGAAGACGGAAAGAAAGAAGATGGAAAGCGGGGTGGGGGTGTGGTGGGATTCCGGGATTCGCAGCGTCCGATGCCGCTGTCATCGGCATCGACCCGTCCCATGCCTTGGGACGGTTTGGGACTCCTTTGGCCCGATCCGGCGTTAGTGTCATTGTAGGCAACCGATGGACTTCCCCGTCACCCTCGTAAAGCTTGCCGGCTCGGTGGCGCTCCTGCTGTGGGGCGTGCATATGGTCGGCACCGGCGTGCAGCGCGCTTTCGGCGCGCGGCTGCGCAGCTTCCTGGGCGCCGCCCTGCGCAACCGGTTCAAGGCCTTCCTCGCGGGCCTGGGCGTGACGGCGGCGCTGCAGAGCAGCACCGCGACCGGGCTCATGGTGACGGGCTTCACCGCCAGCGGCCTGATCGACCTCGCTCCGGCGCTTGCCGTCATGCTGGGCGCCAATGTCGGGACCACCCTGATCGTGCAGGTCCTGTCGTTCGACGTCGCCGAGATCGCGCCGGCCTTCATCCTGGTCGGCGTGCTGCTGTTCCGCCGCGCCTCGGCCGGGCCGCGCGACTTCGGGCGGGTGCTGATCGGCCTCGGCCTGATGCTGATGGCGCTGGAGCAGTTCATCGCGCTGATCCGGCCTTACGAGGACGTGCCCAGCCTGCGCCTGCTGCTGGGCGCCATCGCCACCCAGCCGCTGCTCGACGTGCTGCTGGCCGCGGCGGTGACTTGGGCGGCCCATTCGAGCGTCGCGGTCGTGCTGGTCGTGATGTCGTTCGCGGCCCAGGGGCTGGTGCCGCCGATCGCGGCCTTCGCCCTGGTGCTGGGGGCCAATCTGGGCACCGCCATCAACCCGCTGCTCGAAGGCGGGGCGGGCGACGATCCGGCGGCGCGGCGCCTGCCGGTCGGCAATCTCGTGAACCGGCTGATCGGCGTCGTCATCGCCCTCGCCGCGCTGCCGTGGCTCAGCCGCCTGATGGTGATTGCCGAGCCCGACAATGCGCGCGCCGTCGCCGACTTCCACACCGCCTTCAACCTCGCAGTGGCGCTGGTCTTCTTCCCGCTGCTCAACCCCTACGCCCGGCTCCTGAAGCGCTGGCTGCCGGCGAAGCTCGACCAGAACGATCCCGGCCGGCCGATCTATCTCGACCCCGCGGCGCGCGAGACGCCGGTGCTGGCGCTGGGCGGCGCGGCGCGCGAGGCGTTGCGCATGGCCGACGTGCTGGAGAGCATGCTGAGCGGGCTGCGCGACACGTTCGAGCGCACCGACCGCCGCCAGATCGGCCAGACCAGGCGCATCGACGACGTGCTCGACCAGCTCAACACGGCAATCAAGGCCTATGTCACCGCGCTCGACGGCGATGCGCTGAGCGACGCCGACATCCGCCGCGCCCGCGAGATCCTGGCCTTCGCCACCAACATCGAGCAGGCCGGCGACATCGTCGCCCGCAACCTGCTGGGCATCGCCAACCGGCTGGACAAGCGCGGGCTCGCCTTCTCGGAGTCCGGCCGGACCGAGCTCCTGTCGATGATCGACCGGCTGATCGCCAACATCCGCACCGCCGCCTCGCTGTTCATGTCGGGCGACGAGCGCGCCGCCCGCCTGCTGGCGAGCGAGAAGGAGGTGTTCCGCTCCCTGCAGGCCGCCTCGATGGACGCCCATTTCGACCGGCTGCGGTCGCGCCGGCCCGACACGACCGAGACCAGCGCGCTGCATCTCGATGCCCTGCGCGACCTGAAGATCGTCAACAACCACATCGTGGCGGCGGCGGCCTATCCGGTGCTCGAGAACAAGGGCGAGCTGCTGCCGTCGCGGCTGCGCCAGACGGATTGAGGAAGCGTCGATGACATCGTTCGAGGTCCAGCCGCTGACCGACCATATCGGGGCCCGCCTGACCGGCATCGATGTCCGCAAGCCCCTCACGCCGGACGAGGTCGCCGCGATCGAGCGGGCGATGGACCGATACGCCGTGGTGGTGATGCCCGGCCAGGACATCACGGACGAGCAGCAGCTCGCCTTCACGCGCAACTTCGGCCCGCTCGAGGAAGGCGCCAACTCCGGCGCGCGGGACGCGGAGCTGCGCCTGCCCGTGGTGTTCGCCGATGTCTCGAACCTCGACAAGGAGGGCCGCATCGCTTCGCGCGACAACAAGAAGCGTATGGCGGCGCTGGGCAACCGGCTGTGGCACTCCGATGCGTCGTTCCGCGCGACGCCGGCCCGCTACTCGATCCTGAGCGGCCGGGTCGTGACCACCGACGGCGGCAATACCGAGTTCGCCGACATGCGCGCGGCCTACGACGCGCTCGATTCCGCGACCAAGGCCGAGATCGAGGACCTGGTGTGCGAGCACTCGCTGATCTACTCGCGCGGCCAGCTCGGCTTCAGCGAGTTTCTGCCGAACGAGCGCGTGGCGATGGCGCCGGTGCGCCAGCGGCTGGTGCGGACCCATCCGGTGACCGGCCGCAAGTCGCTGTTCCTCGCCGCGCACATCGGCACGATCGTCGGGTGGCCGCGGCCCGAGGCGATGGCCTTCATCCGCGACCTGATGGAGCACGCCACCCAGCCGCAGTTCGTCTATGTCCATCGCTGGACGCGGCACGACCTGGTGATGTGGGACAACCGCACGACCATGCATCGCGTACGCCGCTTCGACGATCTCCACGTCGTGCGCGACATGCGCCGCACCACGACGCGCAGCGAAGGGCCGACGGTGCAGCAGCCGCACTGAATTGGCGCAAATCGCTTGACCATTCTCGGGCCGAGGCGTATCGGCGCAGCGCTCCTGCCGCCGCCGACGCGAGGATGAAACACAAGATGGATAGCCACCCATTATGCGCCGCACCGATCCGACTCGCTCGGGTCAGCCGCCGCTGGGATTGGCCGGCGAGAGGCTGAGCCCCAACCTCTACGATCTCGCCATCTTCATCCTGATCGCGGCAGCCTTCGCGATTCTCGCGCACGGCGCGCGCCAGATCGCCGCCCCGGCCGAACGGCTGGTCGGCCAGCCGATCGTCCTCGACCCGATTAACCTGCCCGAATACGCGCTGCGCACGACGCTCCGCATGTTCGCGGCGATCGTCGCCTCGCTGGTCTTCACCTTCGTGGTCGCCACCCTGGCCGCCAAGAGCCGCAAGGCCGAGCTGGTGATCCTGCCGGCGCTCGACATCCTGCAGTCGGTCCCGGTGCTGGGCTTCCTCACCTTCACCGTCACCTACTTCCTGCACCTGTTTCCCGGCAGCGAGCTGGGCGCGGAATGCGCGGCGATCTTCGCCATCTTCACCAGCCAGGCCTGGAACATGGCCTTCAGCTTCTACCAGTCGCTGCGCACCGTGCCGCGCGACCTGGTCGAGGTCAGCGAGCATTTCCAACTCTCGCCCTGGCTCACTTTCTGGCGGCTCGAGGCGCCGTTTGCCGCGCCCGGGCTGATCTGGAACACCATGATGTCGATGTCGGGCGGCTGGTTCTTCGTGGTCGCATCCGAGGCGATCACCGTGGGCGACACGACGATCAAGCTGCCGGGCATCGGCTCGTGGCTCGCCGTGGCGATCGACGAGCAGGACATCGGCGCCGTCGTCCTGGCGGTGGCGACGATGGCGGTCGTGATCCTGCTGTACGACCAGCTGGTCTTCCGGCCGATCGTCGCCTGGGCCGACAAGTTCCGCTTCGAGCAGACCGCCGCCAGCCAGCGGCCGCGCTCCTGGGTCTACGACCTGTGGCGCCGCGCCCGGCTGACGCGACGCACGGCGCAGGCCGTGGGCTGGCTGGGCGCGGGGGTCGAGCGCCTGCTACCCCGCCCGCGCGCGAGGCCGATAGTCATGCGCTCCTCCACCGCGCGCCCGTTCGACATCGTCTGGATCGCGCTGGTGCTGGCGATCGTCGCCTACGCGCTGTGGCGCATCGTCGTCTTCACCCGCCAGTCGCTCGATTGGCACGACGTGGTGATCGCCGTCGAGATGGGTTTCCTGACCTTCGCCCGCGTGGTCGTGCTGATCGCGCTCGCCAGCGTGATCTGGGTGCCGGCCGGCGTGTGGATCGGGCTGCGGCCGTGGGCCGCCTCGAAGGTCCAGCCGGTGGCGCAGTTCCTCGCCGCCTTCCCGGCCAACGTGCTGTTCCCGATCGCCGTGGTCGTCATCGTCCACTGGCATCTCAATGCGGACGTTTGGCTCAGCCCGCTGATGGTGCTGGGCACCCAGTGGTACATCCTGTTCAACGTGATCGCCGGTGCCTCGGCCTTCCCGACCGACCTGCGCGAAGCCTCGACCCTGTTCCGGCTGCGGCAGGGCCAGTGGTGGCGCCGGGTGATCATCCCGGGGATCCTGCCCTACTACGTCACCGGCGCGCTGACCGCGGCCGGCGGCTCGTGGAACGCCTCGATCGTCGCCGAGGTGGCGAGCTGGGGCGACACGCGGCTACGCGCGGCCGGACTCGGTTCCTATATCGCCGATGCGACAGCGGCCGGCGATTATGCTCGCGTCGTGCTCGGCATCGGCGTGATGTCGGTCATGGTCGTCTCGTGCAACCGCCTGCTCTGGCGGCCGCTCTACCGCCTGGCCGAGCGGCGCTACCGTCTGGATTGAGAGGATCGCCATGGACACCGTCCTGCCCTCGACCACCGACGACCTGCTGGTCGCCGACCATGTCCGCAAGCTCTATCCCAAGGGCAGCGGCGAGGACCTGCTGGTGCTCGAGGACGTCACCTTGCGGCTGCGCACCAACGAGATCGTCTCGCTGCTCGGCCGCTCGGGCTCCGGCAAGTCGTCGCTGCTGCGCATCATCGCCGGCCTGATGCCGCCCAGCAGCGGCACGGTGTCGATCGCCGGCCGGCCGGTGCAGGGCCCCGCGCCGGAAGTCGCGATGGTGTTCCAGACCTTCGCCCTCTTTCCCTGGCTCACCGTGCTGGAGAATGTCGAGATCGGCCTGGAGGCGCAGCGCGTGCCGTCGGCCGAGCGCCACAAGCGCGCGCTGGCGGCGATCGACCTGATCGGCCTCGACGGCTACGAGAGCGCCTATCCGAAGGAGCTGTCGGGCGGCATGCGCCAGCGCGTCGGCCTCGCGCGCGCGCTGGTCGTGCATCCGCGCCTGCTGCTGATGGACGAGGCCTTCTCGGCGCTCGACGTGCTGACGGCCGAGACGCTGCGCACCGACCTGCTCGACCTGTGGTGCGAGGGCCGCATGCCGATCTCGTCGATCCTGCTGGTGACGCACAATATCGAGGAGGCGGTGCTGATGTCGGACCGCATCCTGGTGCTGGCCTCCAATCCCGGCCGCATCTCGTCAGAAATCACCGTCAACCTGCCGCAGCCGCGCAACCGCCTAGACCCCGCCTTCCGCGCGCTGGTCGACGACATCTATGCCCGCATGACCGCGCGTACGCCGGGCAAGACGGTGCAGGGCCTGTTCCCGGGCACCGGCATCTCGCTCAACCTGCCGCGCGTCGGGCCCAACCTGATGTCGGGCCTCATGGAGCAGGTGGCGGGCGAGCCCTATCACGGCAAGGCCGACCTGCCGGCCCTCGCCGGTCCGCTGCAGATGGAGATCGACGACCTCTTTCCGGTGGCGGAGACGCTGCAGCTGCTGCGCTTTGCCGAGGTGGCCGAAGGCGACATCAGGCTGACCGACGCCGGCCGCCGCTTCGTCGGCCTCGAGCCCGACGGCCGCAAGAAGCTGTTTGCCCAGCACGTGCTGGCCTACGTGCCGCTGGTCGCGCACATCAGGCGGGTGCTCGACGAGCGCGAGAACCATGCCGCGCCGGCCAGCCGCTTCCGCGACGAGCTCGAGGACCACATGTCGGTGCAGTTCGCCGAGCAGACCCTCAAGACCGTGACATCGTGGGGCCGCTACGGCGAGGTCTTCGCCTACGACGAGGACACCGGCGTCTTCAGCCTCGACAACCCCGCCTAGCTCAGGGCGGAACGGCCGCGCCGGGCTTGGCGATCGCCTTCAGGTCGGCGTTGGCGAAGGAGCAGGAGAAACGCCCGCTCTCCCTGCCCAGCAGGTCGCCGAAGTCGACCCGGGCGCCGGCATCGCTGAAGGTCCAGCGGGCCTGATCGCGCAGCACCCAGACGAAGACGCGCAGCGTGCGACCGGTCGAGGGCACCGGGTCCAGCACCTCCGGCCCGATGATCTCCCGCATCACCTCGGGCCACCGGCTGTAGTGGAAGTCGCGATCGACCCACGGCCGCGCGGTCATCCAATCCTTCGCGAAGGCCGCGCCGCGCATCTTGTCGTCGGCGAACTGCCGCCAGCAGGCATTGGCCGCGGCGCCCAGGCTCACCAGGTCGTCGGGCGAGAGCAGCGTCCAGCGCATGGCGTCGACGTTGACCGAGTCATGCGAGGAAAAGCGCGCCGAGATCAGGCGGTCGGAGCGGTACAGCGATTCGATGGCGAACTTGTCGGTCCGCTCCGCGACCTCGCGGCGGACCCAGTCGTTGTAGCGCCATTCGGCCGGACCAACCGGCCGGGCGAATTCGGCCCAGGTGGCCGGCGGCGCGCCATCGGTCCGCGACATCAGCTTGAGATCGCCGCACCCGGCTTCCTGGCTGATCGTCACCTCGCCCTGCCGGACCGCGATGCAGTCGGCCGCCCGCGCGAATCCTGGACACAAGACAACAAGAAGAAAGCCGACGAGCCCCCTGACCCTCATTCTCGCCCTCGATTTACATTCCCTCGATTTCGCGCCCCTCAATTCCGCGAGTGTCGACGAGCCAATTGCGCGAGGCAATGCCGAGCGTAGACTTGCGACAAAGCATCCCGAGGAAACGCCATGACCCTTCCCCGCCGCCGCGTCGGCAAGACGCGGCTCGAAGTCACCACGCTCGGCCTGGGCGGCGCGCCGATGGGCGGCTTCCGGGCGACCATCTCGGACGCCGAGGCGGTCGGGCTGACCGAGACAGCCTACGAGCTGGGCGTCCGCTACTTCGACACCTCGCCGTTCTACGGCTACGGCCGCAGCGAGCTGCGCATGGGCGCGGGGCTGCGCGAGAAGCCGCGCGACGACTACGTGCTGTCGACCAAGGTCGGCCGGATCATGCACGCCATGAAGCCGGGCGAGAAACCGCCGGCCGACTTCCGCGAGAACGGCCTGCCGGGCTTCGCGCCGGTGTTCGACTACACCTACGACGGCGTGATGCGCTCGCTGGAGCATTCGTACTTCCGGCTCGGCATCTCGCGCGTCGACATCGCGTTGGTCCACGACGTCGACTTCTGGACGATCAAGGACCGCGCCATCCTCGACCAGCGCTTCAAGACGGTGATGGACTCAGGGTTCAAGGCGCTCGACGAGCTGCGCCGCGCCGGCGTGATCAGCGCGATCGGCGTAGGCATCAACGAGAGCGACACGTCGCTGCGCTTCATCCAGGCCGGCGACTTCGACTGCATGCTGCTGGCCGGCCGCTACACCCTGCTCGAGCAGGGCGCGCTCAAGGCATTCCTGCCCGAATGCGTGAAGCGCGGCGTGTCGGTGATCCTGGGCGGACCGTACAACTCCGGCATCCTGACCGGCGGCGTGAAAGACGACACCACGCACGACTACGTCCAGGCGCCGGCGCACCTGATCGAGAAGGCGCGGAAGATCGAGGCGGTGTGCCAGCGCCACGGCGTCGAGCTCGGCGCGGCGGCCATGCAGTTCCCCCTGTTCCATCCGGCGCTGTGCGCTGTGATTCCCGGCGCGCTCGCCGCCCACGAGGTGAGGCAGAATGTCGAGCGCCTGTCGGCGAAGATCCCGACCGAGCTGTGGAGCGAGCTGAAGCGCGAGAAGCTGCTCGATCCGAACGCGCCGACGCCGAATTGAGCGCGTTCAGACGCGATGGCGGGCGGCAGCGCCTTCCGAGGCGCGAGAGCCCGCACGGTGCAGAAAAGACAAGA
>Ga0070738_10002660_pt1 | contig 26291 bp, 19 predicted proteins | sample Coa_R2_2_FD_66446 | JGI IMG/M metagenome (GOLD analysis project Ga0070738, IMG submission 66446) | Surface soil microbial communities from Centralia Pennsylvania, which are recovering from an underground coalmine fire - Coalmine... | ecosystem: Environmental > Terrestrial > Soil > Unclassified ...
GCTCCGGAGCCGCGTCTTGACATAATCACCCGCCTCCTGCGGATCATAAACCACCCCCGCGCGAAGCAACGGAAGCATCTCCGAACAGCCGCACCATCGAGTCGCTGTTTCTGTGCGCGCTTCTTCACGATTTTGTTTGCAACTTGTAGCGAAGTTCACTTCAAGTTGAAAACCGTATCGTAAAAATCTCTTTTTCATCCACAAGGTTGGTCGTGGCTTGTCCGTAGGATACCAATGTTTCTGAAATCACGGCGTTTGTCCGGGGACTGAAGGGCGGGTCCCTATCTTCAAGCCAGAAGGTTTTCGGGCATTTCATGCATTCATTGGGTTGGGCCAAAAACATCACGAGCAGTGATGCCTGGGGATTCCGGCACACGTTTGGTCCCGAAAGATACTTATTTTTAGTTCCGGCGCTGATGGCCCCATTTTGCGAGGAACTGTATATGCGCGGGTTTCTCTATCGAGCCTTTCGCGGTTCCTACTCCATCCAGCTTAGCACGGTCCTAATGGTGGGGAGCATGTCGTTGACCCACTCGAACCAATTCTACCATTCCTGGGTAGCTGCTGCGGATCTGAGCGCGTTGACCATCTTACAGTGTTTTTTGCGGGAGCGCGGCACGCTGCGGGACTGCATCGCTTCCTATCTGACGTATAATGCGACGTTAGTGGCTAGCCTGGCGTTTCGTCCGGCAGCGTGAGCCGCGCCCCCGGTTGCTGCCGGACCGATCCCTTTCTCTATCCACCGGCCCAAGCCCTTCTCGATTCCCTCCCTGGTGGTCGGCGCAGTGCGGCTGAGTATTTGTTTTGAAAAGGCTGTGTTTCGCGAGATGCTTGCGCCCGTAGATGAGCGCCAAATGAAAAAATGCAAATACTGCGGCCAGGAAAACGACGATTCGACGGCCGCTTGCTCTCAGTGCGGAACGCCATTTGTGGCAGGCCCCTTTAGATGATGCGCAGGTATTATTCAATCGAACGCGCCATCCCGCCGGTCGATATAAATAACGCCGCGCCTTGTAATTGAACCACCACGCGGCCGCCCGTAGCCTCAGGCACGTCATAAACGCTCCAACTTATGAAGACATCAGACTTAGTGTTCGTTGGCATCAAGGGCTCAGTCGTCGCGCTGGAACGTGCGACCGGCAATCAGCGGTGGGCAACGCACCTCAAAGGCTGGAATTTCGTAAACGTGGTGCTCCAAAACGATGCGATCCTTGCCTCCTGCCAGGGCGAAATCTTTTGTCTAGATCCATTCACAGGAAATGCACTCTGGCACAACCCGCTCAAAGGATTTGGCACTGGCCTGGCCACGATTGCGGGCGACTTCAACCAGGTAAGCGCCAGCGCAGCTGTGTTGTCGGAAGAACGCCGCCGCGACGAGGCAGCCGCTTCCGCCGCAACCATGTAGTCCGGGCCCGCTCTCCTGATTCCCGCGGGCGCTATCCGGCGCAGGTCGAAAATGCGATCCCGCCGCCAAGATCGTACTCTCAGCCAATGGAACCCAACTGGTCGGCGCAGTTGATGGAGGAGGGATCTACAGATTATCGCTTCCATCAAAGTCTGCGGCCGGGAGCATCAGATGACATGTTGTCCAGCAGCGCAGCTTCGTGACTCACCAACCTATTTGCTGAGCCGGTAAAACAGTGCGGACGTGCCGGGCGAAATGGTGACCTGGTTTCGCGCGTTCACAAGTTGAACCGGGTTGGTAACGGAGGTCCAAAGAGCCGGCTGTAAAACGGAAGTTTGCTGCAGCACAAAACCGGTCGAGGGCGCGTCCCAGGAAATCAAAACCGAGTTATTAGCCGAGGAAATCGCTAACAGCGGCAACTGATTTTGCGGATTGATGCCAACATACGAGAACTGGTCCACCCAGCCGCTGTCAGCAAATGGCACTCCGGTGGGAATATCGACCGGGCCTTTCGTGTAGGTCCAGGTCAAGGTGTGTGTGCCGGCCGATATATTGGTTTGAAAGAATTGCCAACCGACCGCTTCCCCCGACAACGATGCAAGCGCGACACCGTCCATACCAAAGGCAAGCGCATCCGGCGGCCGCGACGAAACGTTCCACCAGAAGCTTACCTGGGCTTGCTGGTTGGTTTGAACCACCGTCTGCAGCCACGTTTGCTGGCCTGTGAAATTCTGCCCATTCCAGTAACTGACAATCGGGCCGCTTTGAGCCGAAGCCACGCCATCCTGGGAAACCTCCGCCTGGCCGAACCACAAGGCATCGCCGCCAGTCGTCCAAATCCGGTTGGTGCTATCCAAAGCAACCGCGAGCGGAAAACCAAAACTGGCACTGATCGCCTTGTTCGTGTCCATGACAACGGTGATCTGGGGCTTGTTGCCGCTAACCGACCCGCTCCACGAACTGAATTCGTGCCCGGCATCGGGAAAAGCTTTCAAACTGACCAGTTGCCCTTTGGTGTAAAAAGGCTGGGATGGGGTGACTGAAACGGTCCCGTGCGCCGTCTCAATCGTCAATCGCGGATTGAACGAGGCGGCGTTGGTCGGGTTGGTGCCCTCGACGTATTCGTTAAAGTTATTCACGCCGTCGTGGTCAAAATCTTCGGTCGCACTCTGGTTCAGGTTCCCGAAGTAGAACATTTCCCACCAATCGGGGATGCCGTTGCCGTTCACGTCGGGCCACAACGCGGCAGGAGAGCTCGTGACCGACCCGCTCGGGTTGCGGAGTATGACTGAAAAGTAACCCAGGTTGGTTCCGCTCAGCTTCAATCCCGAAAGGGTGAGCGAATCGCTGGTTGCGCCGGCAATCGGCACGCCGTTGGAAAGCCACTGATAACTGAGGCCGGTCCCGCTGCCGGCCACGGAAAAAGTGACCGAGCCGTCGGTCCCGACAAGTTGGTTTCGAAGAGGACCTGCAATCGCCGGGGGTTGAGCCGGCCCCGGGTTAACAGCCGTTGGATTACCGGCGGGATCATAAGTAAAGGTGGCGGTCTGCGCCAGAAGCGCACCTTGTTGGAGAACCGAGGTTAAAGCCAATCCGACGGCCAGGCCGGCCAACCACATCTTCATACTATTCTTCATAGTCATGATTTTCATTATCGGTTTTAGCCTCCGGTATTGGTGATTCGTCCGATGAACCGTTCGATAATGGGACCGTTATAGATCACCGCAGGAGCAGCAACGAAGGCAGTCGGAATCAGCACCGGCAGGAGTGCCGTCAATGCTACGCCAACCCCCAGGCCAACGATAGCTCCGCCCACTGTTAACCCAAAGATCAGAAAGCCCTGGGCGCACGGGCTGGTTACAGTTCCGTTAGTGGACAGATGGATTGCGAGCGCAAGCCCTCCCGCCGCTCCGATGATCATCGGTATGGCCAGCAGCAAAGGTGGAAATTCGCCCGCAGGATCCGTCACGTTAACCGGGTCATTTCCCACATACGTATAAAGATTGAACCCCGCAGCTTCACCCAGCGGATCCCGATTCAGCCAGCGGCCGGAGTAGGGATCCAGGGCGCGGTTAAGGGCAAAATACAGTCCCGTGGGACGATGCTGGAACAGGCCTGAGAAGCCAAAGGCTGGCGCCAGGCTTTCAGCCAGCGCGGTCTGCCGCCCGTAGGGATCGTAATCGTACCTCGCTACCAGCGTTCCCGCTGAGTCCATTGCCTCGCGAATGCTGCCGAGATGGTCGCGTGTGTAATACAGGTTGGTCGTCCCCGGGCCGACCACGTTTTCTCCCTGCGCGAAAAAGCGCCTGACCACATTGCCGCCCGTCGAATCCCGTTCTTCGCAGACCTGATCGCCGCACCACAGGAAATAGTGGTCCAGCACGACCAGTCCATTTGACTTTTCAACCTGCCGCACCCGGCGGTTCATGGCGTCGTAGCTGAATTCGGAGCGATGCGTCCCCTGGTTTATTGCGGACAGGCGTTTCGCGGCATCCCACTCGTAAGTGACGGCCCCGTTGGGCCCGGGTTCGCCGCTGACAATCTCATTGAGCGCATTGTACGAAAACAAATTCGTCACGCCGTTTGCCGCAACCGCCAGCCTGTTTCCGGCATTGTCATAGGTGTAACTGTTCGTGCTCAGCGCGACCTGGCCATCCGTGCGGACGGCCGCCGTGAGCTGGTTGGCTGAGTCGTACGTCAAAGCCCACGCCTTCAAAGGCAACGTATCCCATTGGTTGGTCCACGAAGTGATCTCGCCGTCTGAGTTGTAGGTGTAGCCGAAACTTGAAAGCAGTGATCCATCGGGCTTGAAGTTGCTGATCTGTTTCAGGCGCTCGTCGCCGGTGCCGTTGTAATAGGAAAAAACATTGGATTGGCCGTTCGGAAAGACAATCGCATCCGGTCGAGCGGTCGCATTGACGTAGGAATAGCGGAACGTTCCCAGGATGTTGGTCGCACTCGTAACACGGCCCAGGGGATCGTAAACGACATTCTGGCCAACTCCGTTGATCGTGCGATTCAGGACCCGGCCAAGCTCGTCGTACTGGTAAGTCACAAGGCTGTTTGGCAACGGCCCCGAAACCGATTGAACTTTGCCAGCTCCCAGTGTGGGGCTGGAGGTGATCGGGTAGTACGAATAGGTCGATGCCCCGGCGCCATCCTGCACGCCGGTGACCCGGAGGTAGTCAGGATCGTACGTGAAGGAAACCGGAGGCGTGGCAACCGCAGCGTTGAAGTAGCTCACCCGTTTCAGCGAGTTGTCCGGGTAATAGTCAAAAAGGGTTTGTTGTCCCGCGGCATCCTGTCGCATCCGAACGCGGCTCGTATTGGCTTCGTACTGGACGGTTTCCATTGAACCGTCCGGGTACTGTTTGGCCACCGCACGGCTTTGCGCGTCGTACATCCAGCGGGTTGTCCTGCCCATCGGATCCGTCATGGCGGTCAGAGCGCCGCACTTGCACCATTCATACTGCGTAACGCGCCCGAGCGGGTCCTGGGTCGATACCAGCTGACCAATTGCGTTGTAACTGTTCGTCGTCCAGTGCCCGAGCCGGTCTTTGACCGCCGCCAGGTCCAATTTGTCGAACACGCGCTGCTCGGAGGTCCCGTCCGGGTAGCTGATCGAAGTCACGCGATCGAGGTTGTCATAGCCTAAAGTCACCTTATAACCTTCGGTATCACTAAAGGTCTGAATCCGGCCGACCGCGTCGTACGTGAATTTCGCGCTGTCATTGGGCCCTGAAAGCGGCCCGGTCGCGCTTAGCAGAAATCCATTGGCATCGTAGGAAAAAGTGCTGACCTGGCCTTTTGCATTCGTTTGCGAAATCAACTGCCCGCGCGAGTTGTATGCGTTGACAGTGGTTTGCCCAGCCGCATCGGTAACCGTCAATGGAAGGTGCTGAGCATTGTACGTAGTGCGGCTCACCAACTCGTTCTTCCCGTTGCGCGTCATTCGCACCTCGAGCAAATCAACCTGGTTCGATGCGTAAACGAAGCTGAAAGTTCGGCCAACCGGATCCGTCGAATTGGTCACGTTTCCAAACGCGTTGTACGAGTACAACGATGTCTGCATGCCGCCGTCGTCCAGGATGCGCATGACCACCGAGGGCTTCGCGCTGGCGCCAGTGTAAGCCGCGTCCAGGTAATAGGGAGCGCCGTCATTGGTCGATTGCCCCGGGTAATTGTACCAAACCCGGGCTTCCTGCGATTCCTGTTCGCTTTCCAGGATAGGAGCGCAATCGTCAGGAATGGGCGTGTAATGCAGCCAATGATAAATCTTCGCTTTCGAGAAGTCTGCAGGACCTTCGGCAAAAGCCCGTTTGTCCCAGAAAAAGGAATTCCGCGCGTCGATGAACAGGTTGAAAGTCGAAAGCCCGTGAGGCACCTGTGAAGCCGGCAAAGCGTGGGGCAGGACAGGTTGCTGGCTGTAGACAACCAATTCGCTGGCCCCCAGGGGGTCGGTTGCCTGCACGTAGGTGACGCTGTTGGTCTGGCCCGTGGCGAACGTCGTCGTGCCATAGGGAGTCGTCAGCGCCGACACGAATTGGTTCGTGCTGTAGCTGAACTGGGACGTCATCCCGACAGCATCGGTAATCTGGGCCAGAAGCCCGCTGGCATTGTATTGGAACTGCGCGCTGCGGCCGAATGGGTCGATAACCGATGTGACCGCAAACGGGTAAGCGGAGTTGGTATAGAGCAGCGTCGTCGACTGGCCGATCGCGTCGACAATGTTAGTGACCCGGAGCTGGGCGTCGTAATTCAGCTGAACGGAATTCCCCGCCGGATCGATCACTTGCGTCAGAAAGATCCGACGGGTTGACCCCGAAGACCCATCTGATTGCGCAAACTGTTTGCGAGAGCCGTCAGGAAACTGAAGCTCGTAGCTCGAGCTGGAGAGCACCACAAGCCGCCCCGAGCTCATTGTCTCATTCCGGTAACTCTGGGTGGCAGGGTCAAACCCGGTAAAATTCAGCGTTCCACCTCCATCCAGGTAAAGCGCCACGTTGCCCCCGACAGATCCCGGGCTGTCCGTGATGTACGAAAGCCAGTTGTGCGTCCATTTTTGTCCCAGGTTTGAATAGGAAAAAATCGCGGGCTGGTTCGCCTCGCGCTGATGGTAAGCGGCTCGGAAATAGATCGGAGGACCGACCGGCGGCGTGTATCCCACAGGAATATCATTCAACGTCAGGCTCGCCAGCATTGCATGGATTGTGTAAGCCGGCATTCCTTCGGAAGGTCCACCGGTAAAGAAGTTAATTACGCTTGAAACCGCGCTTGAGACCCCATTCTTGAACCTGTGCCACAAATTGCAGCCGCCACAGGTCGTGTCATAATCGCCGGTTGCGTTTGGATCCTGACCACCCACGTAGCCGCGGCCCCAAACTTTTTGGGCCTCCGCCTCGGACACCTTGCGCCAACCCGCAGGCAAAGGCCCGGGAGGCACGAGGAAATAACCGCTGGCCTCCTCGCCCAATGCTTTGAGCGACATCCAAAATGTCCCGCGGAACGTGTAGTCCTGCGCCAGAATCCTTTCCGAAGAGCGCTCGACCAGCGCCGCGTAGTGGCCCACCTTCCAATGCACCACGCTCGGCACGATAAACGCCGCCCCGGCTTCCCTGAACGCCATCTGGTAATTCATCCCTAACTTCCCTGAGATTTCCGCCACCTGGCTCAGCGAAAAACCCTCCGGACCGGATTTATAATCATTCAGCAACGGGGTGCCCGCTTTCTCCGGAGCGATTCGCAACAGGATCCGGTCCAGCGCCAGCGGCCCGCATTTGAAACAGTGGTCCGGCTTGTTTTGCATCATCCAAAGAGCGCCTTGCGCCGCCCCGACCAGTTGCGTGGCCGGCCCTTCAAGATCCCGATCGTGGGTCCCGTCCAACAACTGCGCCATCTCTGTTACCCGGCCCAGGCGCGAATACATCCGCGCCAACTCACCCAGCGCGCGGTCCGCCTCCACTTTCGACGGACCGCCCGAAACAACGGACAAACGCGTCCACGACTGTTCCCACGCGGCCAATGCCTTCGAAAAATATCCGTTGTTGTAATATTCCGTTCCAAGGTGCAGCAACAAGGTCCCGGTCCAACGCGAATCCGGAAACGCTTCAGCAAAAGCAGCCAGGCTGGAACAATCGTCGCGAACCGCGCGATGGGCGTAATTATAAAGCGCCGTTGCCAGGGCCCGGTTCTCCCCGGGGGTGGGCTGGTTGTCAACGGGAACCAAAGGCTCGTCAAAAACGCGGGCGTTGAATATCTCCGAGTCCGAAGGACTCGCGCTGAAACTCAGCGGCGCCAGCTGGATTGGAGCCGGTGATGCCTTCGTCAAAATTCGAGCGGCACCAATGGACGGCGCCGCCTTAGCCGCCGATGCGCCGGCCCACAAAAGCATCGAACCGGCCACAACTCCCAGCTGCGACGGCTCAGGCGAAGCCAATGTGAAGACCAAAACGACGTTCAGCGCTTTTGCAGCGAAGGATGTTTTGCGTGGCATAGGGATGCACGGTGAATACGAGTTGGGCCGTTGGATTCGCGGATGTGCGGGATTGCGCGGACCGGCTGCACTTGAAGTGCTGTCATGTGGAACGCGGAAATCCTTTCACAAGCTGCTTATCTTTGTCAATAACAAACCTGATGGGTGCCATTCTCCACCGAGCTTGAGACCCGCCCTAGTCCCTGTCATTCTCGGCCAATGCGCAAGTGCAAGCCCCTGCCTATTGTGGTGTTGACCCTTTTCCTGTTGGTGACGGCCGGAGAACGCGCCTGCGCGATCGAGCGCTGGTTTTATGTTTCACAGAATCTGTGGGTGGACAGCAACATCACCAACCTCGTAGCTCTGCTGCAGCGCGCCTCCCAGGCCGGGTACACGCACATGCTCCTGGGCGATTCAAAGTTCGCACGTCTGCAGACCATGGATTCCCATTACTTCAACAACCTGGGAATCATCAAGCAAGCCGCGCTGACAAATCACATTGAAATCGTGCCCGCAATTTTCCCGATCGGATACTCCAATGACCTGCTCTTTAATGACCCTAACCTGATTGAAGGGCTGCCGGTGCAAGCCGCTCTCCTGGTTGTGTCCAATAAAGTCGCATCCATTCAGCCCGATCCCCCGGTAAGTTTCCCCGGCGGCGATTTCTCCAATCTGTCGTTATGGACATGGAAGGATTCGAACGTTGTCGAGGACAACGGCTCGGCGCGGGTGACCAATCCGAATGGCGCAAACGCGCGCATCGTGCAGCAATTAACGGTCAAACCATTCCGAGAGTACCACATCACAGTGCAGGTGAAGACTACCAATTTCGTTGTGGCCCCGCAGGTGGCAGTCCTGGCCGGCAACCAGGACCTGAATTACAACAATCTCGGCGTGCAGCCAACCCAGGGTTGGACCACACACCACGTCGTGTTTAATTCCCTCTCGAATTCGACGGTCAGCGTCTATTTTGGGGTCTGGGGAGGCACTACCGGTTCTTTGTGGTGGGATAATGCGACTATCGAGGAGGTCGGCTTTTTAAACCTGATCCGACGGCCCGGCGCGCCGCTCAGCGTGCAGGTTGAAAACGGGCCGCAGTTGGTGGAAGGCACTGATTTCGCCAGCCTCGCCGATCCCTTGATGGGTAGCGTTCCGTATCCGGGAGTTTACGATGTCTATCACACCCCGCCCAAACTCCAGCTCCTGTCCAACGCGCTGACCAACGGCACCCGGCTGCGCGCCTCCTGGTTTCACGCGGCCACGGTCAATGACGGCCAGGCAATGATTTGCCCTTCGGAGCCCAAGACCATGAGCTTGCTGCTGGACCAGGCTCAACGGATGAACGCCGCGTTGGGCACCAAAGGCTACTTCATGTCGCATGACGAAATTCGCGTGCTCAATTGGTGCGGCGCATGCCAGGCCCGACACCTGGACGCCGGGCCGCTCCTGGCTGAAAACGTCCGGGCGTGCGCGGCGATTCTGCGACAGGTCAATCCCAATGGGCGGATCTATGTGTGGAGCGACATGTTCGATCCGAACCACAATGCCCACGCAAATTATTACCTGGTTCGCGGCGACCTCACAGGGTCATGGCTCGGGCTGGACAGCGACCTGATCATTGCTCCGTGGTATTACGGCGCGCGTGATGCCTCCCTGAAGTTCTTTGCGCAACGGGGCAATCGACAGGTCATTGCCGGGTATTATGATTCTGCTCCTTCGCTCGTCACAAACTGGTTGAACTCCGCAAGTCTTTACCCGGGCATTTCCGGCGTCATGTACACCACCTGGCAAAATAATTATTCCGACATGGCGGCGTTTGAACAATACATCGCCGGCTATCCCGCCCCTGCGATATGGCTCACACCCAGGCTCGTGGGCAGCGCTCTGCCAAGCGGCCAGGCGCAGGTCATTCTCGAAGGCGAACGCGGCCGTCAATACGTCGTGGAGCAAAGCCCGGATCTGTTCAGTTGGAAGATGTGGACCAATATTACAGCAGCCGACGCCACAACGGTTTTCGGCCCCTCAGTCTTGCCCTCATCCACGAGCTTTCTCCGCGCTGCTTGCGTCCATTAAGCCTGTCGCCAATAAGATTGGGAGAAACCCCGATTCTCAGTTGTGAAGTCCCAAGGCGGGAGCCAAACCGCGCCATAAGAAGTATTCGCTTTTGAATACAAACGGCTTATAGCAATTCCGGGCCAGGTGTTCGTGGCAAGCGATCTGCTCTTTCATCGCCGCGAACTATGAATTCAAATGCGGAATCAATCACCGGCAAGCGGATCTTGCTCGTAGAAGATGAACGGGCCGTGCGGGACACCATCCGCCTGCTGCTGTCCAAGGACTCGCACACCGTTGTCGAAGCCAATAACGGCGCCGAAGCATTCGCTCTTTTTGCCACCGGCAAGTTCGACCTGGTCATGACCGATTTCGAAATGCCTTTTGTCAAAGGCGATGAGCTCGCCATGAAAATCAGGAGAGTCGCCCCGGACCAGCCGATCCTGATGCTGACCGCCTTCGAGCACCAAGCCAATCGAGCCAATCCGGTCGACATCGTTGTGAAAAAGCCATTTGACTGCGCCAGCTTACGCGCCACGATGAGCCGCTTGATATCGCGAAACGAGCAATCGGCGGAAACTTCGGATTCGCTGTCGCTCGACGACCTCACAGAAAAAGACGCCCTTTGCGTGTGAACTAACCGCACCTGGCGTGAAGCATCCAGGGGTGTTGGAGCACTCCCAGCAGCGAGCCGAAACCGACACGGTGCAACGCCAAAGGCATCAAGGTTTCGGCCTGTAAAGCACAACCACGTTCCCGACCCGGGTGATCAGCCGACTGCCGCTCTTGTCCGAGAGCTCCGGTGAAAGCTCCTTTTTGCGTTCTTTAAAGTAGTCGAACTTCACTTTGACAAGTTCCCGGTGCCGCAACGCATCGTCGAGTGCAGCCAGAAACTGTGGACTCAAACCGTCTTTGCCGATCCTCAAGGTGGCTTTCAGCTGTTGAGCCTGGGCCTTGAGCTCGCGCAACCGGGCATTGGTCAGGTTATTCATATTCAATCCATCAAATCGACGAATCTGCCGGTTTCTCTTAATCCGTATCTCGGCCAAGACACGGGATAGCACAGAGGCCCGCGCAAAAAGTGCCGGAAGGCCGCCCGGCCCACAACACTGCTTTGATCGGCTCCCGGTTCGGAAAGCGGACATGCGCTGTGCTATTATTGCCATTTTCAAACGGCAATGGTATCATGTAATGGTATGAACGACAGGATCGTGCCAATCGACCCGGCCGGGCGAATCGTCCTCCCTAAGGACGTCCGCGAAGAGCTCGCCATCAAACCAGGCGATACGCTCAAGGTCTCAATCCAAGGTTCCTCTGTCACATTAACCCCGAACAAAGAGGAGTATGGTCTCATTCGAAAAGGGAAGGCGCTTGTGTTCTCGAGCCCGGGCGAGGAGACGCTAAACCACGAGACGCTGGAGCGGATCCTCGAGGAGGAGAGGGCGGACCGGGAAGATTCCGCCAGACGTGACATCTCGGGGCGAAAACGCCGCGCATGAAGGTGTTCCTCGACACAAGCGTTTTGGTGGCGGCGGTCATCACAAAACACGAGCATCATGTAAGGGCATTTGAGATTTTAGACCGCGTTCAGGCCGGGAAAGATCAAGGGCATATTTCCGGCCACAGCATGGCTGAAATGTATTCAGTCCTCACCAAGTTTCCTCCGCCGTTTCGCCACACCCCGGCGCAAGCACTTTTGAGCATTGAAGAAAACGTGGTTAAGCATTTTAAGGTCACCGCCCTGACTCCCGGCGAATACGCGCCGCTGATTCGAGAGGCAGCGCTTTCAGGAATCCACGGCGGGACGATTTACGACGCGGTTTTGCTTAAGTGCGCGGCAAAAAGTGGAGCAGAGAAAATCTGGGCGTTTAATCTAAAACATTTTCAGAACATCGCTCCAAAAAACCTTGCCTCTCAAATTTCCGAGCCGTGACGTTTCTTTAAGACTGTTGAAGCAACGCATAAGGCGGTGACTAAGGGCGCCTGGTTTTGGGGAAACATCGCAGGCGCTCTTCGCAGATCTTTGCCGCATGTTCAACGGTGATCCTTCCTCCGTTTATCGCGGTGGTCTGCTTTTCCGCTAGTTGCCGCTCGTGTTTTTCCAGTTCACTCAGCCGAAGTTTCGCAACAGAAAGGACGCTGAGTCTTAAGGCTCCGGCGAATCAACTTGCCGTTGATCCGGATTCGTGCGAAGAAAACGCCTGATGGCTTATACCGAAGCAGATTTGAATACTGCGTCCTCTGCCAGAGATTCTCGGCAGCCGGAGCGCCAGTTTTCATGTGGCAGTATCCGATCTGAAATTGGAAATATTCCAATCTGCAAGCATCTGCTAATCAATAAAGTGCGCCCGTAGCTCAGTTGGATAGAGCATCTGCCTTCTAAGCAGAGGGTCCCGCGTTCGAGTCGCGGCGGGCGCGCCATTTAAAAGCAAGGTTCCTGAGTTTCCACCCCAAAGCTCAGCGCATTTTTCCCGACGACTTTCCTTTAAAACTTTTGCCCGGACTAAACCTGCTGATACGCACCAGCGCAATGAAAACTCAAGAATTAAAAAGCTAAGGGTCATTCCCCCAAGTGCATCACTACCCCAGGTATGTGCACGAGTTGTCGCGGCCGTACGCTCCGTTCATTGCCGTCTCTTCAATGTCGACAGACGCCGCCTTCAATCGTATTCTGGATGCCACACCGTACGCACACCTAAAGGCCCAAATCTTTACTCATAGTAAGCTAATTTTATGAGGTGCTCAAAAAAACAACTTCCTGTCAGAAGCCCAGGTTCGCGCAATTGGCTGGTTTTTTGCCGACAGGCGCTTTTGCTGCCCGCCTTCGCGGCCTGCCTGGGCTTGATCCAGGGCAAGGTGATCGCTCAGCCGGTAACTCAGGTCGCGGCCGGCGTGGGGCACATTCTTTTTACAAAGGCTGATGGCAGCCTATGGGTTATGGGGGAGAATTTCGACGGGCAATTGGGAATCGGCTCGCAGATCAACTATGCGGACGTTCCGCAACAGCTGGTCTCCAGCGGTGTTGGCCAAATCGCCGCCGGAAGTGCACACAGCCTTTATCAGAAGGGCAATACGCTCTGGGTGACCGGCAATAACACCGCCGGCGAGTTGGGCGACGGCACCAGCACGAGTCGGAGTACACCCGAACAGGTATTATCGGTTCCGATGTCTGAAAGTCTTGGACCGATCGCAGCCGGGGGAGCTTTCAGTCTGTTTGGGACTTACAATTCCAATCTCACAGCCTCAGGTGGGCTTTGGGCAATGGGCGACAACGAACTTGGCCAACTAGGAGATGGGACCGAGACAAACACCAATCTACCAGAGGAGGTCTTTCCCAACGCGGTGGGTATCCGCGTAACGTCGGCGTCCGGAGGCCTTTACCACACTTTGTTCACCCTATCGGACGGCAGCCTTTGGGCGATGGGAGATGACTCTTTGGGCGAACTGGGGAATGGGACCAACAACGCAACTATTCCCAAGCCGCAGTTAATTGTTTCGAGCAACGTGACTGCGATTTCTGCTGGATATGGGTTCAGCTATTTTTGCAAATCGGACGGCAGTCTTTGGGCGATGGGTGATAACTCCGCAGGGCAGCTAGGCGACGGAACGACCAACGACAGTCACGTGCCCAAGCTAATCGTTCGCAGCAATGTTGTCTCTGTGGCAGCGAGCTTTCTAACCCAACCGCCATTCGGCCTTTTCCTCAAAAAGGATGGAAGCCTATGGGGCATCGGAGATAATGGGTCGGGTCAACTGGGGCTTGGAACGACCAACGCACACTATCTCCCGGTTCAGATCGTCCCAAGCAACGTCGTTGCCGTTGCTGCGGGAGGTGGTTTTAGCGTTTTCATTAAAACCGATGGCAGCTTGTGGGGTATGGGCGCAATCTACTATGGCCAAACCAACGCGAATGCTTACACGAACAATTATTCGCCAATCGAAATTGCCCCCCCGCCACCGACGCTCACCAGCGTTAGCCTGTCCGGAGCAAACCTGGTCGTGCTTTGGCCGACGAATGCTTCAGGTTTCTATCTCCAATCGGCCTCTAATCTGGTCCCGCCTGTAGCCTGGAGCTTTGTGTCCCGTGGACAGGGTGTCGTCGGCAGTCAAAACGCCGTCACCAATCCACTTTCCCGCTCACAGCAGTTTTACCGGCTGAGCAATCAATAAATGATTTTTGAGCGTGTCGTTCGTCCACTCAGGATAACACCGGCGGCGACGATGCGTTCGCGTGGTTACAGTTTAACCCGGCGCCCGGGGTGACAACTCGAGCGCCGGGCCGGCGTGGTGGCTTCTTCCACCAAACACGCTTCAATCCCGCAAGACGTGGCAGGTGTAGCCGCCCGGATGTTTCACCAGATATTTTTGATGATACTCTTCCGCGGGATAGAATTTCCCGGCAGCAGTAATTTCCGTCGTAATCGGCCGGCTGAACTTGCCGGATTTCGCCCATTGCTCTTTGACGCGTTGGGCGGTCTCTTTTTGAGCCTCGGTGGTGTAAAAGATTGCCGAGCGATATTGAGTGCCAACATCGTTGTGCTGCCGGTTCAAGGTGGTCGGATCATGCATCCGGAAAAAATAATCCAGAAGTTTCTCGTAGGTGAGCCGGCTCGAATCAAATTCTACCTGGATAGCCTCCGCATGGCCTGTCGCGCCAGTGCACACATCTTCATACGTCGGATCCGCAGTAGTCCCGCCGGAATAGCCAACCGTCGTCCGGGTGACGCCGGGTATTTTGCGGATGATCTCTTCCATTCCCCAAAAACAGCCGCCCGCCAGAATGGCGGTTTCATGGACCGGCGCCTTGACCAGGCCGGCTTTAACAAAAGGTCCAAGGTACTGACCGTACCCTGCCTGATCCATTTCCTCGACGGGAATGAATTTCAGGGCGGCCGAATTGATGCAATAACGCATGCCGCCCTTGTCGGCTGGACCGTCCTCAAACACGTGCCCAAGATGTGAATCGGCCATCTTGGAACGCACTTCCGTGCGCTGCATGCCGAAGGCTGAGTCGCGCTTTTCGACAATGTCCGTCTCTTGTAACGGCCGCGTAAAGCTGGGCCAACCCGTGCCTGAATCGAACTTATCGAGGGAACTAAACAAGGGTTCGCCAGAGACGACATCCACGTAAATGCCGGGTTTGTGATTGTTCCAATAGGCGTTGTGAAATGCTGGTTCGGTTCCGCACTGCTGGGTCACTGCGAATTGCTCGGACGACAGCTTCTTTTTCAATTCTGCAGTTTGGGGCTTTTTAAATTCTTTCATGTTTCCTGGCTCGAAAGCCATAGTTTCTGGGGTTTGTGCATGGCCGCGGCGCACCACGGTCAGGAGACCCGCCGCAACCACCATGGCAGCGGCGATTGCTGCAATTTTTATCGAGGACATACGATTCCATTGTTTGTCTGTTTTTTTACTTCAGGAGCTCGCAAATCGCAGAAACCTGCAACGGCTCCACAGGGGAAGTCGTCGTTCTTTCGAAAAACTTACAGCACATCGCGGTCAAAGACAAAGCCCGGCCGCTTTTTCGGGGACGCTCGGTCATTATTATCGTGATTTTCGTTCATGCCCGGGTCAGTTGTGAACCACATTTTGACCCGGCAATGCAGCGGAACCGTTGCCTTTGAGAGGTTTTGATCCCTTTTAGCGCAACCGTTGCTTGCTTCCTGGATGACCTGGGCGATTTGTAATACAGACCAGAACCACGAATGTCGCCCGATCAGCTCCAGACCGAAAAAGTTACCACGCCAGGGCCGTCGAGAACAGAAGTCCCGCAAATAGACCCGGAAAGGTGGCTGGACGAATACGGCGATGTTCTCTTCGGCTTCGCGATGCTGCGCGTTCGAGATCGGGCGATAGCGCAAGATTTGGTTCAAGAAACCTTTCTGGCTGCGCTCAAAGCCAAACAAAGCTTCGCCGGCCGTTCGACGGAACGCTCCTGGCTTTTTGGCATCCTCCGCAACAAGCTGGTGGATTATTACCGGTTGCAGAGCCGCGAGACGGCTTTCCTGGAGCCCGGATCCTCGGTGCCCGAGGAAGAGGGGCTTTTTCATTCCGGTGGACCAGGAAAGGACGGTTGGATTCTCCGGGTGGCTCCGAGCGCGTGGGAAGCACCGGACGACACCCTGATGAATAAAGAATTTCAGGTCGTATTCCAGGAATGTGTTTCGGGTCTTCCGGATAAAGTGGCCCAGGTTTTCCTGCGGCGCGAAGTCGATGATGTCTCATCGGAAGAAGTCTGTAAGGAATTTGACATAACGCCGAACAACTTTTGGGTCATGCTGCACCGGGCGCGAATGGCTCTTCGCCGATGCCTTGAGGTTAATTGGTTTGGACGGAGCCGAGAGAGAAAATGACTATGAACGCTTTCGCGATTCGAATCGGAGGTTCGACTCCATGTTGAACTGCCGCCAGGTAACTCGCTTGGTTTCGCAATCGATGGAGGCCAGGCTCCGCTGGTATCAGTGGCTGGGGATGCGAATACACCTGCTTTATTGCGTGTGGTGCCGTCGTTATGCGTCCCAGATCCGTTTCCTTCACAAAGCTTGCGGGGGTTTGGACACGGAGACCCAGGCCAATCCCTCGCACACGCTTTCGCCCGAGGCCAAGGATACAATGCGGGCCCGCCTTCAGGAGGCAATGAAAGACAAACCTCCTCCTCCCCAATAATTCTTTGTAAGGATTCCGTTCAGTGCCCGACTTCGCGGCGTGCAGAGAACAGGAGCGCTAAATCAGGGCGCTCTCTGCCACGCCAGGAGCGGGCGCGTTTCCGCTTGGGCGGAAGGTGAACTTTCGCTCCTGGCACACGAAACGACAGAATGCTTATGAAAAGATCCATATTCACAACATCGTGCCTGGGGCTTGCCCTTGGCTTGGGATTCATCACCGGGAAAGTTAAAGCCGAGGAGGAGGGGGCTTTGTACACCATGGATAATGCCGCTGCGGGCAATCACGTGATGGTTTTTGAACGGGAACCGTCAGGGCACCTGAGCCACGCAGGGAGCGTCGCAACCGGGGGCGCTGGGACGGGAGCAGCACAGGGATTGCCCAGCCAGGGCTCGATTCTCCTAAGCCGCGACGGGCGTTGGCTTTTCGCGTGCAATGCTGGTAGCGGCGAGATTTCGGTCCTGAAAATATCGCCGCAAGGGATCACCCTCAGCGACAAAGTGGCGTCAGGTGGCCGCATGCCGGTGAGCCTGGCGCTTCGCCACAACCTGCTTTACGTGCTCAACGCCGGTGGCCTGGCGGGCGACACGGATAACATAACCGGGTTTATCTTTGCCGATGGAAACCTCGTGCCCTTGCCCGGTTCCACTCACGCCTTGAGCGCAGCCAGTACGGGTCCGGCCCAGGTTTCATTCTCGCGCGAGGGTGACGCGCTAATCGTCACGGAACGCGTCACCAGCCTGATCGACACCTTTGTGGTCGGAGATGATGGGCTGGTTACCGGCGCCAGGAGTTTCCAATCCGTTGGAACCACTCCGTTTGGATTTGATGTTGGGCGCCGGAACCGTCTCTTCGTATCCGAGGCGGCCGGTGGGGCAGCCAATGCCAGTTCCGCGTCTGCATATGAGATCTCCGAAGAAGGCGAACTCACGACCCTGGCCGGCGCTGTGCCAACCAAGCAAACGGCGGCCTGCTGGCTCCTCACTTCCCATAATGGACGTTTCATTTATACAGCCAACGCGGGGAGCGGTTCGATCTCCGGTTTTCAGGTGGGCCACGATGGAACGTTGAATCTGCTCGAGCAGAACGGGGTGTCCGGGTCCACTGGAAGCGGCAGTCACCCAACGGACATGGCGCAAAGTCAAAATGGGCGATTCCTCTACAGCCTTAACAATGGCAACGGCACAATCAGTGCCTTTGAGGTTGGGTCTAATGGTTCACTTCATTCTTTGACAACCGTTACGGGTCTCCCAACCAGTTCAGCCGGGCTAGCCGGCCGCTGAGAATTCCTCTGGAATTGCCCACCGGTGGAATGACTGCCTTCCACTGGTGGGCAAATCCCAAATGCCCCGCCCGGTCGTGGCGACCACAAATTGTGTAACTACCGGATGGAAGGCTGGCTTTGCGCCAAGCCATGCAAACGTCGGCCCCGGCGTTAGGTAAGCATTTTACGCACATAAAAATCCACGTTTCCCTTACAGACTTTTTGACCCGCTTCTGACAGACTCCCTTCCTGACGTAGACCACCCGGGAAGCAATTCGCAAATAGCGCACCCGATGAAAAGCGCAGTTTCACATCAACATAGGCTGTGAAAATGAATTGTAAAAACCGATCTCTCGTGCGTTTTCTGATCCTGGGCCTTAGCTTTGTGGTGGCCAACCAAATCAAGGCGCAAAGCGTAACGAATTTGCACTATTTTGATGGGATCCATGGATCGCGGCCTTATGCGGGAGCGCTTTTATCAGGCAACACCTTGTACGGAACAACCGCCAACGGTGGTCCCTCCGGTAACGGAACGGTTTTTGCCGTCAACATTGATGGCTCAGAATTTAGAACGCTTTATTCCTTCAGTGGTACTGAAGGAGCTACTCCATATGGGGGTTTGGTTTTGTCCGGTGACACCCTGTTCGGAACGACGTTGCAGGGGGGCAGTTGGAGCAACGGCATTGTGTTCGCAATCAACACTACTGGGTCCGGCTTAAAAATCTTGCACCAATTTACTTCGGTTGCTCAGCAACTCGGCCCCAACGCGGACGGAGCCAATCCTTCCGGTGAGTTGGTTTTAGCAGGATCGACTTTATACGGGACGACCCCGAACGGCGGTGCGAACGGCCTGGGAACACTGTTCGCCGTTACAACCGATGGACTGCTGTTTACTAACCTGCATAGTTTCGGAGGTTTCACCGCAGCTGTTCCTTCGAGCGGATTGGTTTTGTCGGGCGATACTCTTTATGGAACAACGACGGCTTACGGCCTTGCCAACAAAGGAACCGTATTTTCCATTAAAACTGACGGCTCAGGTTTTCTAATCCTGCACGAGTTCGACCAGGGCGTTGGGAGTCCGCTTTCTTACTCAAATAAAGATGGTGGGTTTCCAGGACCATTGACTTTGTGGAGCAATGTCCTGTATGGGGCCGCCGAATGGGGCGGTGCCTTTGGCAATGGCACGATCTTCACCGTAAATACCGATTGCTCGGCTTTCAGGATGATACATACATTTACGGCAACCTCCGGAAACAGTCTGGCCAACGAGGACGGTGCTCTGCCGATGGCTAAATTGCTTGTGTCAGGCAATACGTTATTCGGTGTGGCTCCTAAAGGCGGGCGTCTCGGCGGGGGCACGGCCTTCGCGATCAATCTCGATGGCTTGGTCTTTTCACCACTTCATTCTTTTACTAGAAGCGACGGATTGGGTCCGAACAGCCTGGTGCTCTCCGACGGCAAGCTGTATGGCACCGCAACTATCGGCGGCGTGAATAACTATGGAACTGTGTTCAGCCTTTCGTTGCCCTTGGCGGCGCCTGTTTTGGCGGAAATCGCGATGGGAGAGAATCTGATCCTGACGTGGCCTACAAATTTCCCGGGCTTCACTTTGCAATGCACGACCAATTTGGGTCCATCGGCTGTTTGGACGTCCGACACTCCCGTGCCCGTTACTGTCAACGGGCAAATCACGGTCACCAATCCCATCTCCGGCACTCAGCGGTTTTTCAGGTTGAGTCAGTGACAAAAAACCCTGCAGCGGCGTGAAAAGAGTGAAAGCAAACGTGTCGGCCAACGCTTTTCGGCCTCAGAATAAAGCCTTTTCTTCGCGTGTTATGAGAAAGCGAACCAAAGGCGTGCTGGCGGGTTTGGAATTGGCTGGAGCCATCCTTTTACTCGGCACCGTAGCACACGGGCAGGTCTTTACCACGTTACACAGCTTCTCTGGCTCAGACGGAGCCTGGCCAGAATCAACGCTGGTTGTAGCCTCCAACGTGATTTACGGGATCACAGATAGTGGCGGCGCTTACAACAATGGCGTTGTCTTTTCGATGAACACTAACGGGTCCGATTTTCGGATACTGCACGCGTTCACCGGTGGCGCGGATGGTGCCCAGGACCTTTGGGTACCGAATGCCAGTTTGCTGCTGGTAAGTAACGTCCTGTACGGCACCGTCCCCGGGGTAGATCGAGGAGGCATAGCGACTGGGAACGGAGTTGTGTTCTCAATGATGACCAACGGGTCACAGTTTACGGTTCTCCATACGTTCAGTCCGCGGCTCGCAGGGTCTCTCACCAATCAGGATGGAATCTCCCCGTCAGGTCCTTTGCTTTTCGTGAACAACAAACTTTATGGGGCTACGGCGTGGGGCGGGAGCAGTGGGTGGGGGACTATCTTTTCGATGGACTCAAACGGCAGCAACTTCATTACTCTTCATGTATTTGGCGCAGGTGGGACCTTTATCGTACCTTGGGGGCCACTACAATTCAGCCAGGGCAGGATATATGGAGGCACCGCTTACGGTGATTTTCTCGGGGCGATTTTTTCATGCAAGCCAGACGGCAGCGATTTCGTCGTGTTAAGGAATTTCCCCCGTTGGAGTACTACACCCGGGCTGCTGCTTACGAACAATAGTCTATTTGGGATCACATACGACACGGGGCAATCGGGTCGCATATGTGAGGTTTTCAAAATGGATCTAACCGGGAACCTCACGGTCTTGCATACATTTGACGTGCCGGGGCCCGGGTCTGTCACGAACCAGGACGGTTTAGATTGGACCTGGGGCCCGTTCGCATTTGGGACCAACATACTTTATCGCGCAACTCCAGTGTATGGCCCTTATGCGTGCGGAACCGTTTACAGCCTAAGGTCAGATGGCTTAAACTTCAAAGTGTTGCACGCCTTTTCGAACGCTGCCGACGGCGCTTTTCCGGGTGCGGGAGTGACCCTCTCCGGGAACACGCTCTACGGCAGCACCAGGCGTGGTGGCAAAATCACGGATGGAACGAATGGAACGATCTTCAGGATTGATCTAGTACCGATCCCTTTGCCGGTCATTGTTTCTGAACCGTCGAGTCGGACTAATCTCGCGGGCACCACCGCCACTTTCAGTGTTTCGGCGGCTGGCCAGCCTCCCCTGACTTACCAATGGCTCAGGTCGACGAATCTCCTCGCGAACCAGCTCTCCACGAACCTTGTTTTAACGAACGTCACCGACACCAATGCCGACACCTACAGGGTCGTTGTCTCCAACGATGGAGGCAGCATTACGAGCGCTCCCGCATGGCTGATAGTTCTCGATCCACCCAGCATTGTCTCGCAACCAGCATCGCGGACCAATATTGCGGGAACCACGGCCGTGTTTGGGGTCGGAGCGATCGGCACGCCGCCACTGAAGTATCAATGGTTTAAGGGAGTAAACGCCCTGCGGCTTGAAACGAACCAAACACTAACTCTGAATCGTGTTTCCAAAACCGATGAAGGGACCTATCACGTCGTTATTACCAATGGGGTAGGAAAAGCGACCAGTTCAACCGCAACCCTGGTTGTTCTGCCTCCTCCCCCCATACGCCTGCAGGTCCAGGTAAACAAGGGCAGCGCTGTGTTCCTTTGGCCGACCGGGCTGACCGGGTTCAACCTGGAGTGGACGACCAACCTGGCGCGTCCGGCATGGCACACGAATTTTGGGCCCCCTGTGATTACGAATGGGCTGAACAGCTTGATTGTCCCGTTTTCCGGGCAGCAGGGGTTCTTCCGGCTGGGCGAATGATCTGCCATAACGTTCGCGCCAACGGACTCACTCGTACGTTTAGGCGGGCGCGAGGGGTCGTGGCTACTGGCTTCAGCGAAAGTAAGGGTCAGACTCAACCGCCGCTACGATTTGAAAAACATCCACGCCGGAGGTGGCTACTTATAAACCACTCGATAAAATTTGTGCCTCGAATTCGTCGACGCCAGCCTGACCTCGATTGAGTTGCCGGACGGGATTGTGACCGTCCCTTCGCTGCTCCAGGAGACCAAATCCAAGGAGGATTGGAGTTCAATCGAAAGGTTGGCGTCAGCCCGAATAGTTAAGACGGTTGCATCGGGATTACCGCCCAGCCGAGTGTCGAGCGGCGGGCCGGCGACGTCATTGAAGAGCCGGGCGATATGGCTTCGCACCTGGCCATCCACGTGCCCAAAACTGCCGCCAATTAACACTTTGTTATCGCTCTGCAGTGCCAGAGCGTACACCGGGAAGTCGGCCCCTTGCCCAATTTGGAAGGCTGAATCCAAGGTTCCATCGGGGTTCATCCGCGCGAAATAATTCCGCGGTGACCCGTCAACGAAGTTGAAGAATCCGCCGATGGTAAACCTGCCGTCGGTCTGCGGCAGAATTACACCGACGTGAGTGTTTGGGCCCACGCCGGGATCAAACGCCATATCCACGGAGCCGTCCGGCAAAAGCCTCGCCAGACGGTTTCGTTTAATTCCATTCACCGAGCTGAAATCTCCACCAATGAGCAGCTTGCCATCGGGCAAAACTGCTATCGCGGAGACCGGGTAATCCGTTTTGGCCGCAGGATTGAAACTTGGATCCAGGGAGCCGTCGGCGTTCAGCCGGGTAATGTGGCTTCGGGCAAGAGTGTTAAACCTGGTGAAATCACCTCCGATGATTATCCGGCCGTCAGGCTGGATGGCGAAGGTATTGATGTTATTGTCCGGCCCCGCGCCGGAACTGAACGTTGGATCGAGCGATCCCTCTGAATTCAACCGCAGGAGTCCGCGAGCTGATATTCCGCTGAAGTGGAGGAAGGAGCCAATGACCAGGATCCTATCGTCAGGTTGGGCGGCAACGGCTTGAACTCTGGCATCCACGCCTGTGCCAACGTTGAACACGGGATCAAACGAGCCATCTGCATTCAGCCGGGCAAGTCGCAGAAAATTCGTCGCGCCGGCCGGATAGATTACACCACCGATGACGATCTTGCCCGTCTTTTGAAGCGCCGCGGTTCCTACAAAGGTCTTCGCGAGCGGCGGCCGAAACGAGGAATCGAGCGAACCGTCCGGCTGCAATCGGGCAAAACCGCTCTGTCCATGCCCGTCAATATTGAGGAAACCACCTCCAACTAGAATCTGACCGTTGGTCAGGGGAATAACCGCGTAGATATCGCTGCCAATTCCCTGGCCGGGGTTGAATCCTGAATCCGGGATGCCCTCGGGACCGAGCCGAGCGATATACTTGATCGGTTGCGTCCCAACATTAGTGAAAGAGCCGCCGATGAAAACGTTTGAAGATCCCGCCGAGTAGACCGTGTAAACGGAATCGCCAGGCCCAGCCTGCGTCGTGAAGCTCGTATCCAATGAGCGATCGCTAAGCAGGCGGGCAACTCTGAGTCGCGGTTGGCTATTGAACTCTGTAAACCGGCCCGCGACCAGAACTCCGTCGTGATCCCCAGCCAGTGCGTAGACCGCGTCGTTCGGCCCCGAATCCGTTGAAAAGGCTGTCGACAAGGATCCGTCCGGATTGAGTTCTCCGAGATAATTTCTCGGGGCGCCGGAAAGCGAACTAAAACGTCCGCCCAGCATAATGGCCCCATTAGTCGAAAGGTTTAGTGCGTAAACCGGGCCATCGGGGCCGGCGGCGGGATCAAATGTGGAATCTAAAGCTCCATCTGGATTTAACCGGCAAATTCTACTTCTGGAGAATGAATTGAAATGCGTAAATGTCCCGGCGACCAGGATGTGTTGGTCGGGTTGAATGAGGATACAATTGACGATCCCATCTGATGACAGCTGAGGGCAAAAAGTGGCGTCAATCGACCCGTCGGCTTTGAGCCTGGCAAGGTTGGTATGACCGCCGACGGTTAAAGCTCCACCGACCACTATTGACCCGTCGGCCTGGACGGCAAGAGCGTTAACATTGCCACCGGGGTCCAGCCTGGAGACGAATGTTCCATCGACTGAGCCATCCAGATTGAGCCGGGCAATTTTGGGATTTAAGACACCGTTAATCTGCCGGAAAAGACCGCCAATGAGCACCTTTCCGTCCGGCTGAAGCGCCGCACAATTGACGACATCATCCGCGCCGGTACCCGGATTAAAGGAAACGTCCAAAGCCCCGTCGTTTTTCAACCGCGCTACTCCATGAAAAAGGAAGGGCCCGGCTTGAGTAAAAGCCCCGACAATGACGATCTTGGTATCAGCGGTTGGCAGTGCACATAAGACAGCGCCGACTGGTTGTCCGGAGGCGTTGGGCAGGAAGCTGGGATCGAGTTGCCCACTGGCGCCTGGGCACGTCGCGGCAGCCGCCATCGACACCAATGCAACTACGCCCAAACGTTTTTGAACCCAAAGGCTCATGTGGAAGTAGGGAGCCGGGCGCTATTTGTATTGCACGCGAAACAATTTGTTGGTGCTCGAAATAGTCGCATGGATTTGCACGTTAGAGGATTGGGTGACAAAATTTGTATAATTATCCCAAATCTGCAGATTCGAGGAGGAAAGAGCACGATAAGGCCATCCAGTTTCGACGTTGGCATTGAAGCTGAAACCGTTCGTTCCGATTTGCGGGGATAAAAGGCTGATCACATTCGTGGGTGCATAAAAGAACCCGCTCTGGTTGAGAATGCTTTTGTCAGCCGGAAGCAGGTAGGTATCGGGATAGGTCGTATAGCCGAGCCACATCAGGGCAGAGGAGGCGCAGACAACGCCCGGGATGGGGGTTTCACAGCTCGGGGGATGCAACAATCCAAATGCATGCCCGAGTTCATGTCCCGAGCCGCCGATCCACCTTTTGGTGGTTGAAGAGGATTCTGCCACCAGGCCTTGAAGGTCACCCTGGTGCAAAACGGCCACGCCCTTTATCCCACCCGTTGCTTGGCCCTTCGCATCGGCGTCGAGGTAAAACACCCAAGTGATATCGGGATCCGGGTACGTGCCGCCGGTTAACACAAAGCCGTCATTCAACGCATTGTAGAAGTAACCCCCGGCATTGGTGGCGTACCAGATAGCCGCGTGTGGCGTCACGTAGGACTCAACAGCCGGCACGTTGAGTCGAAAGGCCGTTCCATTGGATAATTGCTGAGAATACCATCCTTGAAGATTCGTAAGCGCGCCAAAGATCGCATTCACATAGGCCGGGTTCAGCGTCCTATCCGCAGGGATGAGATAAACCGCCCGAACAACGGGAGCAAACGCCAGGACGGTGACCTCAATGCTGGGCGAGGTTGCCTGGTCCCCTCGATTATCGGACGCGGTAACACTCAGGTGATGGACCCCGGACCCTAGCGCATCCGCTTGAAACGGAAACGTAAACGGGGGCTCAGCCAAATGCCCCAAGGAATTTGTGTCCACGAAAACATCCACCTTGCTAACAAGCCCGTCCAGAGCTGTAACCTCGACCTGGATAACCGATTGTTGATGGGCTCGAAGAACGGTCCCGTTCGTGGGGTTCAGAATTCGAACCCGTACAGCCGGAGCGGGCGATTGCCCGGCGCAAAACGAACTGAATACAAAAATTTGAACGAACGACGCCAGGACGGTCTTCATCTCGCGAATCATCGCATCGATTATTTCAGTGGCTCGACCGAATTCCCGCCATCCACAGGCGGCCCCTGTTTTACTGTTCTAGGTTCACTGCACCATTATGCGGAAAAACAACTGAGCCGCGGAATTATTCGCGATCGTAGAGCGCAGAGTTCCACCTGTCCCGACGAGGGCTCCGCCGAAATCCGTCCAGGCCAGGAGATCGCTGGAACGCTGGACTTGATACTTCAAACCTGGTTCGGTTGACCACGACAACGTGACTGCGTTGTTGGACCGGTTCGAAACGACAACGGGCGGCGGAAAGGTAACGGGTGTCCCCCAGGCCTTCTGTGCCTGCTGAATCGCAGCCGATGAAACTGGCCACTTCCAATTGGCCGCAAAAAGCTGCGTCAAGTTTGTATGGACGGCGGCGCAAGCGGTGATCACAAAGTTATCAGCTGCCTGAAGCGTTGAGGACGCAGAAGGCCGCAAGGCAGCCTGGTGCCAAAAATTAGCGGCAAAGTTGGTACCACCGAAATCACGCCCGATCCGCATCAGAAGCGAGGCGATTAGGTCGGTGCCGCCCAGTCCCAATGAGTTCGGCGGAGCCTGGCTGATCCGAAAAGTATTGCTCCAATTGAGGCCGGGGGAGAGGGCGTAAGAATCAATGAGGTTTGTCACCGCGGAAGCGAAGGTGCTAAAAGCGACTCCGTTATAGGGACCACCCGCGACACCGACCACGTTCATTGTTACAAATCGCATGTAAACAGCGAACCCTGTCGCAACGGGATCGTTATCCGGGGCGTGATAGTCCAGCTGATTGGCATACAACCAGTAGTTCCTTCCAAACTCATAAAAGAGGATCTGATCGTACTGGTTGGCACCAGCCACTCCATCGTACAGGACTTGGAAGTAGTTATTCAAG
>Ga0070738_10002661_pt1 | contig 26284 bp, 24 predicted proteins | sample Coa_R2_2_FD_66446 | JGI IMG/M metagenome (GOLD analysis project Ga0070738, IMG submission 66446) | Surface soil microbial communities from Centralia Pennsylvania, which are recovering from an underground coalmine fire - Coalmine... | ecosystem: Environmental > Terrestrial > Soil > Unclassified ...
ATCGCATCCTGGGGCTGAAGAAGGTCCCAAGGGTTTGGCTGTTCGCCAATTAAAGCGGTACGTGAACTGGGTTCAGAACGTCGTGAGACAGTTCGGTCCCTATCCTATGCGGGCGCAGGAAATTTGAGGAGCCTCGACGTTAGTACGAGAGGACCGCGTTGACCGGACCGACGGTGTATCTGTTGTCACGCCAGTGGCATCGCAGAGTAGCCATGTCCGGAAAGGATAAGCGCTGAAAGCATCTAAGCACGAAACCTACTCCAAGATCAGATTTCCCCGGAGCGTAAGCTCCATAAAGACTCGTAGTAGACTACTACGTTGATAGGACCACGGTGTAAGCGTAGTAATACGTTCAGCCAACGGTTACTAATAAGTCGTTAGACTTCATCTTAAATTTATTTTTTGTGGCGTATGCTTTAGCTTGCGTCATAAAAAATAGAAAGCAAACCTATGATAGAGTGCATCGGAGCGCCAATGGTGCTCCTGGCAGTCTGGATCGTGAGCGATCACGATACTTACTACTAAGATCGCACTATAGTGTTTGGTGAAATCAACCACCGATCTCTTGTAGGACAAGCTTCAGCTTGTCCTCACCACTCTCGGGCGCACCAATGGTGCGCCCAGTTGTCAATGATTTTGTTCATTGCATTAGCGCTCCGCGCTAAAAGGCACTTAGGACTGAGAACTTAGGACTCAGGACTTACAACAGAGTGTACCTTTTGGTGACTATACCGCGAGGGTTCCACCTCTTCCCATTCCGAACAGAGAAGTTAAGCCTCGCAGGGCCGATGATACTTGGTGGTTAACACACGGGAAAGTAGGTCGTCGCCAGGGGTTTTTTATAGGACCTATCGTCCGAACCCACTATTGCTTTGCAATGGTGGGTTTTTTATTTGCATGCAGTAGGTCAACCAGCATAGTGTGGCGCATGCTTCAGCTTGCGCGGGCTCAAGCTAAAGCATGAGCCACAGCTAATTAATGATCTCTCCTTTGCTTTTTGCAAGTCTATCACGAAAGGCTTGTAGTTCTTCAGGCGTCTGTCGCATCCAATCGGTTACTTCACCGATTATTTTCAACGGCGCTGTACTGCGATAAGAGCGCGTCAGATTGCCCGGAAATTTCTTATCAGTGAGGTTGGGGTCATTTTCAAAACTGCCGGTCGGTTCAACAAGATAAACGCGCTCGCGTCCTTCGCCTTTGGCCATCGTTGCGGCCAGTCCCGCGCCATGAAGCAAGGCTGTGAAATAAATATGATTCATTATGACTTCGGACTTATAATTAGACTTGCCTCCCGGTCTCAGCAAGTCACCAACTTGTAGATCCGCTTTCGTCCCGTGGTAAAAAGGCCCCGGGTCCGCAGGAATATTCCTTGAGAAGACTGCCAATTCGTAATTCTGATCTGCGCGCTCGAGGTCATTAAGCTCTTCATAGCATCTGGCAATATTATCATAGAGCGCAGGGAAGGCCGCCGCGACGGTGATGTCATTCATCTTTATCGCAAACTGCAAGGCGGTTTCGAACCATTGTAATTTACTGCCTACACTGGTATTGTGTTGGGCCAAAGCGTGAGCAGCGATAAATTTTTCAAGATCGTCACTTGCATCGGTCCAGGCTTGAGCAAGCAGTTTGCCAGCGTCTTCTGGTTTGCCTGTTGCCTCCAAAGCCATAGCTTGAATACAAAGCTTAACGACATGATTATTCGGGCTAAATTCCATTTATTTATTTTGACTTTTGGATTCGCTCAAACACTACTGCTGAATGTATAAACTCCGCCAGTGTGGCGCGCGCTTCAGCTTGTGCTAACCCCAGCTGGCTCAAGCTAAAGCATGAGCTACGCTGTGAGCCGTTTTGATTTGTATTTTTGTGCTTTGACTGGGAGAATACACTATGAGCTGTGGCGGGTTTTGCGAAAAAGAAGAAGTCGTGTGGGAGGTATTGTGGGATGGCGATTATTCGCTCCTAATGCGCGAGATAATTTGGGAAGATGGTAAAAGCAAGCCGAATTGGATGTATAATTACCCTCATGATGCCGAATCGGATAAGCTGGCAAAAGAAGAAGTTGAAGCTTATAAGAAACATTGGCTTGAGAGTCATCCGTCGGCGATCAGCTATCCCTCCAAGTGCAGCGGCGATTGTGTCTGCGACTATGACGATACACAAACGGTAGTCGAGAGATATCGCGTCTCGGTCTTCAGGCGATACCTGGTATCAAATAGTACGACGCTCACCGGATATATTACTGCATGGATAAAACTAAAGCGCACCCTAACAGTCTCATCCGGCACTTGCATTGATAACCCGATCGAGAATGCATAGCTCTGCTATCGCTCCTCATAATACAGTTTTTCTTATTCAAATTTTTGTCCATGGAAGAGATCAAAGGAATTGCCCGCGTCAAGTTTCGTCTCGGCAAAGTGGAAGAATGGAAGCGCCTGACGGCCCAAGCCATGGAGATCGTTCGGACCAAGGACAAAGGGACGCTCCAATACGAAATCTTCTTCAACGCCGATGAGACCGAAGCGATCGTCTTCGAGCGCTATCGCGACGCTGATGCCGCACTCGAACATTTCGCCAATATCGGTCATCTAATGGAGCCGCTTATGGCCACCGCCACTATCACCGGCGAGCTTTTGGGAACACCCAACGCGGAGATGCGGAAGAATCTGACGGGCGACCAGCCGAAGCTCTTCACGCCATGGATGACCATGAACGAGACCTCTGCGGTGTAGCGTATGCTTCAGCTTGCGCTTAGCTCAAGCTAAAGCATGAGCTACAATGCGCTGGCTCAAGCTAAAGCATGAGCTACAATGCGCTGGCTCAAGCTAAAGCATGAGCTACATTGCTCATCGGTTCGGATTGCCTCTGCCGCGCCGCTTATTCCATCTCCGCTGTCCGGATTTCTTTTTCGGTGCGCCGCTTTGAGCTGCGTTGGTATGTTGCGGTCGTGGTGAGCTATTGCGACCGTTGTGTTTTTGTCGATCGGTTGTGGTGTGCTCGCCGCGCGAATGCTCTCGACGCTTATCCGAACTATGTTCTCCGCGATGCTCCCGACGCTCTTGTGAGTCGCGTTGTCTCTGGTGTTCCCGCCGTTCTGTTGAACTATGCTGACCGCGACGCTCTTGCGATCCGCGTTGCTGCTGACGCTCATTCGAGCGATGTTGATTCGGATGCTCGCGGCGTCCCTGTCTTTGCTGCTGTTTCGGTTGCTCTGTCTCGCGCGGCGCAGGCTTGCCAAGATTGTGGTGCTCGACAGGAATCCTCACGCCCGTAAGTTTTTCGATGTCCTTAACGTAGGTTTTCTCATCTGGCGCGCAAAAGGAGATCGCGATACCATTCGCGCCGGCGCGACCGGTGCGACCAATACGATGCACGTACGTCTCCGGCACATTCGGGATCTCGTAGTTGAAGACGTATTCGAGATTATCGATATCGATGCCTCGTGCGGCGATGTCGGTCGCGACGAGCACGCGGATCTTGCCGCTCTTGAAATTCGTGAGCGATCGCTGTCTGGCGTTCTGCGCTTTGTTACCATGGATCGCTTCAGCCGAAATATGATTGCGCTCCAGCGTCCGCGCGACAACATCGGCTCCTCGTTTCGTACGCGTGAATACCAGCGCTGAAGTAATGCGTGGATCGTTCAGCAAATCCATCAGCAGTTCTAACTTTTGGGATTTGTCAACATAGTATAACTTCTGCTGAATAAGATCGACCGTTGTCGCTGGCGGTGTAACCGCAACGGTAACCGGTTTATACAAAATATCCTCCGACAGCCTTACGATCGCCGGCGGCATCGTGGCGGAAAAGAAGAGCGACTGTCGCTCGTTCGGAAGTTTGGCAATAATATCCTGCACATCCCGCACGAATCCCATATCGAGCATGCGGTCGGCCTCGTCAAGCACGAAGATCTCGATATGCCGCAGATCGACGTGGCCCTGATCCATGAGATCGAGCAATCGGCCTGGGGTAGCAACGACGATATCAATGCCACGCCGCAGAGCATCGGTTTGCTTGCCTTGCCCGACGCCGCCAAAGATCACGGTATTAGAGACCTTTACATGACGGCCATAAGCATGGAAGCTCTCCTGTATTTGTACCGCCAGCTCACGCGTTGGGGTGAGTATGAGGCAGCGAATATGCTTTTGCTTGCCATGCTGCTTGTGATTGCCGTGCTGTTTATGCGTGCCATGCTCTTTGTGTACGGCAGGCTGCGTGTGCTCGGATAGGATCTGAAGAATGGGTATGGCAAAGGCCGCCGTTTTGCCGGTGCCGGTCTGTGCGATACCGAGCAGATCGTTGCCCTCCAGCACGACAGGAATAGCTCGCTGCTGAATTGGGGTCGGAGTGCGGTATCCCTCTTCGTGTAATGCCCGAAGAATAGGCTCAATAATGCTGAGATCGCTAAATAACATCTAGGATAAGGAAAATTAAAACGTTATGGTGGAGAAATAAAAAAGTGGGCAGTGCCGAAATGGAGGCAACACCAACATAACAAAATAATGGGAAGGAAGGGTCAGATACAACATCGATGAATTAGGTATTTCGGCAACGGGCAATCCACGGCATTTTTTGTCAGGTTTTGAACATTCGAATCGTTTATTCAATCGGAAGAGTGAGGCATAAAACCAATGAAAAGGATTATTTTCAAGGTCTTGATTATCACTTTCATCGGTTATCTAAATTTGATGATGGTCATTTCGCCAAATATCGATCCTATGATCGAGCCATCCCATCCTCAAGCGGAAGCAGAGTTGTCAACTATAGTAGCTTTCCCCATTTTTTGCCTTTTCGCGTACCGTTTTTGGAAAGGGCTAAAGGGATGGCCGTTTCTATTGCTGCTTAATATTATTGTGATCGTTATATGTATAATCCTAATTGCGCCGGAACCCGGAGGGTAAGAACAGTCATACCGACTTATGAATCAAGTCAGGTTTCGGTAGGGTTGTTCGTTGAAGGCCTGGACTGGGAGATATTTTCGGTCACTATCGATTAGGAGAACGAATATCCTACTACTCGTGGCAGCGAACACTTAACTTTGTGGTGCCCAGAAATCAATTGGATCTAATCAGCACAGATTGCTACGATATTGGCCGTGCAACGTGGATCATCCCCGTTTGATAAGAACGATATGAACTCAAAAGTGAAAACGATCTTTCGCAAAGAGCGATATAAATATAAATTTTGGCATCGGGCGTTATGAAAGAGTTAAATAATCTGAGTCGATGATTAAAACCTTGTTTACTATTTCTGTTTTGTCGCTGCTTGTCGCTTGCAGTTCACCGCATTTGACGTCTTTGGGTTTAAATCGGATTGTGGCGTCTCATGACATTAACTACGAACCGTTTGAACCAGCTCTTACGAGAGTAAGTGATGGCTTTGCCATGCTTCGAAGAATTAACGGCAGTGAATTGGCTGTTGAGCATTACCGCTCCGATTCCCTGACGCTCGATTGGTCGATCCCTTTCGCGAGCAAAAAAAATGAGCAATGGTCGCCCATTATTAACTATCGAGACGGGGTGCTATATGCAGCAGGTCCCGTGTCGATTGCGGACGGTGATAGTATAGGGTTACGCTTTACGTCTATTGATATTGCAACGCGTTCTAAGCGTGGCGAGCTGATAAGGAATGTCCTGCCAACGGGACAGGCCATGGTATCGGATTGGAAATTTGATAAGGGGAAGCCTGCGCGAACGAATTACGAATGGTCCAGCTCGCCAGACTCGAATCTTGTTCTCTTTTATAGTATTGATTATGCTACAGCACGGCAGATGATCCATAAATCGCCAACAGTGCATGCATTATTGTTTGACATTGATGGGACGTTGCGACGATTGCTTGACATTCCTATTGCGGTTGAGGATACTATGATCTTCGCCGAGATCGCGCTGACGGCAAATTCTATGGCGGTCGATAATGATGGTAATATATACCTCGTGGAGTTTCACCAGCCGGCAACACTCGAAGTGTTGAAATATACTGGGAAAAATGACAGCCCAAGCGATCGATTGACTACAACCGTGGATAATGTCTCACTGGCGTCAGGCTATAAGTTAGGAAAGCCACTCATCACATTCAGTCAAGGGCTCATGTTGCTTACGGCTGCACGGCTTAATTGGGGGCACTTCGAAAGCGTCGGCTATGGATATGAGGAAGCCAATGATCTTGCTCCGATTTATGGGACACCTTCTGGAACAACGCAAGTAAATGTCGATTTCACAATGCATCGCGCATATGCATTTGAGGCTGGGACTGCCGGTATGCCGATCGCTTCTTTATATGACTCATCACGGCATCGAACGATCGTTGCCGATGAAAGTCGCGTTAACTATACATCGTCTTCGTCGCAAAGATATTTTGGAAGAAATGTGTTCTTTGGAGGGAAATGGCAAACCAGCTGGATGCCCATATATCATTCTGAAAATTATTGCCACGGAATGAGCATAGGATGTTATGATGATTCCGGCAAGCAACAGTGGCTTACCTATCTCTATACCACGCACTCGCCGGCGCAACCCTATTATGCGGGTGGCATTCGAAACGGGCAATTTGAAGTGCTTTATGATAGGGAAGACACGGTCCGATCGTTAACCCTTGACGTTGCAACTGGAAATCGATCTTCCGAGAAGCATCTGTTCATGCATCCGGAATCAACCATACTCTTCCTGAATGAATCTGTTTGGCTCGACCCCAAAAATCTGATTGTGTTTGCCAAAGGCCCGACAATATTTCAGGTCATGGAATAGGAATTTCGTCACAGGATGCTTGCAATCACGTCGGTACGAATAATGCGGTAAGGCCATTTAATGGCACGAATCAGATTACCGTTCTTCGCTTTCATATTACTTCTTTTCATTTCGGCTTGCGCGACGAAAGAAAGCGCGCCGACCAAAGAAACGGCTGAGTCTTCTCCAGCTGCGGCTCCAACAGTCGGGCATGGCACTGTGTCTGCGACGATCGACGGCACAGCGTGGCAATCAGCACCCGCATCCAGCAAGGACGATGATGCTGCGATAGCAAGTATCGATCCGAAAACGGGATTTATTACTATTCGGGGTACAAATGCTTCGGCAGCCAGCGAGCCTCAAGTTATTGAGATCACGCTAAAGTCCTCGCAGCCAGGAAACTACACACTTGCTCCAGATTTCGACCACGTGCAGACCGCGACCTATAGTATTGGGAGCGACACATCGCAACTCTACTTCATTCACGAGAAGCAATCGGGGCAGGCAGTGATCTCACAATCCGATGGACACCGCGTAACTGGCACATTTTCCTTCGACGCTCGGAACACGCAGGGTAAGGACATTCGTATATCGAACGGAACGTTCGATGTGCTGATCAAGCAATAGTTAGCTATAACTATTTCGGTTCTAATGATCTATTTTCCGTCGTAGTAGGTGATAGTTGCGTCGATCCAAACAGAGCTATCCTGGCTGTGGACGCTACTCAGGTGTGTCATGATGGAATAAATACCAACGCCATTGGGACTCTCGTTTGGGTGACTCCCGTGGTCCTGGATGCGCACATAAAAGTCCTTTATGTTAGTGCCGTTTCTCACCGTCCAAGTGGGATCCCAATTATTAAAGACATAGCTTCCATCCACCCAAACGAATTGCCGTTGTATTAAGCCTTGGAGAGGAAGGTACACATAGCGGTTTTTTAAATTTCCATTATTGTCAAATGCGGCGTCATACGCATCCGCCTGCATTGCCTGACTGTAAAACCCATATTCGATCTCGGCAGTGAATTGGCAACCTGGATCGAGCAGGGCCGAATCGGTTGTGGGTGTAGCCAAATTGAAATTGGGATCTGCGGGCGTAAGTACCTTCGAGAGATGTACCGTCTTAGGGGTTCCACACGCAGCTTGCTGAATAGCTGTTGGACACCCGCTGCTAATAACTCCCAATAAAACCAGAAGTCCTACGGACGAAATAAGGCGAATCATAGCTTCCTCCTTTGTGAAGTACAACACACTGACATAGCTGTAAACCGATACTTGCAATATACAAAACAAATTTTTATGTTCGGTGAAGCAGGACGGCTGTGGGATTGCCTTTGTGAATGATCTGCACGCTCATCGAGCAATTGCATGTTCGCAATAACCGTCTATCGCTTGTGGACGAAGTTGAGAAATTGGTGGTTGTATGCGCTGCCAGACATAGCTACCATCTTCTTCATACTATGGTATGTTATGCATACCAAATGCTGGCTTAAAATAGAAAAATGCTCGTGAAATTTCTTCGTCTTATCGTTATTCTTGTTGGATGCCTCGCGGCTTCGCATTCCGTTGCTCAACCCATTCTTCTCGGCGATTGGCTCGCGAAATATCCGACATTAGACTTTCGGCTGGTGCTCACCTTAAATAAGGTTAGTATTAAGGGGCATCACACGAGCTATTCCGGAACATTAGCGAGCGCGAATCAGGGCGGCGTGCCGATCGCCATTCAGTCCTGCACGGTTAGTAAGGATTCTGTATACATCGTTTTTGGGGGAAACAATGCGATCTATAATGCCCGCATTATCAGTGGTGACACGGAAGAACTTCGCGGCAAATACACGCTTGGTACCAGCTCGGTCGATCTTGTTTTTCGCAAAGCCGAAAAATATGAAGGCACGATAGACCTGGGTACGACGAAGCGCCCGATGGTTTTTAAGATCGCACGCTCGCCCGAAGGAATGCTGCTTGCCACGATGGTTAGTCCATCGCAATCGCCGAATGAGATCCCTGCGAACGAAGTAATGTACATTGGCGGCCACCTCTCACTCGACTTCGCTCACGTCCAAGCCGGCTATGATGGAGTCTTTTCGGAGGACCACAAAGTACTCGATGGCACATTCAAGCAAGGCAAGGATTATCCGCTGCTGTTAGAGCGTACTACGCAGCAAGTAAACTGGCATCCAGTAAGTTCAAAGCGTTCAGGGCGAGCGTTGCGTCTCAAAAAATAGCTGGTCGAACCATCGCTGGTCAGACGCACCATCGCTGGTCAGACGAACCATCGCTGGTCAGATGCCGTTTTTCGGATTGGCTCCCCCAAAGCACTATGGTTCTCACCTTAACATCGTTCAGCCATGGACACTCGAAAGCTCGAATGGGCCTCCAATTTCATTTATGCCATAGCTTCACTTGAAATAGTCGATCATTTTATCTGGGACGTTCTCAGTCCGCAGGGATCAACTTTTTTAGATGCAAGTCCAACTAATTTTGGTGGCAGGAATATTATCCTGATCTTTACCACACTTCTTTTCCTCTCGATCGCGTATCTTATACGGAAGGGAAAGGGCATCCGTATTCTTCAGGCGGTTATGACGTTTTTGCTTCTCTTCGTAATTTTTGTAGAGCCGGCCTCGATCTCTGCAAGATTAGCAGCGAACTTCTCCGCAGGTGTGTGCGACCTTGTTGAAAGCGGTATCTGTATCACGCTGATCGTTTTTGCGATCGTGATGAGTGGAGATGCTCGCCGCTCAGTATCACTTTAAATACCATAGCCGCTGGGCAATTGTAGAAAGGACGCAAGCAGAGAGAGAACTTGCGTCGCAATTAACACCCGATTTCAGCTATTGACATCGTAATCGCTGAAGGTCCACATCATTTCGATGTGTTTATCGCCGACGGAGGACTTAAAGTGGATGGCCTTTGGAAGTTGCAGGTCGTGTACTTGCTCGTACTCGAATGATGTTTGAGCACCTGGTACTTCCTGCGTATTGGTCGACGTAATAAAGGATGCATCGCTGCCGCTAAAGAGCAATCCCTCTTTGGTCATTGTGAAATGTGGAGTTACCTCGGAGGTTAAGAATCCCGTTCCGCTGTGAGTGATCTTATGAATGACGAGATCCTTTGAAACGACGATCGTCGTTGTGTCGGTGAGTCTGGGCGTGATGATTATGTAGCTCAAACCCTTCGTATTTATGGTGCTCGAAGAATCGATGCCGGCTAGCGCGGGCATAAGAACAAAGCCGATCCATGAGTGAAGAAGATCGCTCAAGCCTTTCTCGGAATTTGCAAACAACTGCTGATACGCCGCCGGCGGATCCCCTGCGTGAGCAACGTTAACGTTGTTATTCGAATCGACCACAACACTAAAGCGGATCCTGTTGAATGCTGCATTCACGGAATCGAGCATACCTGGAGGAGCAGGCATCGAAACGATCTGAGGATGCACGATCGCACGAAACGATTTGAGTCCGTGGTTGCGGGGATTATAGTATGCGACTCGAATACGCCCGAGAAGCTCCTGCTTGTCGACGCTTTGCGCTTTTGCTCTCGGCGTTGGAATTAACGAAGCGAGGCTCAGGGCTACAGAAAGGCATAGGATTTTCGGTACTATGTTTTTCATCAGGGTGCTTAACCGCGTTCATTGCAGATAGGTCTCCCAAGACCGTTGTGCCGCTACACGATACTTTCTGCTTATCTTTGCACCCTGATCCTGAAGTTAATCCTTTATTTTTATGAACTCTCTTCGTTACGCGGCTTTGGTCGCTTGTATGATCCTTTCGTCTTCGCTCCAATCCCATGCAGCCCTAAAGCAAGGGTCGTTCGATACTACGATTACATTTATGGGCAAGAGCAGAATGCTCTCCTGCTATGTCCCTACGAATTATGCGGATACCAATAAGTATCGCCTTATGGTCTGCCTTCACGGATTAGGTGATAACAGCCAAAATTATCGTAATGCGCTGATCACGTCATTAGCCTGGAATACAAACTTTCCGAAGACGATCTTTATTTGCCCGGAAGCCTCGACCACAACTGCCGATTATTACGATACGGTGGGATCCGAACAGATCGTACAGAAATGTATGGACTTTGCAATGTCGAACTATCATATCGATACGGCGAATATTATTCTGCAAGGATTTTCGCTCGGTGGTCGCGCGGCCTTACGATATGGGTTGGACCATTACACACAGTTCAAGGGTCTCCTCTTAAACACGCCGGCAATTCAAGGGGTGAAAAACGCACTCAACGATCAGCCAACGTATCAGTACACCTATGCGAATGCTGCGCATATTCCGATCTATATTACGCACGGTGAAGCTGATATTCTCTATGAGCCGCCGATCGATACAGCGCTTAAGTTGATGATCCTGAGCGACGGTAAAGTCCGTTACAACGATATTCCCAAGATGGGCCATACCATTCCTACCTATAGCCGTATGTCGGATGCAATCTCATTCTTCGATACAGCAGCACGGACGGGTAGCGCACTGGAAATATTTGAACTCGATGCACCGACCCGCACCTGCGCTCTTCCTATCACTCCGACGATGCTTGTCCATAATATTGGCAGCGATACCATACGGGAGATCAAATTTTCCACGAATACGAACAGCCAGCCAAACACTTACACTTGGGATGGTGTGTTACTCCCATTCCAGCATGCGATCGTTTCCTTGCCGACTCTGACGAGCCTTAGTCCTTCCAATATGTTTACTGTGCAAGTAACGACCATTAATGGTGTTACTCCGGTAGTCCCGAGCACCAAAAGCAATATGATCGAGTATGATGCTCATGGGACATCGTTGCCCGTTGTTGCTGATTTTGAAAGCAGCAGCACAGATCTGCCTCAGGGGTGGATACTCGAGCAAGCGGGTGATGTTTACTCAGCGTGGTCGATCGATAGTACTGTGGCGAAATCCGGCACGAACTCGCTTAATGCGTTCAATACGATCTGGATTTTTGATAATCAAGGACGAGCCGAAGGATTGCTTTCTCCAGTGATGGATATGACCACGACTTCGAGCCCTCAGCTTTCGTTTGACGTGTCGTTCAATTACGATCAATATACGCCGCCGTATGTTAAGGATACGGTCAATTTTACCGATACACTCGACATTCTCATCTCGACCGATTGCGGGGCAACCTTCACGAGCGTGTGGAGGAAATCCGGTGCCGATCTTGCGACGTTTGCGGAGCCGGTGATGAATCCGCTTAGTTTGCAGGCGGACTTCTTTACACCCGATGATACAAACTGGCGACATTATACGATCGACCTTAGCCACTACGCGTCGGCAACAGATGCCACCATCAAGTTCAACTATATCTCCGGGCTTGGAGGACTTATTTGGCTCGATAATATTAGGATCGGTACAGCACTGGCGGTGAACGAACCGGTCGCTACTCATGATGGTATTTATCCAAATCCTGCAAACGACCACGCAACAGTTATAGGCCAACCCGGCAGCATCATCCACGTCGAGATCTCTGACATTGCGGGCCATCGGGTTTCTTCCACAGATTGCGTAGCAAACGCATCCGGCGCAGTTATGCTCGATACACATGCGCTCGCGACAGGCGTCTATTTAATGCGAATAGATTCTGGCAATGCGATGCATTTTGAGAAGTTGGTAATCGATCGTTAAGAGTTAATCCGGATAAGATATATTTGTTGCCATTACCGCACTCGATCATTCTTGGGGCGAATGATGAGTGCGGTAATGCTGTTTATTGAATATGTCCAACCGATCTGTCTTTGTTAGCGCAGTCCTTTTTATTGTTCTATTTTTCCAGAATAGTGTCGCCCAGCCTCTCAATTGGCGTGTCGCCGGAATAGGCGGCGGAGGAGCCTTCTTTCGGCCCTCGCTCGATCCGGGTAACGACAATGAGTATTATGTCCCGACCGATATGGGTTCGTTTTTTCACACGCTCGATTTTGGCGCCAGTTATTCGGAGCTAAGCTTTCGACAAATCATAGGTGGTTCGCTTGGAGTGGTTCGGTTCACGAAAGATCCACAGATACTCTATGCGATCGGGACTGTCCCCTCTATCAATAAATGGAGTGTTACCTGCTACAAATCGACCGATCGTGGTGTGACATGGTCCTTGCCGAATGGGTTGAAAGGGCAGACAAGTCAGGCGCTTAATGCAACCGGTGTGGAAGTACTGACCGATTTTGAGAATCCCGATCGACTGATCTTTGGCACCCAATCGGGGCTATTCTATTCTTCAGACGGTGGAAATAACTTCAGGGATATTGGTAATGCCTTCAAAGCGCCCGCAGGGGTCGAAATATATCCTTGTGGATGCCTCTTCGATAACGATACTATATATATTGGTACGAACTATGGGGTCCTGATGTCACGCGATGCTGGAGTCGATTGGAAGGTGCTGAATCTTACCGGTATTCCGAGCGGAGAGAATATTTTTGGGTTTGCTGCTGCGAAGCAGAATGGTAGTGTGCGGTTTTTCTGTATCACCGGCACAACGAATGGCGTGATGAATGTCGATGCTGTGGTGACGACAGCACCGGGATATCCCGCGCTTTTGAAGGGCGTCTACTCGCTCGATTATAATGCCGGCACCATCTGGCAACCGAAAGAGAGCGGCATCTCGATACCAACGGATCCGAATTGTGCCTGCGACCATATGACGTGGATCGGCATGGCCCATAATGATATCAATGCGGTCTATCTCTACGGAGTGAATAATCAGGGACAGCCACAAGTATTAAAGACGAGCGATGCTGGCATGAGTTGGGAGCATGTATTCAAGATCGCCAACAATGAGAATATTTATACCGGCTATATGGGCGATAAGGGCGATCCGTTCGAATGGTGGCTCGGATGTTCCGGAATGAGTGTGGCGGAAAACAATGCGAATAAAGTTGTGCTTTCGAATATGGGTTCCATCTATAAAACGTCGAGCGGAGGCGCGACCTGGGAGCAAGGCTATGTACTCTCAGCCGATCAGAATCCGATGGGCCAGCCAACGCCCCGATACAAGTCGTACCATGGAATCGGTATCGAGAATACAACGAATTGGTTCGTGCACTGGTCGAGTGCGAATGATGTGCTCGGATGTCTTACGGATATTGGCTCGATCCGTTCAACGGATGGCGGTACGTCCTGGGCGTTCGATCAATATCCGTTCAACACGATGTATTGTGCCATAGAACATCCAACGACCCACGCGATCTATTGTGCCTCCAGCGACAAACATGATATGTATTCATCGACTGCCCTGCAAGATGCATCCATTGATGATCCATCCTACTCCGATGGCAAAGTGTTGATCTCGACCGATAAAGGCTTTACCTGGAGCGCCATCCATGATTTTACCAGGCCCGTCTATTGGATCGCTTTCGATCCCAATAATTCGAATACGATGTATGCCAGTGTGGTAAATCATAAACAAGGAGTTGGCGGAATTTGGGTGACGAACAACCTTCAGGACGGCCCGGCATCACAATGGAGACAACTGCCGGCACCTCCTCGAACGGAAGGGCACCCGGCGATGATCGTGCCGCTGAAGGACGGCAAGATCGTTTGCACTTTTAGCGGGCGCATGACCGATTATTCCGCCAAGCCGACGGGTAAATTCACGGAAAGCTCCGGCGTCTTCCTCTACGATCCGCAAATGAACCAGTGGAGCGATCGCACCGATACGAATACGATGGAGTGGTATTGCAACGATATCGTAGTCGATCCAAACGATGCAACGGAGAATACCTGGTATGTCGGAGTTAATAGTGGCTGGGGATACACGGATGCGGCGGGGAAGGTCGGCCCTAACGATCAGGGCGGATTATTTCGAACGACCGATCGTGGTGTGCATTGGACAAAGCTCTTTGGCACGAGCGACGTTCTTTCTCCGGGAGGCGGTGTGTTTTCGTGCGCGTTTAATCCGAACGATCGAAACGAGCTCTATGTGACGACGAGCGGTGATGGTCTGCTCGTTTCGAAAAATGCGCGATCGGAAGCGCCGATATTTTCGCCTGTGCTGAACTTCCAATTTGGCTATCCATTACGAGCACTCTTCGATCCATACGATGAAAATCAGTTGTGGGTAACAACGTTCGGCAATGGCATTCATATCGGCAAACTGAACGCGGCTAGCGTACAAGCTTCGACCCGGTCGGGTGCTTCTATATTGATATATCCCAACCCATCATCGATCGGCTTTACGATTGAGGCGGATGGTACTCCTGTTGAAGTTCGCAATCCTTTAGGGCAGGTGATGACAACCATCCCGCCCCGTTTGGGTGCCGTTCATGTTGTAACTACCGACTGGCCCAATGGAGTGTACTTTCTCCGTTCCGACAAAACAGCCACTAAGGTCGTGATAGGTCATTGAGCCGCTTATTGGAGCTAAGCCGCTATTGCCAGCTCTTCGGGTGGCTCATTGATTAATTGCGCCGCTTCGTGCATCACGATCGCCACTAATTGTTTTTAATCGATGACAAGATCGGAGTTCACTTCCAAATGGAGGTGAACTCCGATTTCATTTTAAAATAAGTCTACTAGTATGACGACGGTCCACTGGGCGCATTCCTGGTTCGTGCTTCCCGTTGCCACGACCGCGATTACTCTTTTCGTCAAATTTTCTTGTCGATTTCATCTCGCGAAGCTTCAATGCTTTTTGCTGCTGTTCGGGAGTAAGCACGTTGTGTAGGCGATCGCGGTATGATTGCATGTTCTTCTGCATCTCATCGCGTAAGGCTGATTTGTTCGCTTGGGTAGCATGCATCACTTTCTGATGATCCTTTTGCCACTGCTCTTCACGCTCGGTCATAATGGCTCGGACTTGTTTTTCCTGCTCGGCATTAAGTCCCAGTTGGGTTTTCCAAACGGTCACACGCTGCTCCACGCGCTCTTCTATTGTGCGGACACCTCGCTGGGCAAAGAGCTAATTTAGGTTGGGTGTAAAGAAGATTGAGCTTAGTACTACTGCAACACCTGCTTGCCAGTTACTGGTCCAGTTCTCGATTTCTGGCAATCTGGTCTATGTCCGGTCATCCCCACCGGTAATTTTTCTTCTCCGACGGAAATATTTTACTCTTCTTCTTTTAGGATGAAAGTCGTACGGTATGCTTGACCTGCGGCATCAATTCGCAAAGCGTAAGCTCCTGAAGGAAGCGAATGTATGCCGGCAATTTGTAATGAGTGATCGCAGACGGCGACGTTTCCGTGCTGCACTTCTATTCCTGTTTCGTTAATAATATGGTAGGTTGCGACCCCTCCCGCTAAGTCATCGATCGCAATATTGAGGCGGTCAGTTGTAGGATTCGGATACAAGCGTACTTTATGTTCTGAAGTCGCTCCGGATACCAGACTCTCATTGCATGGTCCGAACCATGCAAGGTTGTAAGCATAGGAACTAGTATCATTTCCATTTGTGGCAGTAAGTCCTTTAAATGTTGTTGAGCGGCCAATAAACTGCGTAGTGACTATGATACTATCGAAGCTTGTCACGTTAATGCTTTGAGGATACGCCGTGAGAGTATTCTGCGCGACCATCACGTGGTCCCAATGGGCACTGTCGAGAAACCGCGCCGCAAACCAACCTCCGGCCTTAGGACTCGTATATTTTCGATCGCCTAAATAAATGCTGTCGACAAAACTGCCGACAAGCCACACATGCTGTGTGGAGTCGATAGCAATGAGTCCACCTTCCGGACGTCCGGACACGTGACCGGCATTCGTTTGTGCCCATAGAACCGCGCCGGTTTGATCAAGCTTGGCAATATACATTTCATTCTTGCCAATGAGAGTAATTTTGTCAAAGCCCAGGGTATCACGTATCCAACCGGATATATAAATATCGCCGGAGCCATCGAGTGCCATACCAAGAACGATGGGATATGCGCCGGTCGGATAAGTAAAATTGTCGCGAGTCGCCCATAGCCAATTTATGTTTCCGGTGGCAGTGTACGATGCAACGAAAAGCCGAGTATCGAGCGCATTGAGGTTGGCAACACCGACCGACTTGTTGTCGAATGAGATGCCATTGATAAACTCACCGGCAATATCAAGATTATCAAAATGATCGAATACCAATTTGCGAACTCGTCCGCCATACATTCCACTTAATCTGGTCCAGAGGATGCTACCGGACGCATCAACATGCATAATGAGGACAGGGAGGGATCCGCTGGATAGTCGTGTCCCGGCGAGATCAAGAGTATCCCGAAAACTGGTAGCAACGAAAGCACCGCCGTTGCGATCGCTCACAATGCTGCCGAATGCCCCCGTGTAGAGTGGATCATTGTAAAAATAGGCGTGCGACCACATAAGGTCACCATCGAATGACAGCTTAAGCACAAAAAAGACGTGCGTATTTCCCTGTTTCGTATAACTGTTGGCATCAATGGCCAAAGTGTCATGCACAACTCCTTCGATCAGTAATCCATCGGTACCCACCGTAATATTTGGCGACTGTACATCGGCTGCGGTAGCCTCGGCGATGAGCTTTGCATACACAACATTGCCGTTTCTGTCGATCTTAGAAAGAAAGATGCCGGTTGTTTGATGCTTGGGAGTAAGCACAAACGTACCAAGTGTCATCGTCCCTGTAAAATAACCAATCGTATAAACGTTATCATTATTGTCAATGTCGCTCGAGACGGAAAACGCAGCATTATGGCCCATCGTATTTTGTACGAAGCCGCTACATTGTGCGTGAACAACCTGAGAACCGGCAACCGTAAATAGAAAAAACAATAGGACGTTTTTCATAGCAATACGATAACTGAAGTATTGCAAATATAACTATGAAAGCCGCCGACTAAGCTTCGACCAGGCTCAGGCTGATACCAATTCTTCGATCGGTTGAAAATGCCGTTTGCGGATCGACTCGCCGATCGGCGTCGGCGAGCCGTCGTCATCGATGCGAACGAACGTGATCGAGGTTGTGCAGACGATCGTCTCTTCGCCGCTGTATACGCTATACCGCCGGACCTCAACTCGTATCGTGATCGACGTATTGCCGAGGTGTTCGACATCGCCATAGAGTCGAACGTGATCGCCCACTTTGAGTGGCTTCTTAAATAAGAGTTCGCCGACCTTTAGCGTAACCATATTCGGTGTCGAGCAATATTCGGTTGCGAAGGCGACGGCTGCTTCATCGATCCAGGCCATGAGGATGCCACCGAACATGTTGCGGTGTATCCCGATGTCCTTTGCCATGCATATTTTCTTACTGATGATCTTCATTGCATTCCCTGACTAATACTGTATCAAAACAAAAGACCCTTCGCGTCTTACGGCGAAGGGTCTTGCAAAAAAATCGTTGAGCCTGATTCTAACTGCACAGAACAACCCTCGCCTCGAAGTCAATATGCTTCGGGCAGCGGTCCATCTTAAACCAATTGTTCGTGTGCTTTGCCATTGAGCGCTTACTAATAGCATTCGATAATGATTCGTTTCCGATGACGATATTATTATATCGATGAGCTTCCTTGCGTGTTTCCAGAGACTTCGACCGGTCTCGACAGCGATCTCACATGTCTTCGATCTCGATGGGGCAATTGGTGCTCGTTATAGTTTTTGACGTTTATGTTCCTGCTGCAACGCCTGATCAGTATAGTAGTATCTTTGCACCCATGAAACGCTCGATCTTTCTATATGCCTTGGCAATGGCAGGGCTGATGTTCTTGCTTAGAGCGATCGAGTATCGCTATTGGGTCTATGATCTTCAGGAGGATTATGCTATAGGGTCGATTGCATTATTGTTCACATTGCTCGGTCTGTGGGTAGGAAGAAAGTGGGTACTACAAAAGGAGGTACCGCTTACGAAGAAAAGTATTCCGGTCGATCCCGCAACGATCGGGTTAAGCCAGCGAGAAGACCAGGTGTTACGACTTATTGCAGCCGGGCATTCGAACCAGGAGATTGCCGATACGCTGTTCCTTTCTCTTAATACGATCAAAAAGCATACTTCGGCATTATTCCGGAAATTGGAGGTCGAGCGGCGGACCCAGGCGATCGAGAAAGCCAGAGTGCTCGGGATCATAGAATAGAAATTTATCAGAATTGAGGATATACTAAAGTGGTAGTTCGCCGATTTTGGACGAAATACACTTTCGGGCCATTGACAAACGTGCGAATTTAACCGATATTTGCGTCCCTAACTTAGTCTCATTCATACTTTCTTATTACACAATATGCGCAACATTGTCTTAAAGTTCGGTATTGGAGCGGGAGTCATCGTCTCCGTATTAATGGTCGTTATCTTTTTGTTAGTCCCTCAGGATAGTGACCTTGCCCATTCCTATGTGCTTGGGTACGCCAATATGCTCATCGCTCTTTCGATGGTCTTTTTTGCGATAAAGACGTATCGGGATGATTATTTGGGCGGGACGATCACCTGGGGTCGCGGATTCCTTGTCGGTTTCTATGTATCGATCATTGCCTCGATCCTTTATGTCATTGGGTGGAAGATCTTTTCCTCGATCGCTATGCCCGATTTTTGGGATCAATATGCGAAGCATACCATCGAGGCAATGAAGAAGAATGGTGCCTCCCAAACTGCAATACTCGAGGCGACAAAGCAGATGGATATGTACAAACACATGAGCCCGCTTAAGGAATGGGGAATGGTGTTTCTCGAAATATTTCCGGTAGGGATAGTAATAAGTGCCATTAGCGCTCTTATTCTAAGACGTAAACAGCCAGCGGTTCAGCCTGCAGTTGCATAGTCCTTAACGATAATTTTTTGGCTGCAACTTGCTTCCGGTGCATCCTGTTGGCCTCTGCCTTATGGAAATTCAGAGAGAGTTAAAACAGGATATCATCGAACGCCGCCGGGACCGGGCTCGAAATGCCTTTGGAAATATAGAGGATATTATTTTGATCGGCGCCGGAAAGCCGATCCCGATACCTGGCGGTGCCGATCAGACCTTTCCATTTCGTCCGCACCCGGAATACACGTGGCTAACGGGTCGCGCGCGTGAGGGTGGTGTACTTGCTTTCGATCCCAACGATGGCTGGACTCTTTTTGAACCCACTCTCACCGAATTGGAACAAGTGTGGGGAGGTGGACCTCACCCAGTTGGTCGCTCGCTTACAGAACTTGATGAGTGGCTGAAGGCACGTGAGGGATGCGGCATTAAATGGCTGGGCGTTGCAAAGGATGCGGTGTCAGATAAAGAACTGAGCGAGCGGTTGCTTCACGCCCGCCGGCCGAAAGATGAGGCAGAACTGGAGTTTATGCGAGCCGCAGTACATGCAACGGCGGCGGGACACGCAGCAGCAGTTCAATATATTAGGCCAGGAGTTACGGAACGTCAGGTCCAGATCGAACTCGAGGCCGCTTTCTATCGCAACGGAGCGGACGGTGTTGGCTATGGAACGATCGTTGGCTCAGGGCCCAACTCTACACAACTGCACTCTGAGCCCGGCACACGCCGCATGCAGGATGGCGACATTATTGTCTTAGATGCTGGCGGAGAGGTAAACGGTTATACTGCCGACGTAACACGCACGCTTGCCGCAAGCGGTAAATTCAATGCAGATCAACAGGCGATCTATGATGCAGTGCTTCGCGCGCAGCTACTCGCGATCGATGCCTGTAAGGTCGGTGCGGAGTGGGGCGATGTTCACCTGCTTGCGGCGCGCAGCATGGCCGAATCCCTTCATCACATGGGTGTCATTCGTGTCGGCGCAGAGGAAGCAGTCGAGAACGGGATCATCACGATGTTCTTCCCACATGGCATCGGTCATATGGTCGGTTTGGGTGTTCGTGATGCCAGCGGGCCGTATCCGGGCCGTGCCGGCGACCGCAAATTTGCCGGCATTAAACTCCGCATGGATCTTATACTCGATGAAGGCTACATCGTAACCGTTGAGCCCGGTTTGTATTTCAATAACGCACTTCTTCGCAACGAGAAGCGCCGCGAGAAATTCAAAGATGTCGTCGATTGGGCAATGATCGAGCCGTGGATCGGCAACCTCGGTGTGCGGATCGAGGATAATATTCTCGTAACGAAGAACGGCCCGGTCAACCTCACTTCGGAAATTCCGAAGTGAGTGGACGCCGCGATGTTTATCGAGTAAACTCGATCACGTTGCCGCTTACCGTAACAGTGCGAGTATAATAGAATGGCGGTACGCCACCAACGTGCTCTTCTGTCACAACGTTGGTGATCGCCCGCGATCCGTTCGCAAGATCTGCTTTCTTCATCATCGCAGCATAAGCGTTATCGAAGAGTTGCTTCTCACTGAGTCCGCCAAAGATCAGAACGTAGGAGACATCAGCGCTACCCGAAATATGCTCGACAAATTTAAAATTATTCGAGCCGAGTTGTACCTGCGTGTTATTAAGATTGTAACTTGAGATCATCGCGGAATTAACGCCGCACGAACTGAGTGCGATCGATGAAGCTAATAAAACGAGCGGGATGGCTAGCTTTTTCATAGGCGTTCGAGATAAAGTATAGTGTGCCAGCTCGAACGACGGAATCCGAGTGGTTAAAAGCTGTTACGAATTTATGCCAATCGCTCTTACATTCGGTTTTGAGTGTCTTGCGCTTCCGAGTGTCGTGTAAATCGTCAAAGTTCTTTACTTTACTGCAAATATGATAACAGGTGTCCATTTTCTCGTGTATTGCTCACGTCCATGAGTATTCTCGATCGATTATCCAGCATTCGTGGCGAACGCGATAATGCAGCCGATATTGCACTTGCCGAAGATATAGCACGCACTAAAAATAAAGCGGCAATTAAAGAACTCGTCGAGCATATCGGCGATAAGAACCGCCGACTGCAATCCGACTGTATTAAAACACTGTACGAAGTGGGCGAACGATTGCCCGAACTCATTGCACCGTACACGGATGAATTTGCTGGCCTGTTAACGAGCAAGAATCAACGGCTGGTATGGGGCGCGATGTGCGCGCTGGATGGTTGTGCATCGGTGAAGCCGGAACGCGTGCATGCACATCTCAAGTCGATTCTTAAAGCCACGGATGGAGAGTCGGTCATTGCCCGCGACCACGCAGTAAGTATTCTCACAAAACTCATTCAGAACAAATACGGTCGCGAGTGTTTTCCGATCTTACTCGACCTGGTTCGCACATGTCCGGTCAATCAATTTCCTTCGTATGCCGAAAAAGCGGCCGAGGTTGCGGAGGCTGAGAACCGCGTTGCTCTTATAAAAACAATTACGAAACGGCTACCGGACGTTGAAGATCAGAAAGCAAAGAAGGTGCGGATCGAAAAAGTCCTGAAGCGACTGCAGTAGTTGTTGAGTAAACGACTGCAGTCATTATTGAGTAATTACGAACTTCTGTACGACCCGGCTATTCCCTGATTCCAAAGATACAAAGTAAAGGCCTGCTGTAAAGCTGGAGCAGTCTATATCCGGGTAGCCTACAGATAATATCGATTCACTGAACACCTGTGCTCCTAGAGAATTGAATATCTTGAGAGCGGCCGGCGCTATAGTGGAAATAGTACCGGTAACCTTAATTCTATTCGGGCTACCCGGGATCGCTTCGACGGATATACCAGGCATTGGATCATGATTTTCAAATACCGATGCGTTCGTTGAATTACCCGTGAGATTTCGTGTGTAGTATATAGCGGAATAACCGTCGCGGTGGTCCAACCAGATAAGGTGAAGTGCAGTATTATTTAGGCCAATGAAGGGACTACCAGGATTGGATGCTGCGGTGACAAGCTGTAAAGCTGGGATCCATGTAGAACCACCGTCATTCGATCGTCGATAATAGACCCCGCTATTAAAGTCAAACCAGGTGACGTGAACATTCTTGTCCCTTCTCACAAGGGTAGGGTAAGCAGAGGTTGCGTTGACTTCATTGGAGAGTGCTTGCTCCTCGCTCCATGTAGCACCATGATCCGAGGAGTGCTTGTACATAACCGTATAGCTGCTACCAGTACGGTTGCCCCACAAGAGATCGACATCGTTGTTTACAGCATGAATAAAAGGGAAGTAGGCGAACTGTGCTGCATTTGTCATTTGCGTTTCATCGCCCCAGGTTGTGCCCCAATCGGAAGAATGACGATACCAGGTTTGCATAATACCCGTACGGTTATCATTCCATGCCATGTATACGTGTCCATCGCTTGCAGTGATAGAAGGATCTTCCGAACGTCCTGCAGCATTCGATATTTGTTTTACACTGTCCCACGTCGTTCCATTATCGGTCGAACGGCGAAAATATACTTCGGTATTTCCGGGGTGTGAATCGTTAAGGGCTATAAACACTCGTTCGCCAACGCATGCAATAGAGGGCCACCAATGATAGATGCCGAGTGAAACACTCGTCTCCCAGGTGTTACCACCGTCCAGCGAACGCTTGTAATACGTTACTCCTTCGCCATTGCCACCGAGCGTATCACGATACGCAACATGCACTGTTGCACCGGAAACTGCAATAGAAGGGAAGTCAGGACTTGTGGTGGAAGAGGAGACTAACGGAATATCATCACTCCATGTCGTCCCGCCGTCGAACGAATGCTTATAATATAAGATATTACGGCCCGGTTGATTGTTGCACCAAACAATGTGAATACTATCCCCATTGACGGCCAGGCACTGCCCCATATTTTCGTTGAGCCTCGCAGCGGTATCGATCGACGAAAGTTTGCGATCGGCTTCCCATTGGGCAAAAAGGGAAGAAAAAGAGAGGCAAAGGGAAAAAACAGAGAGGCAGAGAAGTATCGACACAAATACAAGTTGTCTCATAGCGGCACGTTGTTTTTCCAATAACAGACCCAACTGCTGATAATCACGGAATAAGTCACGAACTATTTTCTTCGATTTCTACTCTTAAAGCCTGACGATGGACCACCGGACCGATCTCGAGCTCTTGCAGGCGATCCAGGAACGCGCCGACAGGAATGCATTAGGAGCACTTTACGACCGATATGGACGTAAAGTGTTCGCGCTCGCGTACGGTATTTTGAAGAATAAGGATGATGCAGAAGACGTCCTACAGGAAGTTTTCGAACGCGTTTGGAAAAAGAGTCATACCTTTCGTTGTGAGTTAGGCGAAGCGAAATACTGGATCCTTCGCATCACGCATAATCGGTCGATCAATTTACTGAAGGCACGGTCGCTGCGGATGACACAGAGCACCGACACAGCGACAGGCGGCACACTTGCCGAAATAAAGAAGGCAGAGTCCGCAAATACGGTCGAGGTTGCCTCTGATTTCGATATCGGAGGCTATGTGCAAACGGCGCTAAAATCGCTGCCGGAAGATCAGCGAAGACTTATAGAATTAGCATTCTTCAAAGGATTTTCGCATTCCGAGATCGCACAGAACGAACAACTACCACTCGGAACAGTTAAGACTCGCATACGTAACGGCATTCAGCGGCTGAGAGCCGAGTTGCAATTTTTGAAGAATTAGTAAAAAGACTTCGAGAAGAGAATCCGATAAGAGATAGGTAACTGTATTATAGAAATGGTAGGGCTTCGTTAAAAAGAGCGCTGCTACAGAAGAAATGAACGAGCACGGAACGAACGGTGAATTGAACGAGAACGAGGAGTTACTTCAGAAGTATCTCCAGGGCGAACTCGATCTTTCGGAAATGGAAGCGTTCGAGAATTCGGCGTTCTCTGTTCCCGAACAGGCCGAGAGCGTGCTCGCTTATTCCAAATTGCTCGATCATATTGCGGATAGTGTAGAAGAAGTTGCTCCAGAGCTTCCGGATTCTACGCGCGCTCGAGTTCTCTCTATTGCCGAGACGCTTCCTATCTCTCAGGTTATTCGTGCCTCCGGTGGGGAATGGCTGGAATCCGGTGTACCCGGCATTCAATTTAAATTGCTGTTTCAGGATCCTGATACGAAAAAACTGACAGTGCTTGGCCGCATTGGCGCGGGAGGAAGAATGCCTGCCCATCGTCATAAAGGGATCGAAGAATGTCTCGTTCTCGAGGGTAGTTTATGGACGGACGGTGTGCTCCTTCACGCCGGTGATTATATCGTGACGCAAGACGACACGGTGCACGAAGATACATGGTCGCCCAACGGCGCTATCGTTCTCCTCAAGACGTTCATGGCGGACGAGATGCTCTCTGCCTGACGCCCTTCTTTCCGTTTCCTGACGCTCTTCCGTTCTCTTCAAAATCCGATTCAACGGTTTACTTGTATTAGAGTCGTACAGCGATTCATTCTGGATCGTAGTAAATCTTGATCGCCTTATACACTAATTTTTCAATATTATGAAACGGATTTCGAAGATCATCGGAGTAATTACGTTGGTAACGATCGCGGTAGCGCTTGTTGCTGATACGACCTCTGCCCAAATGATGGCCAAGAACGACCGCATGATGATGGCGCCGGCAAAAGAAAAGACATCGCTCTACCAACGGCTCGGTGGATATGATGCGCTTGCGGCTGTTACAGACGATTTTCTCGTGCGCCTCATCAGCGACCAACAATTCGCTCGCTTTTTCGGTGGCGCGAGCGACGATTCGAAAAAACGCCTGCGACAGCATGTTATCGACTTCTTCTGTGTCGGTACCGGCGGACCATGTGCTTACACGGGACGTGATATGAAGACCGCACACAAAGGTCTTGGTATCACCGAAGCCGATTGGAATGCCGCTGTTAAACATTTCGTCGAAACGCTCGATAAGTTCAACGTTCAGGGGAAAGACCGCGAAGATCTTATTGCTGTGGTTGCTCCACTCAAGGAGCAGATCGTAGAAAAGAACTGATCGTCGGTCTGGTCGTCAATAATTGTGGCAGGAGTAATCTCCTGCCATTTTATTTTTATTGCTTATGACTCGCCATAAATAGCGTTTCTATGAGTGGGAGCCAATGTAGAGAGAGAGCCAATGCGAGCCACGTATTTCCGGTTCAAGGCAATAAAAAAGGCACACAGAGTGTGCCTTCCATGCGCGGAGAGGGGGAGATTCGAACTCCCGATACCGCAAGCGGTATAACGGTTTTCGAGACCGCCGCATTCGACCACTCTGCCACCTCTCCTGGTGTTCGCTAATCATGGGTGGTCTTAGCGCGGCCCCTCAACGGCTTCAGTGCGGGGGCGGTTCCGAATTACTATAACCTGTTTTGATCTACGCAGAACCACCACGATCAGCTTACCGAATAATTTTTATGGTAAGCTCCGGCTCGAACGTGCGACGGGCAGCATGATCGGTACCGGGAGCGTTCAGGAGATCCTTACTCCGAAAATTCTTTCCGCGCAAAAGAAATCGCAGGCCGCGTTTTCGATTTCCTCATCCCCGAAACCGGTGAGGTCTCAATCGACGTGCTGGACGCCTTGGGTGAACAGGTCTCGCAGGTAACTCAAGGAGAGCTCATGCACGCCGGGGAGCACACGCTGAACTGGCATCCTTCGAAAATGGGGCTTCCAAGCGGGGTTTATACCATCGTGCTTCACTATGGTAACTCTGCCTATACTTCCCGTGTTATTTATATGAAGTAATGAGGGCAACTGCTATCTTCGTATTATTCTTACTGTGTACAGGAGGTGTATCCTCCTGTACACACTCAACAGGTCCTAATAACGAGTGCGACACATGTGGACATTCTACGCAGCGTGCTGATACTATTACAGTGATACCAGCATTCGGACA
>Ga0070738_10002662_pt1 | contig 26282 bp, 21 predicted proteins | sample Coa_R2_2_FD_66446 | JGI IMG/M metagenome (GOLD analysis project Ga0070738, IMG submission 66446) | Surface soil microbial communities from Centralia Pennsylvania, which are recovering from an underground coalmine fire - Coalmine... | ecosystem: Environmental > Terrestrial > Soil > Unclassified ...
GAAGGGGTGCCCTCCTTCCCCCGTGAAGGGGTGCCCTCCTTCCCCCGTGAAGGGGTGCCCTCCTTCCCCCGTGAAGGGGTGCCCTCCTTCCCCCGTGAAGGGGTGCCCTCCTTCCCCAGTGAAGGGGTGCCCTCCTTCCCCAGTGAAGGGGTGCCCTCCCTCCCCGGTGACGGGGCTGTGGGTGACGGGGCTGTGGGTGACGGGGTCGTGCTGCCCGCCCCGTGACGGGCTTGGGCCCCGTCACTCCGGCCAGGTGGTGACCCCTTTGGCGCGCAGGTCCTCCATGTCGGATGCCGAGTAGCCGAGGTCGGCCAGCACCTGGCGCGAGTGCTCGCCGAGGAGCGGCGGAGGGCCGCCGATCCTGCCGGGCGTGGCGGAGAAGTGCACGAGGTGGCCGAACTGGCGGAACCGGCCGAAGTCGTGGTGGTGGTACTCGGCCACCAGGCCCGCTGCCACCAGGTCCGGCGCGTCGAACCACGCGGTGGGCGCGGTCTCGTCCGCGATCTCGACCGGCACCCCGTTGGTGTCGAGCAGCGCGAACGCCTCGTGGACCGGCATCGCGGCGAGCGCCTCCTCGAGGAGCGCGCCCAGCTCGTCGGCGTGCGCCGCCCGACCTTCGGGGGTGGCGAAGCGAGGGTCTGCGGCGAGCGGCGGGAGCGCCACGCACAGCGAGCGCCAGTGGCGCTCGCCCAGGCAGGCGAGCGCGATCCAGCCGTCGGCCGCCTCGTAGAGGCGGTAGAGGGGACCGAAGCCCTGCTGGCCGCGGTCGACCCGGGGCCGCTCGAAGGGGCCGTCCGGCCCGTTCCACTGGTCCGAGCTGTAGTAGAGGCCGCCGCTCACGATCGAGGTGTCGACGAACTGGCCACGCCCGGTCTTCTCGCGCCAGTACAGGGCGAGCAGCACGGCCACGGCCGACTGGCAGGCGCACGCCTGGTCGCACATCCCGAAGCGGTACCACACCGGCGGGTTCCCCTCGCCGCCGAGCTCGTGCTCGAGGCCGCAGGAGGCCTGGCCGAGCTGGTCGAAACCGGGCCACGTCGCCCGGACGCCGTCGAGCCCCCACATGGTGGTGTGGCAGTAGATCACCCGCGGGTTGATCGACGAGGCCGTCGCGTAGTCGACCCCCAGCCGCTCCGCCACGCCCGGGCGCATGTTGTGGTGGACCACGTCCACCCGCTCGATCAGGCGGTGGGCGATCTCGCGTCCCTCGGGGCTCTTGAGGTCGACGGCGATGTCGAGCTTGCCCCGCTGGCAGCCGTTGAACGGCTTGGTGACGTTGCGCATCTGGTCGCCCTGGGGCGACTCGAGCTTGTACACGGTGGCACCCAGGTCGCCCAGCAACATCGGGCCGAAGGGCCCGGCGAGGAAGTTGCCGAGGTCGAGCACCGACACCCCCTCGAGGGCGTGGGAGAGCGGCCGACCGGCGCGCACGCGCCGCGCGCGGGGCTCCTCGCTCGCCAGGGCCCCGAGGACCTCGTCGGTGTGCTCGCCCACGGCAGGCCGGGGGCGCCGGGGCCCGGGCTCGCCGGCGTCGCGCAGGTGGAAGGTCGGGCCCAGCTGGCGGGTCCGTCCGTGGACCGGGTCCTCCACGTCGATCACCCAGCCGTCGGCCACGAGCAGGGGGTCATCCAGCGCCTCTGAGGCCGGCCGCACGGGGGCGACCGCGAGGTCGTTGGCCCAGAACTGCTCCAGCAGCTCCTGGCGGGGGATCCGCTTGAACGCGTCGCGCAGCACCTTCTGGTCGCCGGGTGCCAGACCCTGCGGCTGCTCGAGGGGCTCGATCCCGAGGATGCGCCAGAGCGCGCTGCGGTCCTTGCCCCGCCCGCCGGCACCGTGCATGGAGTGCACCCAGAGGCCGTCGGCGCACTCGAAGACGCTCGGCTGGGGGTCGCGGCCGATCTCGACCAGCCAGGGGGGCTCGATCTCGAGGTCCTGCCAGAGCTGGGTGGTGAAGGCGAGCACCCCCTGGTAGAGGGAGGTCTCCACCCACTGGCCTCGCCCGGTCACCTCGCGGGCGTAGAGGGCGCCGCCGATGCCGAGCAGCAGCAGGAACGAGGCCCCGAGGCTCGGGAGCGGGCGAGGCAGGAAGATGGGGCCCTCGCGCCAGCCCGGCTGCTCGAACTGCTCGCCCGAGCGCGCCTGGACCAGCAGGTCGATGGCCGGGCGATCCTGGGCCTCGGTGCCGCGGACGTAGCCGGTCAGCGACACGTACACGAGACCCGGCAGCTCCTTGCTCACGTCGTCGTAGCCGAGGCCCCAGCGGGCCATGGTGCCGACCGGGAAGCTCTCGACGAGCACGTCGGCGGTGGCGAGGAGGTCGAAGAAGCGCTGCCGCTCGGAGGGCAGCGCGAGGTCGAGCACGACCGAGCGGGTGCCGCGATGCCACACGACCGTGCCGCCGTACGCCCGCATGGGGTCGCCACCGGGAGGTTCCACCTTGACGACGTCGGCCCCGTGGTCGGACAGCACCATCGTGGCCATCGACCCCGCGATGCCCGACGAGACGTCGACGACGCGTACTCCTTCGAGGGCTCCCGGCACGCAACCCCTCCTTTGCTCCGAGCTCGTCGTCCCCATCCGCTGACGGCGCGGGCCTACGGGCCCGGTCGCCACCCTACCCGGGCGGCGCTCCGGACGCCGGGTGGAAGCTGGGCTGGCAATTGACCCGGGGGCGGCGCAGCGCGATGGCGTACCCTGGCGGCTGTGGGACCGCCTGGTGGGCTCAGCGTCGCCGCGACGTCTCCTCCGGCCACGGTCGCGACGGCCGTGTCCGCCTACCCGTGGTGGCTCGACGTCGAGACGGCCAACACCTGGCAGAGCGGCACGGGCGGGCAGGCGATGAACGTCGCCGACCTCCAGGGGATGGTGGCGGCCCTGCAGGCGGCGGGTGCGACCACGGTCGGCGTCTACTCGACCACGTCGCAATGGGACGCGATCACGGGGGGCAGCCTCTCGACCTCGGGGTCCCTCGCCGGCCTGCCCGACTGGGTCACCGGAGCGCGCAACGAGTCGGGCGCCCAGGCCAACTGCGCCGCGGCGTCGTTCACCGGGGGCAGGGTGGCCGTGTCGCAGTGGCTGTCGCACCCCTACGACTCCGACATCGCCTGCTGACCCTGCGCCGGGCCGCGCAGCGGTCGGGCCAGGGCGCCGGCGGCCGCTGCGTCAGGAGCGGGGGATCCGCTCGGCGCGGTCGGCGAGCTCGGGCGCGCCGAGGTGCTCGCACGTGGCCCCGAAGTCCGCGGTGGGTCCGTGCCATCTCAGCTCCTCGGTACCGCTGAGGAGGGAGCGGTCCACTCGCAGCGTGGCGAGGTCGCGGAACAGCTCGGCGAGCGGGCGCTCGGAGGAGAGCACGGCAGCGAGGCTGGGGGCGCCCCGGATCGCCGCCCGCACGGCCGCGTCCCACTCGGCCACGTCGTCGGGCACCGCTCCCAGCGTGCCGTAGTGGTCGAGGAGCGCGGCCGCCGATCGCCGGCCCCAGCCGGGGAGTCCCGGGAACCCGTCTGCCGAGTCGCCGACGAGGGCCAGCCAGTCGGGGATCGATGCCGGCCCGACCCCGAACTTGGCCCGGACACCGCGCTCGCCGATGGTGACCCCGGTCCGCCGGTCGCGCTGGACGACCCGGTCGCCGTCCACGCACTGCGCGAGGTCCTTGTCCGGCGTCCAGATGACGACCTGGGACACGGAGGGGTCGCCGCTCACCACTGCGGCGGCCGAGGCGAGCGCGTCGTCGGCCTCGAGGTCGACCATCGGCCACACGACGACGCCCAAGGCGGCGAGCGACTCCTCGAGCAGACCGAATTGCGACAGCAGCTCGCCGGGCACCCCGCTCGAGTCCTTGTAGCCGGGCCAGAGCTCGTTGCGGAACGACTCGATGACGTGATCGGTCGCCACTCCGACGTGCGTGGCGCCCTCGGCGAGCAACGTCAGCACTGAGGCGACGACCCCGCGGGTGGCCGCGACCTCTGCGGCAGGACCTGCCCCTCGCCGCTTCTGCTGGCCGAAGAACTGCCGGAACAGCTCGTAGGTCCCGTCGATCAGGTGGACGTCCATGGTGAGAGCGTCCCACAGCCGGCTCCCGGCCGACCCGAGGGCGGGGTCCTCACCGACCCGAGGCAGTGCCCCGCCGACCCGAGGCAGTGACCCCGGCCAGGTGGCGGAGGGGACCCGCGGGAGGCAGGGGACGGCGGGCGGGTTGGTAGGGTGCCGGCGGTGAAGATCGGGTTCCACCTGCAGGTCGGTCCCAGGCGGTGGGCCGAGCTGGTCGCGGCCGCCGAGGAGTCCGGCTTCGAGTCGGTCTGGCTGCCCGAGCACCTCGTCATGCCGGTGCACATGACCGGCCGGCCCGGCTCGCCCCACGCAGGCGAGCCCCCGATATCGGCGTCCACCCCCGCCTGGGACCCCTTCGTCCAGATGGCGTGGCTCGCTGCGCAGACCTCGACGATCCGGTTCGGGACCAACGTCTTCAACATCGGTCTCCGCCACCCCTTCGTGACCGCGCGGGCGCTCGTCACTGCTGACCTGGTCTCCGGCGGCCGGGTCGAGTTCGGGATCGGGGCCAGCTGGCTCTCCGAGGAGTGGGAGGCGATGGAGCTGCCCTTCGGCACCCGGGGCAGGCGGGTGGACGAGTCGATCCAGGTCATCCGCCGGCTCTTCAGCGAGGAGGTCGTCGAGCACGACGGCGAGTTCTTCCACTTCCAGGCGGTCGGGTTCCTGCCCAAGCCGGTGCACGGCTCGATCCGGTTCCACATCGGCGGTGACTCGTCTGCGGCCATGCGCCGGGCGGCGCGGCTGGGCGACGGCTGGATCCCGATGGCCCAGGGGGACCCGGCGTCCGTGGCCGCTCACGTGGCCGAGATCGCCCGCCTGCGCGCCGACGCCGGCCGGAGCGGGCCCTTCGAGGTGACGCTGTTCCGGGTGCCCGTCGAGTCGGTCGACGACGTCCGGCGCTACGAGGAGGCGGGGGCCACTCGCCTGCTCGTCGTACCGTTCGACAATCCGCGCGAAGGCGCGGACGCGCTGCGCCGCTTCGGCGACGAGATCATCGCGAGGCTCTGAGCCTGCCCTGACAGCCTCCGCGGCGTCCCGGGCACAGTAGGCTCGCACGCCGTGCCGGTGGTTCCCGACGTGGGCCTGTTCCATCGCCTCGGGGTCGCCATCCGGGAGGGGACGGCGCCCGGTGCGCCCGATGGCGGTGCCGGCGCGGCAGGGCAGGCGGCCTCGTGGTTCGCCGGTGTCCTCGGAGCCGAGGTCGAAGCGCCGCGCCCGGAGCCGGGGGACACGCACTCGACGACGATGCTGTGGCTGGGGCGATCACCCGTCGCCCTCTTTGCCGCCAAGGGCGACGACACCACGGGCACCATCGGCCGCTACCTCACCCGGTTCGGACCGGGCCTCCACTCGCTGGCGTGGCGGGTGCGCGACCTGCAGGGGGCCGAGGACGCCCTGCGGCGGCGCGGTTGCACGATCGTCGGTGTCAACCGCGAGGCTCGGCACTTCTTTCTGCATCCCAAAGAGACCTTCGGGATCCTCCTCGAGCTGACCGACCAGCGGGCCGACGAGGCGCCGCGCCAGCCGGGCAGCCGAGGCCTGGTGCGGGAGATTGCCTGGGTGACCGCCGCCGTCGGCGACCTGGCAGCGGCCGAGGCCCTCTTCGCAGAGCTCCTTGGGGCAGCGCCCGTGCACGGGCTGCCGTCGGGGCCGCGGTCGGCCGAGGAGACCCGCGACCTCGCGATCGGTGACGCGGTCCTGCGCCTGGTCCGGCCCAGCACCGCTGCCAGCCGGTACGCAGGCTTTCTCGCCGACGTCGGCGATCGGCTCCACTCGGTGGCCCTGCGCGTCGACAGCCTCGACCAGGTGCCGCTACGCCTCGTCGACCGAGATGGACAGCGCGGGTGGACGGACCCGGCGGCCACCTTCGGGGTGCGCTTCGAATGGGTGTCGTGAGCGCGGCGCCCTGAGCCAGCCGGAGCCGGTCGGCGGTACCAGATCTCGCCGGGCGAGGCCGACGAGCGCGGGAATGCGCGGGCGGTATTCGCGGGTGCGCGAGCACGAAGCAGCACGGAGGTGGACATGGACCTGCAGGAGACCAGGCTCCCGGGCATCGGCGTCCGGCACGACTTCGTCACCGCCGCCGGCCAGCACCTGGGCGTGGTCACGCACCGGGCGGGAGGCCACGAGCTCGTCCTCTACGACACCGAGGACCCCGACGCGTGCCGCGTGCGCGTGGTGCTCGCCGACGACGAGGCCGACCTGCTCGCCGAGCTCCTCGGCGCACCGCGCGTCATCGAGCGGATCGCCCGGTTGCACGAGCAGGTAGAGGGGCTGGTGACCGAAGGGATCGTGGTCCACCCGGGCTCGCCTTTCGATGGGCGAACGGTGGCCGACAGCATGATGAGGTCGCGCACCGGCGCGTCGATCGTGGCGGTGATCCGACAGGGCGAGATGATCCTCTCCCCGGCAGCCGACTTCGCGTTCGAGGCCGGTGACACGGCGGTGATCGTGGGCACACGAGAAGGTGTGGATGCCGCCGCCCGCCTCGTCGCTGGCGGCTAGTGCCGCTCGGCGTGCACGACGTCTCCCTCCTCCTCGAGCTCGGCGGGCTGCTGTTCGGGCTCGGCGTGGTGGGTCGGCTGGCGGCGCGCGTCGGGCTCTCGCCGATCCCGCTGTACCTACTGGCTGGCCTGGCAGTCGGGCGGGGAGGCATCCACCCGCTCGTGACGAGCCGTAGCTTCGTGGAGACCGGCGCCAAGATCGGGGTCGTCCTCCTGCTGTTGCTGCTGGGCCTCGAGTACACGGCCGACGAGCTGGTGTCGACGCTGCGGGCCCAGGCTCCCTCCGGCGTGGTCGACCTGTTGCTCAACGCGGTGCCCGGCGTGGCGACAGCGGTGTGGCTCGGATGGGGCGCGACGGCTGCGCTGGCCATGGGGGGCGTCACCGCGGTGTCGTCCTCGGGGATCGTCTCGAAGCTGCTGGCCGACCTCGGGCGCCTGCCCAACCGCGAGACACCGGGGATCCTCGGCGTGCTCGTGCTCGAGGACCTGGCGATGGCCGTGTACTTGCCGGTGTTGACCGGGCTGCTCGCCCGGAAGGCGGCGGCCGGCACTGCGGCCGCCGTCGCCGTCGCGGTCGGAGCATTCGCCGTGGTGCTGTTCGTAGCCCTCCGTTACGGCCCGGTGATCAGCCGGCTCGTGTTCAGCTCCAACGACGAGGTCCTCCTGCTGCGGGTCCTCGGGCTGGCCCTGCTCGTGGCCGGCCTGACCCAGGCGCTCGGGCTGTCCTCGGCCGTCGGCGCCTTCCTGGTCGGCATCGCGCTGTCGGGGCACGTCGTGGCGGGTGCCCGGACGGTGCTCGCCCCACTTCGAGACCTGTTCGCAGCCGTCTTCTTCGTTTTCTTCGGCCTCCAGGCCGGGCCCGCGGCCTTCTCGCACGACGTCCCCCCGGTGGCGTGCCTCGTCGCGGCCAGCGTGGTGACCAAGCTGGTGTCGGGCTGGTACGCGGGGCGCCGCGTCGGCGCGGGGCGCGGTGGCCGGGTCCGTGCCGCTGCCAGCCTGGTGCCGCGCGGCGAGTTCTCGATCGTGGTGGCGGGGGTGGCCGTGGCCAGCGGAGCCCCGCACCGCTTCGCGTCGGTGGCCGTGGCCTACGTGATCGTGACTGCCGTGCTGGGACCGCTGGCCGCCCGGGTCGCCGAGCCGGTTGCCAGGTGGTCGCTGCGCTCGGGTCGGGGCGTCTTCGCCGGCTCGCCGCGCCGGGTCAGCGAGGCTGCAGGTCGAGGGTGCGGGCGATCGTCTCCATGCCGGCGAGCCACGTGTCGAGATCCCCGCGCTCGGGGGCGGCGACCACGTGCTGGACCCCGGCCGCCTCGTAGGTGTCGCGCTCGGCGCGCAACTGGTCGGCACCGACCTTCGAGGCGTCCCACGGGACGCGCAGCGACAGGGTGAAGGAGTCCTCCGGCCTCGACGCCCGCAGCCGGCGGACCAGGTCGGCGGCGGCTTCCGGTGCCACGCCGATCCCGTGGAAGCCGTCGCCCTTGCGGCACGCGCGCTCGAGGGCGGCGTCGCTCGTGCCGCCGAGCCAGATCGGGACCTCGTGGCCGGGCTTGGGCAGGACGCGGACGTCCTCGAAGGGGTAGTAGGTGCCCCGGTGCGTGGCGGGATCGTCGTGCCAGGCCGTGCGCAGCAGGTCGACGATCTCCTCGAGGCGGGCCCCGCGGTGGTCGAAGGGCGCGTGCAGGGCCTCGTACTCGGCCTTCGACCAACCGATGCCGATGCCGACGGTCAACCGCCCGCCGCTCATGTTGTCGAGGGACGCCAGCGTGTTGGCGAGCGCCAGCGGGCTCGGGTACTGGGGGCCCACGAGCACGCTCGTGCCGATGCCCACGGTGGTGGTGGCTGCGGCGGCGAAGGCGAGCGTGACGAGGGGGTCGTAGAGGTATGGCGCCGGGTACGGCTGGGCGGCCGGTGCGACGAGGTGGTCGCTGACCCAGACGTCGTCGAAACCGAGGTCCTCGGCCAGTTTCGCCGCCTTCTCGATGCCTCCGGGCACAGCTGCCCGGCCGAACTGGGGGAGGTGGACGCCGACGCGCACGGGCGGTCAGCGTAGCGGCCGGAAGAACGTCCGGACGTCGTCGACGAAGAGGTCCGGCACCTCCATGGCTGCGAAGTGCCCGCCGCGGGGTGGCTCGGTCCAGTGGACAATGTGGTAGCGACGCTCGGCATGGCGGCGCTCGCAGCGCCCGATCTCCCGGGGGAAGTTGGCCACTCCGGTCGGCACGGTGACCGGCGCCCGGGGCACCGTCGCGACGCCGGCCCGGCGCATTTCCCAGTACAGGCGTGCAGCGGAGGTGGCGGTGCGCGTCACCCAGTACACCATCACGTTCGTGAGGAGCTGGTCCTTGGTGAACGACCGCTCGACGTCGCCGTCGCAGTCGCTCCACTCGCGGAACTTCTCGACGATCCAGGCTGCGAGCCCCGCGGGGGAGTCGTCGAGGAGGTAGCCGACCGTCTGGGGCTTGGTCCCCTGGATCTCGGAGTAGCCCCGGCCGGTCGACTCGAAGCGCGCGACGTGCTCGGGTGGCGGGGGCCGGTCCTCCCCCTTGGGCGGCGGGACGGCGAGGAAGTTGACGTGCAGGCCGATGACTCGGTCGGGCCGCAGGTCGGCCATGTTCGCCGACACGAAGGAGCCCCAGTCGCCGCCCTGCACCCCGTAGCGGTCGTAGCCGAGCTCGTCCATGACCGTGCCGAAGGCGGCCGCCATGCGCCGGGGCGTCCACCCTGGGGCCGACGTCGGCCCCGAGAAGCCGTAGCCGGGCAGCGACGGCACCACGAGGTGGAAGGCGTCGGCAGGGTCGGGCGGGTTGGTCAGGGGGTCGATGACGTCGAGGAACTCGACGACCGAGCCGGGCCACCCGTGGGAGAGCACGAGCGGGACGGCCCCGTCGTGGGGCGACCGCACGTGGAGGAAGTGGATCCGCTGCCCGTCGACCTCGGTCGTGAACTGCGGGTAGCGGTTGAGCCTGGCTTCCTGCGCCCGCCAGTCGTAGGGGCCGGCCCAGTAGGCCACGAGCTCCTCGAGGTAGCCCAAGGGCATCCCCTGGTCCCAGCCGACGCCGGGGATCTCGTTGGGAAAGCGGGTACGGGCGAGGCGCAGGCGGAGGTCCTCGAGGGCCTCCTCGGGCACGTCGACTCGGAACGGCTGGATGGGCGCCACGAAGGCGCAGCGTAGCGACGGCGGGCATCGGCCGGTGCCGGTGCCGTCGCGGCGCCGGTAGGGTGGCCGGGATGCGAGGTCGAGCCCCCGACGGCGCCGAGGCCGGGCGCCTCGCGGGCGAGCCGGTGTCCGGGCGCGACGGCGTGCCGGGCAGCCAGCTCTCGCACCGTCAGATCCTGGTCGTCCTGACCGGCGTGATGGCGGGCATGCTGCTCGCCGCCCTCGACCAGAGCATCGTCGGCACCGCCCTGCCCCGCATCGTCTCCGACCTCGGCGGCCTCAACCGCCTCTCGTGGGTCGTGACCGCGTACCTCCTCACGTCGACGGCCACCACGCCTCTGTGGGGGAAGGTCTCCGACCTCTACGGCCGCAGGCTCATCTTCCAGGTGGCGATCGCCACCTTCCTCGTCGGCTCGGCGCTGTCGGGCCTGAGCCACGACATGACCGAGCTGATCCTGTTCCGGGGGCTCCAGGGGGTCGGCGGCGGCGGGCTCATGTCGATCGCGCTGGCCATCATCGGCGACGTCATCCCACCCCGCCAGCGGGGCCGCTACCAGGGCTACTTCGGGGCGGTGTTCGGGCTCTCGAGCGTGGTGGGGCCGCTCCTCGGCGGCCTGTTCACCGACACCATCGGCTGGCGGTGGATCTTCTACATCAACCTGCCCATCGGCGCGGCGGCGCTCGTCATCACCTCGGTGGCCCTGCGGCTGCCCATGGCCAGGCACCAGCACCGGATCGACTACCTGGGCGCGGCGACCATCATCGCCTCGGTCACGTGCCTCCTGCTGTACCTCAACTGGGCCGGCGGGCACTACGGCTGGCTGTCGCCAGGCGCGTTCTGGCTCGTCGGCCTCGCCGCCCTCCTGGCCGGCGCGTTCGTCGCCGTGGAGCGCCGTGCCGTCGAGCCGATCATCCCCATGCGCCTGTTCGCGAACCGGATCTTCAGCACCGGCAACGCGTTCTCGTTCCTGTCCGGCATGGCCATGTTCGGCGCCGCCATCTTCCTGCCCGTGTACCTCCAGGCGGTGAAGGGCATGAGCCCGACGCGTTCGGGGCTGGCCCTCGTGCCGGTGGTCGCCGGCGTGGCCGGCATGTCGGTCGTGTCGGGCCGGATCATCAGCCACACCGGCCGCTACCGCCTCTTCCCCATCCTCGGCGCGTCGGTGCTGCTCGCCGGCCAGCTGCTGCTGGCCCAGCTGCACATCGACACCCCGTACTGGCAGGTGGCCGTGTTCGGCTTCCTGGCCGGCGCCGGCCTGGGCATGACGATGCAGACCGTGGTCCTGGCCGTCCAGAACTCGATCGACATGCGCGACATGGGCACGGCCACCAGCGCGACGACCTTCTCGCGCATGACGGGGGCGGCCATCGGCACCGCCGTTTTCGGCGCCGTGCTCGCCAGCCGCTTCTCCCACTACCTGGCGGCCTCCTTCGGGCGCGTCCCCTCGCGGGGACCGCACCTCGACACCAACGACGTGCAGGCCATCCGCGCCCTGCCCGAGCCGGTGCGCCACGTGGTGCTGAGCGCGTTCACCCACGCCATCGACGACCTGTTCCTGATCGGGGTCCCCTTCGTGGTGATCGCCCTCGTGACCGCCTTCCTGCTGCCCGAGATCCCGCTCCGCACCGGCGGCGAGGGCCCGCCGCTGGCGGCGCTGGCAGGCGAGGCCGGCGAGCCGACCGCGGCCGACGGGCACCACGAGAACGGGCGTCAGGGCTCGGCCGCCCCAGGTGCCGACCGGGGCGGCGAGCCGGTCAGCAGGCGGTGAGTGATCCGGGCGGGCTCTACGGATCCGCGAAAGGGACCGTGCAGCCAGCGAGGCACCTCGGTGGGCGGCCGGGGCACGGAGAGGGCTTCGTGCGCGGCTCGTGAGCGTGCGCCGAGGCCACCCGGGCGGCTGCAGCCGATCCGGCCGTGAGGCCCTCGGTCTCCGCCCCTACGGCGCGAGGCCCGCTCTCGCTGCCGCGGCGGCGCGGTCGTCGAAGCCGCGGATGTCCGAGACCTTGCCGTCGCGGACGGTGAGCACCTGCCAGCGCGCGGCCTTCCCGCCCTGCTCGGCTGCCGCGGGCGTGCCCGACACCGTGAGGCCGACCATCAGGCACCCGTCGCCGACGGCGACTTCGTCGACGGTCGCGCGCATCCCGCGGTTCCGAGCGGCCCGGTACCAGCGCAGGACCTCCCAGCGATCCTTGCAGCCCCACTCGGGCTCGTCGGCGGGCCCCCAGCGGACGTCGGGCGCGAGGAGGTCCCGGTAGGCGGCGAGGTCGCCTTGCTCGAGCGCCGACCTCACGAGCGGCGCCAGCTCTTCGAGGCTCGGAGGCACCCCGAGAGCTTACGTGCCTACCCCCCGGCTTGCCTCAGCAGTCCGGCGCGCCGTTCAGGCCGCGCCGGACACGGCGGATCGCCGCGCCGCGCACGCTCCCCGATGGCGCACGCCGGATCGCCGGGCCGCGCGCGCCGCACCGCGCACGCCGCGCACGGCGGATCGCGGGCTCAGGCGCACATCAGAAGTCGGTGCCACCGTCGATGTTGACGACGGCGCCGTTGAGGTAGCCCGCCCGCGGCGAGAGGAGCAGGGCGAAGAGCTCACCCACCTCTTCGGGCTTGCCCGGGCGGCCGAGCGCCACCTCCATGTGGAACAGGTCCCACAGGTGGCGTTCGAGGGCCTGCTCGACGGGGTCGCCGGTCTCGGCGGCGACCTGCCGGCGCAGGGCGGCGAGCGCCCCCGTCTCGATGGCCCCGGGGCAGACGCAGTTGGCGCGGACCCCCGAGGGGCCGTAGGCCTTGGCGACCATCTTGGTGAACGAGGCGACGGCGGTCTTCATGGCCACGTAGGGGGCGCGCACCGGGTGGTAGGCGTGGATCGAGTAGGCGGCGGTGGTGACGATGGTGCCCCCGCCGCGCTCGACGAGGTGGGGGAGCGCGGCGCGCACGACCCGCACCGTGCCGAGCAGCATCGCGTCGAAGGTCTCGAGCCAGGCCTCGTCGGTGGCCGTGCCGACCGGGCTGTGCGCCAGCGGGTTGGCCCCGGCGGTGATCGCCACGCCGGCCAGGCCGCCGAGCCCCGCGGCCGCCTCCGACACCAGGTGCTCGGCCGCGCCCGGCTCGGTGATGTCGCCCGTCACCACCACCGGCTGCGGGCCGAGGTCTGCGGCGATCGCGGCCGCCGCCGCCCTGGCCCGTTCGCCGTCGCGCCCGGCAATGGCCACCGCAGCCCCGTCGGCAGCCAGGACGCGAGCAGCGGCCAGGCCGATGCCGGCCGTGCCCCCGACGACCAGGTAGCCCTTGCCGCGCACCTCGAGGTCCATCGTCGCAGCCTCCTCGCGCCGCCGGTCAGCGAGGGTCGCCGGGGAGGGGCTCCTCGGTGAACTGCCACAGCACCCCGAAGTTGTCGCGGGGGTCGATCCCGAACGCGCTTGCGGTGTCGCCGGGCACCGTCCGCAGGCCCATTTCCTCGAGGTGCCGCCGGGCCCGGGCGAGGTCGACGACGCGGAACTGGATCGAGCGGAGCCGCGGGCCCATCTGCTCGAGGTAGGCGGCGACGGCACCGTCACCGGTCGTCGGCTCCACGAGCTCGAGCACGTGGTCGGTCAGCCACAGACCGGCCGCCCGGCCCCCGATGGCCGGCCGGTCCACCTCGTAGAGGTGCTCGGCACCGGTGAGCTCGGTGACGAAGGTCACCGCGCCGGGCAGGTCGCGCACGGCGCAGCTCAGGTGGTTGAGACGCTCGATACCCAAGGGGTGCCGGTCCCGCCACGGCTCGGGCGACCAGCCCGGTTCGAGACGTGGGTCATTGGCCATCTCGTGGGGGCAGAGCTCGATGATCATGCCGTGGGTGTCGCGGGGGTGGGTCATGAGGAACGAGCCCGGGTAGTAGCTCCCGAGCCGCACGCCGCGCGCGTCGAGAGCCGCCTTGGCCTCCTCGAGGTCGGAGACCTTCCACTCGAAGGAGTGCCAGCTGTCGCCGAAACGCGCCAGCTGGCGCCCGAGGAGGCTCGTGGCGGTGCGGGGTGAGAACAGCTCGATGCACGTGTCGCCCACGAGGAACAACGAGGCGTCGCGCTCTTCACCCTCGTGGTAGCTGTTCATGTACTCCTGCGCGCCGAAGACGTCGCGGTAGAAGGCGTTGGCGCGGGCGAAGTCGCCCAGGAGCTGGTTGACGTGGATGAGCTTCTCGACGGTGATCGGGGCCACGAGCCCCCGACCCTACCCGACGGCAGGCCAAGGCAGGATGCCCGACGCAGCCTGGTGCAGGAGGAAGCGCCACGCGGGCAGCGGCGGGGGGCGCCGTGGGCAGCGAGGGGCGTCACGGCCAGCGGCGAAAGTATCGTCTCGTCCATGGCCATCCCCCTGCGCCACGGCGTGTTCCTGGCGCCCTTCCACTCCCTGCGCGAGAGCCCGACGCTCGCCCTCGAGCGGGACCTGCAGCTCTGCCAGCTGCTCGACGAGCTGGGGTTCGACGAGGCCTGGATCGGCGAGCACCACTCGGGCGGGCTCGAGACCATCGACTCGCCGGAGGTCTTCATCGCCGCGGCGGCCGAGCGCACGAAGCACCTCCGCTTCGGCACGGGGGTCGTCTCGCTGCCGTACCACCATCCCTTGAACGTGGCCAACCGCATCATCCAGCTCGACCACATGACGAGGGGCCGGGTGATGTTCGGGGCGGGGCCGGGCCTGCTCGCCTCCGATGCCCTCATGATGGGGATCGAGCCCGAGGTGACCCGTGACCGCCTGCAGCAGGGACTCGACGTGATCCTGCGCCTCCTGCGCGGGGAGACCGTCACCGAGGGGTCCGACTGGTACACGCTGCGCGACGCCCGAACCCACCTGCGCCCCTTCACGCGGCCCCATCCCGAGGTGTGCGTGGCCAGCGCCGTCACCCCCTCGGGCGGGCGACTCGCCGGGCGCTACGACCTCGGCATGCTCTGCGTGGCGGCTGGCGAGCGGGCGGGCTTCGACGCCCTCGACACCAACTGGAGGATCGCCTGCGAGATCGCTGCCGAGCACGGTCGCGAGATGGACCGGGGCCGGCTGCGGTGCGTGGTCAACATGCACCTGGCCGACACGCGCGAGCAGGCGATCCGCGACGTCCGCTACGGCTGCGAGGAGTTCATCCGCTACTTCAACAACAACCAGCCCCGCTTCGACGTGCCCGAGGGGGCCGACTACGTCGAGTGGGTGCTCGAGCACGACCTCGCCGTGGTGGGGACGCCCGCCGACGCCATCGAACGGATCGAGCGCCTCTACGCCAAGCAGGGCGAGTTCGGGTGCCTCCTCCTGCAGGTCACCAACTGGGCCGACTGGCCCGCCCTGCGGCGCTCGCTCGAGCTCTACGCCCACTACGTGATGCCGCACTTCGCCGGGGCGAACGACAACCGGGCGGCGTCGTACCGGTGGGTGACCCAGAACCAGGCCGAGCTCGTGGCCAAACGGGTGGCCGCGGCCGAGCAGATGTTCGCCAGGCACGAGGGCGAGCGAGGAGCGTCTCACGCGGGCCCGGGCGGCGCAGCCTCGACCTCGCTGTCGTAGTGCCGTTCCAGCGTCGCGCCGAAGGCCCGCCTCCTCGTGGCCGAGCGTGGTGAGCCGGTGACGGCGGACCACCGTCGCGCCGGGAGCCGGCCGCTCGAGCCCCTGCTCGCACCCCGTTCGGTGGCCGTGGTCGGGGCGTCGGACGACCCGGGGAAGATCGGCGGCCGCCCCGTCGACTACCTGCTGCGGTTCGGCTTCGCCGGTTCGGTCTACCCGGTCAACCCCAACCGCGCCGAGGTGCAGGGCCTGCCCTCGTACCCGAGCGTGACCGAGCTGCCCGAGGCGCCCGACGTGGCCATCGTGGTGGTGCCCGGGGCGGCAGCCGTCGAGGCCGTCGAGGGGTGCGCCGCGCTGGGCACGGGGGCGGTCGTCGTGCTGGCATCAGGCTTCGCGGAGGCCTCCGAGGAGGGCCGGGCGCACCAGGAGAAGATGGTCGCTGCGGCCCGGGCGGCCGGCATGCGGCTCGTCGGGCCGAATTGCCAGGGCATCGCCAACTTCGCCAACGGTGCCGTCCTCACCTTCTCGACCATGTACCTCGAGGAGCCGCCCTCGGACGGCCCGGTGGCGGTGGTGAGCCAGTCGGGCTCCATGAGCCAGGTCCCCTACGGGCTCCTGCGCTCGCGGGGGATCGGCGTCCGGTACTGCGCGGCCACCGGCAACGACGCCGACGTGTCCGTGAACGAGGTGGCCACCGCCATGGCCGACGATCCCGAGGTCCGCCTCCTCCTCCTGTACCTCGAGACGGTGCGGGACCCGTCGTGGCTGGTCGCCCTCGGGGAGGTGGCGCGGCGGCGGGAGCTGCCGGTCGTCGTGCTCAAGGCGGGGAGGACGCCGGAAGGGCAGCGCGCGGCCCGGTCGCACACCGGCGCGCTCGCCAACGAGGACCGCGTGGTGGACGCCGTCCTCGAACGGATCGGGCTGCAGCGGGTCCGCGACCTCCCCGGCCTGATGGCGGCAGTCGAGCTCCACCTCCGCCCTGCCTGGCGGCCGACGGGCCGGCGCCTGGCGGTCGTGTCCAACTCCGGTGCCTCGTGCGTGCAGGCTGCGGATGCCGCGGTCGACGCGGGCATGGCGCTCGCCGAGCTGGCGCCGGAGGTCCGGCGCCGGGTGGCGGCCGCGCTGCCGGGGTTCGCCACCAGCAGCAACCCGATCGACGTGACCGCGGCGCTGCTCAACAACGGCCGCCTGCTCTCCGACGTGCTGCCCCCCCTGGCGGAGGATCCGGGGGTGGACGCGCTCGTGCTCGCGGTGCCCGTGCTCGGCCAGGGCTACGACGTCGACGCCTTCGCCGCGGACACCGCCGCCTTCGCCGCCTCCCGCCCCGCCGCCGTGGTCAGCTTCCACCCGCCCGTGGCCTCTCGCTTCCGCGCCGCGGGGCTCCCGGTGTTCGCCAGCGAGGTGGAGGCGGTCGGGGCCCTGGCCCAGTGGACGGCCCTCCACGAGCGCCGCGCCCGGGCCGCCGAGCTCGCCCGCCGCTCGCCGTACGTGCCGGCGCCCCGGCTGCTCCCTGCCGAGGTCGAGACCCTCCACGAGGCAGACGGGTTGGCCCTGCTCGCCAAGGCGGGCGTGCCGGTGGTGGCGCACCGCCTGTGCGCCGACGCGGACGCGGCAGCGGCAGCGTCTGCCGAGCTGGGTGCGCCGGTCGCCCTCAAGGGGTGCTCGACGCGTGTGGCCCACAAGTCCGAGCTCGGTCTCGTCGCCCTCGGGCTGTCGAGCGAGGCGGCGGTGCGGGCGGCCTTCGACCTCGTCGACCGGCGGCTCCGGTCGATCGACCCCGACGCGCCGGGCGTGCTCGTGTGCCCGATGGTGAGCGGCGTGGCCGAGCTGTTGCTCGGCGCCCGCCTCGACGCCGTCTTCGGGCCGGTGGTCGTGGTGGGCGCCGGGGGCCTGCAGGTCGAAGTCCTCCCCGACGTGCAGGTCCTGCTGCCGCCCTTCGACGGCCGCGACGTCGCCGAGGCCCTGGCACGCCTCCGTGTCTCGCCGCTGCTCGAGGGTTTCCGGGGGCACCCCGCGGCCGACGTGGCCGCCTTCGGGGTCGCGGCGGTGGCCCTGGGCTCTCTCATCGCCGACGCCGCGTCGGGCGTCGTCGACGTCGACGCCAACCCGGTGGTCGTGGCCGCGGCCGGCGGCGGCTGCACGGCCGTCGACGCGCTCGTGCGGCGTGCCCCGGCCCGCTCGACCGGCGGCGCGGGCGGGTTGTGAGGCCTCACTGCCGGGGGAGTCGCCGGGGCGTCCCCGCCCGGTGGCAGAGCAGGCGTCCACGCGACCAGGTACTCCCACCGCCTCGGCGCGACACGTCGCCGGGGCGTCCCCGCCCGGTGGCCGAGCAGGCGCCTGCGCCTACGCTTCGGCCATGGACCTCTCCCTCACCCCAGACCAGCTGCTGTCGACGACCCGTGCCGTGCGACGGCGCCTGGACCTCGACCGGCCCGTCGAGCGCGACGTCCTCCTCGAGTGCGTCGAGCTGGCCCTGCAGGCACCCTCGGGATCCAACAGCCAGCGGTGGCACTGGGTGTTCGTGACCGATCCGGCCAAGCGTGCCGCACTCGCCGAGCTGTACAACCGGGTGTTCTCCAAGGCCTACACCCCCGAGGCGCTCGGGCAGATGGACGAGGCCGGGCACCGGGTGTGGTCCTCGGCCAAGTACCTGGCCGACCACCTCCATGAGGTGCCCGTGCTGCTGGTGCCCTGCCTGTGGGGCCGCCCGCCGGAGGGCGTCGGGAACCAGGCGGGGTACTGGGCGTCCATCCTGCCGGCGATGTGGAGCTTCATGCTCGCCGCCCGCAGCCGCGGCCTCGGCACGACCCTGACCTCCATGCACCTGGTCCACGAGCAGGAGGCCGCTGCCGTCCTCGGCATCCCCTACGAGCGCTGCGCCCAGGCCGGGCTGGTGCCGGTCGCCTACACAAAGGGCACCGACTTCCGCCGGGCCGAGCGCCGACCGGCGGCCGAGGTCGTCCACTGGGACGAGTGGTGAGCCTCCCGCACCGGCACCGGGGCGAGTGGTGACCTTCCCGGCGGCCCCTTCCTGGGGGCGGGGTGTGCGCTAGCTTGACCGGGTCGGCCGACGAGTGGACGAGGGAGACCATGGCACCGCTGGAGATCCCCGATCTCGGGTACCGGGCCACGCTGGGCGAGTGCATCCGCCGCGCCGCCCGCCAGTACCCGGATCGCGACTTCATCGTGCTGCCCGACCGCCGTGCCACCTTTGCCCAGGTCGAGCGGGCGTCGCGCGCCCTCGCCAAGCGGATGCTCGTGGCGGGGATCGGCAAGGGGACCAGGGTCGGCCTCTTCTACACCTACAGCGTCGAGTGGGTCGTGGCCTGGCTGGCGGCCAGCCGGATCGGGGCGCTGGTCATGCCATTCAGCACCATCTACGCGCCCGGTGAGTTGCGGACCGTCCTGCGCATCGGCGACGTGAGCGTCCTGCTGTCCGGGCCGACCATGCTCGGCCGCGACATGGCCGCCTACCTCGAGGAGGCCGTCCCGGGCCTGGCCGGGGCCGCCGGACCGGACCTGTTCCTGCCCGAGCTCCCCTACCTGCGCGCCGTGTGGATCACGGGCGACACCGACCGTCCCTGGGCCCGCCAGGTGACCCTCGACCCGGACAGCCCCGTCGGTGCCGAGGTGCCCGACGAGCTGCTCGACGCGGCCGAGGCCGAGGTGGTGCCGGCGGACCTCGCCACCGTGGTCTACACCTCGGGCTCGAGCGCGCTGCCCAAGGGTGTCGTGCACACCCACGGCTCGATCGTGCGGACGACGGCGCCCTTCGGCGACCGGGTGAGCGCCGAGGGGGGTAGCCCTCGGCTCTTCTGCGCCTTCCCGTTCTTCTGGATCGGCGGCTTCCTCGTGCTCGGGGGGGCCCTGCAGTCGGGCCTCACCGTCTGCTGCCTCGAGCGCTTCGAGCCGGAGGCAGCGCTCGACATGGTGGAGAAGGAGCGGTGCTCGATGGTGGCGGCCTGGCCGTCGCTCATCCAGTCCATGCGGACGCACCCGACCTTCGCGGGGCGCGACCTCGCGCACTGCCCCATGCTCGTCGGAGGGCCCTCGGACGTGGCCCTGCTCGACACACCGGTCCCCGGGATCCCCGCGCACCGCGGCATGAGCGAGACCGTCGGGAACTGGAACGGCGTCGAGCGCAAGATCGTCGACCCGGCCACCGGCCGGGAGCTGGCGGACCTCGAGGAGGGCGAGCTCCTCATCCGCGGGTACGGCATGACCCAGGGCTACTACAAGAAGGAGCGTGAGGAGGTCTTCGACCCCGACGGCTGGCTGCACACCGGCGACCGGTGCTTCATGTCCGAGAACCGCCCGTTCTTCGTCGGCCGCTTCTACGAGATGGTCAAGTCCCGGGGGGCCAACGTGTCGCCGCGCGAGGTGGAGCTCGTCCTCGAGAGCTTCCCCGACGTCGCCCACGCCCTCGTGTTCGGGATGCCCCACCCGGTGATGGAAGAGGAGGTGACGGCGGTGGTCGTGCCGGCCCCCGGCGCCACCCTCGACCCCGCGTCCCTCCAGGAGCGGGCCCGGAAAGAGCTCTCCTCCTACAAGGTGCCGACGCGCATCGAGATCCTGGCCGACGAGAGCGAGATCCCCTGGCTCGGGTCGGGCAAGCCGGACAAGCTGGCGCTGAAAGCACGCCTGCAGGGCGCGGGCGAGAGCCGCTGAGGCGTCAGCCCGCCGAGCCGGGGCTGCACCGAGGCGGGGCGGGGCAGGCACGCGGTGGGGCCACATCGAGGGGCAGCAGTCCGGTGGCGACGGGCGGCCGCCGCGGGCCGTGGGAGCGACGAGAACGGTCGAGGGAGCAAGAGGGAGGAGCGATGGACGCGACGATCACCGAGGACACGCCGTTCGTGCCCGAGGACGACACCTACCACCGCCTTTCGGACGATCCGTTCGAGGTCGAGACCACCTGGTGGTCGTTCAACATCCCGGAGCGCCGGCTGGGCGCGTGGCTGCACGCCGGCTACCACCCCAACGGCCACGACGTGACTTGGCGCGTGTTCGCGTGGGACCCGTCGGGAGCCGACCTCGGGCGCCTCGCCTACTACAAGCAGCGGGCGAACGTGCCGATGCCCCCGGACCCCGACCTGCGCGACATCACCTTCCCCGGCGGTGGGTTCTCGGTCAAGATGCGCACCCCCCTCATGGACTACGAGGTCACCTACCGCGACGAGGAGGCCGATTTCGCCATCGAGATCGAGCACCGCAGCGTGCACCCGCCCCGGCGGTTCACCCCCGGCGAGGCACCTGCCATGTTCAACCCCCACCTCGACCAGCTCGGCCACGTGACGGGCACCCTCACGCTCCACGGCGAGCGCATCCCCATCGACTGCTACTCGGTGCGGGACCGCACGTGGGGGCCTCGGGGCGGGCGCCATTCCCAGAGCCAGAAGGCCGAGTACCTGCGCGGCGAGTACCGCGTCACCCACCCCGGCGGCCCGCGCTGGCGCGAGATCGAGCGCGAGCGGGGGAGGGGGCGGATCCAGTACATCTTCGGGCACACCGACGACCGGACGGGGTTCTTGAGCTTCGTCCGCCCCCAGGACGGCGACGCTGCCGGCTGGTCGCCCATGAACGTGGGGTGGCTCCTCAAGGACGGCGAGTTCCAGCGCCTCGACAAGTCGACGAGCAAGATGCGCAACTACCGCGACCCCCGCACGGGCTGGAGCGCCCACATGGAGGTCGACATGACCGACGTGACCGGTCGGACCATGCAGGCCGAGGGGTTCGCCGTCAGCTACATGTGCGAGAACGGCGCCGGCGCCAACGCCCTCATGCGCTGGGAGTACGACGGCAAGATCGGCTGGGGCGAGGACCAGGACGGGTGGCGCCTCGACCACTTCGCCAAGATGATGGCGGCGCTGCGCGCCGTGCGGTGAGCGCCCGGAGCGTGCCCGTCAGCTGATGCGCCTGTCGCGGCCTGCCCAGGCCGCGTCGCGCAGGACGAACTTCTGGACCTTGCCGGTGGAGGTCTTGGGCAGGGGGCCGAACACCACGCGTTTGGGGGCCTTGAAGTGCGCCAGGCGCTGCCGGGCATGGGCGATGATCTCCTCCTCGGTGGCTGCCGCCCCCTCACGGAGGGCGACGTAGGCCGCCGGGACCTCCCCCCAGCGTTCGTCGGGGTGGGCGATCACGGCCACCTCGAGGACCGCCGGGTGCGAGGCGACGGCCTGCTCGACCTCGACCGAGGCGATGTTCTCGCCGCCCGAGATGATGACGTCCTTGGCCCGGTCGCGCAGCTCGACGTAGCCGTCGGGGTGCAGCACGCCGATGTCGCCGGTCCGGAACCAGCCGTCCGGCGCGGCGCGCGCGGTCGCCTCGGGGTCCTTGTAGTACCCGAGCATGACGTCGTTGCCCCGGAGCGCGATCTCGCCCGTGGTGGTGCCGTCGCAGGGCACGTCGGCACCCTGCTCGTCCACCACCCGGACTTGGCAGGCCACCAGGTTGCCGACCCCCTGGCGCGCCATGAGCCTGGCGCGCGCCTCGTCGCCGAGGGCGTCCCACTCGGGCTGCCACTCGCACACCACGGCGGGCCCGAAGGTCTCGGTGAGACCGTAGAGGTGGGTGACCTCGACTCCGAGCTCGCCCATGCGGGCCAGGATGGTGGGCGTCGGGGGCGCGCCGCCGGTGCAGACGCGCAGCCGCCGGCCCGGCGCCAGGCGATGGGCCGCCGGGCCGTAGGCGAGCATGGACAGCACCGTGGGGGCGCCGTTGAGGTGGGTCACGCCTTCCTCGTCGATCAGCCGCCACACCTCGTCGGGCTCCACTCTGCGCAGGCACAGGTGGGTGCCACCCGCCGCGGTCACGGCCCACGGGAAGCACCAGCCGTTGCAGTGGAACATGGGTAGCGTCCAGAGCATCACGCTGTCGGCGCGCAGGCCGGCGTGGACCACCATCGCCAGCGCCTGCAGGTAGGCGCCGCGGTGGTGGTACATCACGCCTTTGGGCTTGCCGGTGGTGCCGCTCGTGTAGTTGAGCGAGAGCAGGGCGCGCTCGTCGTCGACCGGCACCGAGGCCGGGTCGGCGCCGGCCAGCCAGGCCTCGTACTCCTCGCCGGCCTCGACGAGGCCGAGACCGGGGACCGCCTCGGCGATCCGCTTGGCCCTGCCGGCGAGCTCCGGGTCGTAGACGAGCAAGCGCGCTTCGGCGTGCCCGACGATGTAGGCGAGCTCCTCGGCGGTGAGCCGGACGTTGAGCGCCACGAGCGGCACGCCCGCACGCGGGATCCCGAAGTGGGCTTCGAGGAGCACGTGGGTGTTCGGGGCCAGCACGGCCACCGGAGCTCGTGCCTCCGCGGCGCCGGTGCCCGTTCCCGTGGCGCCGACGCCCGCTCCGGCGGCCCCGGCGCCGGCGAGGACGGCCCCGGCCAGGCGAAGGGAGCGCTCGTGGAGCTGGCGGTAGGTGAGGCGGAGCGGGCCGTCGACGACCGCGGTGCGCTGGCCGTAGACGACGGCCGAACGGTCGAGGAACGCGACCGGCGTCAGCGGCTCGTACGACAACGACTGCACGGCTCCTCCCTCTGCGCCCTCCCTCGCGCCGGAGTCATGGTAGGGCACGGGCGGGCCGAGTTGACGGTCTCGCGAGCCTGGTCGCTACTGTGGCGACGTGCCCTCCCTGCCTGGCGACCGACGCGCGCCCAGCGGCAGCAGCGCCGCCCCGGCCGGCGACCCGGCGGCCGGGGCGGCCCCAGCCCGGCCAGTCGACCCTGGCGGTGCCGAGCCAGTCGACCCTGGCGGTGCCGAGCCAGTCGACCCTGGCGGCACCGAAGCAGCGGACCCGGGCGTCGCCGAAGGGGTCGACGCCGGCCACTTCCTCGCCCACCTCGGGCTCCGCCAGTGGGCGGACGGTGCCGACACGCATGGCCGCGCGGCGATCCGCCCGGACCTGTGCGTGCCCGGCACGGGCATCCCGCGCATCGGGGTGCTCGCCACCTTCGTCGACGTGGTGGTGGGCAGCCGGCCAGAGGGACCCATCAACCCGACGGTGGACCTGCAGGTGCGCATGCTGGCCTTCCCCCAGATGGCCGAGGTCCGCGTCGACTGCCAGGTGCTTCGCGCCGGCCGCACCCTGCTCGTCGGCGAGACGTTCCTCTACGCCGACGACGCCCGCCAGCCCTTCGCCCACGGGATCGCGACGTTCCTCAACCGTCCGATGGACATGGCGCGCCTGGCCGGCCATCGCTCCCGGCCCGCACCGCCGCCCTCCGTCGCGGCGGCGCTGCCGCCCCTGGGCGAGCTGCTCGGGCTGCGGGAGATCGACGACGTCACCCTCGAGATCGACCTCCTGCCGCGCCTCGTGAACGGTTCGGGCGGCACGATCCAAGGCGGCGTGCAGGCACTCCTGGCCGAGCTGGCAGCCGAGCGCGTGGTTGCCCGCTCCGAGCAAGTGGTTGCCGGCTCCGAGCAGGCGGTGGTGACCGATCTCGACATCCGCTACCTGGACCGCGTCCGTACCGGGCCCCTTCGGGCCCGCGCCGCGGTGCTGGCGGCCGACGGCGCGGGCGCGTCGGTGCAGGTGCGCCTGACCGACGCCGGAGCCGCCGACCGGCTCGTTGCCATGGTCTCGACCGCCTGCCTGCTGCGCCCGCGCGAGAGAGGGTCGCAGGGGTCGAGCGCTCGGTAGCGCTCGGGAACGCCCTGGCTGCCCTGGCCGTCCCCCACGAGGGGAAGCCCGTTGGACATGGTCCAATTTCTGGGCTGTGATAGGCGTCGTGGATCTGGATCTGGACCTGACCGAAGACCAGGAGCTCTTCCGCCAGACGACCGCTCGCTTCATCGAGGCGTCGTGCCCGCTCACCGAGGTGCGCGCCCTCATGGACACGAGCACCGGGCTCGGGGACGGCTACCTGCGCCAGGCAGCCGAGCTCGGGTGGTTCGCCATGCTCCTGCCCGAGGAGCACGGGGGGGGCAGCATCTCAGGCGAGGGCGTCCGCGACGCGGCCATCGTCGCCGAGGAGCGAGGCCGGGGGCTCCAGCCGGGCCCGTTCGTGCCGATGAACGTCGTGGGCTTCGCGCTCGGGCACCAGGGGAGCGAGGAGCAGAAGTCCAAGGTGCTGCCCGCCCTGGCCGCCGGCGAAGCCACGGCCACCTGGGTGCTGGCCGGCCCCGAAGGGGATTGGCGCCCCGGCTCGGCCGTGCGGGCCGCCGAGCGCGCCGGCTCCTTCGAGCTGTCGGGGACGGCCGGGCTGGTCCAGGACGCCCACGTGGCCGACTGGCTCCTCGTGACCGCCGGCTCCGACGCCGGGCTGACCCAGTTCCTCGTGCCGACCTCGGCTCCCGGTGTCCACGTCGAGCCCCAGCGGTCCCTCGACCTGACCCGGCGCTTCTGCCGGGTGCGGTTCGAGCGGGTGGAGGCGGGCCCCGCCGACGTGGTGGGCGAGGTCGGCGGTGCCGACGATGCGGTGGAGCGCCAGCTCCGGCTGGCTGTGGTGCTCCTCGTGGCCGAATCGGTCGGCGCCATGGACGCGGACTTCCAGATGACCCTCGAGTACGCCAAGGCGAGGACTGCCTTCGGACGACCCATCGGTTCCTTCCAGGCCGTCAAGCACCAGCTCGCCGATACCAGCCTAGCCCTCGAGGCGAGCAAGGCGGTGGCGGCTGCGGCGATCAGGGCCGTCCAGGACGACCGCCCCGAGGCAGGGGAGGTGGCGAGCATCGCCAAGGCCTACGTCGGCGACGCGGGCATCGATCTCGCCCAGAACTGCTGGCAGGTCTTCGGTGGGATCGGGTACACGTGGGACCACGACCAGCACCTCTACCTGCGCCGGCTGACGACCGACGCCTCCCTCTACGGCGAGCCGTCCTGGCACCGCGAGCGGATCTGCGCCATCCACGACCTGTGAGCCACCAACGACCTGCGAGGAGGACGCGATGAGCGACACGGCGACCGACCGGCATACGGCAACCGGCGAATCCCTCGACGCCTTCCGGGCCCAGGCACGAGCGTGGCTGGCCGCGAACCTCGAGCGGCGCGATCCCGCTGCCGCCGGGCGCCTGCGCGGCATGGACCACAAGACCAAAGAGGGCATCGAGGCCGAGCGCGCCATCCAGCGCAAGCTCTTCGAAGGCGGGTACGCCGGCATCACCTGGCCCACGGACTACGGCGGGCAGGGCCTGACCGCCGCCCACCAGCGTGCCTTCGACGAGGAGGCCCGCGACTACCGGCTGCCCGACTTCGGGGTGGCGGGGGGCACCACCTTCGGCGTCTGCGCGCGGACCATGCTCGCCCACGCCTCACCGGCCTTCCTGGCCCGCCACATCCCGCGCATCCTGCGCGGGGAGGAGCTCTGGGTCCAGTTCTTCTCCGAGCCCGGCGCCGGGTCCGACCTGGCCGGCATCACCACTCGGGCGACCCGCGACGGCGACCGCTGGATCCTCAACGGGTCGAAGATCTGGTCGAGCGGCGCCTACTACGCCGACTACGGCATGTGCCTCGCCCGGACCAACTGGGACGTGCCAAAGCACCGGGGGCTCACGTGGTTCGCGGTCAAGATCGACCAGCCGGGCGTGACCGTGCAGCCTGTGCGCGAGATCAACGGCGACGCAGAGTTCTGCCAGGAGTTCTTCGACGACGTCGAGCTGACCGACGACGACGTCATCGGCGAGGTGGACCACGGCTGGACCGTGGCACAGACGATGCTCGTCTTCGAGCGCGGCGCAGGCGCCGAGTCCCCCCCGCGGACGCCGCCCGTGCCCGGCCCCCTGGCCCCCGACCTGGTGGCGCTCGCCCGGCGGCTCGGCCGGGCCAAGGACCCGGTGGCTCGCCAGGCCATCGCGCGCGCCCACGTGAACGACTTCGTGCAGGCGCAGCTGGGGCGACGCATCGGCGGCCTGATCCGCGCCGGTGCCGGCGACGGGGCCGGGCTCGCCTCCTACGGCAAGCTCGCGGCGGGCACCATGGGCGCCCTGCGGGCGCGACTCGCCATGGAGATCGGCAGGGGCGGCGCGCTCGTGTGGGACGAGGGCGACGTGGCGGGCATGACCCCGGCGCTCAATTACCTCAACGGGCGGATCATGGCCATCGCCGGCGGTACCAACGAGATGCAGCG
>Ga0070738_10002663_pt1 | contig 26267 bp, 20 predicted proteins | sample Coa_R2_2_FD_66446 | JGI IMG/M metagenome (GOLD analysis project Ga0070738, IMG submission 66446) | Surface soil microbial communities from Centralia Pennsylvania, which are recovering from an underground coalmine fire - Coalmine... | ecosystem: Environmental > Terrestrial > Soil > Unclassified ...
GGCCTTCGAGATCCGCCAGTCGAAATTCCAATCGATCCCCCACAAACCGGCAGCACCTTTCACCGGGTGCCGGTGACATGACTGGGATAAATGCCTGCATTCGTTTTGTATGCCCGAGGCTTCGTCCAAACCCGATACGCCGGACACGGCGCCTCGAGACGCAATTAGAATTGGTGAGTTGAGTTAATAAATCAACTTTCGCGGTGCGAATTCTGGGCAAAAGTGTCTGAGACATTGTCACAGAGTTCGTGCCCGGTTTTCATAAAAGGCCATCGGAGCGTTGGTTGGAAAAAATGCGTTCCTTTGTTTCTGAGCGGGTTAGGCGAAAAAACGGCCGGGATTTCCTTTGTTTTCAAGCAGGCCGGCCTTGGAAGGCCAATCCACGGCGGACTAAATGGCTCCGGAAAATAAAATGGCCGGAAGTTTGCTTTAGGGAAGCTGCCTGGCCCCACAGCGCAGCCTTGGCGATGCTTTGTAAACGGGTTGCGAAGTGGTTGAAAGGCGGCAATCGGGCTGATTTAGACATTACATGGCGAGCACATTAACTCCGAGTGAGGAAGCTCAACTGGCTCAAACCGTTGAGATGTTCGAGGTCATCACTCAGTCGCAACCGCAGGACTACCAATCGTTGGAAATCCTGAAGGAAGCCTATTCCAAGCTGGGCCGCGAAAACGACGTGGTGGGGACCTCCAAGCGCATTGCCCAGGCGTACGTTCAGATGGGCCAACTCTCCTCTGCCATCCTCGAATACGAAACAGTTCTTCAGCGCCATCCCAACGACCGGGATGTCCAGGAAGCGCTCAAGGAGATCGAGAGCAAGGCCAACAATTTTCCGATCGAAGCTCCTCCTGAAGCGGCGCCCGCCAGGAAGTCAGGAGACACGATCACCATCACCAAGCCGGTGGCCACCGGAAAAACGCCCCAGGCGGAGGCCGAGGATGGCCGGCGGACGATGCACAAGTTGTTCGTCGATGCAAAAGTGATTAGCCAGGGAGACTTCGATCTTTGCTGGCCCAATGGCAACAGCGCGCCCGGCACCGTGATCGAGCCATTCATTTCGGTGCTGGCCGACAAAGGAATTTTGCCGGTCGAAAAGTCATTGAAACTGCTTTCAGACAAATCGCGTTTTGCTTTCATCCCGCTGCAGCTTTACGACATCGACGTCGAACTGGCGCGGGCGTTCCCGAGCGCAACTTGCCAGCGTTGGTGCGTGCTCCCGTTTGACCGGATGAGCAAATCGGTTTTAGTCGCCACCGCCAATCCGTTCAACCAACAGGCAGCACGCGAGCTGGCTTCAGCCAGCGGGCAGCGCTTGCTCTGGTATCTCGTGCCGCCGATGGAACTGGTTAAGTACATCCGCAAAGCGTTCCGTTAAGCCCAACCCATGCCCCCCGTCAAAACATTTGGTGAACGCATCGCCGACGCACTGGTCGAAGACGGCCTATTGACGGCGCGGCAGGTTGAAGAACTGCTTGACCAGCAAAAAAAGGAGGGCACCCGGCTGCTCAAGCTCCTCCTGGAAAAGTCGTATGTCAGCGAGCAGGACATGGCCATTTCGATGGGCCGCGTCCTCAATGTGCCGCCGGTCAATCTCCCCCGGGTCACCATTCCGATGGAGGTGGCCGATTTGCTGCCGCGGGAAGTGGCCAACAATTACAAGGTCATCCCCGTTTCACGCCTCGAAAACAAATTGTTCCTGGCGATGGCCGACCCGCTCAACGTCCTGGCCATCGACGATGTCCGGCGCATCACCAAGCTCGAGGTCTCCCCGCTCATTGCTTCCGAAAAAGCCATCCTCGATAAACTCAACCATGTCGACTCCTCGCGCAGCGGAAGCATGGAAGACATTATCAAGGACGCCGCCAAACAGCAGGCGGACACGAATGAAACCGACGAAAACGTCGAGATTTCACGCGAGGCGATGGAAGAGGTCAACCTCGACCAACTCGCCGCCTCGAGCGAGGAGGCCCCGGTCATCAAGCTCGCCAACCTCATTCTCCTGCAAGCAGTCAAGGACAGGGCCAGCGACGTTCACATCGAGCCGTTCGAGAAAACCGTGCGCCTGCGTTATCGCATCGATGGCGTTCTGTCGGACGCCACACCGCCCCCAAAACAAATGCAGCTGGCGCTGGCATCGCGTTTCAAAATCATGAGCAGCCTGGACATCGCCGAACGGCGGTTGCCCCAGGACGGCCGCATGCGCATCAAGGTCGGCGGCAAAGATTACGACTTGCGCGTGTCCATCATGCCGACGGTGCACGGCGAAAAAATCGTGCTTCGGTTGCTCGACAAATCGAACCTGTCGGCCAGCATCGACAAGCTCGGCCTGGATCCAGATACTTTCCGGCAATTCAAGACGGCCATCGACGCTCCCCACGGCTTGATCCTGGTCACCGGACCAACCGGTTCGGGCAAGACCACGACGCTCTATTCCGCGCTGAACGAACTGAACAACCCGGTTTACAACATCATCACGGTTGAAGACCCGGTCGAGTTCCAGGTGCCTGGCATCAACCAGGTGCCGGTGAAAAAGGAAATCGGGTTGTCCTTCGCCAATGCGCTGCGGTCCATTCTTCGCCAGGACCCCGACATCATCATGATCGGTGAAATTCGCGATACCGAGACCGCTGAAATTGCGGTCGAAGCCGCCCTGACCGGCCACCAGGTGCTCAGCACGATGCACTGTAATGACGCCCCTGGCGCGATCGTGCGGCTGGACGATATGGGGATCGCCCCGTTCCTGATTTCCTCCTCGGTAATTCTCGCGTGCGCTCAAAGGTTGATGCGCCGCATCTGCTCGCATTGCAAGGAACCCGTTACTTACCCGTCGAAGATGTACCAGGACCTCACGATCGATCCCAGCATCTTTGATGGTGTAACTCTATACCGCGGCCGCGGCTGTGATCGCTGCAAAAACAGCGGCTACGCAGGCCGGCTTGCCATCATTGAGGCAATGACCGTTTCCGACGAGTTGCGCAAGCTCATCATCTCCCGCGCCAACTCCAGAGAAATGGGCAAAGTCGCCATTGGCCAGGGCATGCGGACGCTGCGCATGGCGGCGCTGGATCGGGTCCGGGACGGAGTTTCAACGCTCGAACAGGTCCTGGTTCTGACTTCGAGCCACTAGGGCAGGATCAGGCAGCCGCCGTCTCGTACGCCAGTTCGTATAACTTTGAGTAAAGTCCCCGGGCTTGCAGCAACTGCTCGTGCCTCCCGGTTTCGACGATTCTTCCTTTGTCCAACACCACGATCAGGTCGGCGTTTTGTATCGTTGAAAGCCGGTGCGCGATGCAGATCGTCGTGCGGCCCTTCGCCAATTCTTCCAGTGCATCCTGCACAATCTTTTCCGCTTCGGGATCCAGTGAGTTGGTCGCCTCGTCGAGAATGAGGATTGGCGCATCCCGCAATATGGCGCGAGCGATGGCAATGCGCTGGCGTTGTCCACCGGAAACGTTCACACCCTTCTCGCCCACGACCGTCTCATAACCCCGCGCTTTGTCCTTGATGAAATCATGGGCGTAAGCGTGCCTGGCGGCTTGTTCGATTTCAGCATCGCCAGCGTTCGGACGGCCGACCCCGATGTTGCGCCGGATAGTGTCGTTAAAGAGGATCGTTTCTTGCGTCACCACCGCGATATTCGAACGAAGGTCCTTGGATGTGACCGAGCGAATATCCGTATCGCCGATGAGGATGGCGCCCGCGGTCGGGTCATAAAATCGCAGCAGCAGGTTGGCCATGGAAGTTTTGCCCGAACCGGTGCGGCCAACCAGGGCCACCATTTGCCCGGGTTGGATCGTGAGGTTGATGTCGTGAAGCACCGTCTTTTCCCCGTACGAAAAACTGACGTTCTCGAACCGGATCGGAGCGGCGTGCGCCTTCAATGGCTTGGGATTGGCCGGCTCAGGAAGGCTCGTCTGTTTTGAAAGCAGCTCGAACGCGGGGTCCAGGGAGAGTTTGGCGACCTCGAGCTGATGATGCAGACGGCTCAGGTTTTTCAACGGTTGATACATGCTGAACACCAGGAAGAAGAAAGCCAGCATGTCTCCCGCGGGCGCCTGGCGGGGAGCCAGAAAGGCAAAATAAGCGAACACCATGGCCACCCCGAGGCTGCCGACGAATTCGATCAAAGGTCCGGGCAGTTCCCCGGCTCGCACGGCCCGCATGAAAAACCCGGTAATCCCCTGGGCCGCTTTTTGGAATTGCTCGACTACGGCTTCTTCGAGGTTGTAGCCCTTTATGACGCGAATCCCGGTGAAAGACTCCTGCATGACGTTGTTCAGGCTGGCGTACTTGGAGTGGATTCCGGAATTGGATTTTCGAAACTTACGTCCAAAAAGAGCGACCGGGAGCAAGCATATGGGGAAAATCAGCAAAGTGAACAAGCTCAGGACCGGCTCCATTTTGATCAAGATGATGACCAGGCTCAGAATCGAGATCGGCTCGCGGATGATAACCCCGAACGCGTCCTTGATGGTGGCGTGAACGGCCATGGCGCCCTCGATTCGAGTCATCAGATCGCCAGTGCTGGCCTTGTTAAAAAACCGGAGTGGCAGGTGAACCAAATGTCGGAACAGACGAACCCTCAGGTCATTGGCTGCCCGGATAGCCACCCACGAAAGCAGATACGTGTTGAGGTACGAAAGCAGGCTTCGCAGAAACATTGCAGCCGGGATGAAACAAATGACCAGGAGCAGCCGCCCGCGCGATGGGGCGCCCGGCGGCCGGAACCACGCATTTAGCGCATCCAACCGCCGCTGCAAACCCGAAGGCATCCGGGAAAGCGCTTTACTGCTGATGTTTTGAGAATTCTTGTCCTGGGTTCCGGGTTGAGGCGAGTCGGACGGCTTGGTCGTGCTGAGCGCGGCTTTATCCATTGGAAAAACCGCATCCACCGCCAACTTAAGCGAAAGCCCGAGCGTCGGTGCAAGCGCTCCGGATAAAAATCCGCACAAAAGACCCAGGATTAGCCGGCCCCGGTACGGCCTGGCTATTTCGAGGACACGTTTCAGGTGTTCACGCACGGCAGGGTCAAGGTGACATTGATTGCCAGAAGTGGCGAGATCTTTAAGAAACCGCAATTAGCAAGAATAAGCGCTGCTGGACCGGACAAGCGCCTGGATGGATCCAAGCGGCTTTAGTTTCCAACTCGCATCTTTGCAAAAGGGCACCGCTCCGGTACCCTTGGGATCATGGTTGGAAAATCAGACAGCGATGCTCCCGGTCTTGCTCGGTTTATTAACCGGGAACTCAGCTGGCTTGAGTTCAATCAACGGGTGCTGGACGAAGCCCTGGATCCTCAAAATCCTCTGCTGGAGCGTGTTAAGTTCTTTTGCATCGTGAGTTCCAACCTCGATGAGTTTTTTGAGGTCCGCGTTGCGGGATTGAAGCAACAGATCGAGAGCGATGTGGTGGAGCGCAGCCTCGACGGGATGACCGCTTCGGAAGCTTTCCGGGCCATTCACAAGCGCGTCCGGCAAATGGTCCAGGACCAATACACGTGCTTGCGCGAGCAACTGATGCCTGCCCTGGCCAAGAGCGGCATTCGGGTGCTGGACATGCATGAATTGAGCCCGTCGGACCTGCAATGGGTGCAGGACTATTACCGGGCCCAGGTTCGGCCCGTCCTGACGCCCCTGGCGATAGACCCGGCGCATCCGTTTCCGCAGCTTCTGAACAAGTCGCTCAACCTGATAGTCCGGTTGGAAATTCCCAAAGGCCAGGAAATGCTCAAACACCTGGCCGTGGTTCAGATTCCCCGCATCCTTCCGCGCATGGTCCAGTTACCGGGCGGCGATGGGCGCCTGGATTTCGTTTACCTCGGCAGGCTGATTGGCCATCTGCTGGCCGACCTGTTTCCCGGAACCAAGATTCTGGGTTATTGGCCGTTTCGTGTGACCCGAAACAGCGAGCTGTACATTGACGAGGAGGAAACGGCTAACCTCCTCAAGGCGGTCGAAAACGAGTTGCACAACCGCCGCAAAGGCGACGCCGTGCGGCTTGAAGTCGACCAGGACTGCCCTTCATTCATCAGGGAAGCCCTGCTCAAAACCCTGCGTCTGAGTGAAGACGATTTGTACTCGATTGACGGCCCGTTGAACCCGACGCGCCTGATGGCCCTCTATCACGGGGACCATTCGCCGGAACTGCGCGACCCGCCTTTCGTCGCGCCTGTCGGCGCGCAATTGCGCGATCGGCCGGATCTATTCGCCGCCATCCGCGAACGCGACATTCTTCTGCATCATCCGTACGAGAGTTTCAGCAGCATCGTCGCGTTCCTCGAACAAGCGGCTGCGGATCCGGATGTGCTCGCGATCAAGCAGACGCTGTATCGGACCGGGGGCGATCCCCGGATCATCGGCGCGCTCGAAAACGCCGTCCGCAATGGCAAACAGGTCACAGCTGTCGTTGAATTGCGAGCCCGGTTTGACGAAGCCAACAACATTCAATGGGCGCGGCACCTAGAGGAATCCGGTGTCCACGTGGTCTACGGGCTGGTCGGTTACAAAATTCACGCAAAGAGCTGCCTGGTTGTGCGACGCGAGGGCCACCAAATTCGCCGATACGTTCACCTCGCCACCGGGAATTATAATCCCGCCACCGCCAAGCTCTATACCGATATCGGCCTGCTGACCTGCAAACCTGATTTTGGAGAAGACATCACAACCTTTTTCAACCTCTTGACTGGCATCTGCCAGTTCCAGCCATTGCGAAAGCTGCTGGTCGCGCCGTTCGAGCTTCACGACAGGTTGCTGCAACTCATCGGGCGCGAAACCGAGCACGCCCGCAGGGGTCTCCCGGCCAAAATCATTGCCAAGCTCAATTCCCTTGCCGAGAGACAAGTGATCGAGGCGCTTTACGCAGCCTCACAGGCGGGAGTTGAAATCGATTTGATCGTGCGCGGTATCTGCTGCCTCAGGCCCGGCGTTAAAGGACTCAGTGAAAACATCAAGGTCCGGAGCATCGTTGACCGTTTTCTTGAGCATAGCCGCGTCTATTATTTCGAGAACGCCTGCCAGCCCAAGGTCTTTGTTGCCAGCGCCGATTGGCTCCCGCGCAACTTTTTCCGTCGAATCGAACTGGCGTTCCCGGTCGAAGATGGCGTGCTTCGAGAGCGGCTCATTAATGAAATCCTCGCAGTCTCGCTAGGCGACAATACCAAGGCCCGCTTTCTCCATAGCGACGGACATTACGAGCAGGCTCGGCCCTCCGGAAAAGAGCCACACCGCCGCAGCCAGTTCGAATTCGTTTCTCGCGGGCTGGCCACCGCCCAGGAGACGGTCAAATCCGTCGATGGCAAATCTAAATTCCCGCGCGTCAAACTAGTCACCTCGCCCTTTTCGAGCGCCCGAAAAACGGCTGCGGACTAAAGGCCTCCGCGCGCGTTCCTTCCACGAATTTACAGGTGCGTCACTGCTGGACGTTCTTGGCATTATCGCCCCCCGCTGAAATCGACAAATCCCTTCCGACTGCCATGACGGGCAACCGAGCGACCGAGGGCAGGTGATGAATATGTCGTGGTGCGAGGCTCTGCGGGGACGCAACCTGAGCGCCGTCTGAAGGCTGATAAACGGAGGGTCGGGCTGCCGAAAGCCGGCCCGGCTAGCCATTGCCGGAATCAGCAGCAAGCGAAAAATCCCAGGGGGTTGGGGGGACAGCGTCCCACGACACAGCGGCAAATGATATTGAATTTTCTACTTTATTGGATTAGTATTCTGAAACTCAGCCCAAAAACGAGAATCAAGCCTTTCGGATCGGTAATGCATTATGCGTACTCTCACGATTGACTTCCTTGGACGGCGGTCCTTACTGCCCCCTCGGCTTGCCTTTGCTCCTATATTGCTATTGGCCTGGTGCGGTGGCGGAGCTGGCGGGCTGGCCGCGCAACCCGGAACCTTGGACACTAATTTCGCTCCCGTGATCACCGGTTATCCGTTCGTCAACCTCAACACGATGTTACTGCAAACGAACGATCGAGTTTTGTTTGGCGGCTCATTTACCAACGTGAGCGGCTTTTCTCGCAATGGGATCGCGCGACTAAACCCCGATGGGAGCGTGGACGCCGGGTTTGATCCCGGCAAGGGAATCAGCGGCGGGTTCGGCTCGGTGAACGCGATCGCGGTGCAACCGGCTGATGGGAAGGTCCTCATCGGCGGGAGTTTCACCAGCGTCAACGGAACGAACCGCACAGGCGTGGCGAGATTGAATGCCGACGGCAGCCTCGACCTGAGTTTCAATCCAGGCACCGGTGCGGATGGCACAGTCAAAACTATTGTCGTCCAACCTGATGGGAGCATCCTGCTCGGCGGGAGCTTTTCGACGGTTCATGGCAAGAGCCGAGGCCGCGTGGCGCGGCTGGACACTAGCGGCAACCTGGATACGAATTTCGTTAGCGGCATGGGAGCCGACGCCGAGGTCGATTGCCTGGCGCTGCAGCGCGATGGCAGCGTCATTATCGGTGGACGCTTCACACATTTTAACGGGGCGAGCCAGCCTCGCATCGCTCGCCTGAACGGCACCAATGGCGCCGTGGACGTGAGTTACAACGTCGGCGTTGGTGCCAGTGATGTGGTAAACGCGTTGCTGCTTCAACCGGATGGGAAGGTCCTGGCCGGCGGCGGATTTACGAACATAAACTCGGCGAACCTGTTTGCCATCGCGCGATTGCAGACGAACGGGGTAGTGGATCCCAGCTTCGCCACGAGCGTAGATTACCTCGCCTACACCTCTGTGTTCGCTCTTGCGCAGCAGTCCAATGGCAAGGTGTTTATCGGCGGGAGCTTTACCTCCATAGGCGGGGTGGGTCAGCCGAGCTTTGCCCGGTTGAATGCCGACGGCACGCTGGACAAAGGCTTCGTCCCTGATTTGCCAAACAATGGAGTCTTGGCCGTGGGTTTGCAGTCCAGCGGCGATGTCATCCTCGCGGGACCTTTCATTATCACCGACGCCCACGGGAACATGCAAGGCTACGTGGCGCGCCTCCACGGCGATGTGGCGTCGGCGCCGCCGGCGCACCCGCTGCTGAGCAACCTGCAGCCGCTTCCTGGCGCCATCCGGTTCACGGTAAACGGCGAAGCCGGACGGAGCTACATTATTCAGACTACCCGGGACTTCGCGACTTGGGCGCCGCTTGCGACGCAGATGCAGGCCACCGCTTCCCAGGTGTTTAGCGATAATTCGGTGGGGGGCGTGGACCGCCGGTTTTACCGTGCCTTGGTTGCGCCCTAGAAACCCCCACCGTAACCTCCCCGAGGAGAGGGTGCTGTCGGTTGTCATTTGTCTAAATAGTCAGGGTCACGTCGCATTGCTCTTCAAGGCGTTTCGGCCTCCACCGAAAACCAAGCCTTCAACGCCTTATCCTTTCCCTCTATTGGGGCTAAACAATGTTCGCAAAAAGCTCATGGGGGTTCTTCACTACGCCGCTCCGGTTGGCTTGTCGATTGCGTCTCGCTGCTTCCAATTGCGCCTTGGCCGGCCGTGGGTGCGATTTGGAATGAGTGGGCTGGCGAACCTGGTGAATTCCTGTCTCGGCTTTGGCCATCACTTTGTTCGATGGCCAGTTTTAGTTTTTCGATTAACACCAGAGCATGAGGGAGCCGTAAAGTGCAGCCATGAAAACAAACCCATCAGCTCGTCGGGTCGTCAAAATCAGAATTATGTTCCTGGGCTTGCTCATAGTTGTCATTGCAGGGCTTGAGTTTGGTCTGGGAGCATTGATGGCCTCGCGATTGGGCCAGACCGCCGCCAGTCAACGTGATGACAACCCGGTTTGCAATGTGGGCATTTCGGATTTACTGGCGGTTGCTCATTAGGATTTCGTGAAAACAAAACAGCGACACACGACACGCGGCAACTTGCTCACAACTCGTTCCCTCATCGAATGCCCGGGTAGCCACCGCTGATTTTAAAAGTCTCCGGGCATTGTCTTCCATGCATTTGACCGGTGCGCCACGGTTTGGCATTCTCGCCCTCAGGCTGGCTTCAAACGGCAAGCCGGTTCTCTCATGGCTCATCAGGAAAATGCGAAACCCGCCACCGCCCCGGCATCCGCGGCAAAGAACACCATTGCCCTTTCGGCGGATGCGGTGAGCGCATTGTCGCAATTGCTGAAGCGCCGGTGGAAGTGTTACCGAAAGCAACTGCGCAGGAGCAGGCGGAAAGTGTCGGCCAGGTCGATCCATGACGCACGCGTGGAAGCCAGGCGCGTGTTATCGGTCCTGGACCTTCTCAGGCCGTTTGTGGCAAAAAAGCGCCTGGCGAGAATCGAGCACGACCTGAAATGCCACCTGGACACCTTCGACGATCTGCGTGACGCGCAAGTGCAACTGGACGCGGTTGGAAAAATCCGAAAAGGCGCGCCCGAAGCGGGCCGTTTCCACAAGTATCTGAAACAACGCGAGCGTCACCTGCGCCGGTGGACCTGCAAACGCGCCAAACACCTCGGGCAAAAACGCCTGTCGAAACTGGTTTCCGATAGTAGAAAGGATGTGCAAGCCTGGCTCAAAGATTCCGGGCCGGCCCAGGCCAACGTGCTGCTCTCGAACGCTCTCCTGCGCGCATTTACCACTGTTGCCTCGCGCAAGGCCCGGATTGACCCAAGGAAACCGCGGACCATCCATTGCACCCGCATCGCATTTAAGCGCTACCGTTACATGGTTGAAGGGCTCGCGCCCCACGTGCCCTGGGCCGATCAGCCGTTCCTTCAGGCCATGCACGATTACCAAAGCCTCATGGGCGACATCCAGGACGCCGAAGTGCTTCGAAAGACATTTCAGAAGTTCATTCAAAAGCGGAAACCCAAAGAACAGGTCTCGGTCAAACTTGGAAATCAACTGTTGCGCAGGCGCGACGAACTCATTCGGCGATACACTCGGGCGGCGGATCAGCTCCGCGAATTCGAGCCGCCCAAATCCCGGATGCGCTCATGAGGGTCCGGGTGCAAGCCGGATGATCAAACCGGCTGCTTCTCATCTCAAACAAACATGAACATCTATATTCTGCGGCATGGACTGGCGGTCGAACCGGGCTCGGAAGGCTTTCATAAAGATTCGGAGCGGCCTCTGACGGGTAAAGGCGAACGTAAACTTCGAAAAATCGCCAAAGCGATGAAGAAGCTCTCGTTGTCCTTTGACTGCATTCTTTCCAGTCCTTATCTAAGGGCGCGACAAACCGCCCGGATTGTCGCGGATTACCTGGGTTGCGGCAAAAAACTTGAACTTACCGACGCCCTGACCCCGAGCGGCAGCCTTAAAAAGCTCATCGAAGAGGTCAACGAGCGGAAACCCAAAGCCAAGAACGTGCTGATCGTCGGCCACGAGCCCTACCTGAGCGAACTGGTTTCATTGCTTATCTCGGGGGACATCGAGGTAGCCGTGACCATGAAGAAAGCCGGGCTGTGCAGCATTACGGTCGAAGAACTGCGGCCGGGCCAATGCGCGCGGCTTGAGTGGCTGCTGACGCCCAAGCAACTGTGTCTCATGGCTTGATTGGCGGCAGCGCAGGGCTGGCCAGGCTCATTAGCGGGCGCTGGTTCGTTCCTGCATCCACGCGATGTCTCGATTGTTCGGTGAGGCCCGCCCGGCGATGTTGCCGGTGTACGTCACGGGGACCTTGGTCCGGGGGTCGAGCCATTTCTTGATCTCCGCATGGCTGTCCGCGAAGGAAAATCCGCAAGCGCCATTGTGATAGCTGGCGGGGTAGTCAACAAACTGCGCGTCAGCGCCGGTGGCGTCGCACTTCACGGCCATGTCGCCGTTGTTGATGCTGTCGGGATGCTCATCCACAAAAACCCATAATCGGCTTGGGGCGGGCACGGTCATTTCAGTCCTTTTAAGGTACCTGCGATAAGGCGGCGACCCGGTCCACCACCGATAACTGGCTCCCAGGCTATCGTCCCCAAGTGTGGTACTCATTGAGATACTGCGCACGCGCGCATATCGGCGCGACCCAATCGTTACGGCGCTCTGGTCCGCGGGGCATTTATAAACACCTGGCGTCCTGGTATACGGGGCCAACTGGGCGTAACGCGCGTCGACGAGGTAAAGAACGTTGGTGTTGTCAGGATTTGAGCCGTTAAAATCCAGCCATCCCGAAACCCAATTGTCCGGGCCGGGGATTTTCTCCTGGTTGTCATCGGCATAGAGCCACCAGGCCGTCGTAAGTTGCTTCAGATTGCTTAAGCAGTTGATGCCTTGTCCTTTGGTCCTGGCCTTGGAAAGGGAAGGCAGCAAAAGCGCCGCCAGAATGGCTATGATCGCAATGACGACCAGCAGCTCGATCAGAGTAAACCCCGTATCGCTCTGGACGCTGCGACGGATTTTTCTCGACGTAACCTGGAACTGCCGTTCGCCGGCAAGGCACCGAACTTGTGCCGCAGATTTCGTCGAGGCGACCATGGTATGACAGAATTGTAACTTCTAATGGACGGCGTCACAACATTTGAGACGCACAGAAGAACAAGGCGCCCTGGATTTCGTCGCGCGGAAACCAGCAGGTTCGCGGCCGGAATTCCGTTTGACGACCCCGACTGTTCGCCGCCAAACTTAAGCCGCGCAGGAGTTCCGGGACGTACTTTGTATGGGCCGGTGTAGCGCTCTAATTTTGAAGACATTACGGCATTTGTTTGATCAGAACCGGGCCTGGGCCGAAGCGATTCGAAAACAGGACCCGGAGTTTTTTGTAAACCTGTCACGGCAGCAATCGCCGAGTTACCTTTGGATTGGATGCTCGGACAGCCGGGTGCCTGCCAACCAGATCGTGGGACTGTTACCGGGAGAACTGTTCGTCCACCGCAACATCGCCAACCTGGTCGTGCATACGGATCTGAACTGCCTCTCGGTAATGCAATTCGCGGTGGACATTTTAAAAGTCCGCCACGTCATTGTATGCGGGCATTACGGCTGCAGCGGCGTAAGAGCGGCGTTTCGTCGAGACCGCATCGGGTTGAGCGACAACTGGCTCCGCCACGTGCAGGACGTTCGGGAGAAACACAACGCGCTCCTGGCAGGCATTGGATCGGAAACGGAAGCGGCCGATCGGCTATGTGAGCTCAACGTGATCGAGCAGGCTCTCAACGTGTGCCAAACTACTATTGCTCGGGATGCGTGGGAAAGAGGCCAGGAACTGTCTGTGCACAGTTGGATCTATGGAATCCAGGATGGCCTGCTGCGCGACTTGAAAATGACGGTAACCTCCTTTCAAGAAACGCTTAACGACTACCAATCCGCGCTTCGGGCACTGACGCTCGCAAAATAGCGCGTCAATGCGGCGTCTCTGTCGAAGCGGCGCTACGGTGCCGCCTCGTCGGCTTTCATGCGCACATTGAGTTCCAGCTTCCAACGACCGGCGCCTGCCTTTTCAAGACAACGAACCTCGAGAGTTCCGACTTCCGTAACCGCAGCTTGAACATTTACCGGGATTAGCCGGTGTGACGCATCTTTCTCCGAGGCAAGAGTGGTTTCGATTGGCGCCAATTCTTCGAGTTCCTCGTTTTGAACCGCGTTCTCCAGCATTTGGCCCACTTTATCTTCGCGCCTGACCGAAGAAGCAAAAAACCTGAAGCGGGTAGGCTCGCCGGTAACCAGGGCGAACTCCTGCGGCGGCACATCGGCCTGGGTGCCTTCCTCCATCCCAAAGGGCGCGACACACAAGGCCTTGACCGGCGGCTCGAATCCGGGCACAGCCGGCATCGGAGACTCTACTCCCACATAATAGGCTCGCGCCGTCCCGCCGCGGATCCGAATGCCGTGCCCGTGGCGGACCCAGCCGTAGTAAGCGGCCCCGCGGGCGACCGCTAGATCCAAATCGGCGCCGGCCAGTTCGGAAACCGGGTTTCCGCCCTCGGCTTCCAGCCAGCTGTTTAACACCTCGAGTATCCGTTCTTTCAATGGTGCCGCTTTAAACGCCCCGCCGTTGAACAGAACCGCCGTCGGGTGGATAAAGCTCTTCCCCTGAACCTGAATCGAAACATCGGGAGCGGAGGAAAGAGCTCGTCTTTGCCTGCTCAAGAATGCCGCCAGGTGACGAGTAATGGCCGGGTCCTGAGCGTAGGGCAAAGCCATTTGCGTCAAACCGACACGGCGGGAGGTCTGAGCCTCGGCAGTCACGGGAACCCGCGGCATAAAGCCGTCGGTCAAAACCCGGGCCAATTCCTCCCGAGTCAACTCGGTCTTAATCGTTCCGCCTATCAGACTCGACCCGCGGCTTGGGATTGAAATCGGCGCTTTCTTAAGCTTGCTGTCGGAGTAAAGCAGTTCCTTGGCCTGACGGCACCCGTATGTCAGGGAAACAAATTGCCAGGCGTCGAGCTTTTTGCCGGCTCCTTGCAATTCCTGGTTCAGTACATGTGCAAGCGCCAGGTCCATGTTGTCACCGCCGAGCAGGATGTGGTCACCCACGGCAATGCGCGTCAACTGGACCTCGCCCTCTTTTTCAGTAACGGCGATTAAAGAAAAATCGGTGGTACCCCCACCCACATCGACCACGAGGATCGCGTCGCCCGGCTTAACTTGCTTGCGGAATCCGTCGCCAGCCGCTTCGAGCCACGCGTAAAGGGCCGCTTGCGGTTCCTCGAGCAGAATCACGTTGCTGAGCCCCGCCTCGGAAGCGGCGCGCAAGGTTAAGTCCCGAGCCGCGGCGTCAAACGAAGCCGGCACCGTCAGCACGATTTCCTGCTCCGCAGCCGCGCGATCGCCAGTGGCTTTGGTTCGCGCAAATTTTTCGTCCCACGCCGAGGCAAGGTGTTGAAGATACCGCGCTGAGGCGCCGACCGGAGACACTCGTTTCACGTCCGCAGGTGCTTGCCACGGAAGCAAGTCCGCGCTCCGGTCGACTCCCGGATGACAAAGCCAGCTCTTGGCCGACGAGACAAGCCGGGCCGGGACCTTGGTGCCGTGTCCGCGGGCAAGCTCGCCAATAACGATCGCGGACTTCTTGTCCCACGGCAGGGCCAGGGCGTCGTCGGGAAATTCTGAATCGTTGGGAAGATACAGGAACGAAGGCAATAATGGGCGTTCCTCGATCGCGCCGGCTGCCGTCAATTGGGGTATCGGGAGAATGCTCTGGCGCCAATCCCGCGGTTTTCCGCTTTCCAAGTCGTAATAGGAAAGCGCGCAGTTGGTGGTGCCAAGATCGATGCCGATGGCGTAATGGGGCATACAAAAATCAGGGTCTGTTGTGCCGCGCCCGGTCAGGCGAGTTCCACCTCTGCGGGAGCGATGACTCGATAATCCAGCTTTTCAGATACAACAGGCATTCGTACTTGGCTGGCAACCCACCCGTGATGGCGTAAAACGCCACGAAACGGAGGGTCCCCGGCAACATTCCCGGTTGGGCGCCACCGCAGCGAATCAAATCCTTTAGGCATAGTTACTTCGGAACCTTCGGCCTGAGTTGCGACCGGTTCGAGCTTGAAGTATTGCTGCAGAACTTTGCGGGAACCCCCATGCACAACGCGCGCAGCGGCCCCAACCTGTTCATCCGAAAAGGCCGCAACGTCCTGTTGCAAAAAATCCACCAATCTTCCTTCCCGCTGCAAAGCACCCAACAGGAACAGCCCGGACGCATGCTGTTTTTCCGGCGGCATCTCGACGGGCGCCGAATCCAACGATTCCAGCGCCTTGTTCACCTTTTGAGCGAATTCGCTGCTAAACATCAGCTTTAATCCAAGCGCAAGTCGCGTCCCAAAGGAAATCTTCCCTGCTTCTTTGCTACTTTCCATTTGAAAAGAATACGGTGAATTGGTTGCGTGGGCAAAAACGAAACTTCTCGTTGGACAAAAATGTGTTTTGTTTGTTGGCCCCTCCCGATGCTGGTTCGCGGCTCTCGTTAACAAGTCTTGCTTGCGTTTCCAGAGAGCAGTTCATAATGTACTAATGTATACTTTAAGTGACACTCAGACAGAAATTGTCCCGATTCTGGGCAGCATGAAAATGAGACAATGGTGGTGTCGCAGTATCAGGCAAATCAGCAGCCCGAGGAAACTCCTAGTTCCATTCGGAGAGCTGTGGGTCTATGATTATCAGTCACAATGCATGTTCGCCGAGGCGTTTTATTCGGCAGTTCCGGACGGAACTGTACGGCTATGCCTTGATAAAATAGACGGTCACAGCGACCGGATCTGACATGGTACGAGCGATGCTATTGGGTCGCGCGGCGCAAACAGTAGGGTAATTGAATGAACGTAGAAGGCCGGTTCATGAGGGCACGAGTACAGCCAGTTGTTGTTCTGTTTTTACTTTCGGCGGGGTTGTCGGGGTCGCTAAATGCGGCTGCCAACACGCTTTTAGGCTGGAGTGAAACAGGTTTACACGAAATTGATGGCGGGGATTTTTCCGTTTTTTCGATTTCGCCACCGTACAACACAATCCACGCCCAGCTTATTGTGGGTGGATTGTTAGTCACCAACCCCGCGGGGATCACCGTCACTTACCAGGCGATTGCGGACGCCAGCGGCTCGATCAATACTACTTCGCAGGGTAAAGGGAATTTCTACAAGTATGCGCCGGCTCTATTCGGAAAGGCCGTTGGACCCGACCAGGGCCTTTCGGGCTTCGGAATGCCGGGCGCAAACAATACGCCGCAGGCGATGGTCTTTGATCCCGCGCAGAAATGGTTTAGCGCCCAAGGGATTCCGATAACCCCATACGACGATGCCGGGCACAAGAATTATTACCCGATGATGCGGCTGACGGCCCGAGACAGCGGTAACAATGTCCTGGCTACGACGGATATAGCGCTGCCGGTTTCGGATGAAATGCATTGCGCAACGTGTCACGCATCCGGTTCCCAAGCGGCCGCGCGCCCGCCCAAGGGCTGGGTTTGGAACGTGGACCCGGCAAAAGACTACAAGCTGAATATCCTGCGCAGTCATGACGATTATTTTCTAGGGACAGCGGTGTTCAGCACCGCCCTGGCCCAGGTCGGGTACAGCTCTGAGGGATTGTACGCCAGCGCCACCAAATACGGGCAACCGGTGCTGTGCGTCAAATGCCACGCCTCCAATGCCTTGCCAGGGACAGGTGCGACCAACGTGTTCCCCTTGACCCAACTGATGCACGCCAAGCATTCATTTTCTTTCGACCCGGCGTCTGGCCAGGCTCTTTCCGATATGACAAACAGCGCGGCGTGCTTGCTTTGCCATACCGGCCCCGAAAACCGCCGTGTTCGAGGAGTCCATCACAACCCGGTGAACCCGAACGGCACGTTGGGACTGCAGTGCCAAAGTTGCCACGGAACCATCACGGCATTGGGGGCAACGGGCCGGCAGGGTTGGCTGGATGAACCGCTCTGTCAGAGTTGCCACACTGGGACTGCGACTCAAAACAAGGGATCGCTGCGCTTCACGACCGCCTTCGAAACCAATGGCCTTCCCCGGCAGGCTGCGGATTTAACCTTTGCAACGGTGATGAACACACCGTCGAATGGATTGTCACTCTTTCACCTTTCTTATGAGCATGGAGGTTTGAAGTGTTCCGCTTGCCACGGACCCTCTCACGCCGAAGTAACGAGTTACCAGGCGAATGACAACGTCCAAAGCGCTGCTCTCAAGACGCCGGCCGGCGCGGGTGTGCTCACCGAATGCACCGCCTGCCACTTGAGCACGTTCACGACTCGAACCAACGGCCCCCATGGTATGCATCCGGTGGACGCAATGTGGGCCGCCAGCCATGACCATGGCAGCCGGTCTCAATGCCAGGCCTGCCACGGCGCAGACTACCGCGGAACCGCTTTGTCATGGGCGCAGGGCAGCCGTAGTTACAACGGCGACACGAGCGTTTCGTTCTGGCACGGGTTCCAGATCGGCTGTTACAGTTGCCACAATGGCCCTAACGGGACTGACGGCGGCATGGCAAATCCTTTCCCGACCGTGAGCAACGCGTCGGCCAGCACAACGGCAGGAGTGCCCGTCCCTGTGACTCTCGCGGGCTCGGCTTTCAACGGCGGGGCGGTCACGTTCAGACTCGTCACCCAGCCTGCCCACGGCCTGGTCGCCCTCAATAACAACATCGCCACCTACTATCCCGATCCGACGTTTGTGGGAAATGACTCGTTCACTTACACTGTGTGGGACAATGCAGCCAATTCCTCCAGCGTGGGAACGGTTGCCCTGACGTCCACGTCCGGCCAATGCGTGTTAAGCGCCAGTGTGCTCGCTCCCACGGCGGCCTTCCCGAATTCACCCGTTCCTTTCACTGCCCTGGCCACCTTGAGCCAATGCTCCAGCTCGATTTCGTACGACTGGGACTTCGGCGACGGAACCGCGCACGGCTCGGGCACCAATGTTTCGCACGTTTATCCGAAAGCATCGAACTACAACTGGACGCTCAAAGTCTCTGCCGGCGCGACAAGCCAAACCGTCACCGGTCTTGTTACCATCAGCCCGACCTTGGGCCCGCCATTGATGCTGACTTTGACGCCCCAAGCGTGGAGCATGAACCTGACCTGGCCCGTGGACAACGTCCCATCGATCCTGGAAACAACAGGAGACTGGACGCAGCCGTACGCGTGGCAACCGGACATCGACCCGGTCTCCTCGGACGGTTATACCAACACCGTGCAGGTCTATGTCTTACCAGGCCCGCAGTATTACAGACTGCGGCGTGTGCCTTAGACTCGGGGCAATAACCTATTAAAAACCACCTAACAGTATGAACATCCGAAAAATCCCAGCTGTAGCTTTGGCAGCTGTTCTCCAGATTCTTCCCCTGTGCCGTGTAGCCGTTGTGGACCAGGCGTCAGCGCCTACCGGTTTTGCGGTCATCATGAGATGGCTTGGGGGCGCAGTCGCATTGCTTGGCAGTTACCACGCTGTTTCAGGCGCGTCCGCCTCGATCACCGGAGTGGCCGCATGGACCCAGGTTACAAACGGTGTACAGGCCGGTCCTGTGACATCCACCGCCACGGGCACGGTCGGCCAACCGTTTTTGTACAGAATCATGGTCAGCTTTGTGGCCACTACAGGGCACCAGGCGGGCTGGTATAACTATGATACCCTTCCACCCGGGCTAACGATGAATACCAACGTCGGCGGCGCCGATGGCGCCGGAAACGGATTCATAACCGGCACCCCCACCGTGGCCGGCACCTACCCCGTAACTCTCTATGCGGGAAACTCGCTTTCGCCGCAGGTCACGAATAAATCCATTACGATTAGCATTACGGGAGGAACCACCTCTCCGCCTCATATAACGGGACCTCCAAGCAATCAAACCGTTACTGCGGGCGCAAACGTCACCTTTACTACAATCGCCACCGGCACTGCGCCACTGAGCTACGCTTGGAAGTTCAACAATAACGCCATCGCTGGAGCCACCTCCAGCAGTCTCCTGTTGACCAATGTCCAAACCACCAGTTCGGGAACCTATACGGTCACCGTAACCAATTCCGCGGGTTCGGCGACTGCCTCCGCGACATTGACCGTCAATTCAGCGGCGGTTGGACCTTCGATCATAACACCGCCCTTGAGCCTTATCGTGAGCAACGGGGCGTCGGCCACTTTCTCAGTAACCGCCGGCGGCACAGCTCCCCTGAGCTACCAATGGCAAAAAGCAGGTGCAGCGATCGCGACGGCTACCAACTCGGCTTACACCATCGCGGCCGCCACAACCAACGACGCCGGAAACTACAGCGTCGTCGTTACCAACTCGGCCGGCTCAATCACCAGTATCGTGGCGAGCCTCACCGTCCTTTTGCCGCCGTCCATCGTCACCGCGCCCAAAGCTTTGACCGTTACCAACGGCGCCAGCGCCAGCTTCAGCGTTGTTGCGGCCGGTTCAGCGCCGTTAAGCTACGCGTGGCAATTCAATGGCGGCGCCATTGCCGGCGCAACCACTTCGAGCCTGACCATCACCAACGCCCAGACTTCGAACCAGGGCGACTACATCGTCACCGTCAGCAATGCCGTGGGTGTCGTTACCAGCGCCGCCGCGCATTTGACGGTGCAAACTTCCACTGCAGGCCCGTTGAAGCTCGTTAATATCAACTCCGCCAATAACGCGTTCTCCTTTGACATAACAGGGCCTTCGCAGACCAACTACGTGCTGTGGAGCTCTACCAATTTCTCTGTGTGGTCGAAGCTCGGCACCAACTTCTCAGCAACGGGCACCGTCCACTTTACCGACTCCAATTCAGTGGCGCCGGCGAAGTTCTATCGGGCGACCTTAAGTCCTTAGCGAGCATCGCTGTTTTCAGCTCGGAACCCGAACCTGACAACAACCACCTATGACCCCGATTGACACGCGGCAACCGGAGGGCGATTTGTCGCCCAAAATCGGCGCCCTTGCCGAGCCCAGGTCTCCCAAAGCAGCTGCCCTGGGCCTGGCAGTCGCCCTTTATCTGCTGCAACTCAACCGCGCCCTGGCCGAGGACCACGTCGACTACCGCTACGAGAACTATCGCGAGGACGGCAATCGGATGGCGGTGGACACTCAATCGGGCTTGTTCGAAGTAAAGCCGTTGCCGTGGCTCTCGGTCATTGGCGAGGCGGTTTACGATTCGATTTCGGGCGCGACCCCCACCGGCGCCCCTCCCGCGACTGACATCAAGACGCCCTTCCCGCCGCCGGGGCCGTACAATTCGACCGTCCCGCTGGTCCACATGCACGACAAGCGCTACGCCGGCAACATCAGCGCGGAAATGACCTTTGGGATCCACCACATCACTCCGCAGTTCGCCTACAGCCAGGAAAGCGATTACATCTCGTACGGCGCGGCCCTCAACTACTCCGTCGATCTCAATGGGAAGAATACCACGCTGAACTTCGGATGGTCCCATGATTTCGACACCATCCTGGCCACGCCTTTCACTTACATTGTTAAGAAGCAGGACAAGAACACCGACGACTTTCTGGTTGGGGTCAACCAACTCCTGACTCCGAAAACAGTTTTGACGGCCAATTTCACTTACCGGAACAGCCACGGGTACGAGGATGACCCGTATCGAGGCGTGCTTTTCAGCGATTATCCCCAAGCCGATTTGAACAATCCCGCGCTGTTCGAAGAACACAGGCCTTATTTCAAGCATTCCTACATCGGGTACGTCTCGCTCCTTCAATACATTACCCCTTTGAAAGGCGGCCTTGAGGGCTCTTACCGCGTCTATGACGACAGCTATGGCGTCCTGGCGCACACCTTCGGCCTCAGTTGGCACCAGAAGATTGGCAAGATGTTCCTGATCTCGCCGGTGTTCCGTTATTACCGGCAATCGGCAGCCGACTTTTATGCCACCCAATTCCCGGGGGATCCTTCAATCAACCCGGCGGCTGCCCCCGCCTATTATTCCGCGGATTATCGTCTGTCGAAGATGGAAACATTCACCTTCGGCATTGAAGCCAGCGCCCGGATCACAGAATGGCTTACGTTGGACCTGGCGTATAAACGTTACGACATGCGTGGCCTGGACGGCGTCACCTCCCAAAGCGCCTATCCAAAAGCGAATGTCGTTACCGTCGGAGCCAGAGTATGGTTCTAACCATGCCTGATTCAAATGCGGTTGTTTACGAGCGAGTCAAACGCTCGGCCCAATCCTCGCTGACGGGCGATTTTTACAAATTGTCGTTCCACGCCATGAACACAATTTGCCGCGTCCATTACCGCACTACCGATGCGAAGCTGGCGCGTGACGTCCAGAATGAAGTGCTGCAATGGATCGCCTGGTTCGAGGCGCGTTATTCCCGGTTCATTCCGGACAGTTTGATCGGCCGGATCAATGCCGCCGCGGGCAAACACTGGGTCGATGTCGATCCCGAAACCGACGCGCTGTTCAATCTTTGCCAGGAAATGATTTTTTTCACGCGAGGTGTGTTCGATCCCACCTCGACGCCGCTGATCCGGCTCTGGAATTGGAAAGCCAATCCCCCGGTGATCCCGGGAAGTGAACAGATCGAACGCGCCCGGGAATTGGTCGGCTGGCGCAAAATCCAGCGCCGGCCCGGGGCAATTTTTCTGCCTCGAGAAGGCATGTGCCTGGATCTAGGCGGCATCGGGAAGGAATACGCGGTAGACCGCGTCGTGAACCTTGTGGTGCAACGCGGCGTTCAAAACGTGCTGGTGGATTTTGGCGCGGATGTCCGAGTGCATGGCGAACCTCCCGAGCGCGGCGCCTGGCATATCGGCCTGGAAGACCCCAAAAACCCGGGACACGTCTGGACTGGCGTCGCGGTCAAAGCTCACGCAGTGGCCACCTCGGGCGACTACCTGAGACATTTTGTGCATGAGGGTCGGCGCTACGGTCACATTCTCGACCCGCGCTCCGGCTATCCCGTCAACAACGGCATCCTGTCGGCCTCGGTCATCGCCCCCCACTGCACAGTCGCCGGCATTCTTTCCACTTCAGTTTGCATCCTCGGTCCTAAAGAAGGAACGGACCTGATCAGCCTCTGTCCGGGCGCGGAAGGCTGTATCACGACTGAAAACACCCGTTTTCAAACTAAGGGATTCCATGCATACACAACCTCATAAAGACCGTTTCGGCCGGTGTCTGGCTCCAACCCTGATCGCGGCGATAGCCCTGGCCTGGGCTGTGCCGGCGTTTGCCGGCATCAAAACGGGCGACTCGTTTCCCGACCTGGCCGGGTTCAAACTCGAAGGCAAACTGCCCGATTCAACCAAGGGCAAGGTTGTCATGGTCGACTTCTGGGCTTCCTGGTGCGAACCCTGCAAACAGTCGTTTCCAGCGATGGAAGACTTGCACAAGCGCTATGCGGACAAAGGCCTGGTTATCATTGCCGTCAATGTGGATGAGAACCGGTCGGACATGGAGGCGTTCCTGAAAAAGAATGCCGCAACCTTCACGGTTGTGCGGGACGGCGGCCAAAAACTGGTGGAGAAAGCCGGGATTGCCACCATGCCCAGTTCCTTTCTGATCGATAAAGACGGCAAGGTTCGTTTTGCTCACACAGGTTTTCGCGGGGCTGAAACCAAAAAGAAATACGAAGAGGAAATTGAATCCTTGTTAAAGTAAGGGGTTTATGAAAAGGGCAATATTTTGGCGAGTTGCGGCTGCGCTTGCAGTCGGGCTTTGCGCGGGTTGTCAGAACGTAAAACCGTGGCAGAGAGCAACGCTGGCGGATGTAACCATGAGAGCCGATCGCGATCCGCTTGGGACCGCGCAGGACGAGCACATTTTCTTCTCGCGCGAGCAGGCGTCGGGCGGACGCGGCGTTGGCGGCGGTGGCTGCGGCTGCAACTGAGGTGGCGCCATGAAACCGATTCAATACCGATTATGGAGTTTTGCCCTCCTGGCGTCGGCCGTGTTGTTTTGCCAGGCCGGCCAGTCCCAAACCCCGAGCAGCCCGTTTGCCCTGAATGCCACTTTGAGCATGAGCAACGACGTGGCCTGGGCCACCTTCGATTTCCGGGTGCCACCCGACCACGTGCTTTATGCCGAGCGATTGTCTTTCATCGGCCGCGATGATCAAGAAATCAAACCGGCGCTCATCCCCGACCCCGTGATGCACCTGGACGCGGTCAGCGGCCAGCAAAAGCTTGTATACGACCACGCCTTTTCGGCTACGCTAAAGATCGATCCGCCATTCCCAAGCCCTCTCCTGGTGAAATTCCAGGGTTGCAGCAACGCCGCCTGTTACTTCCCCGAGAGACATCGGTTTAGTGTTACTTCCGCGGGAATCGTTGAGCAGATCGAAAAGAAAGCGGATTCGGATTCCGATGTGGCCGCAGCCGGCGCCGCCGCTCAAATCGGCACCAACGGTTTCAAGCTCGGCGGACGGCAGACAGGTTACGTGCCGAAACAAACCTTTTTGACTTTCCTCGAACAAAGCAGGAGCGGACAGGCCGTTCCGGGGGACGCGCTTGAGAAATTCAAGCAAGTGGGCCCGCTGTTTTCGATTTTGTTGATTCTTCTGGGCGGAGCGGGGTTGAACCTGACTCCGTGCGTGCTGCCTTTGATTCCAATCAACCTGGCGATTATCGGTGCGGGCGCCCGGGCCAGTTCACGCCGGCGTGGGTTTGCGTTGGGCGGGACCTATGGGCTGGGCATGGCGCTGGTCTACGGTGTTTTGGGATTGGTCGTGGTGCTGACCGGATCGAAGTTCGGCACGCTAAACTCCTCGGCCTGGTTCAATTTCAGTATCGCCGTGGTGTTTCTGGTCATGGCGCTGGCAATGTTTGATCTTATAAATGTCGACTTCTCACGGTTTCAAGGCCGGATGGGCGGGTCTGGTCCGTCGCAAGGCGGGCAGTTTGTATTGGCCTTGAGTATGGGAGCGATGGCGGCGCTGCTGGCCGGCGCGTGCGTTGCCCCGGTCGTCATTTCGGTTTTGCTCATGGCCGCGCAAATGTACGGCAAAGGTGTCGTTGCCGGACTGATGTTGCCTTTCCTGCTTGGGCTGGGGATGGCGCTGCCGTGGCCGTTCGCCGGTGCGGGCCTGAGTTTCCTTCCCAAACCGGGAAAATGGATGAAGTGGGTTAAGTACGGGTTCGGTGTGATGATTCTGCTGTTTGCCGCCTATTACGGCCACCTGGGCGTGAATGCCTTCAGAACCGATTCCCAGCTGAGGGCGTCGCGCACGAACGCGAGCGGTCAGAGTGGCGTGAGTGCTCCGAACGCAGCGCTCGAAGCCGCGCTTCAACAGGCAAAGAAAGAAGGGAAACCGGTGCTCATCGATTTCGCCGCCAGTTGGTGCAAGAACTGCCTGGCCATGGATTCGACTGTGTTCCCCGCACCCGAAGTGAAGGAGCGCCTAAACCAGTTTGTCGTGGTGCGATACGAGGCCGAAAAGCCCAACGAATCACCCGCCCGCGAAGTGCTTAATCAATTCGGGGTGATGGGACTGCCGACCTACGTTGTTTTGTTGCCCGAAAAGTAGCCTTACTGCAGGGGAATTCCCTCTTCTACCAGCATCACGGGAATATCCCCGCGCACGGGGTAGAGAATCTTGCCGTCGGCTCGGATGAGCCCACCGGAAAGCGCGGCGGAAACAGCGCGGCCTGTTCTGTCTTTCAAAGTCCCGGCGGCTATATTCGCGTTGAGCTGCTGAACAATGGCCGCATCCGCCGGGCGCACCGGTTGGCGTGTTTCGGGGCAGCACAGCACCTTGAGCAGCTCGGTGTCAATCATTTCGGGGCACCGCCCGCGCAGCGGCTTCGTAGATCGTCTTAAGAGGCAGGTTGGCTGCGGCGGCTACTTTCCTGCAGGACTCAAATTCAGGCGCCGCCTGCACGACTCGCCCGTCCAGTTTGCCAAGTTTGACCGTCACGGTTCCGTGGACCGTTTTAACCTCCACTATTTCACGGCGCAATTTGCGGCGTTCCGCCGAATGGCGGCGCACACCAAAGCTGGACGTGTGCTCAAGAATCAGCGCAGTGAACCGGTCGGCGTCCGGTTCGCCGCACAAAACTGTGAGGAGCACCCCGGGCCGATTCTTTTTCATCTGCACCGGCGTGTGGAACACGTCCAGGGCACCCTGGGCCAGGGCGATTTCCACGAACCCGCCCAGCAACTCGCAGTTCATGTCATCGATGTTGGTTTCCAGGACCGCCACGGTATCGAGTTCCCAGTCGTGGTCGCCGCTTGCATCATCCGAATTGCCCCAAATCACCCGAAGCACATTCGGCCGTGTTTTGTTTGTGCGTGTTCCCAGCCCGAACCCGATCTTGATGGGAGTCAAACCCGACATAAAGCCGAAGGATTCTGCAAATTCGGCGACAATCGCCGCTCCGGTCGGAGTGACCAATTCATGCGGTTCGTTGCATTGGGTGACGGGAACCTGCCGTGCGCTGAGAATCGCCAGCGTCGCAGGAGTGGGAACGGGGAACCGGCCATGCGCGCAATCCACCCATCCATTCCCATCGATGACGCGACTGGACACCACGCGCGGTTTTCCAAGGAGTTCCAGGGCAATACAGGCGCCGACAATGTCGACGATTGAATCCACCGCGCCAACCTCATGAAAGTGAACCTGCTCGGGCGGCAATCCATGAATTTTACCTTCGGCCACCGCTACGCGTTGGAAAACCGACACGGATTTCTCTTTTACCCATTCGGAAAGCGCGCTGTTCTGAATCAACGTCCTGATTTGCGCGAAGGTTCTTTGTCCTTCGTGATGATGATGGTGCTCGTCATGCGAATGCTCATGGTCCGAATGCGTGTGTTCATGCCCGTGTGAATGAGAATGAGAGTGCGAGTGGGAGTGTTCGTGACCATGGCTATGCTCGTGATCATGATCGTGGACATGACCAGGATCCGAACTTGCCGCGTGCTCGTGATCATGCGCCAGGTGAACGTCAAACTTCACTCCGGCAATCGAGCCTTGG
>Ga0070738_10002665_pt1 | contig 26249 bp, 14 predicted proteins | sample Coa_R2_2_FD_66446 | JGI IMG/M metagenome (GOLD analysis project Ga0070738, IMG submission 66446) | Surface soil microbial communities from Centralia Pennsylvania, which are recovering from an underground coalmine fire - Coalmine... | ecosystem: Environmental > Terrestrial > Soil > Unclassified ...
ACTGCTTCCCCGCCCGCCTGCAGCGCCGGCGAGGGTGGCCCTTGCTGGCGCTGCAGGCTGGCAAGAAAATACACGCCCGCGCCGCTCAGCACACTCACGGCCAACAAAATCACCGTCGCCATTTTGAACTTGCCGGTAGACACGATTGCCCCGCCCGCTTCCACCAGGGCGGCGACGGCGGGAGATGCGGTCCCCGACACGGCCGCGCGGACGGTTGCGCCGGCCAACATCGCCGGCAGCGCCGCTGCGGTTTCCTCGGCGAAGAGCGACGCCGTTAGCGCCGCCATCGGCGCCAGGCCGCGCGCCAAGAGCCGGCGTCGCAGCAGCTCGCGGCCGTGGTTCAGACGCCGCCGCAGCGTGCTCTTGCTCCAACCCAAAAGCCGGGCCGCTTCCTCCAGTGATTTGCCTTCCAAATAGCACAGCACCAACGCCGAGCGCAGCGCCTCCGACAATCGCTGTAGCTCCTCATCCACCACCTGACGCACTTCGCGCCAGGTCACTTCGGTCATGAGGTCCGGCGCGGGTGATGTTTCCGCTCGCTGCTCACGGCAGCGACGTTTGCTCGAATCGCCACGAGCGCGGATGGCAAGATGATACGCCACTCGAAACAGGAAACCGCCCACGTCCGATTGGCGAATAGAGCCGGCCCTGCGCGCCAAAATCTGGAAGGCCGCCTGGAAAACGTCCTCGGCGTCTTGCTCGTGGCCGAGCACGCGGCGGCACACGCCCAGCACCATCGGCCCATGCCGCCGCACCAATAGCGCGAACGCCGCTTCATCGCGCTCGGCAGCGAAGCGCTCAAGGAGTTGATGATCGCTGAGCGAACCGATGCGGTGGACTTCAACCAACTGATGGACGTGCCAAAGCAAATTCGCCGATGCGCCGCTCATGGCTTTCCCCTCGCTCGAATGGAGTCGTGGTTACTCTATACCATGAGAGGCGCGCGGCGCTTTGCCGTGTTCAATTATTTGGGCATCCGAGCCGCGCACGCAGCGCGGCGGAGTAAGCGGCCGTCCCTGCTCCGCTTACTCCGCTGCGCTGCATGCACGGCTCGGATTGATCATTTCGGAAACGGTTGTAGTCTCACATCCCCCAGCTCTTTCGTTTCGCCCGCTTTCAAGATTAGCTTGGCGAAGACAAGTCCCTCCCATTTGACTTGCTCGATGCTGATCGCTCCGCGTTCATCCACCAGGGCCAGGTTATATTTCAGTCCCGGTACGAGATGATCGACACGGAAGCGGCCCTGCTCGTCGGTGCGCGGGTTGAGGTTTCGTCTGCCGGCCCAGCGAGTGATGACGTGCAGGCCGGTATCGAGGGATCTCGGCTGGCCGGGCTTGTGGACGGGAATTTCCGTGAACCACAGAGTTGCATTCGAGATCGGCTTGCCCTTGGCATCCAGCAAGCGGCCGGATACTGACCCCCACGGCTCCATCTTCACCGTAATCAGCTGCTGTTCCCCGCCGCGAACGACGACGCTGCCGGCCAGTTTCTTCTCCTCGTGGACAAAGCATAGCAACCGCGGCTGATCGGTTGACAAGCCCAGAGCGGTGAATTCGGCCGTCTTGAGCGCTATATCCTGTCCCCAGTACCAATCGTGGCGCAGCCCGCCGGCCAAGGCGCCGGACAACGGCCGGCCCTCGGGATCGAGGAGCTTGCCCTTGACGATGCTCCCGGCATCGAGGACGAAATTCACCTTCACCGGCGCATCGCCCGGCTTCGGATTGATCTCGGCGAACGCCTGAAAGTTCGTCGACGAAATCCCAAATGGGAAATAGATCGTCTCGGCCTCGCGGGCGGTCGGATACTTGTCCCAATCGGCCCGGAGCGCGACGATGGCCCGCCGCGGAACGGCCACGAACCGGAAGGTGCCGTCGTTACGGACCGCCATGTTATTGTTGTAAGAATCGGCGAAGGGCTGCTCGAACGGCCGTTCCAGCGATCTTTTCTCCGGCAGCACGAAGTAGCTGATGGAGCCAGCCACAGGCTTGCCCGTAGCCTTATCGGCAACCGTCACATCCACCCACACGCCGCGGGTGAGAGCTACGTCCACCGTTGCCTCGGCGAACGATTTCACGGCCGGCACGTCCTTGACGACAGGCACCGGCACCTCCTTGACGACAGGCACATACGGCAGATCGGCGGGCGGTCCGATGCGGATGCGATTGCCCTGGCCGCGTGGCAGCCCGGTGAAGCGATAGCGCCCCTGATCGTCGGCGACCGTGTGATAAATCGTGTTCTGCGCGAAGTTGGATCCCGCCAACGAGTAGCTTTCTACAATTGCCCTCGGAATAGGACGGTTCGTGTCCGCATCGCGCACGGTGCCGACGACAACCTGCCCCGGAGGGATGGGATGATCGAAACCGTTGGGCAACACAAATACGGGCTCCCTGGATCCGTATGAGAACATCGAATCCTTGATTAGTGGTGCAGAAAGTAATCCCCCTCGATCGCGCGGACCGGGGCGGGTCATGACAATTACGTTCTGCGTCTCGATCGCCGGTCCTTCGATGCGCAGCTCGACGAGCTGTTCCTTGGCGAAGCCGTTCAAGCGAAAACTTCCGTTGGCATCTGTCGTGGTGGCCGGCAGGAGGGGGACGCGCGGTCGCCAATTGAACGGGTTTTGAAGGCGATTCGGAACATGCTTCGAGAGGGCCTCGTAGAAGGACTCATGCGATTGCAACGCCTTGACGAACGGCGTCAGATCGCCCGTTTCCGGGGCGGATACGCTCCACGCCGTCACATGCAATCCGGCGAGCGGCTTGCCCTGCAAGTCGATGATTCGTCCCGTCAGCGGCATATCGTCGGCCGCGACGCGCAACGTCAAATCCGTCTGTTGCTTGGCGACGCTGTGCCAGGCGAAGACAAAGCGGGCGGCCTTGACCACAATGTGACCCATTTTTCGTGGATCACCTCGCTCCGCGTCCGCTGACAGCGGGATGTCTTTCGGATTCAGTGCGAAATCGAAACGGCCCTGCGCATCGGTAGTAGCACGGACGGGGATGGCTTCTTCCTGACGTGTGATGAAGCAGTAATAGACCTTTGCTCCCGCGATGGGTTTGTCGTCCGGACCGAGGACGCGGCCATTGTAAACGACCGCATCTATTGTTTCCGCCGGGGCGCGATGAAGTGGCGATTGGTGGCGCTCTACGTGCGGAGCAGCGGGCACCTCCGGCGCTGCATTTGAGGGGTCCAGTGTCGAACCACCGCCGGCAGCCAGCAGGCTAACCATCAGCAGCGCTCCGATGGCCAGCCGTGCCTTGCCGGTCCACAGCGCCGGCGCGGCTGCGTTCATCAACGCGGTCACGGAAGAACGATAGGCTCCCGTCTTTGCCGCGTTCAGCGTGGCTCGCACCAGGGCCGGCGTCGCGCTCCGCGCCGGGGGTGCATCCACCAGTGCGGCCAAGAGGGCGCCGGACAGCGTCACGCCGCGGCGGATCAGCCGAGAGCGCAGCAGCTCCCGACCGCGTTCCAGCCGGCCCTTGATTGAGCCGGTGGAACAATTGAGGGTTTGGGCGGCATCCTCGCGCGTCTTGCCGTCGAGATAGCACAACATGAGCGGCAGCCGATATTTGTCCGGCAGCCGATTCAGCTCCTCGTGCAGAAATCCCAGCGCTTCGCGCCAGGACAGGTCGGCGGGCTCTTGCTCCGGTCGCTGACACTCCCGGCTCGCCTCGGACTCACGGCGACGCCGCCGCAGGGCGTTGCCCCGCGCCTGGACGGCGATGCGATGCGCCACGCCGAACAGCCAATTGCCGATCGAAGCTTGCCAACGCACCGACGACGCCTTGCGGTGCAGGACGAGAAACGTCGCCTGAAAGGCATCTTCCACGTCCGATTCATCCGTCAACACGCGACGGCAAGCGGACAGGACCAATCGCCCATGGCGCCGGACCAGGACGGCGAAAGCGGATTCATCTCGACAGGTGAGGTAGTTTTCGAGCAGTTGCCGGTCGGTCAGCCGGGCATCGCTGGTGTTCTCGGCCATATGGCCGAGATGATGGATCACAGCCGCCAAAGCAGAAGTGGTCATTGCTGGTTCCCCTCAAGACATTGATGGAGTTTACCAGTAATGCGTCGAAACTGCTTCCGCGGCACAGGAAAATTTTGCTTCGGAACAACTCAATTTTTTTCCGAAGCGAGACGGCGTGAGGATCGACTATCTGCAGCCGCCTCGGCGAGATACTCGCGCAGCATATCCTCGCCATCGAACGGAATTCCGTGCCGCCGGCACAGTTGCCGCGAGTCTTTCAAGATGCGAATGGCCTTGGCAAGATCGCCGGCATCGTGGTAGAGACCGGCGAGCAAATCGAGACGATCACTCAGGTCGCTGTAGTCGTAACCTCGCAAAACGAAGTCGCGGCCAGGCGTGTTGACAGAGATCCGATGCAAGCGTTTGATCAGCTCGATTTCACGCTCGCGATAAGCGATGGCCCTAGCAAGATCACCCCGGACCTCGCAGATCAAGGACCAACATTCTTCTCCGAGGATCGCCTCATGAGCATCCGGCGTCTTCTCCAGCAGCGCTTCCAAGCGAGCGCAAAACGGCATTGCCTTTCGCCGGTTCCCCCGGCCGTAAAACCAGTCCAGAATTTTCATGCGCAAGTAATCAATTTCATCCCACGCGCCGTGAAATTTGCGTTGGGTGGGGATAGTGTCAGTCTTCATCTTTCGGCCTCGGCACTTCTGGTTTGAGATCCGTTCGCATCTTCTTTGCTTCATCGTTCAGACTATCCCATACCGCCCATTGTCTCCTAGCTTCTTCTTGCTTCTGTTGCCACAGTTTCTTCGCCTTTTTCCGGTACCGCCGCTTCTTGATTGGGCCGGTTTTGGTATCATGCCCTCGACCCGGCTGGTGCTTGATGCCGCCTTTCGTCCCGCGCTTCTTTTTACCAGCCTTCTTCTTGGACATGCTGAGTCTCGCCCAAGTTCAGGGATTTTTACGCTCCGTGATAATCGATGTCCTTGACATCTAGCGCGTATTTCTGGATGAAATCACGGCGTGGCTCGACTTTCTCCCCCATTAGGATGCGGAACATCTCATCGGCCTTCAGCGCGTCGTCCAGCTGCACTTTCATGAGCATGCGCTTGTCCGGATCGAGCGTTGTCTCCCAGAGCTCCTCGGCGTCCATTTCGCCCAGACCTTTGAAGCGCGTGATCGATAGCCCGCGCTCGCCGAGCTTGCGCACTTCGGCGATCAATTCGCGCAACGTGACCAGATGGCGGCGTTGATCGCCGTTTTCCAGCACCAATCGCGGCGGCGGCTCGCGGCCGGCGATGCGCGGCGCCGGTACCAAATCGCTGGGCTTCAGATCGTAACGTGCCAATTCGCGCACGCCGCGATTGACTTCATGCACTTCATGCAATTCCTGCACGTACAGCACTTCTGCGTGGCCGTTGCCGTTCGTCTGGCCCGGCGTCTCGTCGCCGACGACCAGCTCATGGCCCAGCCGCTCCTGCTGCTCCTGGCGGTAGGCGTCCACCTCGTCCTGGGTATAACGCCATTCCTCGCGGTTGCCGAGCAGTATGCGAAAGATCGGCAGACCACGCTCGGTGTGGCGGGCCAAGAAGTCGCGCAGGTTCAGGCCGCGCCGCTCCAGCGTTTGCAGTCCGCCTTCCAGACGGCCCAGCACTTGCAACAGTGCCGATAGCTCATTGCCTTGGAGCACGCGCGGCGCAGCCGCGCCGGCGCCCTCAGCCGGCGACGGCAGCACGTTCAGCCGCGTGTCTTTCATGCCGCGCTCGATCAGCTCGCGCTGCATCTCCTCGTTCGTCTGCACGAAGCGCACGTGCTTTTTCTGTGCCACCTTAAATAACGGGGGCCGAGCGACATAAATGTGCCCGTCGGCCACCAGGCGCGGCATCTGCCGATAAAAGAACGTCAAGAGCAAAGTGCGGATGTGTTGTCCATCAACGTCCGCATCGGTCATGATAATAACTTTGTCGTATCTCAAATTCTTGATATTCTCGTCTTCATTATTGCCGATGTCGATGCCGATGGCGGAGATGAGGCTGCAAATCTCGGTGTTGTTGAGCAGATTTTCGATGCGGGCCTTCTCAACGTTGAGCGGCTTGCCGCGCAAGGGCAGGATGGCCTGAAAGCGGCGATTGCGGCCAGACTCGGCCGAGCCGCCGGCTGAATCGCCCTCCACCAGGAATAGCTCCGAAGCGTCCGGATCGCGCTCGGTGCAGTCGAACAGTTTGCCCGGCAGTCCGCCGCCGGAAAGAATGCTTTTGCGGTCCTTCAAAGCCTTTTTAGCCTTGGCCGCCGCCTCGCGCGCCTCGGCCGCCAGCGTCACCTTCTTGACGATCTTTTGCGCGTCCTTGGGATTCTCTTCCAGATATTTCGATAGTCCCTCGTTGACGACGCTGATGACAATGCCCTCGACCTCGGCGTTCAAAAGGCGGATCTTGTTCTGCGACTCGAATTGCGGATCGGGATGCTGGATGCTGACGATGGCCGTCACGCCCTCGCGGAAGTCCTCGCCGATGGGGGAAACATTCTTGAACAGCTCTTCCTTGCTTCCGTAGGCGTTAAGCGTTCGCGTGAGCGCCGCCCGGAACCCGCTCAGGTGCGTGCCGCCGACCGGATTGTAGCCGTTGTTGGCATAACAACGCACGCGCTCTTCGTCGCCAGTCGTATACTGTAAGGCCACTTCTACCTGTACATTATCGACCATCTTTTCAATGTAAATCGGCTTGTGCAACACTTCCTCGGAGCGGTTCAAATAGGCGACGAATTCGGCGATGCCGCCGTCATATTTGAAGACCTCTTCCTTGTTTGTCCGCTTGTCGATCAGATGAAATACCAATCCCTTGTTGAGAAACGCCAATTCGCGCAGGCGCGTCTCCAACGTGTCATAATCGAAGCGCGTGTCTTTGAATATTTCCGGATCGGGTTTGAAAGTAATAAGCGTGCCGGTGCCCTTGGCAGCGCCGATGTCTTTGACCTCGGTGACGGCCTTGCCGCGGGCGTATTCCTGCTTGTAAACGCGGCCATTTCGCCGCACTTCGGCCTCGGTCCATTCGCTCAAGGCCGTCACTGCCTTCGCCCCCATGCCGTGCAGGCCGAGCGATACCTTATAGGAACCTTTATCGAATTTGGCCCCAGCGCCGACCGTGGTTAATACAACCTCCAAGGTCGGCCGTTTCGCCACGGGATGTTCGTCCACGGGAATGCCGCGGCCGTCATCTTTGACGCTGATGCTGCCGTCCTCATTGATTTTGACCAAAATATGATGACAGTGCCCTGCCACTGCTTCATCGACACTGTTATAGACCAATTCATATACTAAATGATGCAATCCGCCCGAGGAGACATCGCCGATATAAACGCCGGGGCGCTTGCGAATGTGGTCCGCGTCGCGCAAAATCTGCACGTTATCGCCGCCGTATTCCTCCGACGCATCCAGTGCCGCTCGTTCATCGGCAGTTAGATTCTTTTCAGCCAAGACAATGTTTTCTTCATTCATCGTTGCTTCCTCACAATTCGGTCTCAACCAGCCTTCGCTTACGCTTCAGGCTCGGAAGACCGTGTTCATTCCAGAACTCCCGCGCGGAAGCGCAGGTCGGTCAAAGGAGTGCCGGGTAATTGACGGCGCAGCTGTTCCAGCAAGCGCCGCTTGTGGAAGTGGGCCAACTCTTGCAACAACACGGCATTATCAACAATCACTTCCAACACGCCCCGGCGTAGCGCGGCGGGGCGTGTATGGGCGGCAAAGTCGGGTCCGGCGGCTTCGGCCCACGCTTTCTCCAGATGCAGCCGGCCTTGTCGCCGACCCCAGCCGCGCGCCGCGAACAGCCGGCTCAGTATCTCACCCAGCCGTTCCGGTCCTCGCTCGGGCACATCGCGGCGAATAGCCATAATAACCCCAGGGGTCAGGCGAACGGCCGGCGTCAGCCGGCTGGTGAGAGCTTGTACCAGCCGGCTGACGCCGGCCGTTCGCCTGGCAGTTATGTCAGCGGCATGACCAAATACGAATATTCCGCGCCGCAGCGGTACAAGGCCGGGCTGCCGGCGTCGATCAGGTCCAGCGTTAGCTCCGCGTCTTGCGGCAACACTTTGAGCATGTCAACCAGATACGCCGGATTGAAGCCGATCTCAAGTGTCTTACCGTCGTACTCAATCGGCAGCTCAACTTTCGATCGTCCGGCCGTGGCGCCCTGGGCTTTTAGCGTCAGGTTGTTTTTGCTGAAGCGGAAGGTGACGCGCTTGCTGTCTTCATCGGTCATGATGGCCGCTTGCCGCACCGCCGCCTGAAACGACGCCGCTTGCAGCACAATCCGCGTTCCTTGTTTTTTCGGCATCACCTGCTTGTAATCGGGGAAGCGCCCCTCGACGAGCCGGCTGTAGATCACGGAACGTTCGGTGCGGAACAATACTTCGTTGGGCCGCAGACAAATCTTGACGGTTTCCTCGTCGTCCTGGAGATTGCGCTCCAGCAAGTTCATCGCCTTGGTCGGCACAACCGGAGCTTGCCCCTTTGTCGTATGGCCGCCGTAGCCCGTGGCGATTCCCTGAGTCAGGGCCAGACGCCGGCCGTCCGTAGCCACCAGCTTCGCCACGTTCTCATCCAGTTCCCACAACACGCCGGTCATCGAATAGCGGGCTGTCTCGTCGGCGGCGGCGAACACGGTACGGCGAATCATCTCGCGAAGACTGCCGGCCGTGATTTCATGGAATTTGTCTTCGGCAAACGTCGGCAGATCGGGAAACTGTGCCGGATCCTCGCTGGGCATCTCAAACTCCAGCGACGGACCTTTGATCAGACAGGCGCTCGGGTCGGCTTCGATGGTCAATTCGCCGTCGCGCGTTTCTCGCAAGATGGCCAGCAGCTTGGCGGCGGGCAAAATCGCTTCACCGGGTTCCAGGATGGTTAGGCCTTGCACATCCAAGCGAATGCCCACTTCCATGTCGGTGCCCATGAGCGTGCAGCGGCCGTCGCCGGCGATGGCCTTTAGGTTCTTCAGAATCGGTTTCACATCGCGGGCCGGAATGGCCGCACTTGCCAATTGGCACGCGGACAGCAAGCCTTCCCGATGACAAATGGCCTTCATACGCTCCTCCTTGAACTGAGAGCGATTTTGCACGCTCCATATGTCCAATCAATCATTCCTTATCTATCTCCCCAGCAGTAGTATTGAAGTAACGTCGTTCACGGATCACAAACCCCGACCCTGTCGCGTCATCCTCTTGCTGCTGCTGTACTTGCACTCATGTCCCTGTTGTGGAAATCCCGTTGCTCGCCTGTCACGCCCGTAGCGATGGCTGTTGAGAGAAACCGTCGCTTCCTAGCAAGACAGCAAAGGCCGGCAACTAACATCGCGGCGTGACACGTTCTCGTCGAGGCGACAACAGGTTTTCCACCATGTTGACTCATGCCAGGTCCGCGTGCAGCTGGCGCACGGCCCCGGACAGGCGGGCATCGCGGGCGAGGGCCTTTTCGACCTTGCGGCAGGCATGCAGGACCGTGCTGTGATCGCGGCCGCCGAAATAGGCGCCGATCTGTTGCAGCGATAGCTCGGTCAACTGCCGGGCCAGATACATGCCGATCTGTCGCGGCAATAATGTTCCTCGTGCTCGACTGCGCGCTTGCAGCTGGCGCGGCTCGACCTGGAAATAACGGCCGACGCGCTGGGCGATGCGTTCCACGCTCGGTCGATTCGCCGCCGCCTCGACCGCGAACTGCTCAGCCAGGGTTTCCACACTCAGCGATTGCGCGTCAAGCCGAGCCAGCTTCTCCAGGCGAGCGACGGCTCCTTCCAGTTGGCGAGCGCTGCCCGGCAGATGCCCGGCCAGCCAGGCGACAACCTCCGCGCCCACGTTCAGGCCGCGCCGATTGACACGATCTTGCAGGAAAACGCGCCGGCTCTCCGGCGACAACGGTCCCAGTCCCACCACCAATCCGCTGCCGAGCCGGCTTGTCACGCGCGCCGGCAAATGGTCCAGCTGAGCCGGACCCGTTAGACCCGTGAAAACGAGTTGCTGGCCGCGTGCCAGACCGCGATCCATCATGTGAACAAACGGTTCCTCAACCCGTGCCGGCAAATGTTGCACATCCTCGACGATCAGCAAATCCGCCTGCCGGGCTGCTTTTAGCTCTTCCCGAGCGCCCTCGCGAAGAAGAAGCGCCTCGAAATCTCCCGCCGGCAGCAACGCCACCTGGAGATCCGGCGAACGTTGCGTCACATCGGCGAGCAGGGCGGAGACGAGATGACTTTTGCCGGCGCCGGCGGGTCCGTAGAGGAAGAGTGGGTTGATTGCTCGTCTTGGCCCTCGTCCGCAAACGCAGTCGGCCACGCGCTCGGCGGCCAACCGCGCCGCTTCGTTCTCCGCCAACGCGATCCAATTTGCGAACGTCTGCATGCTTTCGCGAACCCGCTTAGGGGGGTCTCGTTTCTCGTTTGCAGCTGGAGATATTCTAACGAAAATCGCCCCCTTCCACAAGCACAATCGTAGCTATGTAATCGCTTGCAAATTAAGGACTTACGTATGTATGACCTAATGAGAACAGGGGTGCAAATGTTCACAAAATCGAAGTTCATGCCGGAGCCTCGGCGGACATATCCGGTATTGCCGTAAGTCCTTACAAAGAAAGGAGTATTTTCCGATGCCGCCGCGAAGGAGCATTTATGACGTTCCATGTCGCCGAAGAGTGCGTCCAGCTGGGCCTGCGAGCGGGAGCGATCGTCTTCCGCGATCTACGCATCGCCCCCGCGCCGCCGGAGCTGCGAGCGGACATCGATCGGGAAATTCAAACGGTGCGCAGCCGATTCGCCAATCCCTCGGCCGTGCGCTCCTGCCCGGAAGTGGCTGCGTTCCAGCAGCTGCACCGCCGCGCCGGCGTCAATCCACGCAAGGAGCAATCTTCGGTCGAGCGTTTGCTTCTGCTCGCCCTCAAGCGCGGCGAGCTGCCGGTCATCAACAACCTGGTCGATACCTACAATCTCGTCTCCCTGCGGACCGGCTGCTCGCTGGGAGCACACGATCTCGATATTATCGCACTGCCGGTAATTTTGCGTTTGTTGACGGGCCGAGAGTCGTTCACCCCACTGGGTGAAACGGCATCGGCGCCTGTAGCTTCCGGCGAATATGGCTACGTGGACGCGACGAATCGTCTCCTCTGCCGTCTCGATGTGCGCCAGGCCGAGTTCAGCAAAGTAACGGAGAACACGCGCAACGTGCTGCTGATCGTCGAGGGAACCGCGGATCATGCTCCCGGTGTGCTGCAAAGCGCGATTGAAGACGTGATCGAGCTGGTGACGCGCTATTGCGACGGGACGGCGGAGCGGGCAAAGTAGGTGCCGCGAGCCGAGCGGCACCCGCAGCCGCTCCATTTATTTGCAAAGCGCCATAGCGAAAAAGAAACCTCTTTTTCTTCGATGGTGGTGTCTTTGCATCGCTCTGTCCCGCACCCCTTGCAACGACAGGCGCTCCGTTGCAACGACGGCAACGAAACCGCACAAGTCCAGGACTGTCAATACGTAAATCGTTGCAACGAAGTGCGTCTGTTCCATGCAATGATCGTAACGGGACAAGGCTGTGTCGATCGGATCATCCTGACAGAAACATCGCGGTACGTCTTTCCCCGTGTGCGAACAACGGTTCCTGTTACTTTTGATTTTCCTGAAGAAGAGCTTGGCCAGGGCAGGGAACACGAGTAGACTAGCGCGCAAGACTCGATAATAACTTGTTCGTCAACAGGACGGTCAGCCACAACCCGCCGTGCCACAGCGGCGTCGAATTCCGCCGCGACTTCTGAACGGGGGCCTCATGAACGATCACCTGACGCCGCTGGGTGGCACATGCAGCGCGCGCTTCGAGTCCGTGCGCGAACTGTTCGTCTCCAACCTCGAATCGGGGGAAGACCTTGGCGCCTCGGTGGCCCTCAACATCGACGGTGAGATGGTGGTCGATCTGTGGGGCGGCTGGGCCGATGAGGCCCGCACCGTGCCGTGGGGCGAGAACACGATCGCCAACGTGTTCTCCACCACCAAGACGATGACCGCGCTCGCCGCGCTGGCACTGGTCGCTCGCGGCGAACTTGACCTCGACGCGACCGTCGCCCGGTACTGGCCCGAGTTCGCGGCCCAGGGCAAGGCGGGGATCAAGGTCCGCCATCTGCTGTCGCACACCTCGGGCGTCTCGGGCTGGGAGCAGCCAATCACCCTCGACGACGTGTACGACTGGGACAAATCGACCGCCCTGCTGGCCGCGCAGGCGCCCTGGTGGGAACCGGGGACGGCCTCGGGCTACCACGCGTTGAACTACGGCCACCTGATCGGTGAAGTGATCCGGCGCATCACCGGCCAACGCCTGGGTGAGTTCTTTGCCGCGCACCTCGCGGGGCCGCTGGGCGCCGACTTCCACATCGGCCTGCCGCCCTCGGAGTTCCATCGCGTCGCCAACGTGGTGCCGCCGCCGGCGAGCCCGACGATGCCGGTATTCGACCCCACGCAGCTCGACCCCAACAGCGTGGCGTTCAAGACTTGGACCAACCCGACCATGCCGCCGCTGCATGAATGCAGCTGTACCGAGCGCTGGCGGCGCGCCGACATTGGCGCGGCCAACGGCCACGGCAATGCCCGCTCGCTGGCGCGCCTCCAGTCGGCGGTGGCCTGCGGCGGCGAGGTCGATGGCGTCCGACTCCTCTCGCCGCAGACGATCGACCGGATCTTCGAAGTGCAAAGCAACGGGATCGACCTCGTGATAGGCATACCGTTCAAGTTCGGCGTCGGTTATAGCCTGACCCCGGAAGGCCGGGTGTGTGCCTGGGGCGGCACGGGCGGCTCGACGGTGATTATCGACGTGGATCGCCGCATCACCTTCGGCTACGTGATGAACAAGATGGCGCCGGCCGCGGCCATCGCACCGGCGCTGGCCGAGCGGGTGGCCGACATCGTGAAACGCTAAGCTGCGTACCACGGTAGGATGGCAGGCTCAGATCGGCTTTATTTGTATCTTTGTATACTAATTCCGATTCTGGCAAATTCCTAGCCTAACTTTTGTTGTGGCATGATCTTGCATGAAATAGCATGGAATGGCAGGGGTTCGTTATGGAATTCGCCCTCACCCTCTTGGGGGTACTAATCTTTAGGTCCAGGGATAGTGCCTGGCAAGCTTGAGCACGACCTTAGCGCGGACGTAGAGCATAGTCCGCAAGGGCAAAGCCAAAGTGTTCCAGGCAGGGTGGCGCGCCGGCCAGGCAGGCAGACCCAGACGTGGCCATAGACGAACTTCTCAATGGTCCCCCGGTAAAAGGCTACTTGTCGCTGGTTGCTTCAAGTATGCCCACTGCGAAGAGGCCATGATGAGTATCCAAGTAGTGCAGACGCCCGGGGCCGCCTTTCGCCTTTCTGTCCTATACGGTCTCTCCAGCGGCCGCGGCTGCTGAGCGGGGCGTTTGGCACAACCAACGCTGCTCGTCCAAGATTCAAAATTCGTCGATGGGAAAGGACTTCGCAATGAACCAGAAGCCCGACCGGCGCGACTTATCGAGGCGTGAATTCAATCGCTTGTCCGCCGGCACGCTGGTAGCGCCGCTGCTTGCACCGGTGGCTGCCGGATCGGAGGCCCTGCGAGAAAGCGACAGCCGGCGGCAGAAGACCGGCGGGTCGCGACAAGGCTTGAACATTCTCTTCATTTTTACCGACCAGGAGCGCTACACCGCGAAGTGGCCCACGGGGCTCTCCTTGCCTGGCCATGAGCGGCTGCAAAAGACCGGCGTCACGTTCACCCAGCACTACACGAGTGCCATTATGTGCACGTCTTCGCGGTCGGTCCTTCTCACCGGCCTGCAGACGGCGGACAACAAGATGTTCGACAACTGCGACTGCCCGTGGCAACAAAGCCTTTCTCCCAAGGTTCCCACGATCGGCCACATGCTCCGCAAGGCCGGCTACTACACGGCGTACAAAGGCAAGTGGCATCTCAACAGGGAATTCGATTCTCACCAGCCGACCAAGCTATTCACGAAGGAGATGGAGGAATACGGTTTCGCCGACTACGCCTCCCCCGGCGACCTCGTCGGCCATGACCTGGGCGGATATGAGTTCGATCACTTGATCGGTGGCAGTGCGATTACGTGGCTGCGACGCAAGGGGCGTCCCCTCTCGGACGCGGGCAAGTCCTGGACCCTCTTCGTGAGCCTCGTGAACCCCCACGACATCATGTACTTCAACACCGACGCGCCCGGCGAGAAGGTGCAGGACACGGGCAAGCTTCTCAAGCGCGCGACGCCGGCGCCGAGCCACGAATTTTACCGGAAGACCTGGGATATGCCCGTCGCGAAGACGCTGCGCGAGCCGCTCGACGCCGCCGGGCGCCCCAAAGCGCACGGAGAGTTCCTCAAGGTGTGGGACAGCGTCCTGGGCCATATCCCGCTTGAGGAGGCCCGCTGGCGGCGCTTCAATGACTTCTACATCAACTCGATCCGGTCCGTGGACATCCAACTCCGGAGCATCCTGGCCGAACTCGATGCGCTAGGCCTGGCCGAGCGAACGATTATCATCTTCACCGCCGACCACGGAGAAATGGCCGGGGCTCACGGCCTGCGCGGGAAGGGTCCGTTTGCCTACGAAGAGTCGATCCACATCCCACTCATTGTCGTCCACCCGGACGTTAAGGGGGGCCAGGTGTGCCGCGCCCTCACGAGCCACATCGACGTGACCCCGACGCTCCTTTCGCTCGCAGGTGTTCCGCCAACCCGCCGCGGCGAATTCGCCGGACGAGACCTCCCCGGCAAAGACCTCGCGCCCGTGCTCTCGAACCCGACGGCGGCCGGCGTTCACTCGGCACGCGCGAGCGTCCTCTTCGCTTACAGCGCCCTGCTCTGCAACGACAGCGGACTGATCAAGGCCGCCGGGGAAACCATCGCAGCGGGTAAGTCCCCCAAAGAGGAAATGAAGGCAAGCGGGTTCAAGCCCGACTTGAAGAAGCGCGGAAGTGTCCGAACCGTGTTCGACGGCCACTACAAGTTCTCGCGCTATTTTGCCCCGGTGGACCGAAACCGCCCGACGACGGTCGAAGAACTCTACAAAGCGAACGACGTCGAACTCTTCGATCTGCAGGCCGACCCCGAGGAGACTGTCAACCTCGCCGCGGACCGGGAAAAGCACAAGGACCTGATCGCGACCATGAGCGCCAAGCTGGAGGCCGCGATCAAGGCCGAGATCGGAGTCGATGACGGTCGGGAGATGCCGGAGATCTCGAAAGTCACGTGGTATATAGACAATGCAGACCTCTAAATAGGGTAATAAAGAGAAAAAGACGCCCAATCCTTTCATGGGTGGCGTTGCAGTGCGACTACCTACCGCCAGAGCTGGTGTGCATAGCTGGTTCGCTGGGGTTGGGCATCGAGTTATCGCAGTATCCGCCCGAGGCGGTTGAGTCGAACGCCGAGCCATCCGCTTTACCAGATCAGCCACGCGGTTAGCTGCCTATCGAGCTTCGACGCCGAACTGCTTGCAGGTTGTGTTCCTGCGCGGACACCTGTCTGCCATCCACTATCAATCGATCAGGACCGCCAGTGAGATAATCCCGGAAAGTCCGAGCCTGACGCGTAAGCGAAGGCGTTTCTTCGCTTACGCGTCAGGCTCGGACTACCGCTTTTACATAAACCACATCCGGTTCGGGATACTGATGCCGTAGATGCTGCCGCTCTGGAAGGTTCCGGAGCTGTTGTAAGTGGCCGTCAGAAGCGTGTAGCCGAACAGGCTGTACGTGACCGTCACACTGCCATCCGGATTGACCGTCTCGACCCCTTTAAAAAACTGGTTGATGAGCGAAAGCAAGGGCGGCATCGTCAAGGCCGGCGCTTGCGACGGCGATGGCTGGGGGACTGGATTCACGGTCGGCGTCTGCACCGTGAGGATGGCGGCGGAGCTGGCGGCCGAGCCGGCGCTGTTGGTGAAAACGGCCTGGAATTGCTCACCGCTCATGGCTTGCGTGACGTTGGGGAGCGTCAGCGTGGTGCCGGTCGCGCCGCTGATGTTCGTCCAGGTCGAGCCGCCATTGGTGCTGACTTGCCATTGCACCGTCGGCGTCGGATTGCCGCTGGCCGCCGCCGTGACCGTGACGGTCTGACCCGCCGTCACGGTCTGGTTGCTCGGATTGGTCGTCACGGTCGGCGCCGTGGCCGTTGAAATCTGCCAGGCACCGCGGCCGTGCGTGGCGATCACCAGGAGATTTTCACTCGGCACCAGCTCCATGTCCGCGACCTGCGCGTTGGGCAATCCAGTGCCGAGCCGCGTCCAGGTGGTGCTGGCGCCTTTGACGCCGCTGGTGCTGTAGACGCCCACGTCCGTGCCGACGTAGACGGTTTTACCATCGGGGCTGACCGTCACCGAATCGACGGGCGTATCGGGCAGGTCTCCGCTGATGTCGGTCCATTTGCCGCCGAAATTGGTGGTCATGAAGACGTGCTTACCGCCGCTGAAGGCGTTGACGACGGCGTAAGCCGTGCCGCCGGTGGAGTCGGCCGGATCGATGGCAATGCTGTCAGCGTAGTTGCCTCCAACTACGGCATCGCCGGGGAGGTTGATCTGCGTCCATTTCACGTTGTTGCCGCCGGCCTGGGCATTCTTGGTGACGAACGTGTCACCACCCGTCGTCGCGACGTAGACGACGTTGTTATCGGTCGAGGAGACTGCGATGGCAGAGATAGCGTTGTCATCCTCGTTGAAATTGTTGGTTCCCGGCGTGCCGATCGCGGTCCACGTGCTGCCCTGGTTGGACGAGAAATTCAGGTAATCCGTGCCATAGTAGATGTCGCCCGAGGAATCGAGCACGTAGGGGGTGTAGAATTGAGCGATCGGATTTCCCTTGGAATCCGTGTTGTAGGCGATGCCGTTTGAGATTTGCTGGAAGTTCACTCCGCCGTCCGCGCTAACGCGCGGGGCGACGCCGGTGTACTCCTGGTAGACGATGTCGTGGTTGGTGGGATCCACCCGTGTATAACCGCCGTCGCCGTAGTTGGCAGGGATCTCCGTCCAGGACAGATCGCCGGAGGCTGGATTGCCGGGGTACTTTTCGGTGGAATTGTCCTGGCTCCCGCCCCAGACGGTGCCGTTGGTCGTATCGACGCCGATGCCTTCGAACTGGGTGATTTGCAGATTGGTGTTGAGGTCGGTCCAATACTGGGTCGAGGAATTGGTGGGATTGTTGAGGCGGAAGACGCCGCCGTCGTCGCCGTCGATCAAATTGCCCTGGATGTCGAAGACGACGGCGTGATCGTCGGAGTGCGGCCCATTGCCGTTGGAGTCGGTGGCGAGGTCGGTCCAAGTATTGCCGCCGTCGAAGCTTTCCAGGGGGCTGCCGCTGAAGGTTGGTCCCTGATTGGCCATGGCCCCGCCCACATAGATGTACTTGGGGTGCTGGGGATCGATCGCCAGCGTGGTATCGTACCAGCCTTGATCGCCCAGGTAGTTATTGGGGAGGTTGGACGTCAAGTCGTTGAAGCTGGTCCCTCCATTCGTGCTCTCCAGCAGTTTGTAGATATGGCCGTTCTTCGGCTTGGCGATGGAGACGAACAACTCATTGGTCGTGCCGTTGTCGTACAGGGCCAGGGCGATGCGGCCGGCTTGCGTCCCATTGTACGTCCCCGTGCCGTTGAGCAGGTTCCAATCCGTGCCGCCGTCGGTCGATTCGTAGACGCCGTTGCCCGCGGCTCCGCCGGAGGTACCCTGGGCCGCGTAGATATTGCCCGTATGCGGATCGATAACCACGTCGCTCCACGCATCGGTCGTCGAGAGGCCGTCGTTGCCGGTCATGTTCGTCCAATTTTTGCCGAAGTCCGTGGTCTTCCAGATGCCGGTGTTGCCGCCCAGACCGTTTGTTCCACTGCCACATACAGCGGCGTAGGCCGTGCCGCCGGTGGGGTCGGAGGGATCGATAACGATCTTGGAAACCGTCCTCCGGTTGAAGGCGTCGCCCGGACCGGTCGTCAATGTCCAGCTGGCGCCGCCGTTGGTCGAAACCAGGATACCCTCGCCGTAGAAGGAATCGAGCGAATTGTTCGCCTCGCCTGTGCCGCCGTAAACGATCTGGCTGCCGCTGTACTTGCCGGAGGTGGCGTAGGTTTCGGCAATCGCCCCCATGAACTCGGGGAGGGGATTCCCCTTGTTATCGGTGAGGTTATCGGTCAACGGAGTCCAGATGGGATTGGCGGTGGTGGCGTTGGTGGTTTTCCAGATGCCGCCGCCGGCGGTGGCGGCGTAGATGGTGTTGGCATTGCTGGGGTCCGCGGCCAGGCCCGTGACCCGGCCGCTGACGGCCATGAGTCCAGCCGTCTGCCCGCCAAAGAGAGGAGCCGGTCCGATAGAGGTCCACGCCGTCAGCAGCATGCGATCTTCCAGAGATTCCAGAAGCAACGCCGGCCGTGGTTGGGGCCGACGGCGTTGGCGCGGCTGATCGACGAACGCGCCCACGCGGCGTTTCCAAACCTTCCATTTCGTCAACAAGTACATTAGCGACATCCTCCGAGGAGAAATAATGCAAGGGAGTCTGCGGTGGCTTAATCACAGGTTCGTGCGTTTCTGTGGTCATCCCGCGCAAAAGAGATGCGTAGAGAAGCAATCTTTCACAGCCGAGGATACATGGGCAGATACCTCAGCGTAGGATCTTTTTTCTGCTCGTGCGGAATTATGGTTGGGGATGAATTCTTCCCATCCGGTATGAATTATCAGCGCGGGACGGAAATGTTTGCGAATGTATCCGAGCCTGAAGTGTAAGCGAAGGCGCCTTCGTTGCATAAACGAAGGCGCCTTCACTCTGCCCATCGCGTTATTTAGATCTGGATGTCATCGGAGACGTTCCAAATCAGGTACTCGCCATTGCCAAAATTGGAGGCTGTCTCTGTACTTAGCACATTCCCTGTCATGGCAGCGAGCATCTGGACTTGCTCGTTACGATTGCTCCGGATCCAATCGAGCAGGTAGAGCGCCAACGGCTGCATCTGGCGATCGGTCAGATCGGTGGTGCTATTGGTCGTCAGATTGTTGCTGGTGACGCCGGCGCTGACTGGGGCATGATTGAGAGAGTTCGTGGCATCGACCATGGCGTTAGAGCCTTGGTTGCCGTAAACATTCTGCCGATTCCCCTGAGTCGTCGTATCCGTCTTCACGAAACTCGCTATGCTCGACGGGGATGGCGGCGGGGATGTCGCGGCAGGATCGAAGAACAAGCCGTTGAGGACGGCGTTGCCTGTGCTGTTGAGGTTGGTGATTTTGATCTGGATATTGCCGGAAACATTCCAGACTAGATATTCGCCATTGCCGAAATTGGACGCGGTCTCGGTGCTTAGCACATTCCCCGTCGCCGCATCGAGGATCTGGACCTGTTCATTCCGATTGCTCCGGATCCAATCAAGCAGGTACAGCGCCAACTGATGGGTCTGGCCATCGGTCAGGCTGACATTCACGGTAAAGCTGGTGGGCGAGTACCAGCAGGCGACGATGCGGTAGCTGCTGCCGACTTCCTGCAAAGCGCGAGGATCGGTGGCAGTGGTGGTGTTCAGATTGTTGCTGTTGCCGCTGGCGCTGACCTGGGCATAGCTGGGATAGCTCGTGGCATTGTCGATGACGCTATAGCCCTGGTTGCCGTACACGCCCTGCCAGCTGCCTTCCGTTGTGGTATCCGTATTCACAAACGTGGCTGTAGCCGATGGCGGAGGCGGGGATGTCGCGGCAGGATCGAAGAACAAGCCGTTGAGGACGGCGTTGCCTGTGCTGTTGAGGTTGGTGATCTTGATCTGGATGTTGCCGGAGACGTTCCAAATCAGGTACTCGCCATTGCCGAAATTGGACGCGGTCTCGGTGCTTAGCACATTCCCCGTCGCCGCATCGAGGATCTGGACCTGCTCATTGCGATTGCTCCGGATCCAATCAAGCAGGTACAAGGCCAACTGATGGGTCTGGCCGTCGGTCAGGCTGACATTCACGGTAAAGCTGGTGGGCGAGTACCAGCAGGCGACGATGCGGTAGCTGCTGCCGACTTCCTGCAAAGCGCGGGGATCGGTGGTGCTATTGGTCGTTAGATTGTTGCTGTTGCCGCTGGCGCTGACCTGGGCATAGCTGGGATAGCTCGTGGCATTGTCGATGACGCTATAGCCCTGGTTGCCGTACACGCCCTGCCAGCTGCCTTCCGTCGAGGTATCCGTATTCACGAACGTGGCTTGCCCAGGTGTCTGGACAGTCGATAAACCGACCTGGTCGAGCAAGGCAGTGTAGTTGGTTCCGGGGGGAGTGACACCAACGAAGGTGATGGTGTGCCTGCCGGCGGTCACGTTGAACGAGGAAGTGGTGAAGGGTGAGTAGCTGGTGCTGGTGGGAGTGCAGGTGGCCGCCACGGTACCGTCCACCTGAACTTGAATCTCCTCGTTGCCGGTGTTGTTGGCTTGCTGGGCCGCGCTGAAGCTGAGCTGGTAGTTACCAGCCGTCAGGAAGTTCACTACCTGGCTGATGGTACCGGTCCCCTGGAGGAAGGCGACCTGGCTGCCCTCCGGGGCGTTGGGGTTGCTGCTGGTGATCGCGCTGCCGTTGCCCGCCACACCGGCCATGCCGCTGTAGCTCCACGCCGATCCCGTTGGATCATACTGGTAGGCCGACGCGCCCGTCCCTTGGCTCGGGTCTTCGAATCCCGAGTCGGAGAGTCCGTAGGTGTCGACTGTTCCGTTGTAGAGCGTGTTCATGAAGTAGGAGCGATACTCCAGCTCATTCATTTGCATTGCATAATTCTTGGCGCCATCGGGCGTCACCTCGATGGACTGTCCGTAGTAGCTAGGCGAGCTTCCGAGATCCCCAGCCGTGAAGGCCAGATTCCCATTGGGGAGCGCCTCGTTGCTGCCCACGGCGGAGGCGTAAACGCCCAGGTCGGCATTAACCACAGGGGTTGCTGTCATCGTTTGCTCATTCAGGATCCATTCCTGTCCGCGGCTATTCGCATACGGGTTCGTCTGGTGGCGGGTATTTCCGTTATCGTAGACTAACACCGTGTTATCGTTGATGTAGCGTGTATCGTGCTGGTGAGAGAACCACGCGGTGGGATCCGAGGAATTGAGCGTGAAATCGCCGCCCGCTCCCAACCGCCAGATGATGTGGCCGTCGCCCTGCCCATGATCGTAATTAATCTTGACCACCCAGTCCTGGGCGCGCAAGGAAACCAACAGGTTTCCGTCCTTGGGCGACCAGGCGATGGTGTTGGCGTGCGTGAAGTCGCTTGGTCCCTCGCCATTGGTAGGCAGGCGGTTCGGGTCAAGCCAGTCGAGGGCATCCCAGACCCACTTCACCTGGAAGTTCTGGTCCAGAACGAGGACATCGTCGGAGGTGTACGTGGTGGGGGTGCCGTTGATGTTAATGACTCTCTGGGTACCGGCTATGACAGCAGTGTTCCCGTTGGGCAGTAGTATGGCTTCGTGGCTGAAATCGAAGATCGGGTCTTTCCCCATTGCGGCCAATTGCGCGTTGATGGCATTGATGTTCGTCTCGCGCAGAGGATCGCCGAGCAGGTCGAGCTGCCGCAGCGTATTAAAGCCCCAGGTGTTGCCGTACGTCTGGCCGCCCAGCATGAAGATAGTGCCGCCCGGCTCAAGGTCTGGGGCATAGCCGGCGTAGTTGTTGGCCACCGGGTCGTAGTACCAATCGACGTTGCCCGCCAGGTCGGTCGCCAGGAGATCAACAACGCCGGGGGTGATATTGATCCCCTGATGGAAAATCATGTCCTGAGTCATGTCGGTGGCGGAGGTCGGCCCCTGGAGGACCGACATCGCGGGGAACGTCAAGTTCGTCGGCAGGCTCCCGGTCGTAAACGTTAGAGAAGAGGACGGCGTGCCGTTGTCCACCACGTAGCGCATGAGATACGTCGTATTGGGTAGCATTCCAGCCACGAGAAAATTTGTACTTTCCCCAGGGACGATCGATTCGGAAGGAGTGTTTCGCCAAACGGGATTTGAACTTTGAGGACTGAATTGTACATACATGGAGTTCCCGGAAGTGGGCGGCGCGCTAAAGAGGGCAATGAGAGGATTGGAAGTCGAGCTGACAACAGCGCTGGAACCCGTAATTCGCGTCGTTGCCGTATAAGAGACGCTTATCGAGTCGCTGACCGGAGCGCCGAAGCTGTCTTCGACATTGACGCTTATTTGGTAGTTACCTTCTTGCAAGGTGTTCCAGATGAATGTGTTGGTGGTGCTGTAGTCTTTGATGATCTGCGTGGCTCCTCCTTGAGGCGTGACACTGAATTGATAGACGGGACTTGTCCCATCGCCGGTGGCTGCCGCCGTCCAGGCGCCGGGCGCACCGACAAGGGCAGAAGTTGGTCCGGTCAACGAGACACTCAGGAGACAGCGGTCCTCAAGGTACTCCAAGCGCGGCCGATACCACCGAGAACGACGAATTGGGGTTTGTTTGGCCCTAACCTGCTTGCGAAAAGGCATGATGCGGCGCCACATCGGAAACACTCCTTCATGGGGGAGACAAGCGGGGGAAGCACGGACTGTCACCAGGCGCGCAGTCCATCCGTCGCCGATTGCGCTTTCGGCGCGCAATCAGCCTCCAATCCGACTCTGGCCGACGAAAATCTACTTTCGACCAGGGGATCTTCGAAAAGCGGTAAAGCCTTCTCCGTTCTTGCAAGTCTCGGGATACCGCTTTTTTCCGGTACGGTGAACCGTTACTGCTGGGGCGTCATCCGTGGCATTGAGACAGGGGGGCGTCGAGAGCCGATCATCAGATAGGTGAACGGTCGCGCCATTGCGCCGTCTGAGAGGCCGGATTAGCCGTCATAGCTAATGGGGCGAGACGGATTATTGTAGGGCGATAAGCTGCAATTTTACTGCCAAAGAAAATATTATAATTGCGTTACGGCAGGAAACGAACCGATTCTATCTCTAAAGCCTTGTTCTTTGCCGCCTTCTGTCGACCCTGGCCGATCCCTTGCCGGGCAGTCTGGGGAAATGGCCGGCAGCATGGCGCTACCAATAATTAACGAGTGTTAACCCTGAGGGTTTACATTTAGTATCGTTTCGGAAACGTGCTACCAGAGGAGGCGTGGCCTCGGAGGCGATAAGTATGAGAACGCCGGTTGTCTCTTCCACTCCCTTACGATCGCGGCTCGGTTGACTGGGCCATCAGCACGTCTTGCCAGAACGACGGCACATCCCCCCATGCGGCTTGATACGTCCTTTCCAAGGGCACATAAATATAAACATCCGGTGTCAGGAATAGCGGCATGTCCGGAAGGGCCTGGCCAACTGCGACCGGCTGGACGAACATTTCCGGGCATGGTCCCCCGCTATACGCGGCCAGGGTGAGCGGCTTGTCTGCGGGCAGCTCGAATGGCTGGTCCTCGATCTCGTCCCAGATGACCTTGTGAATCCCTTGCGGGTCGCGGACGGACGGCGGGAACAAGTCGATGACGAGCAAGTGAATGCCAGCTCGCAGGAACTCCACGGCTTTGTCTACCAGCGCCCGCAAACCGTGTCGGCTGTTCTTGTTCCCCGGCGAAACGATCTCCACAACGGCGATGACCTCATGGCCGCTTTTGTGACGAATCACGACGGCCTTGGCCTTGGCGGCGTATTGGTCCATTTCACTGCGCCGCCGGAACTCGACGCGCGGCGGCGATTCAGCCAGGGCAATCCCTCCGCTCGGCTCACGGGGGGAGGGAGCGCCGTTCGCCGGTGCTGGTCGCTGCAAGGCGAGAACATCAGGTCCGAGCCCGCCAGCGATCTGCTCCGCCAGAGCGTAATACTCTGGGGGTAACAGACCGCGGTTTAAGACGCGCCTGATCTCTGTGATCCAGGTATGGTGAAAGTCGTGAAACAAACCGGGATCGACGCGCGTCCAGTCGTGAATCGGCATGACATTCTCCTTCGTTCGCAATTCGCAATCAGATCCACGCTCATTTTATCCCATGCGAAACGATGGTTTACAGCAATCGCGCGGCCTCGCCTTACTTTCGTTGGCGAAGCAGGGCTTCCGCGAGCAACGAATCCGCGCTTTTTCGATCGATCGAATCGGGGCTTTCTTGGTTCATCAAGCTTACGCATTCGCGCAGCTCGTCTTCCGCTTCCGCAAACGCGTTTCGGGCCAGAAGGCATTGGCCATGACCCGCCAGCGATCTCGATAACAGATACTCCTTGCTAAAAATCTGATTCATCATCGTCTCGTGGCTGCGGCATTCTTGGATTACTTCCGCGAAGATCGGTTCGGCTTGCTGCCAACGAGCCTGATGGAGGTAGCAATTTCCCAGGGAAAACAACGCGCAGGTGCGATTATGACGAGTGACATCCGTCGAGGACTTCGACGACGGCCAGCGTCGATAGTGTTCGACGACCTCGACGCGCAAAGGTTCTTCTTCATCGAAGCGTTTTTGCGACTCATAGAGATTTGCCAGCGCGGACATCGCGGACAAATTTCCTTCGTCAAATCGTCCCGCATCCAAATCGAGGTCCAGTACCTGGCGAAAGAGTTGCACGGCCTTGGTCAGCTGGATTTCCGCGGAGTGGTCGGCTCCCATGTCCAGATACGCAACGCCAAGGATCCTCCGTGCTCGCGCTTCCGCGCGCGGCCGGCCTTGGCAAGCGGGCGCAACTATCTCTGAGGCTCGATCCAGAGCCTCGCGCACCGTGCGATTCGGGTTTCGAGGCGCCGGCCCGTGCAATACATGGGCTTCCAGGAAATTGAGCAGCAACATGCTTTCGATATGAAGTTCAGAATATTGTTGGGCGGCCTTGTTGAGGGCGCGAGACGAATTGTACTCCGCTAATACACCGACGCAAACGACGAGGAGAATTGCCGCCGCCGCTGCAACACCGCCCTTGTGTCGCCGAACGAACTGACGCAGGCGATAGCGCACCGACGGCGGCCGCGCTTCGATCGGCTCGACCCTTTGAAATCGTTCCACATCCGCCGCGAGCGCGCTGGCCGTCCCATAGCGCCGCTCGCGTTCCTTCGCCAGCGCCTTCATCACAATCCAGTCCAGGTCGCCGCGCACCAACCGCGTCAGCTTGCCTGGCTCGGTCTGCCGCAGCGCCGAAATCGATGGTAACGATTCCTTCGATTCGCTCAGCCGCACGCTCGGTCGTGGCGGTTCTTGCTCCTGAATGCGCATCAAGATCGCCGCGAACGCCACCCCCTGGAGCTGTTTCAACTCCAACGGCGTCGTGCCCGTTAGCAACTCGTAGAGCAAAACGCCCAGCGAATAGATGTCGCTGCGGGTGTCGATGTCGAGATTGTTCAGCTCGGCTTGTTCGGGACTCATGTACTGGAGAGTGCCCACCACGGCGCCAAACTCGGTGAACAGCGTTCGCTCCGTCAACTTTGGCCCCATCGCCTTGGCGATGCCGAAATCGATGACCTTGACCACGGGCTTGCCGTCGTAAGGGGCCACCAGCACGTTGGAGGGCTTGATGTCGCGGTGAATGATGCCCTTCTGATGGGCGTGCTGAATGGCCTGACAGAGCGAGATGAACAGCTCCAGTCGCCGCGATAACGGCAGCCGTTGCTCATCGCAATAGGTGGTGATGGGCGTTCCCTTGACCAACTCCATGACGAAATAAGGCCGGCCGGTCGTGGTGCAGCCGGCGTCGAGCACCTTGGCGATGTTCGGATGATCCATCAGGGCCAATGCCTGACGTTCGGCCTCGAAGCGAGCGATCACCTGGCGCGAATCCATGCCCGGCTTGATGATCTTGAGGGCGACCTTGCGCTGCACCGGCTTGGTTTGCTCGGCGAGATAGACGGTGCCCATACCGCCCTCGCCGATCCGCTGGAGCAGCTTATACGGCCCAATGACATCGCCGATCATCTCGCCACTTTTTTCCTGCGCACTGGCGCCCTCGCCCGGTATGTGGTCGCTGGTCGGCGTGGACGCCAGGAAGCTGCCGGAGTCATCGTGCGCGTGCAAGAGCGCCTCCAACTTGCGGCGCAGCTCCGCGTCGTCGTCGCATTCATGCTCGAGGAAGGCGGCGCGTTCGGCCGGCGTTTTGATCTCGGCCGCGCTGAGGAATAGCTCTTTGAGTCGCTGCGGATCAACGGTCATGGCGTGCCTCCGGACGATTTGGCTTGCAGAGCTTGCAACTCCTTGCGCCACTTGGCGGCTTCGTCTTTGTTGCCGGTGGCTTCATACAGTTGCACTAGACGCTCGAGCGCTTCGCGCAGGCGGGCTTTGCCCTGGGAGGGAATTTTATCCTGACGCTGCTTCATGCCCTGGTAGCCGTCCTTGAGCAGCGGCTCGGCGTCGATATATTTTTTCT
>Ga0070738_10002666_pt1 | contig 26248 bp, 23 predicted proteins | sample Coa_R2_2_FD_66446 | JGI IMG/M metagenome (GOLD analysis project Ga0070738, IMG submission 66446) | Surface soil microbial communities from Centralia Pennsylvania, which are recovering from an underground coalmine fire - Coalmine... | ecosystem: Environmental > Terrestrial > Soil > Unclassified ...
GGCACCAGCTTGCCCTTCTCGTCGTAGATCGAGCCGCGATGGACCACGCGCGGCTTGGGCATGGCGTTCCTTTCGCGCAGATTCGTGCGGTACTGGATGTGCAGCGTGTGGGTGTCGTCCATCGGGACGCGGATCTGCAGTGAGGGCCAGCGCGCCTCGCCCACGGCGAGAGTGTTGGGGAACAGGATCGGATGGCCGGTCACCCAGTCGTCGATCGTCTCAGGCTCACCTTCGAGCAGGCGGCGCTTCATGATGCCGTACTCCCACATGTCGAAGGCGATCTTCACGTGCTTGGCGGGGAACATGGCTGGCGGCCGGCCCAGCTTCTTCATCACGTAGTTGCCGTACACGGCGTGCAGGTGCTCGAAGTGCACCGGATCGAGCGAGTTGTCCATGCAGTTGAGCCAGTTGCAGGGCAGCTCGTGGATATCCATCACCACGTCCAGGTCGTCGCGCACCAGCATGTCCCAGCGCGGCAGCAGCGGCGTGGGCTGAGGCCCCAGGTAGGCCCATACGATCCCGCCCAGTTCCTGCACCGGGTAGGACTTGATGCGGACTTTGTCCTTGAACCTCGCCTGCGGGTTCACGGTCTCTTCGTACGGCTGCTCCAGGCACTGCCCGGAAGGCGCAAACAGCCAGCCGTGATAGGCGCAGCGAAGCCCGCAGTCCTCGGGGATGCCGAATTCCATGGACATGCAGCGGTGCGGGCATTCCTGCTCGACGAGGCCGAATTCACCGCGTTCGGTCCGGAACAGGACCAGGTCCTCGCCCAGCAGCCTGATCTTCTGGACGGGCTCGTCCTCCAGCTCCGCCGCCGTGCCGGCTGCATGCCAGTATCGCCGGAGCAGGTTGCCCATCGGCGTCCCTGGGCCGACCTGGGTCAGTCGCTGGTTCTGCTCAACCGTGGTGGCCATCTACGTCTTCGATCCTCCGCATGTGCTGGTCTCGCCAAATTTTACGTTCGCGTACGAGTCTATGATTCCACGCGAAACGCTGCCTGTCTATATGGAGTAGAACCGTTTGAACAAACGATTGGTTTCACTTGCCGTCGCGCTGCTGCTGAGCGGCTGCGGCGGAAGCGCGGCGCCGGCGTCCGCTCCGGCTGCGCCCGCGAGCGCCCCGAGCTCGCCATCCAGCGCTGCCGTCACTCGGCCCAGCGGAAGCGCCGCTCCGGCTGGCGCATCCGCTCCCTCGAACGCCGGCGCTAAGCCTGCCGCGAGTGCCGGCCAGCTCAAACAGATCAAGATTGCGACGCCGATCGTAGGCAGCGCCTTCTCGTACCTGTACGCCGCCCGAGACCTGGGGCTGTTCAAGGCCCACGGCCTGGATGCCCAGATCATCGCGATGCCGCCGGCCAACGCCGTGGCCGCGCTCCAGTCGGGCGACCTGGACTACGCCGCGACCGTCGGCTCCGTCATCCGCTCGGCGTTGAAGGGCATTCCGGAGCGCGTGGTGACAATCGCCGCCAACCGGCCGAACTTCGTGATCCTGGGCGCGAAGGGCACCACGTCCATCGACCAGCTCAAGGGCAAGGTCGTGGCGGTCGATGCGGCCGGCTCAACCAGCTACGTCATGCTGACCGAGCTGCTCAAGCGCAAAGGGCTCGCGTCCGGCTCCTATCAGACCGTCGCGGCGAACAGCGACGAGGCGCGGGCGCTGCTGGTCGAGAACGGCCAGGCCACGGCCTGCATCCTGGACGTGTCGAACGGCCTGCGGCTGCAGGCCGAGGGCTATCCGCTGCTGGCCCAGGTGGCCGACTTTCCCGAGGCGCCGTTCAGCGGTCTTGGCGCCGCTACCTCGGCCATCCAGAAGAACCGGCCCTTGCTCGAAGCCGGGCTGCAAGCCACGCTGGAAGGCGTGGCGGCCATGCGCAACCGCAAAGCCGAAGTCGTGCCGATCATGGCCAAGGCGCTGAACATCTCGCAGGACCAGGAGTCCGCCGTCTACGATGCGATGAAGGACGTCTGGACAACCGACGGCAAGGCGAGTGATGCCGCGAACGACTTCGAGTTCACGAACGACCAGCAGGCGCTGGAGCTGAAGACGAAGCCCACGGCCGATCAGGTCTACGATTTCTCGATGCTGGACGAGGTGAACAAGAAGTGACAACGAAGTCCCCTCTCCCGCCGGAGAGGGCTAGGGGGAGGGCCTCATGAGCACGGTGCTCGAACCGGCTGCCGGCACCGTTCGGCTCGACGGCCCGGGCGAGCTGCGCGCCCATCTGCGCGAGCTGGAGCGAGCCGGCAAGCTGGTGCGCATCAGCCGCGCGATCAACAAGGACAGCGAGATGCACCCGCTGGTGCGCTGGCAGTTCCGCGGCCTGCCGGAGTCCGAGCGCAAGGCCTTCCTGTTCGAGAACGTGATCGACAGCCGGGGCCGGAGCTACCCCTTCCCGGTACTGGTCGGCGCACTGGCCGGCTCGGAGGAGATCTACTCCATGGCGGTCGGCTGTCCCGGCGAGGACGTGCCTCGCCGCTGGCGTGAAGCCATGGCCGAGCCGCTGCCGCCGGTGCTGGTGGACAGCGCGCCTGTGCAGGAGGTTGTCCATTCGGGCGACGACCTGGCCGCCTTCGGCGGGCTCGACGCGCTGCCGGTGCCCATCTCTACGCCCGGCTTCGACAACGCGCCCTACTTCAACTCCGGCATCTGGATCGTCAAGGACCCCGAGACGGGGGTCCGCAACGCCGGCCTTTACCGGGGGATGATCAAGTCGCCCACGCGCACCGGCATCTTCTCCGATTCCAGCAAGGACACGACGGTCATCTGGGAGAAGTGCAATCGCTCCGGCCAGCGCCTCCCGGCGGCCGCGGTGATCGGCGGCTCCCCCGCCGTGTACCTATCCGCCATCCAGATCGTGCCGTTCGGGACGGACGAGCTGGCCATCGCCGGCGCGCTGCAGGGCCACCCGGTGGAGCTGGTGAAGTGCAAGACCATCGACCTGGAGGTGCCGGCACAGGCCGAGTTCGTGGTCGAAGGCTTCATCCACACCGATCGCCTGGAGCCGGAAGGCGCCTTCGGCGAGGCTCACGGCTACGTCGATCCGCGCTCGCTGTCGCTGGCGTTCGAGGTGACCTGCATCACCCACCGCCGCGAGCCGATCTACCTGTCGATCATCAGCCAGCTCACGCCGAGCGAGAGCAGCAAGACCAAGCAGGCCGGCTATGAGGCCAACCTGCTGCGCTATCTCCGCGAAGGCTGCGGCCTGCGCGGGGTGAAGCGCGTAGTCCTGCGCGAGGAGCTGCTGAACCGGCTCTACTGCGTGGTGGTCATCGACAAGGTGGACAAGTACGAGCCGATGAACGCGCTGTACGCGCTGCTCAACCGCCGCGCCACGCCCAAGATCATGGTCGCGGTGGACGAGGACATCGATCCGCTGAACGACACCATGATCAACTGGGCCATCGTGAACCGCAGCCAGCCGCACCGCGACCTCAAGATCGTCCACCCGCGGCCGCTGCCCTTCGGCCCGCTGCGCTACGTCGGCGGCACCGAGGGCTACGACCGCGATGACTCATGCGTGCTGATCGACGCCACCCGCAAGGCGGACTTCCCGCCGGTGGCGCTGCCGGCACGCGAGTACATGGAGCACGCCCGCGACATCTGGAACGAGCTCGGGCTGCCCACCCTCCAGCCACGTACGCCGTGGCACGGCTACTCCCTCGGCCGCTGGCCCTCCGAGAACGCCGAAGAAGCCGAGCTCGCCGTCCAGGGCCGCTACTACGAGACCGGCGCCAAGCTCATGTCCCGCCAGGTGCCCGCTCCGCCCGGCACCAAGCTCCACGAAATCCGCCGCCACGATTTGCACTGACCACAAGGAGGAACCCAATGCTCGCTCCCACTGATATCCGTGGCATGTACGCCATCATCGCGACACCTTCGAAGGAAGGCGCCGACCGGCTCGACGCGACGAACACGGTCGATCTGGACGAGACCGAGCGGCTCGTTGAGAAGCTCATCGCCGATGGCGCGACCGGCCTAATCGCGCTTGGGACGACGGGCGAGTGCGCGACGCTGATCCGGGAGGACTGGGAGGCGTTTGTGGACACGCTGCTGAGCGTGGTCAACAAGCGCATCCCGACGTTCGTGGGCGCGACGGCGCTCGGCGCGCACGAGGTGTACCGCCGCCTGCGCTTCGTGAAGGAGCATGGCGCCGATGGCACGCTGCTGGGAATGCCGATGTGGCAGCCGTGCACAGTGGACATGGCCGTCGAGTATTACGCCACCGTCTCGGAGCACTTTCCCGACCTCGCGCTGATGGTCTACGCCAACTCCCGCGCCTTCCGCTTCGACTACACGCCGGAGTTCTGGGGCAAGGTCGTCGCCAAGGCGCCGACGGTGATGTCGGCCAAGTTCTCGAACACCAACACGCTGCTGGCCTGTCTCGAGGCGAGCAAGGGCCAGGTGCACTTCCTGCCCAATGAAGGCGCGGTGCTGCGCTTCGCGGAGCTCTCGCCGGAGACGACCACCGGCTGCTGGGCCACGGCGGCCTCCATGGGACCGCAGCCCTGCGTCGCCCTGATGGACGCCATCCTGGCCAAGGACTGGGAGCGGGCCAAGAAGGTAGACGCCGATCTCCGATGGGCCAGCGAGCCCGTGGAAGGCATCATCCGCAACGCGGAGCTGTTCGCCTCGTACAACATCCAGGTGGAGAAGATCCGCATCGACGCCGCGGGCTACTCCAAGGCCGGCCCCATCCGTCCGCCCTACAACGTCGTGGCGCCGGACATCGCCGAAGCCTCCCGCGAGTGCGGTCGCCGTTGGGCCGAGATCGCTAAGAAATACAGCCACGCGGAGGCCCGCGCATGAAGAGGCCCCCGTCCCCTCTCCTGCCGCAGCGGGAGAGGGCTAGAGAGAGGGTTCCTGGTGCCCTGCCGAAGCTAACCGCTGCCCTGTTGGCGACCCTCACGTTAGCAGCCTGCGGCGGCGGCGCAGCGGCGCCGAGCTCGCCGGCGCCCGTATCCAAGCCTGCCGCTCCGGCCAGCGCGGCCGCGGCGAGCGCTTCCGCCAAGCCTGCCGGATCGAGCGCCACAAGCGCCAGCGCCAAGCCCGCCGCCTCGGGAGCGGCGGCCAAGCCGAGCGCCTCGGCGGCTGCCTCGCTGGCGCCGTTCCAGGCGTTCAATCCAAACGCGCCGGGCGACAAGATGGTCGTCTCCCATAGCCAGCTGAACTCCACGCCGAATGAGGCGGCCCTCGCCTCGGGCATCTTCGCCAAGAACAACCTGAACGTCGACGTGCGCTACATCCCGCAGGGCGCCACGGGCATGCAGGTGCTGCTCTCGGGCGAGACGAACGTCGCCGAGCTCGGTGGCGCTGAGATGGTAGCGGCGGCGGCCAACGGCGCGGACGTCGTCATCCTGGCCAACCTGGAGCCGGTCTATCCCTTCAAGTTCATGGTCTCGAAGGACATCCAGAACGCGCAGGACCTGAAGGGCAAGAAGGTTGGCATCACCACCGTCGGCTCGGTGGACGACACCTCGATTCGCGCCGCTCTGCCGACCGTCGGCATCGATCCGACCAAGGACGTGAACCTGGTGCCGGTCGGGCCCGAGCCGGCCCGCGTGGCGGCTCTCCTGAACGGCCAGATCCAAGCCACCGACGCCACACCCTCTGCCTGGATCCAGATCGAGGCCGGCGGCGGGCATATGCTGTTCGACATCGCCGCGCTCAAGCTGCCGGCGGCGACCGCGGCGCTCGCCGCGCAGCGGTCCTGGGTCAACAGCCACAAGGACATCACTCAGCGCTACATCGATTCGATTGTGGAGGCGATTGCCTGGGAGCGCAACAATAAGGCGGCCGAAGAGGACGTGATGCGCAAGGTGTTCAAGTTCGAAGACCCGAAGGTGCTCGACGCCGTGTACGACTATTACGTCCTGCAGACGATGGCTCCGGTGCCACTGCCGCAGATGAAGGAGTTCCAGGCCACGGTGGACGAAGTGGCCAAACAGAACCCGAAGGTCAAGGGCTTGGACCTGAGCAAGGTGCTGGACCCGAGCTTCGTCCAGAGCGCGGTCGACCGCGGCCTCAACAAATAACCGAGGAGGGATGGCGATGATTCAGGACGTAAAGGATGCCCCAGGGCTCGACAGCTGGCTGGCCGAGCGACACATGCAGGGCCACTGGAAGCACATGTCCCGCCAGCCCGAAGGCAAGCCCTACCTGTGGCGCTGGGAGGACATCCACGCCGGCCTGATGAAGGCCACCGAGGTGGTGCCGATGAGCGACACGCCTCGCCGCACCATCCAGCTGAAGAACCCCAGCTTGGGCGACCGCATGACCAACACCATCCACATCTCCGTGCAGTGCGTCATGCCAGGCGAGGTGGCCGAGGCCCATCGCCACAACGCCGCCGCCATCCGGTTCGTCGTCCAGGGCGTTGAGGGTGCCTTCACCGTGGTCGAGGGCGAGGCCCTGCCGATGGGCAGCGGCGACCTGATCACCACGCCGAACTGGACCTGGCACGACCACTACAACAACGGCGACCAGCCGGTCATCTGGCTGGACGGGCTCGACATCCGGCTGGTGAGCCTGGCCAAGATGTTCCAGCAGCCTTTCTCGGAGGCGCAGCAGCCCATCCAGCGGCCGACCGGCTTCGGCTGGATGGTGAACGGCCACGTCCGGCCGCCCTTCCTCAAGCACGAGCACAAGACGCCGCCCTTCCGCTACGCCTGGTCCGACACACAGCAGACCATCGAGGCCCTCAAGGCGGCCGAGGCCGAGGACGAGTGCGACGGCATCTACCTGACCTACAGCCACCCGGTGAACGGCGGGCCCACGCTGCCGACGTTCGCCTGCGACGTGCAGGCGCTCCGGCCTCGGCGCAGCCTGAAGGCCCACCGCCACAGCTGCACGACCATCTACCACGCCTTCCGCGGCGATGGCGCCACCGAGATCGAAGGCGAGCGCTTCGAGTGGAAGCAGGGCGACATCTTCGTCGTCCCGCCCTGGAACTGGCACCGCCACGAGAACACCTCGAGCGGCGACAGCATCCTGTTCGCCATGACCGACCGCCCCGCCATGCAGGCGCTCGAGATCTATCGCGAAGAGGTCGAAGCCTAAGCGGGGAGGATCTCGCCTACCGCCCGACGGACGGCGAGTACCACCCGCCGGAGCAAATCGTCGGAGAGAGGGTCGCCAAGCGGGCCGTTGTGCAGGAGGCTCTTCTCCAGTGTGGTGATCTGCTCGCATTTGGCCATCGAGTCCTGCCGGAGGCCTCCGGTGCCGGCGGGAATGAGGACGTGCGTCGAGAGCGGCCTCAGGTTGGTCGATAGAGGCACGACGATCACATCTCCGGCCAGCCGGTTGCGGACGTCAATTGACAGCACCAATGCCGGACGAGGTGTATGAGGATCGCTGGGCTGATTCGGCAGCGCTACGGTCCAGATTTCGCCGCGTCGAGGCTGCCTTACGGCCAGAGCTTCGCAGCCGACCTGGCGGCCAGATCGTGCCAGGCTCGATCTTCGGCTTCGTCATCCGGCGACAGTGACCGGTAGTAGGCCTCGATCTCCTCTTCCTGCTTGCCCTTAATCCAGGCGCGCAGCGCGTCGGCGCAGACGCCGCTCCTGGAGCCCTTGCCGTGCTGGCCGAGATACTCGTCCACGGCGCTCAGAAGCTCATCGGGCAAGCTGAGAGTGACTTTCACTATGGCCAGAGTGTACCACTGAGCAGTATGGCGTTTTGGTATGGCCTGCCAGTCCACCCATCACGTTGCGGATGATGCGCAGCCCGGCTTCGTCCCCCAGGGTGAGGATGGATTCGGGGTGGAACTGGACGGCGGCGACGGGCAGGTCGGCGTGCTCCAAGGCCATGATGATGCCGTCGTCGCTGACTGCAAGCTCGCGCAGGCACGACGGCAGGCTTTCGCGCCTGGCGTGGAGCGAGTGGTAGCGGCCCGCGACCAGCTCGCTGGGTAGACCCTCGAACAGGGCGCCGGGCGAGGTCACCCGGATGCGAGAGGGCTTGCCGTGGACCGGCTCGGGCAGGAGCTCCAGCTCGCCCCCGAAGTACTCGACGATGCCTTGCAGGCCGAGGCACACGCCGAAGATGGGCAGCGCCCGCTCAATCGCCAGGCCGATCGTGCGGTCGAGGCAGAAGTCGGCCGGCCTTCCGGGGCCTGGTGACAGCAGCACCAGGTCGTAGGCGCCGCCGGTGAGCTCGCCCAGTGCGGTCGCGCCGGCGCGAACGGTGACCACCTCCGCGCCCGTCTGGCGCACGTAGTTGGCCAGGGTGTGGACGAAGGAGTCCTGGTGGTCCACCAGCAGGACTCGTTTGCCTGCTCCCGGCCGGAGGGTCGCCTCGTCCGGCTCGGAGGCGGGCGCATCGGGAGTGCGGATGACGTCCAGGAAGGCCGAGGCCTTCAGGCGCGTCTCCCGCTCCTCGGCTTCGGGGTCGGAGTCGTACAGCAGGGTGGCGCCGACTCGCACGCGCGCGATGCCGTCCTTGACGTGGATGGTGCGCAGGGTCAGCCCGGTGTTGAGGTTGCCGTTGAAGCCGACCACCCCGACCGCGCCGCCGTACCAGGCGCGCGGCGACTTCTCGTGGTCCTCCAGGAACTGCATGGCCCAGGCTTTGGGCGCGCCGGTTACCGTCACCGCCCAGGTGTGGGCCAGGAAAGCGTCCAGCGCGTCGAACTCCGGCCGCAGCTCCCCTTCCACATGGTCCACGGTATGGATGAGGCGCGAGTACATCTCGATCTGCCGGCGGCCGATGACCCGCACACTGCCGGGCACGCAGATGCGCGACTTGTCGTTGCGGTCGACGTCGGTGCACATCGTGAGCTCGGATTCGTCCTTGGCCGAGTTCAGCAGCTCGCGGATGTTCTCCGCATCCTCGAGGGCGTCGGCACCGCGGGCGATGGTGCCGGAGATGGGGCAGGTCTCGACGCGCCGGCCGTCCACGCGGACGTACATCTCGGGCGAGGCGCCCACCAGGTACTCGCCGCCGCCCAGGTTCATCACGAAGCCATACGGCGCAGGGTTGCGGCGCCGCAGCCGGCGGAAGAGCTCGGCCGGCGAGGGCTGGCACGGCTCGGAGAACGTCTGCCCGGGGACCACCTCGAACAGGTCGCCGCGCTTGAAGGCTTCCTTGGCCAGCTCCACGCCGGCCGCGTATTCGCCGGGAGCATGGTCCACGCTGGGCTCGCCCGCGCTTGCCGGCACGTAGGGCATGCTGGCACCGGTGCGCTCCAGCCCATTCGTCGAGTGGCCGTCGACCTCGAACTCGTAGCGGCGCCGCTCGGCCATCTGCTGCTGGTGATCGACGATCAGCACCTCGTCCGGCAGGTATAGCACCAGGTCACGCTGATCGGCCGGCCGTTCCAGCCGCTTTCGGATGGGCTCGAACTGGAAGGCCAGGTCATAGCCGAAGGCGCCGTATAGTCCCAGGTGCGGGTCGGCCTCGCTGGCGAATAGCTCGACCAGCGCGCGGACGACCGTGAATGCAGAGGGCTGCTTGCTGCGCTCCTCCTCGAAGAAGCGCTCGGTGGAGGGCTGGACGGAGCCACGCACGCTTGTCACCCTGAGCGTCGAGCGAAGGGTCTCCAGTTCGGAGTGGGGATGCTTCGCTCGACGCTCAGCATGACAGGCAGGTATGGTCGCAAGCTTGCGCGCGATCGCTGGCAGCAGCACCGCGCCGCGCTCGTTCAGCGCTTCAATCTCGAAGTCGTAGCCGCGGAAGGTGAGCCGCAGCGGCGGGTTGGCGAAGCCCATGTCCCAGCGGGTGTAGCGGCCGGGGTACTCGTAGCTGGATGTCAGGACGACGCCGTGCTGGCTGTCGAGCGCTGCCACCAGCGGATCGATGGCGCCATGATGGGACAGCCGCTCCGCCGTCCGGCGGACGGTTATGCCGCCCTGGGTCTGATACGTGTCTTCCAAGTCAGCCTCTCCTCACCCGTGCCGGCTCGGCGGAGAGGCTTCCCCAAATGAGAGAGCCGCCCCATCCGAGGCGGCTCCGTCGATTCCTTACCTGTGTGCGAACGACGCTTGCAGGCCGCCTATCTGGGCGGCCACCACCATGCCTGGCCAGCGAATCGCAATCGCACGAAGGCGATTCTAGCAGCCGCTCGCCTACAATGGGCGGCGGTGCGGTTCGGGACCTACTTCTTCCTGCAGGCGCCGCCTGGGCGCAGCCAGGCGGACATCATCGTCGAGGAAGTCGAGCAGATGGTGCTGGCGGAGGAGTTGGGCTTCGATTCCGTGTGGTTGACCGAACACCACTACGCGGACTACGGCCTCTCCGCCGCCCCGAGCGTGCTGCTGACGGCCGTCGCCGCGCGAACGCAGCGCATCCGCGTCGCCATCGCGGTGTACGTCATCGCCTTCCACAATCCGCTGCGCCTGGCCGAGGAGACGGCCACCATCGACATCCTGTCCAACGGCAGGCTGACCGTGGGCATCGGGCGCGGTAACCGGCCGCTGGAGTTCTTCGGCCATGGCGTGCCGCAGCAGGAGAGCCGCAGCCGCATGGAAGAGGGCGTGGCCGTGCTGCTGCAGGCCTGGACCCAGGAGCGGGTGACCTTCCACGGCAAGCACTGGGACATCGACGACGTGCCGGTGTACCCCAAGCCCATCCAGCAGCCCCATCCGCCCATCGCCTTCGCCGTCACGAGCGCCGAGAGCGTGCAGTGGGCCGCCCGCAACGGCTTCGCCATCATGAGCTCCGGGCTGGGCTCCACGCTCGCGCAGAACCTGGCCAACCGGCAGGCCTATCTCGAGGCTCTCCAGGCCAGCGGCCACTCGCAGGCGGAGATCGATGAGCTCCTCAGCCGCTGGGTGGTGACCAAGCACGTCTACGTCGCGCCCACCGACGAGGAGGCGGAGGCGGAGGTGCGGGGCCCCGAAATGTGGTACCGGGATGCGTTCGTGCGGTCGCTCAGCACCGAGGGGTTGGAAGGGCTGCACCCATCGGTGTACGAGCAGGCGCACGCGGCGCAGGACCGCCTCCGATCGCAGACCTGGGAGTACTTGCGGGATAATGCCCTCCTGATCGGCTCGCCCGAAACGGTCGCCCGCAAGGTGGCCGAGCTGGAGCAGGCAGGCGTGGGCGAGCTGGCCTGCTGGATGAACTTTGGAGGCATCCCTCCGGACAAGGCGCGCCGCTCGATGCGGCTCTTCGCCGGAGAGGTGATGCCCAGCTTTCGAGGAGTGAAGGTTTGAAGAACGTCTGTCACCCTGAGCGACGAGCGAAGGGTCCCCTGGCCTTGGGGCTTGTGCATGTCCGCAAACCGCGGGGGATGCTTCGCTCGACGCTCAGCATGACGAGTGTTGTTGCGGCCTTGCTGTTGTCTGCTTGCGGCGGAGCTGCCGCACCGTCCAGTGCGCCGGCCGCCAGTGCTTCCAGCGCCGCGGCGCCTGCTAGCGCGAAGCCGGCGAGCGCCCCGGCTTCGGCCAAGCCCGCGGGGTCGGCCGCGGCGTCCGCCAAGCCGGCCGCGAGCGGTGGCGCCAGCGCGAGGCCGGCGGCCTCCGGCGCGGGGACGCCCATGACCCTGGGCTACATCGGCGTCAGCGGCGGAGTGCTGCCGCTGTGGATGGCGGACGACGGCGGTATCTTCGCCAAGAACGGCCTCGACGTGAAGCCGGTCACGTCCAGCACCAGCAGCGCGGCCAACATCTCGGCCCTCATGGCCAACCAGATGCAGATTGTCTGGACCGACGGCACCAGCGCGGTGAACGCCCGCGCCAACGGCGGCGAGCTCACGGTCGTAGCGACCATGCACCCGGCCTACGGCTACCTGATCATGGCCGCGCCAGACATCAAGACGCCGCAGGACCTGAAGGGCAAGAAGATGGCCGTCAGCAGTCTCACCGGGACGGACGCGGTTGCGAGCATCCTGGCGCTGAGCAAGCTCGGGCTCGACTGGCAGAAGGATGTGACCCTCGTGGCCACGGGCGATAACGCTAGCCGCACCGCGGCGCTGATCGGCGGCGCCGTCCAGGCCACCCTGCAAGAGCCGCCCGGCAGCCTCGAGCTCGAAGCGAAGGGCTTCCATTCGATTGCCGACCTCACGCCCATGAACCTGCCGTCCGTCAATGCCTCGATCATCTTCCAGACCGGGTATCTCAACAGCCACCATGACGAAGTGCAGAAGGTGGTCGATTCGCTGGTCGAGGCCAACGCGCGCATCAAGAAGGACCGAGCCTACAGCATCGATCTGCTGAAGAAGTACTTCAAATCGAACGACGACAAGACGATGGGCGCCGTCTACGACTTCTACATCCCGCTCACGCCGACCCTGCCCTTCCCCAAGACGGAGCTGTTTGGCCCCGCCATCGACCAGCTTGCCAAGCAGAACCCGAAGGTCAAGGACGTCGATCTGAACAAGGTCATCGACGCCTCATTCGTCCAGAGCGCGGCTGACCGCCATCTCGACCAGGGCTAGGAGAGCCTCTTGTCATGCTGAGCGTCGAGCGAAGCATCCCCTGCACGCTTGATCCGGGGACCCTTCGCTCGACGCTCAGGGTGACCGATGGGGGTAAAGCACGTCGCGGTATTTCTCGATGACCTGACGCCGCAGCTCGCGCGGGCTGCGGCTGGTCTGCGGGAACTTGTCCTTCCAGGTGAAGGGCCGCACGGCGTAGAAGATCGCGCGGCTGTTGGTGTGATCCTTGTTGTCGCGCTTGTCCAGCGGCATGCGCGGGTCGAGGGGCGTGCTCCAGGCGCCGTCCACAATCTCGATGTCCCGGGCCGGATCGACGCGCGTCTCCATCGCCCACAGCACCTCCTTGAGGTCGCTGGGATCGATGTCCTCGTCTACGATCACCACCAGCCGGCCGTTGCGGGCGATGGCGTTGAGGCCCAGCACGGCCATGCCGGCCTGCTTGGCGTGGCCGGCGTAGCGCTGCCGGATGGCCACCACGATGAGGTAGCGGCTGTGGACCCACACGCCGGCGACGTCCTGGATGCCGGCGCTTTCCAGCTGGTCCCACAGCAGCGCGGCCTTGAAGTCGAGGCCCATCTCCTGGGCGCCCGGCCACAGCGGCGGCATGCTCATGATGATCGGGTCGTTACGGTGATACAGCGCCTTGATGCGGATGACCGGCTGCTGTTCGCCGGTGCCGCGCGTCCCGCCTGAGTAGTAGCCCGGCCACTCGCCGAACGGCCCCTCGTCGGCGGCCTCCACCTTGGGCGGCGGCACTTCGCCCTCGATCGCAATCTCGGCCCGCGCGGGGATGGGCAGGCCGGTGAGCGGCCCAGGGATGACCTCCACGGGTGCGCCCCGCAGGCCGCCGGCCACGTCCAGCTCGCAGACGCCCCACGGCAGGGCCGTGTGCGAGGGGAAGAACACCTGCGGGTCGGTGCCGTATGTGGCCACTACCGGGCAGGCCAGGCCGCGGTCCCAGAACTTCTGGCAAATCTGGCGGCCTTGCTGGCCGGGGCTCATCCACAGCCCCAGCAGGTCGCGGCCGTGGACCTGCTGCCGATATGTGCCCATGTTGATGAAGCCACTCTCGGGGTCGCGGTTGATCAGCGAATCGCCGGTCCCAATGTATCGGCCGCCATCCGAGGAGTGGTACAGCGGCACCGGGAACTTGAGCATGTCGATCTGGTCGCCCTTGAGGACGTTCTCCATCACCGGCGCAGTGCCGACTTCGACCGGCGGAATCGGGCGCGACTGCGCCTGGTTCATGCGGTTGGATGCCTCGCGCAGCACCTCCAACTTGGGCTTGCGGGGGTCGATGCCGAGGGCGGCAGCGATGCGTGTGTGCGTGGCCAGCGGCAGCGCGAACACGCGATAACCGGCCGGGTAGCCCTTGATCCGGTCGAACAGCAGCGCCGGAGGGTTGTCGATCAGCTCGGCCGTCGCTTCCGTGAGGGCGCCGATCTCCTCGTGCCAGTCGGCATCGTGGATCTCGGTCACTTCGCCGAGCTCCTGGCAGGCGGCCAGGAATTGCCGTAGGTCCTCGATCATGCTTTGAATTGCAGCTCCGCCAGCGCCTCGGCGGCGGTGATGACCCGGGCGAAGGCCTTGGACCAGGTGCTGAAGAACGCCTTGCGCACTTCCTCCTCGCTCACCGTGCCCCAGCCCTGATCGACGATCGGCCGCGCGGCGCAGCAGTCGTGGAGGGCCACGACCTTGAAGCCCAGGTTCGCAGCCTCGCGGATGGTCGTGTCGCAGCCGAACTGGAGGGTCGTGCCGGCTACCAGCAGCGTGTCCCGGCTGCGTTGGCGCACGTAGTCCACCAGCGGCGTATCCGAGATGCAGCCGGACATCCAGCGCTTCACGAACACGAAGTCGTTGGGATGGTCACCGAAGGCGTCGGCCTTGCGGCAGAGGCTGGGGTCGATCTCGGCGTCGGGCGCCAGCTCCTGGCGGATGATGGTCTTTTCGCGGATGTTCTCGTCGCCGATCAGGGCGAACACAGTGGGGATGCCACGCTCTCGGCAGTGCTGCAGCAATGGCATCAGCAGCCCGACTGCCTTCTCGGCGTCGGGCGCGAAGAAGGGGGTGCCGGGCTGAACCATCCGCTGTTCCATGTCGTTGATCACGAGGGCACAGCGGTCGGGGACGATGTCTACGTGAGGCATCAGCGGAGATATCCCCGAGCGCGCCAGAAGCGCTCGGCGGCGGGATGGAGCGGCACGTCCAGGGGGCCTTCGGGAGTGTCGAAGCACATCCGCTCCAGCGGCAGCGGCCCTTCGCCCTGCCAGGGGATGCGGTCCTTCCGTTCCTCCAGCCCTTCGCAGATGGCGGTCACCAGGTCGTCGGGCGTGTTCTCGTGGCAGTACACCGGCCAGCCGCTGAAGTCGATGCTCAGGATGTCCGACTTCAGCCAGGGGTAGTCCTTGGCCTCGATGATCCCCCGGCGGTAGCCCATCGCCTCCAGCTTCTTGACCGTGGACTCGCGGAGCGGCAGCGTCTTCATGCCATTGGCCTCGGCCGCCTGCATGGCCAGGCCTACCGCCTCGTCGAAGATGGCGTTCACCTCGCGTTTCTGGTAGCTGGCGACGCGGCCGGGATTGTTGGGCATCCCGGGCTGGAACACGAACTTGCCGCCCCAACCCTCCAGGTCCTCCCAGCTGAAGCCGGCCGCCTGCATGATGTGGCGCAGCATGAAGTGGACGGAGTGGTCCTGCTGCCCGCGCACGGAGATGCGCAGCGGCACGCGCTTCTCCCCGATCTCCTCGAAGTCGTTCAAGCCCGTGTCGGGGTGGACGTTGAAGGCGAACTGGTCATAGGAGGGGATACAGGTGATGACTCGCACCGGTACCGGCTGCTTGTAAGGGCCGGTGCCTCGGTAGGCCAGCGTCAGCGGGCCGGAGGGGTTGATGATCGCCAGATCGCACTCGCCGTTGGCCACCTGGTCGATCCCGCCGGGCGTGTCGGTCCCGAACAGGCGCGCACTCCAGGGGTTCTCGGCGCCCTGATCGCGAATGAACACCATCGCCTGGCGCCAGGGTTTGTCCTCATGGGCCACGAGCTCGGCGGCGACTTCCAGCACGAGCTTGGACCGGGTCTCGACGGGCATGACGTGCCCGCCCTTGCTTTTTGCCATTCGGGCAGCAATGGTACAGGACGGTCCACCGAAGCGGAGCGACCCCGCCGGGTGGCATAAGGGAGCCGGCCTGCTGCTAGGCTGCTAGCGGCTCTGGAACCTTGAGGCCGTAGAGGTCCACCACTGTCTCGCGCACCAGCTTCGCGCGCGTAGCGGCGGGCAGATGGCCGAGGTCGCGCTCGATGACCTTGCGCGAGTTGGGCCAGGTGGAGTTCTCGTGCGGGAAGTCGTTGGACCACATGCAGTTGTTGTCGCTCCAGAAGGCCAGCGTCTGGGCGCCGACATGGTCATTGAAGAAGGTGGCGAACAGCTGTCGCTTGCAGTAGTCGCTGGGGTTCATGGTGATGGGCAGCGGGTTCGACTTCTTGAAGCGGTTGTAGTAGTAATCCCATTGCTGGAAGAGCCACGGCCAGAAGCCGATCTCGTGCTCGACCATCACCAGCTTGAGCTTGGGATAGCGCTCGAAGATGCCGTAGAACACGAAGTCGAACACCGCGTTCATGGCGTCGTAGGTCTTGATGTTGACGCTGCCGCGGTAATTCTCGACGCCCCTGCCGCCGAGGCCGCGCGTCTTGACATAACCGTGACCGGTCAGGATGTGCAGGCTGAGCGGCATCTCCAGCTCCGAGAGTGCGTCCCACAGTCTGGTGTAGTGGTCGGAGTAGAAGGGCAGGTCGGGATGAGGGACCTCCCAGATCTCCGCGCCCTGGAGGCCGGCGTTCTTGCAGCGCTCCAGCTCCTTCACCGCGACGTCGATGTCGTAGGCCGGGATCAGGCCCACGCCGACTAGGCGGTCGTTGGCGACGCTGCAGTAGTCGATCAGCCAGTCGTTGTAGGTCTGGAAGCACGCTTCCTGGAGCTTGGCGTCGTCCAGCTGGTAGAGCGACAGGCCCAGGGTGGGGTAGAGCACCTCGGCGCTCACGCCATCCTGGGCCATCTCCTTGACTCGCGCGTGCGGATCATTGCCGCCGGGATGGTGCTGGAAGCTCTCGCCGACCTCTAGCTTCTTGAACTTGGGCGCAGCGTCTCCGAACTTGGGCGCGAGCGCCTTCTCCCACAGATCGTGGGGCTCCATCACGTGCGAATCGGACGAAATCAGCAGCTCTTCCATGGCGCCTATACGATACCCTACCCACAGCCATGCTGGTCCTGGGAGTGGCGGGCAGCGCCGCCAAAAGCCACCGTACCCGCGCTCTGGTCGAGCTGGCGCTCGCCGGCGCCGCCGAGCTCGACGACGTCCAGACCGAGCTCGTGGACCTGGCCGACACCGTGGTGGATTTCCCTGACGGCCGCCCGATGGAGGCCTACTCCGAAGCCACCCGGCACGTGCTGGACCTCGTCCAGCAGGCCGGCGCCTACATCTTCGGCACGCCGATGTATCGCGGCGGCATGACCGGCGCGCTCAAGAACCTGATCGACGTGATTCCCAAGGAGCACGTCGTCGGCAAGGCCGCCGGCCTGGTCGCCACCGGCGCCAGCCAGCACCATTACCTGGGGGTCGAGCTGGGCCTCCGGACCGCGATGTCCTTCTTCCAGGTGCACACGGTGCCGGCCATCCTCTACGGCGCCACGTTCCAGCTCGTAGATGGCCGCCCCGACGACGAGGCCCTGGTCGCCCAGGCCCTCCAGCTCGGCCGCGACACCGTCCTCTTGGCCCGCGGCACCGCCGGCCAAGCCCTCGGCCCGAAGCTGTTTTAGCGCAGCTGATCCGCTCCGGGGTCACTCAGCCCCCGTCACCCGGGTGGGGAACAAGCGGAGGGTGGTCCGCAAAGCGGTGCCTTTAGCACGGAGCGCGGCGAGAGCCGCGCGTAGGCGACAGCACCGCGTGCGGACCACCCGGACCGCCCTGGGGAGGCTGCATCCGACATGAGCGGCCGCTCACGCAAAGAGAGGCAGCCGTCCCGAAGGATGCTCGCTCGGCGGAGACACGCCCCACCTGGCGGCTCCGGCGGTTTCGCACGCGCCGCTGTCGCCTGCACGCGGCTCTCGCCGCGCTCCGGCTAAAGGCGGCGCTAAGCGAATCCGCCTCCGCTGGACCCCTCCCGGCGGGGCAAGCTTCAGTGGGTAAGAGAGGCCTATTTCCCAGTCAGAATCTTCTGCAGCTCGGAGCGGCGGCGGGCGTATTCCTTGGGATCCTGGGCTTGCATGGTCGCGAGGTCGACGGTCGTGAGCTGGACGCCGGCGGACTTCATGGCGGCTAGTTGTGGGGCGGTCTTGGAGCCGGGCACCTGTTGGGCATCCTGGAAGTCGTACTTGTAGAGGATGTCCTGGCCCTCGCGGCCGAGGAGATAGTTGACCCACAGCTTAGCCGCGTTCGGGTGCGCCGAGTTCTTGGGCACGCCGATGTACAGCGGGATGAGCATGGAGGCATCGGTGGGCATCGTCACGTCCACCGGGCTGCCCTTGGCCTTCTCCTGGAAGACGTTGTTCTGGCTGCACAGCAGAGCCATGGCCTCAAACTCGCCGGTCGCCAGCCGCGACATCTCGTCGCAGCGTATGAGCCCGGCGAGCTGGGCGCTGAACTTGGTGATGAAGTCCACCGTCTTCTGCTCGCCCCACATCTGGTCCATGGCGAGGTAGTCGAAATTGGCGGCGTAGGGGGTTGACGCCAGCTTGCCCTTGTACTCCGGCTTCAGCAGGTCCTGCAGGCTTTTGGGGATGGCGCTGCCGGTGAGCTTCTGGGTGTTGTAGCCGATGCCGTCCAGGCTCGTCTCGAACGTGACGACGGCGCCGTTCGCGGCGACGAGCGAGGGGTCCTTGATGTTGGGCGCCCAGCTGGCCCAATCGACAGGCTCCAGCGCGTTGGCCTGCACGGCGGTCGCCATGTGGACCGCGTAGCCGATGTACAGGTCGCTGGTGGCGGGCCGGTTGGTCTGGACCTCCTGGATCATCTTGGCGCCCATGTCGGGCATGGATGGCCCGGGCGTGAACTGGACCTTCAGGTCGAGGCCGTAGGCCTTGTTGAACCCGGCCGCGATCTGCTCGATGCCTTTCGAGCCGCCCTCGGTGCCCTCGCCCCAGACGAGGTTGAGCGCCCCTTCCTTCCGCGCGCCGTCCACCATCGCCTGCAGGCCGCCGCTCGCTGAGGCGGATGCTGGCTTCCCAGCGGCAGCCACGCTGGCCGGAGCAGCGTTGCTTGGTCCGGCAGAGCCGGTACTCGCCGAGCTGCCCGCCGGCACAGCCGGAGATGACGCGCCGCCGCAACCGGCGAGAATAAGCGCGAAGGCCGAGATCGTCGGCAACGCTCGCCGCGCAAACACCATCGTTGACCTCCCGCTACCAGCTATTCGCGTCTGACTACCCGCATCGTGACCTCCAGCCGCCCGTTACCAGCCATCAGCTACTCGCCTCATACTCCGGACGTAGCGGACACGCTGCCGGGTGAGGCCCACTGCTTGGTGGGCTTGCCTTCGGCGAAGGCGCGCAGCTCGCGTTCCCAGATCTTCCAGAACGTGATAAGCACCACGTCCGAGCGGCCCAGGTGCTGGTTCTCGCGGGTGGCGATCCGCCCCTGGCCACACTGGGCCACGTAGTCCTGGATGTTCACGATGTCGGGCCGGTAGGTCAGGTCGTCGGTGTGCAGCTCGCCCCGAAGGACCGCCTCGGCCAGCTCGGCGGCGGTCGGCTCGTCCGGCGCGGGTTTCTTGCGCTTCTTCTCGGCCAGGCGCTCCTCGACCCGCTTCTTGGCCTCGCCGGTCACGTGCACCAGGTCGGCGTTGAAGCTGACGTGGCTCACGTCGTCGATGGGCACACGCCAGCCCACGTGATCGGTCCAGCCGGTGGTGTCGGCCGGGTCCGGAGAGCCTTTGATGTACAGCGCGTTCGGCCAGAAGAAGTGAGACACGCGGACCACGCCGTCCGAGCGGGTGCCGTACTTCACGATGCCGTACTCCGTCTCCTCGCCGGAGATCTTGGGCAGGTCGCGGTTGAGCCCAGTAGTTGCGAACGCCGACGCGCGGTGGACGAAGGCCACGTGCAGCTCGTCCATGTTGCTTTCGAGGTTGTTGAAGACGTTGCAGCCGCGGAAGTAGCTGTCGGTCGTGAGCACGCCTTCCTCTTCCAGCGTCTCGAAGCGCGGCAGGGGCGGCGCGTCCCCTTCCCCGAGGTAGGCGAAGATGAGCCCAAGGTACTCCTGCGTCGGGTAGCTGCGAATGCGCACCTTGGGCGGGAACGATGGCTCCTCGGCCGGCATCTCTACGCACTGGCCGGAGGCGTCGTACTTCCAGCCGTGGTAGAAGCAGCGGATGCAGTCCTCCTCCACCCAGCCGGTGGACAGCAGCGTGCCGCGGTGGGCGCAGCGCGCGGCCACCACCTGCGGCCGGCCGGACTGCCCACGATACAGGGTGTAGCCCTCGCTCATGATGCGGATCGGCACGGCGCGGCCGGCGGGCAGATCCTCGGCGACGTAGACCGGGTGCCAGAAGCGGCGCATGTAGCGGCCGGCGAGGGTGTCGGGGCCGGTCAGGCGGAAGTCGGGCAGCTCTTTGGCTGCCTCGAAGGTAGGTGCATCCAACGTCATTGCCATCGGCGCGATGGTAGCAGCGCTGGGGTGCGAGCTTACACCTCGATGATGCCCTTGAGGCAGCCCTCCTTATTGCGGCTGTACATCAGGTATGCCTGCGGGATGTCAGCCCAGCTGAAGCGGTGGGTCAGCAGATACGACAGGTCCATGCGTCCCTGCGCCACGAGGTCGACGCAGTCGGCGACCGAGCCCTCGCGCTCGCCGGCTCGCATTGAATTCGTGACGATGATGTTGGGCAGCTTGCCGTAGGCCATGCCCCAATCGAAGGCGAAGGTGTCCTCCAGGTGCGGCACGCCGAAGATCACCACCGTGCCCAGCCGGCGGATGACGTCGAACACCTGGTGGTACGTGTCCGGCAGGCCGCAGGCCTCCACGGCGATGTCGGCCATGGCTCCGCCGGTCAGATCCTTGACGCGCTCGAGCACGTTCTCGCGGCGGGCGTTGATCGTCGCCGTCGCGCCCAGCTTGCGCGAGGTCTCGAGCCGGTAATCGTGCACGTCCGTGGCGATCACCTGCTTGGCGCCCAGACGAACCATCAGATCCGTGAACGACAGGCCGATGGGCCCTTGCCCGACAACGACCACACGCTGGCCGAGCACGCTGCCCAGGCGCTTGAGCGCGTAGAACACGGTCCCCATCGGCTGGCAGAACACCCACATGGCCGGGTCCATGTCCTTCTCGGGCACCGGAATCACGAGGTGCGGCGGCACCGCCTGGTAGTGCATCAGCCCACCCTGGTTGGTCAGGACGATGGCGCGCTGGCCGGCCTTCAGGGCGCTGCCGCCGCTCTCCTCGACAACCGCCACGCATTCATGGCAGGGCCGGCCGACCGCCAGCGGGTAATCCGCAGGCGCGAGCGTCCGGTCGTAGAACTTGAGGTCGCTCCCGCACACTGCGAGATATTCCATGCGGACCAGGACTTCGCCGGGCTTCGGCGTAGGCTCCGGGATTTCCACGAACTCGAAGCGCTGCGGCGCGACCAGCTGCACGGCTTTCATGACGCGCACAACAGTATCAGCCTGCTGCACGTTCGTAGTTGTTAAGAAGTTGCTAATAACGGCCTGGTATGATGCCGAGCCAGCACACCACGGAGGAGGAACCATGCGTAAAACATCCCTAGGCCCCTTGTCGCTGCTTGTTGGGCTCTCGCTTGCCGCCTGCGGCGGCGCGGCCGCGCCCTCCAGCGCTCCCGCCGCCAGCGTCGCGCCGGCCAGCGTGGCCAAACCGGCGGCGAGTACCTCGCTGGCTGCATCGGCCAGCGCCAAGCCGGCGGCCTCCGGCGCAGCCAGCGGGGCTGCCAGTGCCAAGCCTGCAGCCAGCGGAGCCGCCAGCGGCGCCGCCAGCGGCGCTGCGAGTGCAGCCGGCAGCGCTGCGCCGAAGCCCACGGCGACCTTCGTGCCGCGCGTGGCGGCAGATACGACGGAGGCCACCATCACGACCTATCCCATCCCCAACGCAACCATCACCGGTCCCATCTCGGCCGACATCATGGATGTGGACCAGGAAGGGCACCTGATGGTGGTGGGTGACACCTCCAGCGGCGGCGTGGATTTCTGGGATATCAGCGCCGCCACGCCCAAGTTCATCACCACGGTCAAGACCCCCGGCGGCGGACCGAGCGGCGTGATCATCGCCAAGAACGTGGGCAAAGTGGTGGCCGGCATCGCCGACAGCACCGTGGTCAGCATCGACATCGCCAATAAGCAGATCGTCGGGACCATCAACACCGGCGGTAAGAAGCGGGCGGACGAGCTGGACTACGACCCCAAGGACAAGAAGGTCTACATCGCCAACAGCGACGACGGGATCATCACGTCCATCGATATGACCGACTTCAAGGTCGCCAAGAAGTTCACGGATTCGTCGTGGGTGGCCATCGAGCAGCCGCGCTACGACTCGGCCGACGGCATGATGTACGTCACCATCCGCGATCCCAATCAGCTGGCCATCTTCGATCCCGCGAAGGACGAGCTGATCAAGCAGGTACCGCTGCCAGGCACGCGTTCGGCCGGCATCTGGATGAACCCGAAAACCAATATGGGTGTCATTTCGGTTCAGACGCGGCCGATCACCTGGGACTTCAATGCGCAGAAGCAGACCGGGACGCTGGAGCAGACCGGCACGCCGGACATGATCTACTACGACGCGAAGACTGACCTGTACTTCATGGGCGAGAGTGGCGCCCCGTGGGGACCGACCCTCGGCATCGTAGGCGGCACGCCGATCAAGTTCATCACCAACGTGCCATCAGTACCGGGCGCGCACCAGGCCGCCTTCGACGACACCAACAACATCGTCTACTTCATGGGTGGCGTCGGCAACCAGGCCGGCCTGCATGGGTTCCCGCTCCCGCCCAAAGTGCTGAGCACGGCGTCCGCCGCTGGCGGAGCGAGCGCGGGCGCGGCCAGCGCCGCTGCCAAACCGGCTGCTTCGTCCTAAGAGTCGCGCGGGACTAGCGCCGAAATCCCCTCTCCTGCCCGGGCGGGAGAGGGGATTTTGCCGTCCCCGGCGAAAGCCACTGCTGGCGGACGATACCCTGGTGGCGTGCGTGTGGTCTTTGGCCGCAACCCGGTGCGTGAGGTGCTTGCCAGTGGGCAGCGCGTGCAGCGGCTGCTGTACTCGGACGATCACGCCCGCGAGATTCAATTCCTGGTAGCGCAGGCCAGCGCCAGGGGCATCATTGCCCAGCAGGTGAATCGCGGCATTCTGGATCAGACCGCGCGGGGCGGCAACCACCAGGGCATCGCCGTCGAGCTGCCCGACCGGCCCCAAGCCTCCCTCGACGATGCGCTGGCCCTTGCGGAACAGCGGGGCGAGCCGCCGCTCCTGCTGCTGCTGGATCACCTCCAGGATCCGCAGAACTTCGGCACGCTGCTGCGCACGGCCGATGCGGTCGGAGCGCATGGGGTGGTCTTTCCCGAGCATCGAGCTGTCGGCATCACGCCAGCCGTCGCGCGTGCCTCCTCGGGCGCGGTCGAGCATCTGCTGGTGATCAACGCCGGCAACCTGGTCCAGGCTATAGAGGAGCTGCAGCGCCGGCGCGTGTGGGTGGTGGGACTGGACCAGGACGCGCAGCAGCCCCTCTGGGATCTGGATCCCAGTCTCGGGCTGGCCCTGGTGGTCGGTTCAGAAGGGTCGGGCCTCAGCCGGCTGGTGAAAAAGCGGTGCGACTTCCTGGTCCGGATCCCCTCGCGCGGGCAGGTGGCCTCGCTGAACGCCGCGGTGGCTGGTTCGATCGTCCTCTACGACGTCTGGCGCCGCCGCGTACACACATCGAGCTAGGCTCGCTCAGCACTCAGCACTCAGCACTCAGACGGGTACTTCCTCCACGTATGGCGGGGTGTCGATCACCCGCAGGGCGCAGCGTCCAGAAGCGAGGGCGATGATCGGCTCGCCCGCCAGGTCGCGCCGCCAGCCGTGCAGCAGGCGGTTGCCGTCGTTCTCGTCGATCCGGCCGCTGAGCACGGCAAACAGCAGGCCGTCGACGTCGCTGCGGCTGGCCACCAGCTCGGGGGCGATGCCCGCTTCCTCGGCCCGCGCGCGCAGCACCGCGTCCGCCAGCCCGGCGATCATCCGCGCTCGTGTCTGCACCAACTTGTTGGGCACCGGCGGCCGCTTGATCGCAGGCGACTCGTGGCCCCGCTGGATGGCTTTGAGGATGCCGGGGCCGGAGCGCTCGGCCTCACGTGCGTCGATGCCGCGGATGGTCTTCAGCTCGGCCACGCTGGCGGGCGATCGGCGGGCGATCTCGACCAGCGTGGCGTCCTTGATCAGCCAGCCGCGTGGCAGGTCGCGTTGGGCCGCTGTCTCTTCGCGCCAGTGCGCCAGCTCCCGCATGACGGCCGCCTGGCGGCCGCTGAGCGTGCCCTGGCCGGTGACCTTGCGCCACACCTCCTCATCCGCCGCATAGGCATCGGCGGTTTCGAGCGCTCGCATCTCCTCGGTCACCCACTCCTGCCGGCCGAGCTCCGCCAGGCGTTGCTTCAGCCGGTCGGCCACCGGCAGCAGGTAGCGCACGTCGTCGGCGGCATACCGGAGCTGTTTGTCGGTGAGTGGTCGGCGGCACCAGTCCGTGTACGCTTCGCCCTTTTCGAGCTCGACGCCAACGATCTCCTGCACCAGCCGCCCATAGTTCAAGGAGGCGCTCAGTCCGGCGAAACCAGCCGCGAGCTGCACGTCGAACACATTGGCCGGAACGCAGCCGGTGCGCTGGTAGAACAGCTGGAGGTCCTGCCAGCCGGCGTGCACCACCACTTCGATGGCCGGGTCGGCCAGCATCTCCGACAGCCGGTCGACCTCCAACCCGCGCGTCGGGTCCAGCAGGAAAACACGATCGGGGGTGGACACCTGCGCCAGGCACAGGCGCGCGAAGTACGTCTTCTCGCGCAGGAACTCCGTGTCGAGCCCCATCCGCCCGGCGGCGCGCACCTCCGCCAGCACCTCCTCCAGCTGCCCCCGCGCGGTCACCATTGCCGCGGGCGTGCGCACCAAGCTGTCCATCCCTCCAAGTGTCACACGGAGGTTGCGGTCAGTCCGCTTTATGGTTGGGTGAGCGCTCTGGAGCCCCGTGTCAGACTCGAACTGACGACCATCCGCTTACAAGGCGGGCGCTCTACCAACTGAGCTAACGGGGCGCACCAGCGAGTCTATCGTGGGGCGCTGGGCCGCGAGAGGGGCGGAACAGGAACTGGCGGGCCCGCCCGATGTAGCCGCGGCGGTGCGAGATGGCAAGCGCGCCGACGAACCAGGCTGCGGCCCCGAGGATGAGTCCGCTGAGCCTCATGATGTCTTCGACGCTGAGCTCGCTAGGGACGCAGATCACAGATGATGCCTCATGCCTGGTTGTAACGGCGGCCGGCCGTCAGAAGTGCCGGCGCTGCGTGGGTGGTTCGCTCAGGCGAGTCGGAGGCGCAGGGTGAGCTTGGCCAACCGCGAGCGCCAGGCAAGGCAAGGCTCGGACTCCGTCTTCTCGAGGGCAAAGCCCAGCTCCTGAAGCTCGCGCCTGGCGCGCTTCACGGCGTCGGGAGAAGCAAGAAAGCGATCGGGAACGCCAGCCTGGCGAACCACGTAGGCCGTGCTTCGTCCATAGCGCCGGGCAAACATCTCCACCCGCTCTCCCGCGTGGTCCCGATAGACCTCCAGCTGCACCATCAGTGCGCTCCACGTTACCGGTCCACCGGGAGGCAAGCAAGGGTGCTACCCCCCGCTCGCTCGATGAGGGCTTTGGCGGCGAGCGATGATTGCCGCCATGGATGCGCAACAACTTCGCGAAGTCCAGGCTCCGCTGAAATCCCGCTATCGGGAAGAGCCGGAAGCCGCCGTGATCACGCTGGCCGCCGAGGGCAAGCTGGACGACGCGCAGATCACGTGCAACGTCGAGACCGGCCGCGCCCTGGTGCAGGCCGGCTTGCATCCAGCGACGGGCGGGGACGGTTCGTTCGCCTGCTCAGGCGACATGCTGCTCCAGGCCCTGGTCGCCTGTGCCGGTGTGACCTTGAGAGCGGTGGCGACCTCGCTCGAGGTGCCGATCCGCAGTGGCGCCGTCCGCGCCGAAGGCGACCTCGACGTTCGCGGCACTCTGGGCGTCAGCAAGGATGCGCCGGTGGGTTTCAGCGCCATCCGCCTGCGCTTCGACCTCGACTCCAGCGCGCCTCCCGACCAACTGGCCAAGCTCGTGGAGCTGACGGAACGCTACTGCGTGGTACTCCAAACGCTGCGCCGCCCGCCGGAGATCAGCGTCGCAACGTAAGGACGCCGATGCCACTTCGTGCTGTCTGCGCAGGTTATCTGGGAGCCTAGACCAATATCAGCTTTGTGCCGCTGACGCCGGAGTGTTACCGTCTCTACATGCTTACACGGGCATCGTGGTAACTTTGGCCGTTGATCGAGAGCTTCGGTGACCAGGCGACGAAAGATGTATTTCTGGCCAAAGTGTCGAAGGTTTCGCGGTCCCTGCCGCTGGCGCTGCACAACGCTATACGTCGCAAGCTTGCCATGATTGATGCAGCGGCCGCGACCATGGACCTCCAGTCCCCTCCCGGAAACCGTCTCGAGAAGCTGAGCGGTGACCGCGTTGGCCAGTGGAGCATTCGAGTAAACGACCGCTACAGAATCACGTTTCGGTTTGCGGAGGGCAACGCCTCCGACGTAACTTGCGAGGATTACCACTGATGGGCACATCTGTGTCGATGTCACGGGGGAACGAATTGCCGCTTCAGCCGCCAGCTTCGGCGGGTGA
>Ga0070738_10002668_pt1 | contig 26221 bp, 26 predicted proteins | sample Coa_R2_2_FD_66446 | JGI IMG/M metagenome (GOLD analysis project Ga0070738, IMG submission 66446) | Surface soil microbial communities from Centralia Pennsylvania, which are recovering from an underground coalmine fire - Coalmine... | ecosystem: Environmental > Terrestrial > Soil > Unclassified ...
GCCGGCTGGCGCGCGAGACCGATATCTCCGACGCGGTCACCGCGCGGGTGTTCTTCGAGCGGCATTTCGTGCCGTTGCAGATCTCGCGTCTCGGCGAGGATGACGGCTTTGTCACCGGCTATTACGAACCGATCCTCGATGGCTCGCGGACGCAGACCGATGTCTACAACGTCCCGGTCTATCGCCGTCCCTCGAACCTGTTCGTGCGCGGTTTCAGCCAGGATGCCCCCAACCTGCCGAACAAGGGAGCGGTCTATCGCAAGATCGGGCGGCGCAAGCTCGTGCCCTATTACGACCGCGCCCAGATCGAGGACGGCGCGATTGCCGGCCGTGGCCTGGAGATCGCCTGGCTGAAGACCCAGACCGACCTCCTGTTTGCGCAGATCCAGGGCTCGGCGCGGATTCATCTCGATGACGGCAGCACCATCCGCATCAATTATGACGCACATAACGGCTATCCCTATACGGCTGTAGGCCGTGTCCTGATCGACCGCGGCATCATCCCGAAAGAGCAGATGTCGATGCAGAAGATAAGGGAGTGGATGGAGCAGAATCCCGACGCCGCCAACGACGTGCGGCGGCAGAACCGCTCCTATGTCTTCTTCCGCGAGGTGCAACTCTCCGACAAGGACGAACCGGTGGGCGCGCAGGGCGTGCCGCTCACGCCCGGCCGCTCCATCGCGGTCGACAGCTCGCTGCATGTCTACGGCACGCCCTTCTTCATCCAGGGCGAGCTGCCGATCGAGACGGCGCAGTCCAAAACGCCGTTTCACCGGCTGATGATCGCGCAGGACACCGGCTCGGCCATCGTAGGTCCGGCGCGCGCCGACCTTTACTTCGGCGCCGGCGCCGATGCCGGCAAGGTTTCGGGCCGGCTCAAGCATTCCATGCATTTCGTCATGCTGGTGCCCAAAGCCATCGACCCGGTCGAGCGCGGCCTGAAAATGCCGCTGCCCGACCCGCGACCTTCGGAGAAGATCGCAAGGCTGTTTCCGCAGACTGTCCCGGCCCAATATTCGAGCCAGGAGCAGAGCAAGGATCAAGCCAAGGACCAAGCGAAGGAGCAAAAGGCCGCCCCTCCCGCGCCGTCGTCGACCGTCGCGCAAGCCACGGGCTCGATCGCGCCGGCGATTCCGCTGCCCGAGCCGCGGCCGAGCGCGGCGCCGGGGCCCGAACTGCCGCGCCATCATGATCTCGGGCGCACCCATCACGCCCGATGAAGCGCTCGAACTCATTGACCGGCCTCGACGTCCCGGTGTCGCGGCGCAAGCGCGCCTTGAGCGAGGAGGAGCGTTCGCTTTGGGAGAGCGTGGCCAAGCAGGTCAAGCCGCTGCGCAAGAAGCCGCGCATGGCCAAGCCCGCTGCCGCCGATCCGAAACAATCGAGTCCCGCGCCCGCCAAGGCGCCGCCGCGGCCGATCATATCAGTGCCGGCACCCAAGCCGAATAAACCGGCAGCGCCGCCGCTGGTGACGCTGGGCCGTCGCGAGCGGGCAAAGCTCTCGCGCGGCAGAAGCGAGATCGATGCAAGGCTCGATCTGCACGGCATGACCCAGGTCCGCGCCCATCATGCGCTGCTCGGCTTCTTGCAACGCGCTCACGATGATGGCCTGACCTTCGTGCTTGTCATCACCGGCAAGGGTACGGGAAGCGGATTGGATGCCGAGCGCGGCGTGCTGCGCCGGCAGGTGCCGCAATGGCTGAGCCTGCCGGAATTCCGCTCGCTGGTCGTCGGCTTCGAGCAGGCGCATGTCGGCCATGGCGGCGAAGGCGCGCTCTATGTGCGCATCAGGCGGGCGCGCAGCCAGAGCTAGAACGGCCGCGTGATGCCGACACGCGGGATCACGGTCGCGATCCAGCCGAGCTTTTGCGTCATCTCGTCGTCGGCCGAAATGGCTGCGACCTCGCGCGCGACCGGCAGCATCTTGATAGCATGCAGGATCAGGAACATGCATACCGCCCAGTTCGAGACCCAGCGGGAGTAATCGAAGATGATGGCGAACATCACAAGATAGCCCATGGTCACCGCAACAAGCGCAGCGACGATGATGCGCCGATGCCAGGCCTCGCGCAGCGCGCGGATACTGTCGGCGAAATAGCGCCACAATGGCGCGTGCAACCAGATCAGGAACGCATAGGCCGGAACGCCCCAGAGGTTCCACGGCAGGTGCGCCCAGGTGTCGCTGATCTCCTTGGAAAGCGGCTGGTACCATATGAAGCTGAACGACAGCGTGGCGGCGTCCGACGGGTTGGCCATCCTGGTTTGCAGATAGCCTGCGAACTCTTCCACCGGCACGTGCATCGTGCCCCAGAATTGCACGACGACAAACAACAGCGCGAGCGCGGTGGCAGCCAACGTCTCGAGAACGATGCAGCCGCGCGCAGCGCCTTCGATCAGGTGATGCCGTACGATCACGATCACGGCAATCGTCGGCACATACATCAGGATATGGATGTGATGGATCAGAATGAGGATGCCCGAAAGCAGCGCTGCGAGCAGCACGAACAGCGTCGAGCGCGCGGGAACGAGCAGCAGGCCGATGGCAACCGCACAGCCATAGATGTCGAAATGCCCGAGCGAGTGCAGGAAATTCTTGAAGAAGAACGGCGAGCCCGCAGTGAACACGAGCAGCGGAAGCTGCTTCTCGTGGAATGAAAAGACCTTGTGGAACAGCCGCAGGAACAGCGCCAGCGTGACGAGCCAGACGAGGCCCCCTATCGCGAAGACCAGCCACATCGCCACCTTCGTCGTGAACAGGCCGACCAGCGCCCCGATCAGCGCGCGTTTCGTAAAGCCGAAATGGTAGTCGACGAGCAGATGGAGGTAAGGGACATAAGGAGACGTGCGCGTCTTGTAGAGAAAGACGCCGATCATCACGGCAACATTGACGGCAAGCATCAGCCGCCAAGGCTGCTTTGGTGCCTCCAGTCGCATTCAGCCCCGCTCGATAGCTCCGGCCAGGCGGCCGGGACTCGGCCCGAACCAGTCTATATCGGGCTGCGGCCGGGCGGCCAGCGCCCGGTCCTGCAGCCGCCGATTCGAGACAGCTGATTAGAGGCGCGACGCTGGCGGGAGGTTCAACGGTAACGAGGTCGCTGACACCAAGCTTACAGAATGAACCGGCTCAGATCGGCGTTCTTGGCGAGGTCGCCGACATGCTTCTGCACATAGTCGGCGTCGACCTGGACGGTCTCGCCGCTGCGATCGGGGGCGGTGAAGGAAATCTCGTCCAGCACCCGCTCCATCACGGTCTGCAGCCGTCGCGCGCCGATGTTCTCGACCGTCGAATTGACGGCGACGGCGACATCGGCAAGCGCGTCGATCGCGCCGTCGGTGATGTCGAGCGTGACGCCCTCGGTCTTCATCAGCGCCACATATTGCTTGATCAGCGAGGCCTCGGGCTCGGTCAGGATGCGGCGCATGTCGTCGCGGGTCAGCGCCTGCAATTCGACCCGGATCGGCAGCCGCCCCTGCAGCTCCGGCAGCAGGTCGGACGGCTTTGCGATGTGGAAGGCGCCGGACGCAATGAACAGGATGTGGTCGGTCTTGACCGCGCCATGCTTGGTCGAAACCGTCGTGCCCTCGATCAGCGGCAGCAGATCGCGCTGCACGCCCTCGCGCGACACGTCGCCGCCGACGCGGCCGTCGCGCACACAGATCTTGTCGATTTCATCGAGGAACACGATGCCGTTGTTCTCGACCGCGCTGATCGCCTCCAGCACCAGCTGGTCGTTGTCGAGCAGCTTGTCGCTTTCCTCGTTGACCAGGATTTCATGGGAGCCCGCAACGGTCAGACGCCGTGTCTTGGTGCGGCCGCCGAGCTTGCCGAAAATGTCGCCGATCGAGATCGCACCCATCTGGGCGCCCGGCATGCCCGGGATTTCGAACATCGGCATTCCGCCGGACGATTGCGTCTCGACCTCGATTTCCTTGTCGTTGAGCTCGCCGGCGCGCAGCTTGCGACGGAAGGAATCGCGCGTCGCCGCACTGGCATTGGCGCCGACCAGGGCATCCAGCACCCGCTCCTCGGCCGCAATCTGGGCGCGGGCCTGGACGTCCTTGCGCCTGCGCTCGCGGACCTGGGCGATCGCCACTTCGACGAGATCGCGCACGATCTGCTCGACATCGCGGCCGACATAACCGACCTCGGTGAACTTGGTGGCCTCGACCTTGATGAAGGGCGCGCCCGCAAGCTTGGCCAGCCGCCGCGCGATCTCGGTCTTGCCGACGCCGGTCGGGCCGATCATGAGAATGTTCTTCGGCAGCACCTCCTCGCGCAGGCCGCCCTCGAGCTGCTGCCTGCGCCAGCGGTTGCGCAGCGCGATCGAGACGGCGCGCTTGGCCTCGCCCTGGCCAACGATGAAGCGGTCGAGTTCGGAGACGATTTCGCGGGGGGAGAAGTCTGTCATGTCACCTAGCTAGGATCGGAATCTTTCGGGGGCAAGCCGGGTTGGCGTTCAGATGATGGGGGGACCGGCCTGCCATTGCCGGATCGCCTCGAAGGGGTGGATCAGCATGATGATATTGAGCGTCAGATTGTCGCGAATGTGAAGACCGACCAGGATCTCGAAGGCAACCGCAAGCAGAACGGTCAGCCACATCGGAACGCTTCTTGCCAGCAGGAAGCCGAGCACCATGAACAACGTGTCGGAGACCGAATTGACGACGCTGTCGCCGAAATAATCCAGCGATATCGTCGCGCTGCGGTAGCGCTCGATGATCCAGTTGGAATTTTCGACGAGCTCCCAGCCGATTTCCACCACCATGGCCATGGTCAGCCGCGCAGGCCAGGGCAATCGTGAGAATATCATCCAGGTTGCGGCATAGAACAGGAAGCCATGGATGATGTGAGAGAACGAATACCAATCGGAGATGTGCTGGGAGTTCTCGGAACTTTGCACGACCCCATGCCAAAGCTTGACATAGCCGCAGGTGCAGATCGGCACGCGACCCATGGCGACCAGGAGAATTGCCTGCAAGGCAAGCAGGGCGCCGGCAATCAGGAACCAGCTCAGGGCCGAGGGGGTGGTTGCCGTGCTGCTGCGCTCCATGGTCACGCTGAGTGCACCGTCTGGCCGCTCTGCAAGGTTTCGACGGTGACATTGCGGTTGGTATAGACGCAGATGTCGGCGGCGATATCGAGCGCGCGGCGAACGATGGCCTCGGCATCCCTGTCGGTGTCGATCAGCGCGCGGGCGGCGGCCAGCGCATAATTGCCGCCGGAGCCGATCGCCATCACCCCGGCCTCCGGCTCCAGCACATCGCCGGTACCGGTCAGGACCAGCGAGACGTCCCGGTCCGCGACGATCATCATGGCTTCGAGCCGTCGCAGATAGCGGTCGGTGCGCCAGTCCTTGGCAAGCTCGACCGCGGCCCGGGTCAGTTGCCCCGGATACTGCTCGAGCTTGCTCTCGAGCCGCTCGAACAGGGTAAAGGCATCGGCGGTTGCGCCTGCAAAGCCGCCGATCACGTCGCCCTTGCCGAGCCTGCGGACCTTCCTGGCGTTGGACTTGATCACGGTCTGGCCGATCGAGACCTGGCCGTCGCCGCCGATCACGACCTTGCCGTCCTTGCGGACGGTAACAATGGTGGTGCCGTGCCAGACCGCCGGCTCATGGGGGGATGCGTGCATTGGGGTACCTCGTTTCGGCCCTGATTTAGGGGCTTGGGACCGTCCTTACAATCAGGGGTGATCGGGGGGCGGATTCCGGTCACCATAGGCGGAAGTTCAGCCCTGACCGGCCCATGCCGCAGTAGCGAAGGGACTATCTGCCTGCTAAAAGGGCGCGTTTTTGATGTCCGGAAGCACCTTCATGCGTAGCGCCACGATCAAGCGTAAGACCAAAGAAACCGATGTCGAGGTTGCCGTGAACCTCGACGGCACGGGCGCGTCCAGCGTCTCGACCGGCATCGGCTTCCTCGACCATATGCTCGATCTGCTGGCGCGCCATTCCCGCATCGACATCACCGTGAAGGCGGTCGGCGACCTCCATGTCGACCATCATCACACCACCGAGGATGTCGGGATCGCGCTCGGCCAGGCCGTCAAGCAGGCGCTCGGCGCCATGGCCGGGATCACCCGCTATGCCTCGCTGCACATGCCGATGGACGAGACGCTGACGCGGATCGCGCTCGACATTTCCGGGCGTCCGTTCCTGGTGTTCAAGGCGGCGTTCCCGCGCGACAAGATCGGCACTTTTGACACCGAGCTGGTGCGCGAATGGTTCAACGCCTTTGCCATCAATGCGGGCGTGACTTTGCACGTCGAGACCCTATATGGCGATAACAGTCATCATATCGCCGAATCCTGCTTCAAGGGTCTTGCGCGAGCGTTGCGTGCGGCGATCGCGATCGATCCGCGCGCCGCGGGCGAAGTGCCATCCACCAAGGGTCAGCTCGGCGGCTAGGCAAGCCGGCTTGAGGCTGATCGGAGAGATGCGATGCCGGTCTATACAGTTCATGCGCCGGGAGCGGGCGGGGCGGATCTCCGCTCGACCGACAGGTTTGTCTTCGTCCGCGACGGCTTCCGTTTCTGGGCCTTCCTGTTCGGCCCGCTCTGGCTCGCCGCGCACCGGCTGTGGCTCGCGCTGATCGGCTGGATCATCGCCGTCATCGCGCTCGATTTGGTGCTGAGGCAGCTCGGCGCCGGCTCGTCGGCGATCCTGTTCGCCGATATCGTCGTGGCGCTGTTGATGGGGTTCGAGGCCGCGAGCCTGCAGCGCTGGACCTTGTCGCGCAACCGCTGGCCCCAGCTCGACGTCGTCATCGCCGATGACGAGGAAGCCGCCGAGCGGCGCTTCTTCGATCGCTGGGCCAGGAAGCAGCACGGCATCGTCAACGATCAGCAGGCCACGGACCGCGGCGCGCCGCCGCCGACCCGCGACGCCCAGGGGCTGCCGTTCTCGCGGCCTCCGCAGGCGCCGGGCAGCGGCATCATAGGCTTGTTTCCGGAGCCGGGAGGGCCGCGATGACCGTTGCCATCATCGATTACGGGTCCGGCAATCTGCACTCGGCGGCAAAGGCTTTCGAGCGGGCTGCGCGGAGTGCGGACGATCCGGAGCGGATCGTGGTCACCCGCGATCCCGATTTCGTCTACCGCGCCGATCGCATCGTGCTGCCGGGCGTCGGCGCCTTCGCCGATTGCCGCAGGGGCGTCGATGCGCTCAACGGCATGCTGGAGGCCCTGACGGAAGCCGTGCGCCACAAGGCGCGGCCGTTCTTCGGCATCTGCGTCGGCATGCAGCTGATGGCGACCCGCGGCAAGGAGCATGTCATCACCGACGGCTTCAACTGGATCGAGGGCGACGTCGAGAAGATTGCGCCGCGCGACGAGAGCCTGAAGATCCCGCATATGGGCTGGAATACGCTGGAGCTCACACGGGAGCACCCCGTCCTCGAGCGGCTGCCGCTGGGTCCGAAGGGCCGGCACGCCTATTTCGTGCACTCCTATCACCTCAACGCCCGCAATGAGGGCGATGTGCTGGCCCGCGCCGATTACGGCGGCCCCGTCACCGCCGTCGTGGCCAGGGACACCGCGATCGGCACCCAGTTTCACCCCGAGAAGAGCCAGCGTTTCGGGCTGGCCCTGATCTCGAATTTTCTGAAGTGGAAGCCGTGATCCTCTTCCCCGCCATCGATCTGAAGAACGGCCAATGCGTGCGGCTCGAACAGGGCGACATGGCGCGCGCGACCGTGTTCAACCTCGACCCCGCAGCGCAGGCCCGGAGCTTTGCCGCACAAGGCTTCGAATATCTGCACGTGGTCGACCTCGACGCCGCCTTCGCCGGCAAGCCGATGAATGCGCAAGCGGTCGAAGCCATGCTGAAGGCCGTCACCATGCCGGTGCAGCTCGGCGGCGGCATCCGGGATATCGGAACGGTCGAGGCCTGGCTCGCCAAGGGCGTTGCGCGGGTGATCATCGGCACCGCGGCGGTGCGCGACCCTGAATTGGTCAAGGCTGCGGCCAGGAAATATCCCGGCCGCGTCGCGGTCGGGCTGGACGCGCGGGACGGCAGGGTCGCGGTCGAGGGCTGGGCCGAAACCTCGCAGGTGACGGCGCTGGAGATCGCGCAGCGCTTCGAGGATGCCGGCGTTGCCGCCATCATCTTCACCGACATTTCCCGCGACGGCCTGCTCAAGGGCCTCAATCTCGAGGCGACGATCGCGCTTGCCGACCGCATCTCCATCCCGGTCATCGCCTCCGGCGGCCTTGCCTCGATCGAGGACGTCAAGGCGATGCTGCAGCCGAGCGCGCGGAGGCTCGCCGGCGCCATCGCAGGCCGCGCGCTGTATGACGGACGGCTCGACCCCGCTGCCGCGCTGGCGCTGATCCGCGCCGCGCGCGCCGCCGGGATTTAAGGAGTTTTTCGATGTTCAAGGTCCGCGTCATTCCCTGCCTCGACGTCAAGGACGGGCGCGTGGTCAAGGGCGTCAACTTCGTCGACCTGCGCGACGCCGGCGATCCGGTCGAAGCTGCGGTGGCCTATGATGCCGCCGGCGCCGACGAATTGTGCTTCCTCGACATCACCGCGACCCATGAGAACCGCGGCATCATGCTGGACGTGGTCCGGCGCACGGCGGAAGCCTGCTTCATGCCGCTCACCGTCGGCGGCGGGGTCCGCACCATCGACGACATCAAGACCCTGCTGCGCTCCGGCGCCGACAAGGTCTCGATGAATTCCGCGGCGGTGGCCCGGCGCGAATTCGTCAAGGAAGGCGCCGAGAAGTTCGGCGAGCAATGCATCGTCGTCGCGATCGATGCCAAGCGGGTCAAGCGGGCAGGCGGCTCGGACCGCTGGGAGATCTTCACCCATGGCGGCCGCAAGGCCACCGGCATCGACGCCATCGAATATGCCCAGGAGGTGGTCTCGCTCGGCGCCGGCGAGATCCTGCTCACCTCGATGGACCGCGACGGCACGCGGCAGGGCTTCGATATCGAGCTGACGCGGGCGATCGCCGACAGCGTGCCGGTCCCGGTCATCGCCTCCGGCGGCGTCGGCAATCTGGATCACCTGGTGGAAGGTATCCGCGAGGGGCACGCCACGGCGGTGCTGGCCGCCTCGATCTTCCATTTCGGGGAATTTACCATCCGCGACGCCAAGGATCACATGGTGCGCGCGGGCCTGCCGATGCGGCTCGATCCCTGACGACTTCGCGTCACAAAAGTGCTAAGTCAACGCGGGGGAAGGTGTCGGGTGTGTTGATGTCGTCGCGTTTTACGATTCACGAACTGGCTGCCATCATCGATGCCCGCGCGGCGTCGACGGGAGAGGCATCCTACACCAAAAAGCTGCTCGACCGGGGTGCGGAATATTGCGCCAAGAAACTGGGCGAGGAGGCGGTTGAAACCGTGATCGCCGCGGTCGGGACCGACCGCGACCATCTGATCGCCGAGTCCGCCGACCTCGTCTACCACCTGCTGGTGCTCCTGAAATCGCGCGGCATCAAGCTGGACGAAATCGAAGCGGCGCTGGCGCAGCGCACCTCGATGTCCGGACTGGAAGAGAAAGCGTCGCGCAAACGCGATCAGTGATTGAAAGGCGGCTTCATGGACATCCGCGCGCCCGACCAGAAGTATAATCCCTACCGCATTTTCACGCGCAAGCAGTGGGCCGCGCTGCGCAACGACACGCCGATGACGCTGGAGCCGGGCGAGTTCGACAAGCTCCGCTCGATGCATGACCGGCTCGACATCACCGAGGTCGAGGACATCTATCTGCCGCTGTCGCGCCTGCTGTCGATCTACGTCGATGCCGCGCAGCGGCTGTATTATTCGCAGCGGCAGTTCCTAGGGATTCGCGACCGCAAGGTGCCCTACATCATCGGCGTCGCCGGCTCGGTCGCGGTCGGCAAGTCCACCACCGCCCGTGTGCTGCAGGCCATGCTGGCGCGCTGGTCGCCGCGGCCGAAGGTCGACATGGTGACCACGGACGGCTTTCTCTATCCCAACGCCGTGCTCGAGCGGCAGGGCCTGATGCAGAAGAAGGGCTTTCCGGAAAGCTACGACCTGCCGCTGATCCTGTCGTTCCTGAGCGACATCAAGTCGGGCCGCTCCAAGGTGCGCGCGCCGGTCTATTCGCATTTGACGTACGACATCGTTCCGAACCAATGGATCGAGGTGGACCGGCCGGACATTCTCATCGTCGAAGGCGTCAACGTGTTGCAGACGGGCCCGCTGCCCCGCGACGGCAAGGCGGTGCCTGTGGTCTCCGACTTCTTCGATTTCTCCGTCTATATCGACGCCGACGAGGCGGCGCTGCGGCAGTGGTATGTGAAGCGCTTCCTGGCGCTGCGCGACACCGCATTCACCGACCCGAGGTCCTATTTCCACCGCTATGCGCTGCTGTCGGACGAGGAAGCCACCGCCACCGCGATCGCGATCTGGGAGCGCACCAACCTCGCCAATCTCGAGGACAACATCCTGCCGACGCGGCCGCGGGCAACCCTGATCCTGAAGAAGGGCGCCGATCACGTGGTGGAGACGGTCTCGCTCAGGCGGCTGTAGCCTCCATCCTCCGCCGTCGTTGCGAGGAGCAATGACGGACGTCCGTCTACGCCGCCAGATGCCGCGTGGCGACGAGGCCGCTCAGCGCCTCCTCGAGCTTCTCGCGGTCGAGCGGCTTGATCAAGAAGCCGTCCATGCCGGCTTCGAAACAGGCGTAGCGGTCCTCGACCAGGGTGTTGGCCGTGAGCGCCAGGATCGGGGTGCGTGCGCCGGGGTTTTCGGCCTCATGCCTGCGGATCCGCTTGGCGGCCTCGATGCCGTCGAGCTGCGGCATCTGAATGTCCATCAGCACGAGGTCGTAAGGCGTTCCGGCGGACCTTGCCGCAGCCCAGGACTCCAGCGCGGCCGCGCCGTTGGTGGCGATGACGGAGTGATGGCCGAGCCGGGTCAGCAGCGAGCGCATCAGAAGCGCGTTGATCTCGTTGTCCTCGGCGACCAGGATCGACAGGCCTCTTGCCGGCGGCTCGGTCGGCGCCTCGATCTCCACGGCGCCGACCGGCGGCATCTCGCCGCCGAGCGCGGGAGACGCGACCTCCGGGGGCGCCGACAGCCGTGCGGCGAGCGAGGCGGCGCGCAGCGGCTTGACCAGATAGCCGGTGAAGGCCGCGGACGGCGTGACCTCGTGCCGCATTGCCGGCGTCATCATCAGGATCCGCAAGGCCGCGTGACGCCGCGCGGCTTCGGCCAGATTGTCCGCCGCATCGGCGCCGAGCGCCCGGTCGATGAGGAGCGCATGCCACGCACGCTCCGGCAGCAGCGCCTCGGCAGCCTTCACATCCGAGATCAGGCAGCTCTGCGCCCCCCAGCGCTGCAGCCGTCGCGCCACCAGCGCGACCTCGATACCCTGCGCGCTCACCAGCATGACGGACTGTCCGCTCAGGTCCGGCGCCACGAAGGCCGGCCGGGCCGTGCCGGTCTCGGCCGCCGCCAGCTGCAGCGTGACCTCGAAGGTCGAGCCCATGCCCGGCTCGCTCCGCAGCGCAATTCGCCCGCCCATGCGCTTGACGATGCGCTCGGAGATGCTCAGGCCGAGGCCGGTGCCGCCATAATGCCGTCCGATCTGGTCGCTCGCCTGCTCGAACTCGCGGAAGATGCGCTTGCGTGCCTCCGGCGCGATGCCGATGCCGGTGTCGCGCACCAGGAAGCGAATTTCGTTGGGCCAGATGCCGGGCTCGGCGATCAAGGCGACGCCGCCTTTCGGGGTGAACTTGATCGCATTGCCGGCAAGGTTGAGCAGCACCTGCCGCAGCCGCGCCGCGTCGCCGACCACTTGCGCCGGCAGCCGCTCGTCGACGAAGGCCGCGATCTCGAGCTCTTTTGCCTGCGCGCGGGGCGCCAGCAATTCGGTGATCTCCTCGATCAGCCCGGTCAGCGCGAACGGGCGCTGCTCGAGATCGATCTTGCCGGCCTCGATCTTGGAATAGTCGAGCAGCTCCTCGATCAGGGACAAGAGCGCTTCGCCCGAGCTCTTCACCGCCTTGGCGTAGGTGACCTGCTCCGGCGTCAGCTGGGTGTCGAGCAGCAGCCCGCTCATGCCGATGATGCCGTTCAGCGGCGTGCGGATCTCGTGGCTGGTCATGGCGAGGAAGCGGGACTTGGCGCGATTGGCGCTGTTGGCCTGGTCGCGCGCCTCCGCCAGCGCCCGCTCGGTCTCGGTTCGGTCGGTGACGTCGCGGCCGACGCATTGCAGCTCCGCAGGCCTGCCTGCATCGCTGCGCACGAGGCCTTCGCGCCAGGCGATCCAGCGCGGGCCGAGCGGGCTTGCGATCTTCTGGTCGTGAATCCTGGTGCCGTTCGGCTCGCGCGCGTCCTCGCCCTGCTCCAGGACCTGAAAATCGAAGCGGGTGCCGAGCAAGGCCTCGCGGGGCCGTTCGGCGAGCTCGCAATAGGCGTCGTTGGCGAAGGTGATGTGGCCCTCGGCGTCGCGCATCACGATCAAGTCGCCCTGCTGCTCGAACAGGCTGCGGGCGCGCTCCTCGGCTTCCTGCAGCTCCCAATTGCGGTCGATCAGCGCCTCGTTGTGGAGAGCGATCTTGCGCATCCGCCGCTTCAGGAAGCGCAGACGGATGCTTAAGGTGGCAAGCCCAACGCAGGCCAGCGCGAACAGGAAGCTCGCGCCGATGGCGAAGGCATTGGCGTCATAGCCGGAGTGTTCCGACCGGCTGCCGGAAATGAACCCGTAGGCGCCGCCGAACGCGGCCGAGAAGATGAAGAAGGAGCGGACGACGGCCGTGATCAGCGGATGACGTCGCGCGAGGCGGCGAATGCGCAATTTGAGCCGTAAGCCTCGCCCCATCACCGATCACCTTCAATGAGTGTCGTACATCATGTGCGGATCTGGCGGCGACGATGCGGCGACGATCTTGCGAACTGCTTGAAGCACGGAGGGTTCCCTCGGTGCGATCCAAACAGGGTTGATGAAAGCTTAAAGCGCCGCCGCGAGCTGCGGCCGGTCGCCACGGGCGCTGACGATCAACGCCGCGGCGTCGCGCGCCGTGAAGCGCTTCGACCTGACGAAAATCCGGTAGTCGGCCGGGCCGCCTGGCGCGAGATAGATCACCGGCGCAGAGCGGGTCGGCCCTGCGGAGACCGCGACGAATTGCGTCGCCGGCGTCGTCGCACAGGCGTTCTGCTCGCTGCCCTGGGGTTCACCGGTCGGGATATCGTCGACGACGGCGAAGTCGGCCTCCGCTGCGCTGTCGGTGACGGCGACGCGCACCGTTGCCAGCGCGGGATCATCGGTGAAGCTGACATGGAGGTCGGCGTGCCAGGGCTCGGATCCGATCTCGAGCGTCCCGGCGCCGACGGCAATGCAGGGGCGCGGGCTGTCGAAGGCTTCGGCACCGGCGACGATCGCAGCTGCGAGCAGGGGAACGGCCGAGACGAGAATCGTGTAACGCAGCTTGAAACGCAACATGACGGGTACTCACTCAAGCACAGGCCCAATCGGACGCGGGCCTATGGTTGGCAGAGCGTAAAGAAAACTCGTTACCGGCTGGTTGACGGTAGGCTGGAACCTGCGACGAGGATCACGCCGCGTGGCGGACGTCTTCAGCCAGGGCGCGATAGGACAAGGCCTCGGCCAGATGCAGCCGGCCGATCTTGTCGGCGCCGTCGAGGTCGGCCAGCGTGCGGGCGACCCGCAGCACGCGGTGATAGCCGCGCGCCGACAGGCGCATGGTTTCGGCGGCGTCGCGCAACAGCTTTTGTCCCTGCGCATCCGGCTGCGCGATCTCTTCCAACAGCGAGGCCGGCGCCTCGGCGTTGGTGCGGACATGCGGCAGGCCCGCTGCCGCATAGCGCGCGCGCTGGATGTCGCGCGCGGCGGCGACACGGGCGGCGACCTCGGCGGAGCCTTCGGCCGGCGGCGGCAGGATCAGGTCGGCCGCGGTCACGGCCGGCACCTCGATGCGCAGGTCGATGCGGTCCATCAGGGGGCCGGAAATCCGCATCTGGTAGTCGGCGCTGCAGCGGTCGATGTTGCCCCGCTTGCAGGCATAGCCGGGCTCGAAGGCGCGGCCGCAGCGGCACGGGTTCATGGCGGCGATCAGCATGAAACGCGCGGGGTATGTCACGCGATGGTTGGCGCGGGAGACCGCGACCTCGCCATTCTCCAGCGGCTGGCGCAGCGAATCCAGCACGCGCGGATCGAACTCCGGCAGCTCGTCCAGGAACAGCACACCCTGATGCGCGAGCGAAATCTCGCCGGGCTTGGCGCGCATGCCGCCGCCGGTCAGCGCCGCCATGCTGGCGGAATGGTGCGGGCTGCGAAACGGCCGCCGCGAGGTCAGCGCGCCGCCCTCGATCTCGCCGGCGACGGAGGCGATCATAGACACCTCCAGCAATTCGGACGGCGTCAGCGGCGGCAGGATCGAGGGCAGCCGCGCGGCCAGCATCGACTTGCCGGCTCCGGGCGCGCCGATCATGAGCAGATGGTGTCCGCCGGCCGCCGCGATCTCGAGCGCGCGCTTGGCGCTCTCCTGGCCCTTGATGTCGCGCAGGTCGAGCGCCGAGGCCTGCTCCTCGTGGATTTTCGGCTGCGGCCGCGACAGCACCTGCGTGCCCTTGAAATGATTGGCGATCTGGATCAGCGAGTTGGCGGCGATGATCTGGATATCGGGACTGGCCCAGGCCGCTTCGGCGCCGCAGGCGGCCGGACAGATCAGCCCCTCCTCACGCATATTGGCGCCGATCGCCGCCGGCAGCACGCCGGCCACGGGCGCGATCGACCCGTCGAGCCCGAGCTCGCCGAGCACGGTGAAGCCGCCAAGCGCATCGGGCGGGATCGCGCCTATCGCCGCCATCAGCCCGAGCGCAATCGGCAAGTCGTAGTGGCTGCCTTCCTTCGGCAGGTCGGCGGGCGCGAGATTGACGGTGATCCGCCGCGCCGGCAGCGCCAGCCCCGAGGCAATCAGCGCCGAGCGCACCCGCTCGCGCGCTTCGGAGACGGCCTTGTCCGGCAGGCCCACGATCGTGAAAGCCGGCAATCCTGGCGCGACCTGCACCTGCACATCGACCGCGCGGGCCTCGATCCCCTCAAAGGCAACCGTCGAAACCCGCTGCACCATGCCGCCGCCCCCGCTTTCTTCCGCAATCGAAGGTAGCGGAAGGGGGCTGGGTTGGCAAGAACATTAAGGGAACGAACGGAACTTACGGCTGACCCGCTCCCGGCGGCACGCATTAGTAGCTCGCCGGAAGGTTCGGCGGCTTGTAGCCCGGCACGAGTTTCATCCGCTCGAACACCGAGGCGTGGATTTTGGCGCCCGACGCGACGTAGCGGTGGCGTCCGGCGTGGATCATCCAGCGCTTTTCGAAATTCGCCTTGGGGTCGCGGTAGGGTTTTGGGATGAATTCGGGGATCCACCACAGGCCGCTCAGGGATTCGTGCGGCGGGCCGCCGGCATAGGGGGCGACATAGGCCGCGCCGGGCGCGGTCTGCGCCGGCAGCACCTCCGCCTCCATCGCCGGATTGAGCACGAGGCCGGCGGTCTTCGCCTCGCCCACCATCCATTTCAGGGCAGTGGCCGACAGCCCCGATTCGGCCTCGGGAAGTCCGCCGCCGACATCGCTGTGCACGCCGGGAAACCAGACCTGGACCACGTCGCTTGGCACATTGCCCCAGCTGTTCTGCACGAAATAGGCTCGCCGCTCGTCGAGCGCCATCGCGTGGCGAACCTGGCCCACGATCGGGTTGTTCTGGGTATAGGGCAGATGCTGCGGATCGAAGGCCCAGCCGACCGAGCTCACGGTGTCCCAGAGCCCGAGAAATTTCACCTGCACCGGCCGGCTGAACGTTTTCTTGAACCCCGCCGCAAGCTCCTTGTCCTGCTCGTATTTGAACATGTGCCAGGCGAACGGGATCAGCTCCTCATTGCCCTGGGTCAGGAGCCCGACCTTGTAGAGCATCCCGGCTACCGCGCGTGCGGTGTAGGCGCCGCGGCTGAAGCCGAAAATGAAGATGTTGTCGCCCTCCTGGTTGTAGCGCATCAGGAAGCGATAGGCGTCGCAGACATGGTCGGACAGGAACAGGGCGAAGGCGAGGTCGATCTGCTTGATCACCCAGCGCTTGACGCGGCCCCAGATGCCCGTCGGCACCGACGTGCCGATGCCCGGCTGATAATAGGCCAGCTGGTCATGCGCGCGATCGAGCATGGCATAGAGCTTGACGACATTGGTGTTGGTTGCCGAGTACTGGTTGCTGGTGCCGTCGAGGCAGAGAACGATGTTTCGGGGCACGATGTTCGCAGACATGGCAATGCGCTTTCCGCAAGGCGCTCGCGGCCTCGCCAAGTCATTCACAGCAATCCGCGCTTCCAAAATCCGGCGAACCCGGCCCGCCGACCCGAACGGTTCGTCGCCGCAAGGATACCGATTAATCTAAGGATGTACAAGGAACGATGCGCAACTCGCACACCAGGGAGATGGTGCGAGCACGCCGCGCATGGGAGGCGCGGCGTGTGCGTCGTCAGGCGCTGGCCCGCTTCGCCTCGATCACGTCCCAGATCCTGGCGGCGATATCAGGTCCGCCCAGCCGCGCAATGGCGCGGATGCCCGTGGGCGAGGTGACGTTGATCTCGGTGAGATAGCCGTCGATCACGTCGATGCCGACGAACAGCAGGCCGCGCTCGCGCAAGGCGGGTCCGATGGTGTTGCAGATCTCGCGCTCGCGGTCGGACAGCTCGGTTGCCTGCGCCGCGCCGCCGCGTACCATGTTGGAGCGGAGATCGTCCGGCGCCGGCACGCGGTTGACCGCGCCGGCAAACTCGCCATCGACCAGGATGATGCGCTTGTCGCCGTGCTTCACCTCGGGGAGAAAACGCTGGATCACCCAGGGCTCCCTGAAGGTCACCGAGAACATGTCGTAGAGCGAGCCGAAATTCATGTCCTGCGGCATGACGCGGAACACCGCAGCACCCCCATGGCCATGCAAGGGCTTCATCACCACCGGCCCATGGGTGTCGCGAAAGGCGTTGATCTCCTCGAGATCGCGCGAGATCAAGGTCGGCGGCATCAGCTGCGGGAAATTCATCACGAACAGCTTTTCCGGCGCGTTGCGCACGCTGGCGGGGTCGTTGACGACAAGGGTCTTCGGATGAATCCGCTCCAGGAAATGCGTCGAGGTGATGTAGGCGAGGTCGAATGGCGGATCCTGCCTGAGCAGGATGACGTCGAAATTGGTCAGCGGCTCGCGCTTGGGCTCGCCCAGGGTGAAGTGATCGCCCGGCTCGTCGCGCACGGTGAGCAGCTGCACCGGTGCGACCAATTCGTCGCCGACCAGCGAGAGCTTGTCGGGGGTGTAGTAAGAGAGCCCATGGCCGCGCCTTTGCGCTTCCAGCAGCAGCGCAAAGGTCGAATCGCCGCGGATGTTGATGCGCGCGATGGGGTCCATCTGGACGGCGACGTTTAGCTTCATGTTGCGAGGTCCGTGATGTCAGGGGCGAGAGGAGTACGTCTATTCGCTGGCGTCGAAGGCCGCTATCACATGGCGTGGCAGGTGTCGCGGCGCAATCAGCATGGCGTCGAAACGCAGGTCCAATTCCGCATGCTCGGGATGCGCCACGAGCCAGGCCTGCGCGGCGTCGATGATGCGTGCCCGCTGCCGCGGCGTCACCGCATAGGCTGCCTCATCCAGGCTGGCGCGGGCCTTGACCTCGACAAAGGCGATGAGATTGCGGCGTTTGGCGATCAGGTCGATCTCGCCATGCGGCGTGCGGAAGCGCTTGGCCAGGATGCGATAGCCTTTTGCCATCAGATAGGCCGCTGCACGGCTCTCGGCGGAGAGGCCGGTGCGGAACGCTGCCACGCGCTCCGGCGCGGCCGGTTTGGCGGCGGGCTCAGCCGGCGCTGCGCCGTCACGCTTCGCTGTCGTCTTGGCCATGATCGCCCTTGATGTCCCTCGCCAGCTCCAGCGCGCGCGCATAGACTTCCCGGCGCGGCCGCCCCGAAAGCGCGACGGCCTCCGCCACCGCGTCCTTCAAGCTGGAATGGGCCAGCCCGTCGCGCAAGAGCTGGTCGAGCGAATCGGCCGACATCGCCTGCGCATCCGCATCCGGCGGGCCGATCACCAGCACGAATTCGCCCCGCGTCTCCAGCTGCTCTGCGCGTCCGGCGAGAGCGGCCAGGGGCTCGCGCAACACCTCCTCATGCAGCTTTGTCAGCTCGCGGCAGATCGCGGCCTCGCGGCTGCCCATCAGGGATGCGAGATCGGCGACCGTCTCCTGCACGCGGCTGCCGGATTCGAACAGCACCAGCGTCGCGTCGATCCGGGACAGCTCGGTCAGTCGCGCCCGCCGCGCGGCCTGTTTCGGCGGCAGGAAGCCCGCAAAGTGGAAGCGGTCGGTGGGCAACCCCGCCACCGCCAGCGCCGCCAGCACCGAGGAGGGGCCGGGCAGTGCGGTGACGGCAAAGCCCGCCGCACAGGCCTCGCGGACCAGCTTGAAGCCGGGGTCGGAAATCAGGGGCGTGCCGGCGTCCGAGACCAGCGCGACCGCCTTGCCCTCCGCCAGCCGCTGCAGCAGCCTCGGCCGGGCGGCCGCCGCATTGTGCTCGTGATAGGGGGTGAGCTCGGCCGAGATGGCGTAACGCTCGGTCAGGCGGCGGGTGATCCTGGTGTCTTCGCAGGCGACGACGTCGGCGCCGGCGAGCGTCTCCAGCGCGCGCAGGGTGATGTCGGCGAGATTCCCGATCGGGGTCGCCACCAGATAGAGGCCGGCTGCAAGCTTCGCGGCGGGCAGGGCATGACCTGCAATCGCAAAGCTGCGGGCTTCCTTGCCTTCAGTGTTTATCGGGGCTGTTTTTGCGCGCATAATGGTCAGGAGCTTAGAGGGGAGATGGCCGCGGCGCTACATCGAGGCGCCCGCAGCATGGTGCCACCCCTGCGCAACCTTGTTCGCGAGCGAAACGGTCAAAAAGGGGTGACTGCACACCACCTTTGCGGATGCCCGGCGATGCCATAATCCTTTTGTTTTGGTTAACTATTCGCCGACAATATGCCTGAATCCACCCCTCCTCATCGGTTTTGATGGAGGGGAGCCCGGCCTCCGGCCGGTCAATCCAAGAGATACGATGGTGGACCCATTCAATCCTGAGTTCTGGTCGGCGGGTACGCGAAAGCCGGGCCCGACGCGGCGCGCGGCGCTGGGACTCATTCTGGGGACGCCCCTGCTCTCCGCCTGCGCCAACGTGCAGCAGAGCCTGAGCTCGTTCTCCAGCCCGTTTTCTTCGCAACAACCCTCCCCGGCCCCCGCCGGCCCGCCCCAGCAGCCGATGGTTGCCGGCAACGGCCAGGTCAAGGTCGGTCTGATCCTGCCGCTGTCCGCCTCGGGCAATGCCGGGGTCGCCGCGACCTCCATGAAGAACGCCGCCGAAATGGCGCTGGCCGAGTTCCAGAATCCAAAAATCCAGCTCCTGATCAAGGACGATGCCGGCAGCCCGCAGGGCGCCGCGCAAGGCGCGCAGCAGGCGGTGGACGAAGGCGCCGAGATCCTCCTTGGGCCGCTGTTTGCCGCCTCGGTGCCCGCCGCCGCGCAGGCCGCGCGCACGCGCAACATCTCCTGCATTGCCTTCTCCACCGATTCCAGCGTCGCCGGCCGCGGCGTCTATCTGTTGAGCTTCCTCCCGGAGTCGGACGTCAACCGCATCGTCGAATATGCCGCATCGACCGGAAAGCGGTCGTTTGCGGCGCTGTTGCCGGACAATGCCTATGGCAATGTGGTGGAGATCGCGTTCAAGCAGGCGGTCGCACGGCGCGGCGGCCGCGTTGCCGTGTTCGAGAAATATGGCGCCGACCGTGCCACACCGGCGCGCAACGTGGCGCAGGCGCTGGGACAGGCCGATGCGCTGCTGCTGGCCGATGACGGCGAATCGGTGGTGGCGACAGCCGATGCGCTGACCGCCGCCGGCGCCAATCTGCGCAATATCCAGATGCTCGGCACCGGGCTGTGGGACAATCCGCGCGTTTCCGCCAGCGCTTCGCTGCAAGGCGGCCTGTACGCCGCGCCGGATCCGGCCGGCTTCCGCGCCTTTGCCGGCCGCTATCGCACCCGCTATGGCGCCGAGCCGGTGCGGACCGCAACGCTGGCCTATGATTCGGTGGCGCTCGTCGCCGCCCTTGCCCGCCAGGGCGGCGCCGGCCAGCGCTATTCGTCCGAGGTCCTCACCAATCCTTCCGGCTTTGCCGGCATCGACGGCCTGTTCCGCTTCCGCGCCGACGGCACCAATGAACGCGGGCTGGCGGTGATGCGTGTTGCTTCCGCCGGCAGCGTGCCGGTCGCAGGCTCGCCGAAAAGCTTCGGGGCGTAGCGGATATTACGCGGCGAGATCCGCCACCACCGCATCGAGCACGGGAAAGCCGGCCTGGGTCACGCGCAGGCGGCCGTCGCCATCGACCGCGATGGCGCCCTCCTCGCGCAATAGGGCGATGCGGTCGGGATCGAGCGAGCGGCCGGCGAGCGCGGCGTAGCGCCTGGGGTCGATGCCTTCGGCGAGCCGCAGCCCCATCAGCAGGAATTCGTCGGCGCGTTCCTCGCTGTTGAGCAAGTCGTCGGTGACGACGCCGTGGCCGTTGGCCTCGACCCGCATCAGCCACGCCTCAGGCCGCTTCTCGGTCGCGGTCGCGTGCCTGATGCCGTTGATGTCGAGCCGGCCATGCGCGCCGGGACCGATGCCCGCATATTCCTGGCCGCGCCAATAGACCAGATTGTGCCGGCATTCGGCGCCCGCTCTGGCGTGATTGGAGATTTCATAGGCCGGGAGGCCATGGCGGGCGCAGGTCTCCTGCGTCACGTCGTAGAGCGCGCGCGCCAGCGCCTCGTCAGGCGTCTTCAATTTGCCGGCGGCATGCAGGCCGAAGAAGGGCGTGCCCTCCTCGATGGTGAGCTGGTAGAGCGACAGATGTTCGGCGGCCTCGCCGATCGCCTGCTGCAACTCCGCTTCCCACATTTGCGGCGTCTGATCCGGCCGGGCGTAGATCAGGTCGAAGGAGTAGCGGTCGAAGGCTCGGCGGGCGATGGCGACCGCATCGAGCGCTTCGCGTGCGCTGTGCAGGCGGCCCAGGGCTTTCAAGGAGCCATCGTCCAGCGCCTGCACGCCGAGCGAGACGCGATTGACGCCGGCTGCCCGGTAGCCGGCAAATCGGGTCGCCTCGACGCTGGTCGGGTTGGCTTCCAGCGTCACTTCGACATCGCTCGCTACGCGCCAGTGCCTGCCGATCGCCTCGAGAATGGCACCGACGCTCTCTGGCTGCATCAGCGAGGGCGTGCCGCCGCCGAGAAAGATCGAGGTGACCTCGCGGCCGGGAATGCGCGCCGCCGTGGTTGCGATCTCGCGGGCGAATGCGCGGGCAAAGCGCGCCTCGTCGATGGCGGCATGACGGACGTGGCTGTTGAAGTCGCAATACGGGCATTTGGAGAGGCAGAACGGCCAGTGCACGTAGACGCCGAACGCCTTCTCGCGCAATCCGCCTGCATCAGCGCTGCTCAAGGCAGATCTCCGCAAGCTTCACGAAGGCGCGCGCCCGGTGCGACAGTCCGAGGCCCAGGGGCGGCAGCCCGTGCTTCTCGATGCTGGTCATCTCGCCAAAGGTGCGATCGAAACCGTGCGGCTTGAACATCGGATCGTAGCCGAAGCCGGCGGTGCCGCGCGGCGGCCAGACCAGGGTGCCGTCGACCCGCGCCTCGACTTCCTCGATATGGCCGTCGGGCCAGGCGACGCAGAGGGCAGAGACGAAATGCGCCCCGCGCGTGTCGGGCGCGGTGGCGCCGCGCTCCTGCAGCAGGCGTTCGATCTGCGCCATCGCGGCGTTGAAGTCCTTGTTCGGCCCGGCCCAGCGCGCCGAAAAAATGCCGGGGGCGCCGTTCAGCGCGTCGACCGCGAGCCCCGAATCATCGGCAAAAGCCGGCAGCCTTGCCGCCTGCGCCGCAGCGATTGCCTTGATCCTGGCATTGGCCTCGAAGCTGTCGCCGGTTTCCTCCGGCTCCTCGAGACCAAGCTCGCCCGCCGAGACCGCTTCAATCCCGTGCGGCGCGAGCAGCTCGCGCATCTCCGCGAGCTTGCCGGGATTGTGGGTGGCGATGACGAGCCGGCCTGTGATCTGGCGATGCATGGTTGGTTATGCCACCGCCATTTTCTGCAGATCGACCAGCCGCGCGACGCCCTTGCGGGCGAGCGCCATCAGCGCCAGGAATTCGTCCTGGGTGAACGGCGTTTTCTCCGCCGTGCCCTGCACCTCGATGATGCGGCCGTCGCCGGTCATGACGAAATTGGCGTCGGTCTCGGCCTCGGAGTCCTCCGCATAATCGAGATCGAGCACCGGCGTGCCGTTGAAGATGCCGCAGGAGATCGCCGCGACATTGTCGCGCAGCACATTGGCTTTCACCATGTTGCGCGCCTTCATCCAGCTGATGCAATCGGCAAGCGCCACCCAGGCGCCGGTGATGGATGCCGTGCGCGTGCCGCCATCGGCCTGCAGCACGTCGCAATCGACGGTGATCTGGCGCTCGCCGAGCGCCTCGAGATCGACCGTCGTGCGCAGGGAGCGGCCGATCAGGCGCTGGATCTCGACGGTGCGCCCGCTCTGTTTTCCGGCGGAGGCCTCGCGGCGGGTCCGCTCCAGCGTCGCACGCGGCAGCATGCCGTATTCGGCCGTGACCCAGCCGCGGCCCTGGCCCTTGAGCCAGGGCGGCAGACGGTCCTCCAGGGTGGCGGTCACCAGCACATGGGTGTCGCCGAATTTCACCAGGCAGGAGCCTTCCGCATATTTGACCACGCCGCGTTCCAGGCTGACGGGGCGCAGTTCGTCCGGGGCACGGCGGCTCGGCCGCATGGGAATCCTCCGAAAATCCGGCAAAGAGTATGACTGCCGGAGCTTGTAGGTGGGGGAGGCCGGGGCGGCAAGTCCCAAGAGGTCGGTTCTGCAGTCCGATCTCCGGCTTGTCAGGGGGGACCGGGAAGGACAAATTAAGGGGGTGTGAAGGGAGTATCGATTGGCCCACCACGATCCGATCCATCTGATGACGCCCCCGGCCGGGCTCGCCCAGCTCAATGAGCGTTCGCGGGAGATTTTTCGCCAGATCGTCGAAAGCTACCTCGCGACCGGCGAGCCGGTCGGTTCGCGCAACATTTCGCGCCTGATCGCGGTTCCGCTGTCGCCGGCCTCGGTCCGCAATGTCATGGCCGACCTGGAACAGCTCGGCCTGATCTACGCCCCCCATACCTCGGCCGGCCGGCTGCCGACCGAGCTCGGCTTGCGGTTCTTTGTAGATGCCCTGATGCAGGTCGGCGACCTCACCACCGACGAGCGGGACACCATCCAGAGCCAGCTTGCCTCCGTTGGCCGCGCCCAATCCGTCGAGGCCGCGCTCGGCGAGGCCTTGACGCGGCTGTCCGGGCTGACGCGGGCGGCGGCGGTGGTTCTGACCCCGAAATCCAATGCACGGCTGAAGCATATCGAGTTCGTGCGGCTGGAGCCGGAGCGCGCGCTGGTGATCCTGGTCGGCGAGGACGGCCAGGTGGAGAACCGGGTGTTGACCCTGCCGCCGGGCGTCCCCTCCTCCGCGCTGATGGAGGCCTCGAATTTTCTCAATGCGCGGATCCGCGGCCGCACGCTGGCCGAAGCCCGGCTCGAATTGGAAACCGCGCTGGCGCAAGGGCGCGCCGAGCTCGATCAACTGACCCAGAAGGTGATCACCGCAGGCATTGCGAGCTGGTCCGGCGGCGAGAGCGACGATCGCAAGCTGATCGTGCGCGGCCACGCCAATCTGCTGGAGGATTTGCACGCGCTGGACGATCTCGAGCGTGTGCGGCTGCTGTTCGACGATCTCGAGACCAAGCGCGGCGTGATCGATCTATTGGGACGCGCAGAACAAGCCGAGGGCGTGCGGATCTTCATCGGCTCCGAAAACAAATTGTTCTCGCTGTCGGGGTCCTCGACCATCATCGCGCCCTATCGCGATGCCGCCGGCCACATTGTCGGCGTTCTCGGCGTGATCGGCCCGACCAGGCTCAATTATGCGCGGGTCATTCCCACGGTGGACTATGCCGCGCGGATCGTGAGCCGCATTCTGGGCGGCTGACGGCCAAGCTCGTGCGGGCTCGAGCCGCGTTCACGAGCGCTTGATTTTCATGTCCCAAAGCACGATATCCGGCGCGAACGAACGTCTACCAACCGAGCGATTTCTCGAAGAAGGCCGTCAATGTCCGATTCCGAGCCGAAAGATCCGGCGAACCCGAGCGAGCCCGTGATGTCAAAGCCCTACGTCATGCCTGACGACCCGGAACCCGCTTCAGTCGAGGCGTTGGTGAAGGAGGCCGCGGACGCGCGCGACAAGATGCTGCGCACGCTGGCCGAGATGGAGAACCTGCGCAAGCGGACCGCCAAGGAGGTGGCTGATGCCCGGACCTACGGCGTCACCGGCTTTGCGCGCGACGTGCTCGACATCGCCGACAATCTGCAGCGTGCGCTCGATGCCGTGCCGGCGGAGGCCCGCGCGATGGCCGATCCCGGCCTGAAGTCGCTGATCGAGGGCGTCGAGCTCACCGAGCGCTCGCTGCACAACACGCTGGAGAAGTACGGCGTGAAGCGGCTCGATCCATCGGGCAGCAAATTCGATCCGAACTTCCACCAGGCGATGTACGAAGTCCCTGATGCCTCGGTTCCGGCAGGTACCGTGGTGCAGGTGGTGCAGACCGGCTACACCATTGGCGAGCGCGTGTTGCGGCCGGCCCTGGTCGGCGTCTCCAAGGGCGGCGCCAAGGCCGCGTCTTCGGCCGCCAACGGCAACGAGCCGAGCGCGGCGTAACGGCCGCCGCTGGCGCCTTGTCCGTCAGCCGGTCGAGCCGGCCTTCAGCCTTTCGGCTCGATGCCGTCGCGCACCGCGCGGAAACGGGGAAATGCCGCCGACCACTGGTCGCGCGGCGCGCTGCCGACGATGCGCATCGAGGTCGCGCCGCCGAAGCGGATCCACTGCACGATACTGACCGGGGTATTGTCCTTGCCGCTGGTCGCATCGATCCGCGTCTCATAGCCGGGCTGGCCGCCGATCCGGATCGGCTCGGCCATGGTGATGTGCCCATCGCGGACGCCGGGGATGTTGGTCGCGGCCTGCTGGGCGAAGCGGGCACGGTCATCGGGTTCGGGCGGCGTGGCGCCGATGATGCCGATGATCATGAAGGGCGCGGGCTCGAAGCCGGTCTTCTCGTCGCCGTCGGCAAGGATGACGGCGGCGCCGGGCGCCAGCGTTCGCACGTTCTTGAAGCTCGCGAGATCGTTCAGCTTGAAAGGGAGCAGGCCGAGCTGCTCGCCGACCGGCACCTCCTTGCGCAGGGTCACGGAGGCGAACATCTGCCGCACGGCATCGTCGGTGTAGATCTTGGCGGTGTCTTCGGGGACCTGCATGGCGATATAGCCGGAAAAGCTGCCGCCCGAGAGGATCATCGAGTAACGCCGGACGCTGGCCGCGCCCTCCTTGGCGTTCTCGATCGTGTAGTAGGCAAGGCCTGCGCCTGCCGTGTCGATGCTCTCCGGCTTGACGTTGCCGGTGCCGGCCGGATTCGTGAAGGCGGTCCTCACCTCGTTATAGGCGTCCGACGGAAGCTCGGTCACCAGCACCTTCACGCTGTGGTCCTCGGATTCGAAGCCGGGGAAGGTCTTCGAGGCGGAGAGGCCGACCAACGGCACCAGGCCGACCCTCACGCCAGGCGGAAACACCGCGTCGGCAGCAAAGGCGGGCTCGAACGCTGCTAGGAGCAAGGCCGCGGCGGCGAGGAATCGAAGAGGCTTCATGAAGAACCTATCTGGGTTGTAGTGAGGCCGTACCATGGTCGGCCAGCGCGCCCCCTCGACGCGCGGCGCCCTCGGATCGGTCGCTTTTAGCGGGTTTGACCAGCGGGCAACAGGGTCCGGGGAGGTGTCCGGAGCGGCTGGCGGGCGGGGCCGTGTGCCGGCCAATCCTTAACAGGTCGGGCAAGGCCGCACCCGCCGACACGATCTTTCAATTGCGTGGCTTTTTCCGTGGCCAAGGTTGCCGTCCGGTCCTTGCGGGCTCATGGCCCCCTCCTATATGAGGCTCACCGTCGCAATATCGCGAGTTTTTGATCTACAGGGGGTTCGGATCCGGGCGCCGTCAGGGCCCTGCCAACCTGCCGAAAAAAGAAGGATGTGAGGACCATGGGAAAGGTCATTGGGATCGATCTCGGCACCACCAATTCGTGCGTTGCCGT
>Ga0070738_10002671_pt1 | contig 26143 bp, 28 predicted proteins | sample Coa_R2_2_FD_66446 | JGI IMG/M metagenome (GOLD analysis project Ga0070738, IMG submission 66446) | Surface soil microbial communities from Centralia Pennsylvania, which are recovering from an underground coalmine fire - Coalmine... | ecosystem: Environmental > Terrestrial > Soil > Unclassified ...
ACGAGCAATGATCTCGTCACGCTGGCGACATCCAGGGCAGGAGGTTTCGTCCATACCCCGATTCTAGGAAGCGAAGGGGCAATCAGCTGCCCCAAGTGACAGAACCGGCTGAACGGTTACACGGCAAGATGTCAAAAGGAATGGCTTACACCATCCATCCGGTGAACGCGGCCGCGGGTTACCAGTGGAAAGTGAGAGATGGATTGACGATTATTCGTGAAGCATCGTTGGAAGAGAGGCTTGAAGATCTCCAACAAACGGTCGATAAACTGGAGCAGCGGGTGAAGGAATTGGAGAAGAGGGAGACCGAAAAAAAAGCGATTAAGTAGGGCGTCTTACTCCTCATTCCCACGCTCTGCATGGGAACGAGAGAAAAAGGCTCACCGAGCTGTGATCTTCTGTCCATGCGACCCAAACCGGGCAGGCGAAAAGAACGGCGTGAGCGGGGCCTTCATCGGTTCGCCGGTCATTTCTCGCCACCGCCGGAGTTGTTCTTCCGTCAGGACGGCAAGGATGCGTTCATTCACCGAACGCCCCTCCGAGCGCGGATCTTTGCTGGAATTCTCCGGTTGTTTTTTCATCCAACCGAAGGCGGCTTCTTCCTCGATCATCCGGATGCGCTCGCGCTGCTCGCGTGAGAGCTTTAACTCCGAAACCACCTCCGCGTCGCCGAAGGCAACTGGCCCCTCAGCCTGGAGTCCGATCTGCCGGAGGCGAAGGCGTTGAGATTCGCTGAGCAGTTGATTGACTTCTAGCTGGTACCGCCTGGCTCGTTCGACGGCCCGGCGTGCGCGCTCCGCATGCGGAAGCCGCCCCACATCGGCGAGAGACTCGACCCACTCCTTCCCGACACGGGCACAGAACTCCCGGACCTTCGGTCGCTGTTCGCCGCTTAGATGCAACTCGTCGAGCACGGCCGGTTGACACAGCAAGTACAACTGGCTGGCGGCGCGCAGGACGGCGAGATCGGCGAGGATATTTTCAACCCGCTGTTTCGCGTCGAGAAGATCCGCCTGCGCTTCGGCGTCATCGCGGCGTTGTTCGAGAAACTCCTGATAATAACCCAAAACCGATCGGAGGAGTCGCTTGCGCGGTCCCTGGAGCGCGGGCAGATCAGCCAGCTCCTCCTGGCTGATGCGGAACATCTCATCCACGCAACGTCGCGCCAGGAGGAAGCGGGCTTCGGCTTCCTCCGCGCGTTGTCGCTCCTGGCGGTACGCCTCCTCCGCCCGCTGCTGCGCAGTCCTTGTCCTCCCTTGTTCGAGTTGGATCAGGAACGTGCTCAACAGCGAGCCGGCGAGCAGCAGCAGCATGACCACGAGGACGGTAGCGACCACCGAGGGATGCCGCCGCGCCAATTTCCAGAGACGTTCTACGGGAGTCGGCCTTCGCCCCAGAACCGGACGATTGTCCAAGAAACGCTGGAGATCGTCGGCCAATTCCCGGGCCGTCAGATACCGCTCCGATGACTCCTTGCCCAGCGCCTTGAGCACGACGGTTTCCAGCTCTCGCGGGACGGAGGGATGAATCGAACGGGGCGGCCGCGGCTCGTCCCTGGCGATCTGCCGTAGCAGTTCATTGCGATCCCGGCCATCGAAGAGGGGCCGCATCGTCAACAGCTCGTACAGGGTGGCTCCCAGTGAATAGACATCGCTGCGGTGATCGACGACGCCTTGCCGTGCCAGAACTTGCTCGGGGCTGGCATAGCGAATCGTCCCCAGCAATTCCCCCGTCACGGTAAGCGCGGCGCTTCCCGCCATCTGGGCCAGGCCAAAATCAGTGACCCATAGCCTTCCACCTGGATCAAGCAGCAGGTTGGCGGGCTTTACATCGCGGTGGACGATTCCCACGGAGTGAGCATGCTCCAGCGCCAGGGCCGCTTGTCGGCCCAATCTCGCCACCCACTCGTAATACCTCCGGCTGCTCGAAGAGCGCTCGGTGGAAAGCACGGCGGCCAGTGTAGTCGCCGGCATTTCCCTTTTGCCAATTTCAAGGGCGGCTTGATTCGGAGCTTCGGGCGTCTGCAATTTCATTTCAGCGATCAAATTGGCGAGACTCCGCCCCTCGATGAATTGCATGGCGTAGTAGTGAACGCCGCGTTCCTCGCCGACCATGTATACCGGCACGATGTTTTCGTGCCGCAGATGCGCCGCCGCCAGCGCCTCGTTCTTGAAACGCTGAAGTTGGCGGGGGTCGAGGGCCGCCGCGAACGGCAGGACCTTCAGGGCGACGCGCCGCCGCAGCGAAATCTGCTCGGCTTCATAGACCACGCCCATCCCACCCCGGCCAATCTCGCGAAGAAGACGGAAGTCGCCCAGCTCGCCGATTTCGGGCGCGGATTCGCCGGTGCCGGTTCGAGGCTCGACTTCCGGCTCGCCGCCTTCCCGCAGAGCGACGGCCAGCCGCTCCACCTCGTCGTGGCCGGCGAAAAACTCCTCTAAATCGCCGCGGAGATCGGGGTGCGAGGCGAGAAGTTGATTACGATCCAGGTTTCGACCAGTTTCGCGCGCTTCGACGTAGGCGAGAAGAGCCTTGTTCAGCCGCTCCTCGCGGTCGCCGTTTGGGTCGTGCGTCATTCGTCTTCCTCCCCTCCGTCTTGCAGCAGTTGACGTAGTTTTTTTAGACCGCGGAAGAGCAAGCCGACGATGGCCGCACGGCTACGTCCCATCTGTTCCGCAACTTCGGCAACCATCAGCCCCTTCAGGTAGTGCAACTCGACGACCTGCCGTTGGTCTTCGGGCAGCCGAGTTAGGGCAGCGGCGAGCCGCAGCAATTCCTCGCAGCGTACCGCCCGTTGGCTCGGGGATGTCTCATCGGCGGCGAATAGACACTCCAGTCGGGAGGAGGACTGTTCCAGGTCGGCCTCCAGCGAGCGTTCTCGGCCGATGTCTCGTACCTTTGCTTCGAACCGGCGCGTGGCGGCGGCCAGAACATTCGCCAGGATCACTCTAAGCCAGGCCAGCTTCTCGGCCTCGGTTGTGCCGCGGAACTGTCCCTGAGCTTGGTGGGCTTGCAAAATCGCCTGCTGAGCGATGTCGGAAGCATCCAACTTCGCCTGGAGGCGAGGCCCCAGCTGGGTGCGCGCCAGCAGCCGGAGATAATCTCGATACGCCTCCAATGGCCGCTCGTCTGATTCAGCGCTATGGTGCATAATTTCCATCATCGGCGAAAGGACCACGAAATGCCAGTCCCGGACACGAAAGCCCAAGCCGCGCACGCAGCGCAGCGGAGTAAGCGGCTGCCCCAAGAGGCCGCTTACTCCGCTGCGCTGCGTGCGCGGCTCGGACTATCTCGCTTAGCCGAGTATCCCCCGGTGGACTACCCCCTTGATGTCAGTCAGCCGCATATCGCGTCCGGCGTAGCGGTAGGTCAAGCGCTCGTGATCGAGACCAAGCAAGTAGAGTATGGTGGCGTGCAAATCGTGTATGTGCATCGGATGTTCGACGGCCTCGTAGCCGAATTCGTCGGTCTGACCGTGGGCGATTCCGGGCTTCACGCCGCCTCCGGCCAACCAGAGGGAGAATCCGTTGTTGTTGTGGTCGCGGCCATCGGCGTTCTGGCCGTGCGGCGTGCGGCCGAATTCCCCGCCCCAAATCACCAGCGTCTCGTCCAACAGCCCTCGCGCACGTAGGTCCGTCAGCAGCGCGGCGATGGGCCGGTCCACGGCGCGAGCGTTCCGGGCATGGCCGGCCTTCAAACCGCGGTGCTGGTCCCAGTCGCCATGCGTTAGCTCGACGAAGCGAACGCCGAACTCGATGAAGCGCCGCGCCAACAAGCACTGGCGCCCGAAGTCGGTCGTGGCGGGATCGTCGATGCCATACATTCGTTTTGTCGCCGCCGACTCGCGGGCAAGCTCCATGACCTCCGGGAGATTCGTCTGCATACGGAAGGCAAGCTCATAGGATTCGATAACCCCTTCTACACCGGGGTTGGTGCGTCCGCCTTCGAGCGAGTCCCGGTGCATGGACTGTACCAGGTCGAGCTGCCGGCGCTGGGCCGCGGCGTCGAGCTTGGAATTTTTGATGTTGCCGATGCGGGCCTCGGCGATGGGTTGACCTTCATTGTCGAAGCGCGTCGCCTGGCAAGCCGCGGGAAGGAAGCCGCTGCCGTCGTTCTGCGCGCCGCCGTTTCTCCCAGTGGGTTTGACGGCGATGAAGCCAGGGAGGTCGTCGCTCTCCGTCCCGAGTCCGTAGAGCGTCCACACTCCAAGCGAGGGACGGATGAATTGCGAGCTTCCTGTGTGCAGCATCAGGTACGCTTCCGGGTGGGCTGGCAAGTCGGTGTGCATGCCGCGGAGGACACACAACTGATCCGCATGAGCGGCGACCTCTGGGAACAACTCCGAGATCCATAGCCCGCTCTGACCGTGCTGGCGGAATTTCCACGGCGATTGCATCGGCTTCGCCCCGGGAATCCGGCCGGGTTTGGAAGACGCCTTGCCGTCGTACGCGGTGAGCTTTGGCTTGTAGTCGAAGGTATCGACGTGCGAAGGCGCGCCGTTCATGCAAAGGAAGATCACGTGCTTGGCACGGGCCTGGAAATGGGGCGCCCTGGGTGCGAGGGGCGACCTTTTCGTTTCGGCCGCAGTCGTTATCGACGATACTCCAGCAAAGGCCAAATAGCCAAATCCGCAGGAGGCGCTTTTCAACAGCTGGCGGCGGGACAGGATGGGGGAGACCATCAGATCATTCCTCTATCTTGTGGAGCAGCTCGTCATCAATCCAGATAGCGAAACTCGGCGCTGGCGAAGAGCGCCTGGCAGAACACCGGCCAGGGATCGCGCGCCGAATCGCCGGCGAAGTCTCGGAGGAACGCAAGAGCGCGATCCCGCTCGCCGGCCGTTGGCGGCCGCGCGAAAGCGAGGCGGTACGCCCGCTCGATCCTGCGGGCGTCGCCCTTCTCGGCTGCACACACCCGCTCGGCCAAAGCCTCGGCTTGCCGGATCACGAAAGGACTGTTCATGAAGTAGAGCGCCTGGGCCGGGCTGGTCGTCGTGGCTCGTTCGCCCGTTACCAGGCTTGGGTCGGCGAAGTCGAAGAGGGCGAGCGATTCAAGCACTTGATCGCGGATCACCGGCAAGTAGACCGAGCAGCCCCGCGCCGGCAGGCAGCTCGATCAACGGCGAGGCGTTGAAATTCGGGAAAACTCGTGCTAGTGTGCCCGAGCATGTCTGGGTACTGCGGAAGATGCCGGACAGCGCATAGTAATCCCTCTGGGTAACTGGGTCCGTCTTGTGATCGTGGCAGCGCGCGCAAGCGACCGTGAGACCCAGGAATGCGCGCGTGGTTGCCTCAATCTGTTCATCGACGAGATCCAACACGAACTGCCCGCGGTTCTCCGCGTCGTGAGCCTTGCTACCGATGGCGAGAAATCCGGTCGCGATCAGCTGATCGGCGCGCTGGCGATCGTCCCCGGCGGGGAGGAGATCTCCAGCTATCTGCATGCGGACGAAGCGATCATAAGGCATGTCGGCGTTGAACGCCGCGATCACCCAGTCGCGATAGCGCCAGGCTTGCGGATAGGTAAAGTTCGTCTTGCCGCTCGACTCGGCGAATCGCGCGACATCGAGCCAGTGCCGCCCTCAACGCTCGCCAAAGCGGGGCGAGGCAAGCAGGCGATCGACCACGCGGGCGAAAGCCTGGGGAGAATCGTCCTGGAGAAAGGCATCAACCTCCTCGGGCGTAGGAGGAAGCCCAATAAGATCGAACGTCACCCGGCGTAGGAGCTTCGAGCGCTCGGCATCGGCGACGGGACGGCGCTTGCTGGACTCCAGCTTTGCAAGGAGGAAGCGATCAATATCGCCGTGCGGCCAATCTACCCGCTTGACCTCGGGAGGCAGAGACTTCTTGGGCGGCCGAAACGACCAGAATTCTCGTCCTTTCTCCGGAGCGGCCGGCGCGTGTGCCGTGGCGGCGGCCGGCTCGGTCCTTGGATCCGGCGCCCCCATTTTGACCCAGACCTCGAAGTCGGCAATCACCGCATCGGGGAGCTTGGCCTTCGGCGGCATCTGAAGTTCCTCGTCGCGGTAACGGATGGCACGAATGAGCAAACTCTGATCCGGCTTGCCCGGCACGATCGCGGGACCGGAATCACCCCCGCGGCGTAGCCCCTCGCGGCTGTCGAGCCGAAGTCCACCCCGCAGCTTCTTCGCGCTACTGGCATGGCACTTACCGCATTGAGTCACCAGGACGGGCCGAATCTTCGTCTCGAAAAACTTCTCCTGCTCGGGAGTGATCTGCGTCTTCTCCGTGGCCGACATTCTCATATCAACGGCGGGCGGCTTCTCCTTCGCGGAGTCCGGTTTGATGGCTGCGCTCCCGGGTCTTCTGGGGATAGATTTGCGATATTCCGTCAGTGAGAGAAATCCATCATGATCTGTGTCGAGGCGGCGAAAGAGCGGCTCGATTGTGGCCGCGGCGTCTCTCATGCGGGAGGAGAAGCGGTATAGCTCGCGGAACTCATCGAGCGAGAGCTTGCCATCGAGGTCGGCATCGCCGAGCATGAAAATCCGTTCCGGATCGAAGGCAGGAAATCGCTGAACCTGGGCCACGGCTTGGCCCACCAGGAGGAGGACGAGTGCCGAAACGAGGCGTGCTAAGGATCCCGTCATAACGAGGACTCCTCTCTTGGTAAACCGCCAATCACTCTGGCCCGGCGATGCAGAAAAGACAGCCCCTAATTGAAAAGATGCGCGTTGTCAGACCGTGTTGCGCGGCTGGCTTGCGGAAAAAATCGGATGCTTTGTTGACGTGCTGCTTTCCGCTGTCTATTTTGATGTGTTGGAGTTGCATCGGACCCCGCGTTGCTCAATGACGAACATCGTGGTTGGATCGTTGTGGGGAAGCCCAGGCCATGACTCTCCTCTCCCAATCGCCAGCTTTTGGCAAAGCGATTCTGCCGCGCGGAATTTTCGCACGGACCATCCCTCTTCTAGTCGGCATGATTCTGTTGACGGCCGCGGCGCTCAAGACGCATCAATTCGCTGCCGGTCCGATGACCACGGACGTTTTTTTCACTTCTGATCGATTCCTCATCCCGCTTGTGGAATTTGAATTGGCACTCGGCCTGTTGCTCTTGTCCGGGGCTTACCCGAAACAAGCGCGGCTCGCTGCTCTGGCCGTATTTGCGGGGTTCTGCCTGGTATCGCTCTATCAAGCGCTTACGGGAGCGCCTTCGTGCGGCTGCTTCGGTAATTGGTCCATCAAACCCTGGTACACACTGCTGCTCGACCTCGCCGTCGTGGCCGTTTTGTGGCGATGGGACGCCGAGGCGCAGGTGAACATTTGCTGGGGGGGGGGCGCTCGGAACACCCATTCCCATTATTTCCGTGCCGTAGCATTGGGGCTTCTCTTTTTGCTCGTGGGCATTCCGGCGGCGATTGCCATGAGTAGCGCCCGTCCTCCGCTTCTCCAGCCCTCCACTCCGCTGATTGATTTTGGCACGATGCCGCAAGCCGAGCGGGGAGAAATCGCTTTCTGGCTCCACAATCCGAGTCGAGAGACCGTGGAGATCGCAAAGACGAAGAGCAGTTGCGATTGTCTTCGCGTCGAGCTCGACCAACAAACGGTGGCGGGCGGCGAGAGGATACGGGCCGTGGCACGGCTGGAATTGGACAAGGAGCCGCGATTTACGGGAGAACTCCAGATGGACATTCAAGGCATGACTTCATCGGGGGCGGTCGCCTTTTCGCTTCGTGCTTCCGTGCGGGTGGTTCGGAAATAGCTCAACGGTGGGAGGGCGGATCATGATCTTCCGATCTTGTCCTGAAAATCACCGCAGGGGGGTTACTCTGATCGAGCTGTTGGTTGTTATCGCGATCGTGGCCGTTCTCCTCGCGCTTTTGTTGCCCGCGGTGCAGAAAGTCCGCGAATCGGCCAGCCGGATCTCGTGTACGAATAACCTCAAGCAGATAGGTTTGGCGCTGCACCAATTTCACAGCGCTTACGGAGTCTTCCCCAGCAACGGCGGTTGGGACGGCAAAGAGAGCATTCCCGATGTGAATGGCAACCCGACGTATGTGTTCACCAAGGACATTGATGTGCCCTACGCCTTCTATTGGGGAGTCGGTATGCCGAATCTGCTGCCCGCGCAGCAGTTTGGCAGCTGGGCGTACTCGATCTTGCCGTTCGTCGAACGGCAGAACATGTACAGCCAACGGGCATGGACGGAAGGCGTGCCTATCTATATCTGTCCAAGCCGAAGGACAGCCATGCCCCAGCTCGTGGCGGCGGATGAAAACGGCACCTATTGGGGCGGCGGCTGGGCCTGGGGCAAGATCGATTACGCGGGCAATCGACTGCTATTCCCCAACCGGCCTCGCTGTTTGGGCCTCCGCGTGGTCACGGATGGGACATCGAACACCATCCTCGTCGGCGAAAAATCGATGGCGCCGCAAGATTACAACTCGGGAACATGGTACTGGGATGAGCCATTCTTCACGGGCGGTTCGGATGGCACGGTGCGGAGCGGAAACCAAGTTCAGCAGGATTCGCGTAGCCTGGAGGAAGAGCGTCTGTTCCGGTGGAACTGGGGCTCGCCGCATCCGGCCGGAGGGCGATTCGTCTTCGCCGATGGCTCGGTGCGGCAAGTTCTCTATGCGACTCCGCCTAACATCTTGGCAGCGTTACTGACGCCGTCGGGAGGAGAAACGGTGAGCGATACCTTTTTCGCCGAATGAGATGGGCCAGCTTGGTTGAGGAGAGCGAAATGAACAGAGAGCAAGCGCGGATTTTGGCGGGGCAGACGGCGGCGGATGGAAGCGGCTCGGAGAAAGAGCTGGAGTTTCGGCCCGCGGAGCCGCGCTCTCGTTGGTGAGGTTCCGTGGCATGGATACTCGCATGTTTTGGCGGTGGTTGCTTGCTGATTGCCCCCGTTCTTGTCTGGGGACACCGCGAGTTTGGGTCAATCGCCTCGACTCTCGCTTACCTGAATGGCGAACGGCTGCTGGTCGATCCAGGCACGCTCTCATTCGGCACCATCCGCCGCGGCGAGGAGCGAGACCTGCGCGTTACGATCAGAAACCGTACGGGAAAAGACGTGAAGGTTGTGGGAGCGCGGAGCACCTGTGGTTGCATGGCCTCGGTGGAGAGATTTCCATTGTCGATAGCGGACGGGGACAAACAAGAGTTGACCATTCATGTTGAGTTCATCGGAAAGGATTCCGTGTTCGAGAAACGGATCGATTATTACACGGATGATGAGGCGAAGCCTGTGATTCCTGTCGTAGTCCGAGGGAAACTCACGGATTGATCGCTCTATGGAGAGAAGGGGCGTGTGTCTATCCCTAATGAAGTCGTGCTTGGTCCAGGGAACAAGTATGGCCGATCGATAGATTCCCTGGAAAAACGAAGACGGAGGTTGACAATGAAGCTCTTATCATGGTTGTTTGGGTCGATGTCGCTTGCTTCCCTTCTCGCGGGGGTTTTGCTTCTGCTTCATCCGAATCCAACGCAAGCTGGTCAAACGGTACCGTGCCCGAATTGTACTTACATGTGTACGTTCATTACAAGTCAGTCGCTCTGCAACGGCAAGAATGGTTGTCCTGGAGGCGGCGCGTGCGATAGCTCCTGCGAATGTTCCAATTGGAACATCAATCAATGTCAGTGTCAGTGAGTAGAGGCTCTAAACTCTACTGTATCGCTAGCGTCTATCAGCTTATGGCGTTTCTCAATCAGGGGGAGCGACCATCTTATACTGAAGATGATGAGTATGGTGACTGAGCCTTCAGCTTGCGAAACGCCATAAGCGGCGTAGCTGTACGAAAAGGAGACAGGAAATGAGTGCTTTTCGTTGGCACTTCTTACTTTTTGGCCTGGCAGTGGCGTGTGTCTTCTTCTTGGAGTTGCACCCTTCGGAAGCGATAGCGGCCGATTGGAAGGAGCGGCTCTTCACCGAGGCGCCTCCCAAATGGGAGGCCCTTGAGCAATACTACTCAAAAATGGAGGTGTCGTTCCGTGACTTTTATACCGAGACGCCGAATTTTCCCGCAGAGTTTCCGGAAATCACTTATTTTGACATCCGCAAGAATGGAGATTGGATGAGTTCCAAGCTGCGTGTAGTTGGGAAAGGCTCCGACGGGAAGCGCATGGATAGACTGAAGGTGCATGGTGTCAACTCACGCTATATGTTTGCGCTAGGAAAGGCGTCGCCGGATGCTGAATCTTTCACCCTCTCCAATTTTCAAACAGCAACCGACGAAGCACGCAGGAAGGTTCACGCCCACGGTGAACACAGTTTTGGCATCGTCTATGAAGTACCCAGCTGGGATAGCTTGCCTCTGGTAAAGTTCATCAAGCAGCCCTCCGTAACGATTACAGCAGTTCAGGGACTGCGGCGCGGCGGTAAAGAATTGGTTCAGCTGCGCTATGAACGCCAACAAGAAGCCCCCGATCACTCCCGTGGTACTGAGCATGGGACAGTTCTTCTCGATCCGGAACGTTATTGGTGCTTGTGTGAATGTCATTCCGAACTGCCGGTTTTTGCTCCTGCCTCTAAAATTGATTGGCTTGTGGAATATGGGGACGACGTCGATGGGTTTCCTATTCTGCGGCGCACGCAGTCCACGGCAACTTACAGAGATGGTAAGGGAAAGCTGGCCGACATCACGGAGTTCGACAAAATCGTCCATCGTGACATTCCGGAGAGCGAGTTCACCCTGAGCGCCTTTGGCATGCCCGAGTTGCAGCTTCCAGGCGAACAGAAGCCGCGGGTGCTCTGGCGTTGGCTTATCGGCATTGGCATTGCTCTCGGCGTGATAGCTATTCTCCTGCGCCGCTATGTGAAGAACAAGCGGCAAGCGAAAAAAATTGCCTGAGCAGCGGCAGCAATCGAGAAGGATGATAAGGCTGTGTTTAGTTCCGCGCAACCCATTAAGCAACCGAACCCTTCTCCTGCTTCCGGGGATGAGCATGTCCAGCCACAGCGGCGCACGGTCTGGATTGTTCGTCTCAGTATCGCCGTTATCCTGCTGATTCACGCTTTGTTGCTTCTGGACGGCAGCCGCAAGAATTTCGTGGTCATTGATGAAGCCGGCCATTTGGTCGCCGGCATCTCCCACTGGACGACCGGCACCTATAGCATGTACCGCGTGAATCCGCCCTTAGCGCGCATGTTGGCGGTCATTCCCGTTTTTCTCTTGCATCCCGATACGAAGGCTATTCAGCCGGTACTTGGGACGGCCAAACGCGCCGAGTTTGAGTGCGCGAATCCATTCGCGCTGGACAACGCCGAGCGCTACCTGGACATTCTCTTTCTGGCTCGCCTCGCCGGCATCCTTTGGTCCTGCTTGGGCGGCTGGCTGGTGTATCGCTGGGGCAGCGATTTGTACTCGAATCGCGCTGGACTTCTGGCTCTGGTTCTCTGGTGCTTCAATCCTAGCATCTTGGCGCATGCTCAAGTGGTCACGCCCGACCTGCCGGCCACCGTCGCCGGATTGGCGGCCACCTATTGTTTCTGGCGCTATCTGCGCGAGCCTTCGTGGTTCTCAGCAATGCTCACCGGCGTCGTCTTGGGCATTGCGGAGTTGACGAAGTTCACGCTCCTCTATCTTTACGCGCTCGGGCCGCTCCTTTGGCTCCTCAATCGCTGGCGGCTGCGCGTTGCCGGCAACTCCACAGTCCCTTTCTGGAGCCAATTCGGGCAGTGCCTCGCAATGGTCGGCATCAGCATACTCATCATCAACCTCGGTTATGAGTTTCAAGGTACCGGCAAGCCTCTCGGCGGGTACGTTTTCGTCACGCGGGCCCTAGGAGGCGATCCACCTCCAGATGCATCCTACGTCCACTCTAATACGAATCGCTTCAAGGATAGCTGGCTCGGCACGCTTCCTGTTCCGCTGCCGGCCGAGTTTCTTTCCGGCATTGACCGTCAGCGGCTCGATTTCGAGGTCGGTTCGTTTTCCTTCCTTCGTGGCGAATGGAAACGCGGAGGATGGTGGTACTATTACCTCTATGCCTTGGCTGTCAAGTTACCAATCGGCTTGCTTGCGCTGGTTGTGTGGGGATTCCTATCATCCTTGATCGGCTATCCGTACCGAACTTGGCTTGTGTACGAATGTTTCCTATGGCTTCCTGTTTTGTCGGTCATGGTGCTAGTCAGCTCCCAGACAGGATTCAATCACCATATGCGCTATGTCCTTCCTATATTCCCGTTTCTTATTGTCGGGGCCAGCCGGCTGTCTTGGTTCCTTTCGCACCAGCATTGGAAGACGGGTTTGCTCGTCCTGTCTCTCACTTTGTGGTCGATTGCCAGCACGCTTGTCATACACCCCCACTACTTGTCATACTTCAATGAAGTTGCCGGAGGACCGGATAACGGACACAATCACCTCATCGACAGCAACATCGATTGGGGACAGGATCTGCTCTTCTTAAAGGCCTGGCTGGAGAAGCACCCCGAAGCGCATCCTCTCCGGTTAGCTGCTTTCAATACGATTGATCCAGGTGTTATCGGTATACAGTTCACCTTGCCCCCGCTCGGTCCAATTTCGAGGGACATCACTCAGGATTCGCACTTCAGGCAGCTCGGCCCTCATCCCGGCTACTACGCCCTTGATGTGAACTTCGTCCACGGTTACGCTTACCCTGTCGCCGACAGCCGAGGCCAATTCGGCTCTATTCGCTTGCACGAATACGAATACTTCCAGCACTTCCACCCCATCGCCAAGGCAGGTTATTCCATCTTCATCTATCACATCACGCTTGAGGAAGCGAATGCCGTGCGACGGGAACTTGGCTTGCCGGCACTTACCGCTGCGGATGTTTCGTCGGAGATCAAGCCATGATCCTCCCACGTCTCGATGCCCCCGTGAGCTTCTCCCCACCACCGACCCGAGTACTGGAAGATGGACTGATCCAACGCTATCGGATGATGCGGAGGCTATCCAAAGCGTGATAGATTGGAAAGGTTTTGTACAATGCTTCGGATCTTATATGCCGGCTTGCTTCTCGCTAGTCTCGCGGTCCTTGGTCTAGCTGCATATGACTATTGCACCAGCGACGATGGCCCTGGCGCGGCCATCGACGACCCAGAGATTGAGATTCCCGATGCTTTGGCCGGCACAACGATCCCAGTTGCTTTCTCGATCCACAACCCGACACGGCACTCGGTTCGGATCGTCGGTTTAAGAGAATGCTGAAGGCAGAATTGCCGCTTCCGTGTGAAGCGAGAGGCTCCTTTCGCGATCCCAGCCGGTAGGAACGATGTCATTGACTGTACGCTGGAACCAACCTCCTCCGGGCCATTTGAAGCAGGGTTACATGTGTTTCTCGATGACCAGGGAGTGCGTGAGATTTCGCTAACGGTCCATGGTACGGCCCAATCCACCGGAGCAAAGCTGCCGCAACCATCAAACGGCACCTCTGTGGAGCCTACCCATTGAGGGATCCCCCTACCTCGTTTCTCTGCGCGACCGGGGCATTCCTCGTCGGTAGTGCCAGGTCGTTTCATTCGGCCATTCCCCACCAATTAACGCCTTCCAGGGCAGACATCGCTCCATCATCCGTTTGGCCTTGATGCGGCAGCACGGCCAAGATAGCCACATCGAGCCGGGAACGCAATTCCTCGACCGCGGTTTCCTCCGCCACGCCCATCACCGGCGTTGTCGCCGTGACCACGATTCCGGCCACGCGCAGACCACGCCGTTGGGCTGCCTCCACGGTCAGCAGCGTGTGATTGAGCGTGCCCAGCGAGCGGCGGGCCACGATGAGCAGCGGCAGGGCCAGACTTGACGCGAGATCGGCCACTGTCTCGCGCTCCGTCAGCGGACACAGCAAGCCGCCGACGCCCTCGACGAGGACGGTGCTGCCCTCCGCGGCGCGGCGATGCACCGCCGCGGCGAGAGCCTCCAGGCGCAGAGAGACCCCCGCGAGCCGCGCCGCGACCGGCGGCGCGGCGGGGATGGCGAATGTGTAAGGCGTGACCGCGTGCAGATCGGGATCGCCGGCCGCTTCGGCGAGAATGCGCGTATCTTCGCTCCAGGTGTTTTCCGCGCCCGTGGCTACCGGCTTGCACACGCGGAACGGCCGGCGCTCGCGACGCCAAAGGCGCGCGATGCCGGCCATCACGAATGTCTTGCCGGCGCCGGTGTCGGTCGCGGTGATGAATAGGCCACGCATCGGTTCCCGTGGGTTGGCGATTAGCCGGCCAATTCGGTGCGGAGCCGTTCGAGCAGTCGCTTGGTGGCGCGAATGCCCTCCGGCTCGCTGAGCTTGCTTCCCTCATATTCGATGCCGACGCGGCCATGATAGCCGGCGGCGAGAACGATCTTCATCATGCGGCGGTAATCGATTTTTGTCTCATTGCCCTTGTCGTCGAAGTCGTAAGACTTGGCGCTGACGCCCTTGGCAAAAGGCATCATCAGCTCGACACCTTTATAGCGATCGAATTCGTAGAAATTGCCGAAGTCCGGCAGCGTGCCGCAGCGCGGATGATCGACCTTGCGCATGACGCCGGCCAGCCAATCGCCGTTGGAAGACAGCCCGCCGTGATTCTCGACGATGACATTGATCTCGTGTTTGGCGCCGAACTCAGTCAGTTTGCGCAGGCCGTCGGCGGCACGGTCCATCTGTTCCTGGGGCGTGCCCTTGTTTTTGGCATCGGCGTTGACGCGGATGGAGTGGCAGCCGAGGAACTTCGCCAACTCGACCCACTTGTAATGATTCTCGACAGCCTGGTTGCGCTTCTTCTCATCGGGATCGCCCAGGGCGCCCTCGCCGTCGCACATGATGAGCACACTTTTCACACCGTTGTCGTCGGCGCGTTTTTTCAGTTCGGCGGTGTACTTCGCGTCCTTGGCTTTACCCATGTAAAACTGGTTCACGTACTCGACGGCGTCGATGTCGTAGTCTTTCTTGGCGATGACGGGGAAATCGAGCGGATCGAGCTTCTTGCCGAAAAAGGCCTTGTGCAGCGACCACTGGGCCAACGAGATGAGAAACAGAGGCTTCTTGGTCTTGTCGTCGGCATGGAGCGGCAGGGCCGAGGCAAGGGCGAGTCCAGCGGAAGTCGTGAGAAAACCGCGACGGTCGAGGCTGCGCATCATGGATCAGTCTCCCAGAAAAGAGGATTGGCCGGATGGCACGGATTATAGGGCCGGCGGAAGGGATCGGCAATGAGGCGAGGGGATCAAGGTTGCGTCGGGGCGGGCGGCTTGGCGAGGCCGGCGCAGAAGACGCCACCGGTGACGCGCTCCAGGGCGGCCAGCGCGATCGCTTGGCGAAACAATGCTTCGTTGTAGTCCGTGCGCGTCTGCGCCGCCAGCACGCTCTCCGGCACGAGGGCATCGATCAAACGCTTGAGCGCGCCACGATACTCCTCTCGCAGTTCGCGTTCCAGTCGATCGCCGATCTTGGCAGCTTCGCCCAGAAGGACAGCTTTCCGCGACCACTCTTCCCAGTTGTAGTAGGCTTCCTCGGCTTCCAGGATGACGAGCGAGCGGGTCTTCTGGGCCACCGCCGTCGCCTGGACGCTAAGGTCCTGAGCTGTTTCGACTCGGTTCGGACGCGGGCCGACAAGCGTGTGCGGCATGGCCAAAGGGACGCCGCCGGGCCGGAACTCCTCGCCATAGATGGGTTGAGGTACGTGCTTGGCATGCAGATCGGCGCCGGAGGCGAATGTGTTGATGGACCCGCGCCGGCAGAAGGTCGCCTGGACGTCGGTTTCCAGGGCTGCTGCTTCGGAGGCCGCGCTTGCCTCGATAACCTCACCACGCCGCGCCGCCGCGGCCGCGATGATGTCCTCGCGGCAGACATGAACCGCCGGTTGCGGGATTGGTTCCTCGGCGATATTCAGACAAACCGTTGGCTCCAGGAACAGCGCTTCACGCAGAGCAGCGAGGGAAAGGGCGATGCCGCGCTCCGCCTCGGCGCGCCGAGCCTCGATGCGTCGCAAGTAGAGTGTGACCAGATCCACCGTCGCCGCCGTCCACTCGGGACGCTCTTTTTTCTCTACCGAGGCGCGGACGCGCTCGCGCAGATACCTCAGATCATCGATAGCATCGTCCAACACGTTCCGCTGGGCGCGGGCGTACAGTACCGAAAGATAGGCGCGCGTGACGACATAGCGGTTTTCTACCTCCAGGCGGGCGAGTTCGGCCTGAGCCGCGTCGATGCCCAGTCGAGCTTGTTGGCGGCGGAGAGGCAAATCTTGGCGCAGCCGGACCACGGGACCATGAAGGTTGTCAAGCGATGCCACGCGGCTTTGAGCAGCCGCAAGCCGGGCCCGCGCTACAAGCAGCGACGGCTGCCGCTGCTCACTCAGAGCGAGACAATCCGCCAGCCGCAGTGGCCGATCGGGAAGCGGAGGTGAAGGAGTCTGTGCTTGCGCGTCAACCGCCGTGAAGAGACAGAGGACGAGCGCAAGCGATGTTAAGGGAACGAGACGGATCTCCCGCCGGCTGCGCATAGCGGCACTCCAGAGACGGTGTGGAACGTCCCGCCCATTAAGAGAATGGCGTTCCTCTGGGAAAGATCGACTCGGAGAGTACCCCGTCTTGATTCTTTCACCATCCCGCAGCGATAGTCGGGACTGCGGGGTGGTGAAAAGGCGACTTCATTTCGGCGCCTTACTCGGATCGAAGTCGGCAACATTCGTGGCGAAGTTCCACCAGTAGCCGTCGGGATCCTCGAGCACGCAGTTGCGATCGCCGTAGAACTGGTCCTGCGGCGGCTTGACGCCCTTGGCGCCTGCCGCGGTGGCGCGGGTGTACAGGGCGTCCACATCGTCGCAGTAAACGTACAAGCTGATCGGCGAGAGAACCTGGCTCATCGCGGGCGGCTTGTGCGGCCACTCGCTTGATGAACAGACCGGCCCAAACATAATCATCGAATCCCGAAAAACCATCTCCACGTGCATGGTTTTTCCGTCGGGACCAGGCATGGCCATGCGTTTCTCGAACCCGAACGCCTTCTGATAGAACTCGATGGCAGCGTCGGCATCCTTGACGATCAGATACGGAATGAGCCACGGATAACCCTGCGGGCGCGGTGGTCGCTTCGACATCTTCCTTCTCCTTTAGTAAATGTGTGTACACTAGCTGGGGCGTAAAGAAGATACCCTGCCTTGTGAACAAATGTCAAGCACAGTTTGAAAGCCTGTCCGAGCCGCGCACGCCGCGCAGCGGAGTGCGCGGCTCGGACAGGCTGCGTGCGCGGCTCGGACAGGCTTTGCTTGCGCTGCGGGTTGGTAAATTACGAATTGGCGAGAGGGCATTGACGCTCCGCCGCAACTCTGGCATGATTTCGCCGGTCGGATGGATCCTGCCGGCGAGGGACGGATCATGGATGATCGAATTGGCGATGAGCGAGAGGAGTTGCCGCGTTCCTTGCCGGCATGGTTCCCTTTTGTGTGGTCGCGCGTTCTCTTTCCCGGCGGCAGCCATCCGCAACGCGAACCGTGCCGTCTCTTATCGCTGCTACTTCTGCTGCTGTTGCCAGCGCTCTTGTTGTATCCGAGCTTGTCTTTTCACCTGTTTGAACCGGACGAGAGCCGCTACGCCGAGATTGGCCGGGAGATGCTCCAGCGCGGCGAGTGGGTAGTGCCATATCTGCAAAGCGAGCCGTATCTCGACAAGCCGCCGCTGCTGTACTGGTTGATCGAAGCAGCTTACACCTTGTTCGGTGTCCAGATCTGGGCGGCGCGGCTGGTGCCGGCGTTGGCCGTGCATGGCTGTGTGTTGCTGGTGTATCTGTTCGGACGCCGCAGCGTCGGCGAACGGGCGGCCTTCTGGGGCGCGCTGGGACTTGCTCTTGCCCCCGGCTGGGTGAGCATGGGCCGGCTCTTGTTGATGGATAGCCTGCTGACGTTGTGGACCACGTTGGCTCTGTTCAGCGCGTTCGAGGCGGTGCGCGGCGAACGGCTGCGATGGGGATGGTGGCTCCTGGCATCCTTAGCGTGCGGCCTGGGCGTGCTCACGAAAGGGCCGGTGGCGCTGGTATTGTTGTTGCCCGTGTTGTGGCTGCAACGCTGGCTGACTGGCTCCGGCTGTCGGATCGGGCGGGCGGGAATGCTGGGCTTTCTGGCGGTGGTCCTGGCCGTGACGCTGCCCTGGTACGTGGCCATGACGCTGCGCATCCCAGCCTTCGCGCGCGACTTCATTTGGGAACACAACATCCAGCGCTTCCTCGCGCCGTTCGCTCACGAACACGGCGTCTGGTTTTACATTCCCGTCCTGCTCTTCGGTCTATTACCGTGTACGCTGCTGCTCGTGCCGTTTCTGCGTTTCTTGCTCAGCAGCGAACCCGCGTGCGCCGCGCGGCGCACGGTCGAGCTGAGCTTTCTGCTTTTGGCCGCCGGATGGTGCCTCTTTTTCTTCACGCTATCGCAGTGCAAACTGCCGACTTACATCATGCCGGCGTTTCCGCCTTTGTGCCTGGCTTTCGGCTATTTCCTGGCCAATAGCCGTGTCTCCCTAGCGGCTCTGCGGGCCGGCGGGATAGCCGCATTCCTCGTGTTGGTCCTGGTACATCATGTCGCCACGCCGTGGTACGCCGCCTACCGTTCGCCGGTGGGCCGGCCGGCGGACGTTCAACGGCTATGCGCCGATAAATCGACCACCGTGGTCTGTTATTCGCGCAATTGTGATTCGGCTGCCTATTATCTTGGCCGCGATGATCTGCACTGTTACCGCAGCAAGGACATCGAAGAATTGCGGGCCCTCGTTCGCCTTCGCCCGCGCACGATCATCCTCTGCACTCATCGCCATTCGCTTTTTGGGCTGCATCAACTGTTGCCGCCGGACGTGCGGATTGTCGAGGAAGTGCATTACGGTCTGGAGAATATCCGCGGCGTGCCGCCGGCGCTGATGAAAGTGCTAGTGCGATTGATGGGCGAGACGGCCCTGGGCTTATGCGACATCGCCGTCGTCGAACCCGGCTGGAGGCATCCCGGTACGCCGCCGGTTGGTGATTCTTCGCAAAAGTATCCGACGGATGCTACACTGGAGGATCGCTAACCAAAAACCCGATTGGGGAACCCTTATGACCTCGCGCTGGCTCATCGGTCTGGCCTCCGGCTTCAGTGTCGATGGCGTGGACGCCGCGCTTATGGAACTGGAAGGCGTGGGGCTGGACGTGCGCGTCCGCCAAGTCGAAGCAGCGCATCAGCCCTACGGTGCGGAGCTGCGCGCGCTGATCCGCCGCGTCGGCAGTTCGACTCCTTGTGAGATACGCCAAGTGGGTCTTTTGCACCGTTTACTGGGGGAGACGTTCGCGGCAGCGGCGCGAACGGTGGCCGATCATGCCAGCTTGAGCCTGCAACGGGTCCAGTGCATCGGTTGTCCCGGCCATACGATTTGGCACGACTCCGAAGGCCGGTTTCCCTCCACGCTCGGCCTTGGCATGGCGGCCGTGGTGGCGGAGCGCTGCGGCGTGACCACCATCAGCGACTTTCGTTCCCGCGACGTGGCGGCCGGCGGCCAAGGCGTGCCGCTGGCGGCGCTGACCGATTACATCCTCTTTCGCCATCCCCAGGAAAGCCGGCTGCTCATCCATCTGGGCGGGCTGGCACGCATCGTTTTCGTGCCGGCCGCTTGCCGCATTCAGGAAGTGGTCGGCTTCGAAGCCAGTCCGTGCAATGTGCTGCTCGACGCCCTGATGGGCCATCTCACCGGGGGCAAATCATCGTTCGATCCGGGCGGCAAACACGCCGTGCAGGGCAAGTGCATCGACGCTCTTTTGCAAAGTTGGCTCAATCACCCGTACTTGCAGCGTCGTCCGCCCAAGAGCCTGCCGCGCCACCTTTTCGGCGATGATTTCGCCGCGGCCGCCGTGCAGCAGATCCGGCAATACGGCGGCAGCCTGCACGATTTGCTCTGCACCGCAACGCACTTCGTCGCGCGCGGCATCACGACCGCGGTACGGCGTTTTCTGCCTCCCGCGCCGCGCGTCGATCGCATTCTCCTCTCGGGAGGAGGCGTCCGCAACGGCCTGTTGTGGCGGCTGCTCGAACAGTCGTTCGAAAGCGTCCCCTTGCAGCGCACCGATGAAGTCGGCGTGCCCGCGGATGTGCGCAAGGCGTTGTCCTTCGGCATACTGGCGGTGCTGACTCTCGACGGTGTACCGGCGAGCGTGCCCTCGGCCACCGGTGCGGCCGGCTCTCGGCTGCTGGGCAGCATCACACCCGGCTCCTCGATCAACTGGGCGCGCTGCCTGGCATGGATGGCCTCCCAAACCACGCCGCCATTCAGTCCGGAGATCTAAGCATTTTTGTCCGAGCCGCGTTTTTTGTCCGAGCCGCGCACGCAGCGCAGCGGAGTAAGCGGCTGCTTGGGACGGGCCGCTTACTCCGCTGCGTGCGCGGCTCGGGCCTGTTAATCGATGTCCGAAACCACTTTCAATCCGGCTGCTCCCATGCCAGTTTCAAATTCCGCTCGCCGGCCGCGGTGGATATCGTGAGGGATTCCGGCGTGACATCATCCTGCCGGCGGCGCTTGACGAATTCAGGCAGAGCGCGCAAACTTGCCTCGGCCAGATCTAACTCCCCAGCCGTGGGAGGACGCATCGACAAGCCCTGGTCCTTATGGAAAATGGAAGGATAGGCGTCGGGCCGGGCCACTCTCCAGCCGTGCTCTTGGGCCGCTTCCAATTCCGCGGGAGCGATGTCGTTGGAATCGCCGAATGCAACCGTCGTGGCCACGGTCAACTCGGCATTCTCCTTATCGGAAAGCTCTTCCGTCCATAAGCGCTTAAGGATTGCGAGGTCGTCGTACAATGCCACACCCTTCATAAGCCCGGATTGCCCCATGAGAACGGCAAACCACGGACCCCCTTCGATCTCCGGGCAGTCGATGCGGACGGCGTTTTCGTAGCGGAGACGGCTCCAGGGCGCTTGCTTGTAAAACTCGGCCGCCGCGTCGTAAAATCGGCCGACTTGGTCGACGGAGACGCCAGGAATATCCATCAAGGAAGACGGCTGTTCGCCGCCGATGCTTTCCGCGAGATGTTCCACGATACTGGCGATCGGCTCCAGCTCTTCCTTCGTCACCGACTCGATTCCCAGCTCTTGCAATGCTGGATGCAGCTCCTCCCAGCCGAGATGGGCGCGAATTTGCAGCTCGACTGGCCGTTGTTTGTCGCCCATGAGCGGCTTCTGCATGGCTTGCGCCAGCGTGTCCCACAGTTCCTTGGGCGAAGGTTTTTGCTCAGTGACTTGCTGGGCCAAAATCAATTGTTGGCCGAAGCTGACGACCAAGATGATCCACGGCCGTTCGGGCTGGCCGTGCTCACCCTCGATGTACATCGGCAGTTGCCGGCAGTCGGCCATCCAGACGTCGCCCTGCTGCGGCAAGCGTTTCAGGCTCGCCGTAGACGGACCATCCGACGTGCGCCGTCGTGAGGAGCCGTTTTTGCGATTCGGTTTTCTCTTCGCCATGATTGTGCTCCTGGAAGGGATGATAAGGAGCATTCTATGAAAGGGACGGTCCACGAGCGGGATCGGTTAGCGACGCTTCCGCGAAGCATCGCTAACCTTCGCCAAACGCCGGTCGATAAGTTCGCGATCGAAGGGCGAGTGAGCTTTCTCCCGTGCCGATAGGAGATGTCCGCGGGCGCGCTCCAGGTCGCCGGCGCGGCGATAGAGTTCCCCAAGCGTGGCATCGAACCAGTGATAATGTCGGAGAGCGGCGTTCCGGCCGGCCTCCTCCAGCGCGCGGATGCCCGCGTGCGGACCTTCGATCTGGGCCACAACAATCGCTCGATTGAGCAAATAAACAGGCGAGCGCTGGATCGTCAGCAGGGCGTCATAAAGGTGCAGGATCGCCGACCAATCCGTGTCGGCATAGCTGTTCGCCGTGCAATGATGATAGGCAATGGCCGCTTCCAGATGAAACGAGGAGAGGACCGTCCCCTCGGCTGACTGGGCAAGAAACTCTTGCGCGCGGCGGATCAGCCGATGGTCCCATTGGCCGCGGTCCTGCTCCTCCATAAGCAAGACGGAGCCGTGGTCGTCGAGCCGGGCGTCCAGGCGAGCGGCATGGAACAGCATCAGGGCCATGAGCGCGTGCGTGGACGGCTTGCTACAGCGCGGATGGGAGCAGAGCAAGTGACAAAGGCGAGCCGCCTCCTCGCAGAGATCGGCGCGAATGGCTGATTCGCCATTGGTCGAGCTGTAGCCTTCGTTGAAGAGCAGGTAAAGCACCTGATGGACGCTGTCGAGCCGTGCGGCAAGCTCGTCGGCCGCGGGCGGATCGAGCGCGACTTGATGTTCGATCAGGTCGTGGGTGGCACGCTGCAAGCGCTTTTTGATGGTCTCTTCGCCGACCAGAAGGGCACGCGCGATTTCCGCGTTGCTAAAGCCGCACAGCGCTTTTAAGGTCAGGGCGAGCTGATTCTCGCGTGCTAAATGCGGATGGCAGCAAGCGAAGATCATCCGCAACTGACTATCCTCAATCTCCGAATCGAGGAAGAGCTGGTCGAGCCCCTCGTCGTGGGTTGGACGATCCGCTGCCCATTCAGTCAGAACGCGCTGGCCGATCTTGTCGCGCCGAAGTGCATCGAGGATCTTGTTCTTGGCCACCCGATGCACCCATCCGGAGGGATTATCGGGAACGCGCACGCGCCAGGCATTCAGTGCATCGACCAGCGTTGCCTGCACCATGTCCTCGACCAAATCGAAGTTCCTAAACCCGAAAATCCGGGTCAACACGGAAACTAGCCGCCCCGCCTCGTGGCGGAAAAAATGCTCTACCAGCGGAGCGACCGGTTCCGGTTGGGCCGAGGACATGGCCAGGTTCCGAATTCATTAAAAGTTGAGCAGCGATCGTAAGGGAGCGGGAGGCAACACCGCTCCCTTACGATCGCGGCTCTCCTCACTTCTTCACCGTGTATTCGGCGAGACGGCGAACCTCCACCGAGCCGCCCACCAGCAAGCCGGGACAGCCTTTCGCCAAGTCGGCGGCCTCCTTGACCGAGTTGGCCTGGACGATCGAAAAGCCGCCGACGACTTCCTTGGATTCGACGAACGGGCCGTCCGTGACAAGTTTCTTTGAATTGACCACGCACCCTTCGGGAGTCAACGCATCGCCCGGATTAAGCATCCAGCCCTTTTGCATCGCCTCCCCGATCCACTTTTCCCACTGTTTCATGTGCTCTTGCTGTTCTTCGGGCGTCAGTTTCGCCATCGCGTCGCCGGCGCCGCGATAGACAAAGAGGAACTTGGCCATGAAAAGTCTCCTTTCGCCTACACAATCTCGTCCCAGACCGCCCCGTGCGGCCTGGATCCTGCCCCTATGACGAATACGGCTGCCGCCAGGGGACACGAACGTGAATTTTTTTTCAGGGGCGGAGGAAATCGGAGACGCAAGGTCAAACCTTCATCGCCGCCGTCGCTCTGGGAACGGCGCAAACCGCGCCCTCCGTGAAGCCTGCCGCCTCAACCCCGAATCCGCGGTTGAAGCGCGCCCGATAGTTCTCCCAAGCGATTGCCGACGTCAGCTCCACCAGCTGCTGCGGCTTGAGATGCTCGCGAAGGCCGGCGAACAGTTCTTCCGGTACGTGGGCCGGCGTCCGCGTCAGCGCGACGGTGTAACGCAGCACCTGCTTTTCCAACTCGGAGAACGCCGGACTCTCCTCGAAGACCGCCAAATCCGCCAGTTTTTGCTCACTGAGTCCCGCTTTTCTGCTCACGGCAGAGCCAATGTCCATTCAGAAGGGGCAACCGATGAGCATGGACGTTTGCAGTCCGGCAAGCATCTTCAACTCTATCGGGACCGAATGCGCGGCCGCTTGTCCGCCTTCCATCTGCCCGACTGCCTTGAGCAGCCGAGGATGATGCGCGGCGATTTTGATGGATTCCACAAGGAGAGCTTTGCCTGTCAGTTTGCCGATTTGCCGGCGCACGAACCAGTAAACCATCCGAATGAACCAACCGGCCTGCGCCGGCTCAACACCCTTCATGTAAGCCATGATTAGCTCCTTTCGAAAATCCCCTCTCGTTCCCACGCTCCGCGTGGGAACGCAAGCTTGTGACGCTCTGCGTCGCGTCTTGTCCTCTCGCGGGACGGGACGCAGAGCGTCTGGACGTGCGTTCCCACGCAGGAGCGTGGGAACGAGAGAAATTCACTTCCCTATGTTATAGCCACGCATGGGGCGAATCTCGACCGTGCCGCCGCGCAGCAAGACCGGGCAATTCTTGGCGAACTCGGCCGCATCGTCGAGCGTCTCGGCCTGGATAATGGAAAAGCCGCCGACTACCTCCTTGGACTCGATGAACGGCCCATCGGAGACGACTTTACTTGCATTGATGACACGCCCTTCCTTTTTCAGCCCGTCGCCAGCGTCGAGCAGCCAGCCCTTTTGAAGCCCTTCGGACATCCAGACTTGCCATCTCTGCATGTTTTGCTGCATTTCTTCGGGTGACAGGTTGTCATACGAGGAGTTGTTGATGCGATAAACAAACAAAAAGTTAGCCATGTGCTTGCTCCTTTCGTTCCGAAAGCGGAAGGGCGGTCCACACTGCGCGGCCCGCCGTTCTCAAGGATGACGAACGGCGCCGCCGGCAGGGGACAGATTTTTTTTGCCAGCCCGCAGCGCAAGCAAGAGTAAGAAAATGCACGTGGGGGCTTGAAATCGCGCGTGCAAACCACCAATCTACCCTGGATTACCGTGCAATCCCAAAACCCACGGAGCCGATGCGATGGCGGAGCCGACCAGCATCACGACGGAACCCTCCTCTCTTGCAATAACCGCAACGCCGGAAAAGGCGAAACACGAACCGTATGTGCCTGACCGCGTGGTCATGCCGGAGTTCACCTGGCCCTCGGTCTTGCTCGGCGCGTTCCTGGGCATTCTCTTCGGCGCATCATCCTTGTATCTCTTGCTCAAGGTCGGAATGACGGTGTCGGCGTCGGTGCCCATCGCCGTCTTGTCGATCACACTGTTTCGAGCGTTCTCGCGTTCGTTCGGATTCCGCCGGGCGACGATCCTGGAAAACAACATCGTGCAAACGACCGGCTCGGCCGGCGAATCAATCGCTTTCGGCGTCGGCGTGACTATGCCAGCGCTGCTACTGCTCGGCTTCGAGATGCACTGGGTCCGCGTCATGACCGTATCGGTGCTGGGCGGCATGCTCGGCATCTTGATGATGATTCCGCTACGGCGAGCATTCATCGTCAAGCAGCACGGCAAACTGGCCTACCCGGAGGGCACCGCCTGCGCCGAAGTGCTGATCGCGGGCGAGAAGGGCGGAGCGACGGCGCGCATGGTCTTCATTGGCTTCGGTATCGCCGCCGTGCATAAATTCCTTACCAAGGCATGCAAGCTATGGGCGGATGAACCAGCGGAGCATTTGTACCGGGTTAAGGACGGGGTCAAATACGGCCTTCCCGGCGCGGAGATCAGCGGCGAACTGGCTCCAGAGCTGCTCGGCGTCGGCTATTTGATCGGCCCCCGCATCGCCTCCTTGATGATCGCCGGGGCGATCTTGTCGTATTTCGTGCTCGGGCCGCTCATCGCCACCTTCGGCGAGAAGCCGATTCGCGATATGGAGCCGGGCGCCTTGAAGGCGAATTTCCTGCGCTACATCGGCGCCGGCGCGGTCGCCGCCGGCGGCATCATCAGCATGATGCGGGCCATGCCGCTGATTCTCAGCTCCATCTTCTCCGGCTTGCGCGACCTGCGGGCCACCCGCGCCGCCGGCGCCGAGGCCGTCGCCCGCACCGAGCGCGATCTGTCGATGAATGTTGTCCTGTTCGGCAGTCTGGGCTTGGTTGTCATCATGATGCTCGTGCCCGCCCTGGGTCTGGGCTTCGGCTTCCAGGGGCTTCTCGGCGCGCTGATGATCCTGCTATTCGGCTTTCTGTTCGTCACTGTTTCCTCGCGCTTGACCGGCGAAGTCGGCTCGTCTTCAAACCCGATCTCCGGCATGACCATCGCCACGCTGCTGATGACGTGCCTGATTTTCCTGCTCCTGGGACGCATCGGACCGTCGGCCATGCTGACGGCGCTGACGGTGGCGGCGGTAGTGTGCATCGCCTCATCCAACGGCGGCACCACATCGCAGGACCTCAAGACCGGCTACCTTGTCGGCGCGACGCCCCGCAAGCAGCAGCTGTCCATCCTCATCGGTGCCTTGACTTCCGCTCTGGTGATTGGCGTCACCATGCTGGCCCTTAACGCCGCCGGCACACACTACACCAACAAGAAGAACTTGC
>Ga0070738_10002672_pt1 | contig 26130 bp, 23 predicted proteins | sample Coa_R2_2_FD_66446 | JGI IMG/M metagenome (GOLD analysis project Ga0070738, IMG submission 66446) | Surface soil microbial communities from Centralia Pennsylvania, which are recovering from an underground coalmine fire - Coalmine... | ecosystem: Environmental > Terrestrial > Soil > Unclassified ...
CCGACGGCGGGGCGCGCTCCGAGGCCGGTCGAACCGACGGCGGGGCGCGCTCCGAGGCCGGTCGAACCGACGGCGGGGCGCGCTCCGAGGCCGGTCGAACCGACGGCGGGGCGCGCTCCGGGGCCGGCGAAAGGCCGCCGGGGGGCGGCGCGGGGAGGCCTCACAGGTGGTCGACGATGGCGCTCGCGAACTCGGAGCACTTCACCTCGGTGGCTCCCTCCATGAGGCGCGCGAAGTCGTAGGTGACGATCTTCTCGGCGATCGTCGCCTCGAGGGCCCGCACGATGTCGGCCGCCGCCTCGCGCCACCCGATGTGCTCGTACATGAGGACCCCGCTCAGGAGCACCGAACCGGGGTTCACCTTGTCCTGACCGGCGTACTTGGGCGCCGTGCCGTGCGTGGCCTCGAACACGCCGTGGCCCGTGACGTAGTTGATGTTCCCCCCCGGCGCGATGCCGATGCCCCCGACCTGGGCCGCGAGGGCGTCGGAGAGGTAGTCGCCGTTGAGATTGGTGGTGGCGATGACGTCGAACTCGGCCGGCCGGGTCAGCACCTGCTGGAGGGTGATGTCGGCGATCGTGTCCTTCACGAGAAGGCGGTCCCCGGGCTCGCCGCCGCAGTCGTCCCAGCCCACGGCCACGTCGGCGAACTCGTCGCGGACGAGCTCGTAGCCCCAGGCCTGGAAGGCACCCTCGGTGAACTTCTGGATGTTGCCCTTGTGCACGAGGGTCACCGAGCGCCGGCCGTGGTCGAGCGCGTAGCGGATGGCCGCCCGGATGAGCCGCTTGGAGCCCTCCTCGGACACCGGCTTGATCCCGATGCCCGAGCCGTCGCGGATGGGCCACTGCATCTCGTCGCGCAAGAAGGCGGTCAGCCTCGCCGCCTCGGGCGTGTAGGCCTGCACCTCGTAGCCGGCGTAGACGTCCTCGGTGTTCTCGCGGAAGATCACCATGTCGACGAGCTCGGGATGGCGGACCGGCGAGGGCACCCCGGCGAACCAGCGGACGGGCCGCAGGCACACGTAGAGGTCGAGCACCTGGCGCAGGGCCACGTTCAGCGAGCGGATGCCCCCGCCCACCGGTGTGGTGAGCGGGCCCTTGATGCCGATCAGGTGCTCGCGGAAGGCCTCGACGGTCTCCTCGGGCAGCCACGTGCCGACCTCGTCGAACGCCTTCTGCCCCGCCAGGACCTCCTTCCAGGCGACCCGGTGGCCGTGCTTGGCCGCTGCGGCATCGAGCACCAACTTGGCCGCCGGCCAGATGTCGACGCCCGTGCCGTCGCCTTCGATGAACGGGATGACCGGCTCGTCGGGAACCTGCAGAGAGCCGTCGGAGCCCATCGTGATCTTCTCAGCCATGCCCACGAGCCTACGGGCCGCGGCCCGGGGTGCCCAATCCGTGGCCGTCAGGTTCCGAGGCCGAGCGCGGCGTAGATCTCCCTGGTGGCCGTCGACCGGTTGAGCGTGTAGAAGTGGAGCCCCGGCGCGCCGGCATCGAGCAGGGCACGGCACAGCTCGGTCGCCATGTCGATGCCAGCCCGGCGGACTGCCTCGGCGCCCTGCGACGCGGCCTGCTGCAGGCGCGCCTGGGCCCACCCGGGGACGGGCGCCCCCATGGTGGCCATCCGGGGCACCGACGACAGCGAGGTGACCGGCATGATGCCGGGCAGCACGGGCTTGCGGACGCCCCGCTGGCGGAGGTCCTCGACGAGGCCCAGGTACTCGCCGACCTCGAAGAAGAACTGGGTGCAGGCGAAGTCGGCCAGCTCGAGCTTGGCAGCCAGGTGGTCGCGGTCCTCCCCCAGGCTCGCCGACAGGGGATGGCCGGCCGGATGGGCCGCCACCCCGATGGAGAAGCCCCCGATGGCCCGCGCCAGCTCGACGAGCTCGATGGCGTGGCGGAGCTCGCCCGGGCCGGCGTCGGGGCTCGCCGGCGGGTCGCCGCCCAGGGCCATGAGGTTGTCCACCCCTGCCTTGCGGTACGAGACGAGGATGTCGGCCAGCTCGAGGCGGCTGTGGGCCACGCAGACGAGGTGGGCCATGGGGTTGAGCGAGGTGGTCCGCAGCATGCCGGTCACGAGGTCGAAGGTGCGTTGGCGCGAGGCCGCGCCCCCCCGGTAGGTGACCGACACGAAGGAAGGTCGCAGCGGCTCGAGCTCGCGCAGGGTCGCCGCCAGCACCGCCTGCTCGGCGTCGGTCTTGGGCGGGAAGAACTCGAAGGAGTACGTGGGCCCCTTCTCGAGGAGCTCGGCGATCTTGGTCGTCCCGGGTGCCTGACGGGGCCCGGCGACCTGGCTCGCCGCGGGCGGGAGGGGGGGCCCGGACGCCCGGCTCGCCGCGTCCGTCATCCCCGCTCGGCGGCGGCCACGGCGTTTCGCAGCAACATGGCCCGCGTCATCGGCCCGACCCCCCCGATGCGCGGGGTGATCCATCCGGCGACGTCGGCCACCTCCGGCGCCACGTCGGACAGCAGCCTGCGCCCCTCCCAGCTCGTGCCGGCACCGACCACCGCCGCGCCGGGCTTGACCATGTCGGCGGTGACGAGCCCTGGCCGGCCGGCAGCGGCCACCACCACGTCACCCTGCCGGACGAGGGAGGCAAGGTCGTCAACCCCGGTGTGGACGACGGTGACCGCCGCGTTGCACCCGGGCCGCTTCATGGCCATCAGCAGCGCCAGGGGGCGGCCAATGGTGAGCCCGCGGCCGATGATCACCACGTGCTTGCCCTCCACCGGCACGTCGTGCGCGGCGAGCAGCTCGACGATCCCTGCCGGGGTGCACGGCAGGGGACCGGGGGCTCCCATCACCAGCTTCCCGAGGTTCACCGGATGCAGGCCGTCGACGTCCTTGCGCGGATCGACGGCCAGGAGCACCCGCTCCTCGTCGATGCCGGCCGGGAGCGGCAGCTGCACCAGGTACGCGTGGACGGCAGGGTCCGCGTTGAACCGGGCCACGACCGCCTCGACGTCGGCCTGGGTGGCGTCCGCAGGGAGGTGCTCGTGGTGCGAGGCGATGCCCACCGACGCGCAGTCCTCGTGCTTCATGGCCACGTACCGAGCGCTCGGGGGGTCGTCACCCACGAGCACCGTGCCCAGGCCCACGGTGACGCCCGCCTGGCGCAGCCGGGCCACGCGGTCGGTCATCTCCGCACGGATGCGCGCCGCGAGCGCCTCGCCGTCGAGCAGGACGGCGGTCACGATTGCGCTCGTCGCGGCTCAGTGGCGGAAGTGGCGCTCACCGGTCATCACCATGGCCACCCCGGCGGCGTCGGCCGCCTCGACCACCTCGCTGTCGCGGATCGACCCGCCGGGCTGCACCACGGCCGCCACCCCGGCGTCGATGAGCACCTGCAGGCCGTCGGGGAAGGGGAAGAAGGCATCGCTCGCTCCCGCGCCGCCGCGCGCCCGCTGACCCGCCTTGCGCACGGCGATCTCGGCCGCGGCCACGCGGGACTGCTGCCCAGCCCCCACACCGACCGCCTGGCCACCCGTCACCACGGTGACGGCATTGGAGGTGGTGCGCCCGCACACCCGCCAGGACAGCACCAGGTCGCGCCACTGGGCCTCGGTCGGCTGCACCTTGGTGACCACCCGCCAACCCGACCGGGGAGCGGCGAAGCGGTCGGCGTCCTGCACGAGCACCGTCGCCCCCAGGCCCCGGAGCTGGCGCTCGATTGGCTCGGGGGCAGGAGCCGACAGCAGGCGCGTGGCCTTGCGCCGCGAGGCCAGGCGGGCGAGGGCGGCGTCGGCGTAGGAGGCGGCGACGATCACGTCGGCCTGCGGCCCGGCCGCGATCACCTCGGCCACGGCGTCGTCGATCCGCCCGCCGACGGCCACCACGCCGCCGAAGGCGGCCTGGGGATCGCACTCGAGCGCCCGCTCGTACGCCGCCGCGAGCGAGCGGGCCACGGCGGCCCCGCACGGGTTGGCGTGCTTGATGATCGCCACTGCCGGCTCGCCGCCGGCGTCGGCAGACAGCTCGTGGACCAGGCGCCAGGCGGCGTCGGTGTCGAACAGGTTGAGGTAGGACAGCTCGGTGCCCCCGTGCTGGACCACCCCGTCCCACCACGGCGACGTGCCGGCGACCCGGTAGCGGGCGCCCCGCTGGTGCGGGTTCTCGCCGTAGCGCACCACCGCAGCCCGCTCGAGCCGGAGGTCGAGCACGTCGGGCAGCGGCTCGTCACGGGCAGCGCCCGACCCCTCCGATGCCGAAGAACCCGAGCCCGATGCCTCCGGTCCCGGCGCAGCGGAGCCCGGCGGCTCGGTGGCGAGGGAGGCGAGCCACGACTCGACCGCGGCGTCGTAGGAGGCGGTGTGGGCGAAGGCGGCTCGGGCAAGCCGGCGCCGGGTGCCTTCCGAGAGCGCCCCTGCCCGGCGGAGCTCCTCGAGGACGGCCGGGTAGTCGCGAGGAGACACGACCACCCCGACCGAGGCGAAATTCTTGGCCGCCGCCCGGACCATGGCCGGTCCGCCGATGTCGATGAGCTCGACCGAGGGGTCCGAAGCGAACGGGTAGAGGTTGCAGACCACGAGGTCGACGGGCTCGATGCCATGGGCCGCCAGGTCGGCAAGGTGGGAGGGGTCGGACCGGTCTGCCAGGATGCCGGCGTGGATGCGCGGGTGCAGCGTCTTCACTCTGCCGCCCAGCATCTCGGGGAACCCGGTGACCTCGGCGACCTGGCGGTGGACGATGCCGGCGCCGGCCAGCGCCGCAGCCGTGTTGCCGCTCGCCACAAGGTCCCAGCCGAGCTCCTCGAGCCCGCGGGCCAGGTCGACCAGGCCCGTCTTGTCGTAGACGGACAGCAGCGCCCTCATGCCCTGCTCCCCTGCGGCTGCGCCACCGCCTGCGCCGGTCGGCCCGCGGCGAGCTGCTCGAGCACCCGCAGGATCGTGGCCGGGTACAGCACCCGCTCGACCTCCTTGATCCGCTCGTGGAGCACCTCCGCGCTGTCGCCCGGCAGCACGGGCACCACCCGCTGGGCGAGCACTGGGCCGGCGTCCATCTCGAGCGTGGCGAGGTGCACGGTGCAGCCCGTCTCGCTGGCCCCGGCCGCCAGCGCGTCCTCGACCGCGTGCCAGCCCGGGAACGCCGGGAGGAGGGCTGGATGGGTGTTGAGGATGCGGCCCTCGAAGGCGTCGTGCACCGGGCGCTCGAGCACGGTGCCGAAGCCGGCCATGGCCACGAGGTCCGGCCGGTGGGCGACCAGGGCCCGGGTCAGCGCCTCGGTGTAGGCCCACCGGTCGAACCCGGTGCCGAAGCCCCCCCAGGCCTTGCGGTCCACCAGCTCGGCTACCACGCCGGCCTGCCGTGCCACCTCGAGGCCGCGACAGGGCCGGTCCGCCAGCACGGCGCACACCGGCACGCCGGCCTCGAGCATGGCTTCGAGGATCGTGCCGCTACCCGAGACCAGCACTGCGACGCGCACGGCGCCACGCTACCAACCACACTGCCGGCGCCCGCCCCGAGGACCGGCACGCGCAGCTGCACGACTCGAAGGTGCACAGACGCGCGGAGGGAGAACCCGGCGGGTGAGGTGCGCCTCGACGCCTGCCTCAGCTGTCCGGGAGGCCCTTGACGATGTCGACCACCATCTCGCCGCACTCGGTCGGGTTCTGCGCGACTGCCACCCCGGCGTGGGCAAGCGCCTCCATCTTCGCCTGGGCCGTGCCCTTCGAGCCCGAGATGATGGCTCCCGCGTGCCCCATCTTGCGGCCGGGCGGGGCCGTCACGCCGGCGATGTAGGCGGCCACCGGCTTGGTCATGTGGTCGGCGATGAACTCGGCCGCGCGCTCCTCCTCCGATCCGCCGATCTCGCCGATCAGCATCACGGCCCTCGTGTCGGGGTCGGCCTCGAAGGCCTCGAGGCAGTCGATGAAATTGGTGCCCGGCACGGGGTCGCCCCCGATGCCCACGCAGGTGGTCTGGCCCACTCCCTGCTGGGAGAGCTCATGGAGGGCCTGGTAGGTGAGGGTGCCCGAGCGGCTCACGATGCCGACGGGGCCCCCCTCCAGCGCGATGTCACCCGAGGTGATCCCGATGTTGCACTTCCCGGGCGAGATGATGCCCGGGCAGTTGGGCCCGATGAGGCGCGTGGCGGGGAACTCCCGGCGCAGACGGTTGTAGACGGCCGCCTCGTCGTGGGCGGGGATGCCCTCGGTGATGCACACGATAAGGGGGATCCCCGCCTCGGCCGCCTCGATGATGGCCGCCGCGGCACCCAGTGGCGGCACCGAGATGAACGAGGCGGTGGCGCCGGTTGCCGCCACCGCCTCGGCGACGGTGGCGAACACGGGGATGCCCTCGATCTCCTCGCCACCGCGCCGCGGGTTGGTGCCGGCCACCACCTTGGTGCCGTAGGCACGATTGCGCAGGCCGTGGAACAGGCCCTGGCTGGTCGGGCTGATGCCCTGCACCACCACGGTGGTGTGCTCGTCGACGAAGATGCTCACGTCGCCTCCTCGGTCAGTTCCCGGCGAGCGCCACGGCACGCCGGGCGGCGCTCAGCATGGTCGGTTCGGCGATCAGGCGGTCCGACAGGTGGTCCGCCAGGAGTGCCCGGCCCTCCGTCGCGTTGGTGCCGTCGAGGCGGAGCACCACCGGCGAGCGCAGCGCCACCCTGCCCGTCGCCTCGATGATCCCCCTGGCCACCTCGTCGACCCGGGTGATGCCGCCGAAGATGTTGACGAAGATGGCCCGCACAGCCGGATCTGCGTCGATCACCTCGAGGGCGGCAGCCATCACGTCGGCGTTGGCCCCGCCGCCGATGTCGAGGAAGTTGGCCGCCCTGCCACCGACCTGGGTCACCACGTCGAGGGTGCTCATGGCCAGCCCGGCACCGTTGGCGATGATGCCGACCGAGCCCGACAGCCCGATGTAGTTGAGGCCCCGCTCCTTGGCCACGCGCTCGCGCTCGTCCTCCACCTCGGTGTCGGCGTACTCGGCCCACTCGGGATGGCGGAAGCTGGCGTTGTCGTCGAGGGTGACCTTGGCGTCGAGGGCGTGCACCCGGCCGTCGGGGGTGAGGATGAGCGGGTTGATCTCCACGAGGTCGCAGTCGCCCTCGACGTAGCACCGGTACAGCCGCACCAGCAGCCGGGCTGCCTCGTCGCGGGCCTCGGGGTCGAGGCCGGCCTCGTCCACCCAGCGGCGGGCCGTCGCCTCGTCGAGACCGTCGAGCGGGTTCACGTGGAGGCGGGCGATGGCACCGGGGTCGGTAGCCGCCACCTCCTCGATGTCGACGCCGCCGCGTGCCGAGAGCATGCCGAGGTGGAGCTTGGCCGGCCGGTCGAGGGTGAAGCTGGCGTAGTACTCCCGGGCGATGTCGGACGCGTGCTCGATCCACAGGCGCTTCACGACGTGGCCCTTGATGTCGAGCCCGAGGATGTTGGCGGCGTGCGTGCGCACCTCGTCGGCGTCCGCGGCGAGCTGCACCCCGCCGGCCTTGCCGCGGCCCCCCACCTTCACCTGGGCCTTCACCACCACCGGGTACCCGGCCGCCTCGGCCTGGGCCACCGCCTCGTCGACCGTGTCGGCGACGCCGCCGGGCGACGTCGGGATGCCGAAGCGGGCGAAGTACTGCTTCCCCTGGTACTCGAACAGATCCACGCCTGGCTGACCTTCCTGTGCTCGCTGTGCTCGCTGTGCTCTTGCTTGGCTCTTGCTTGGCTCTTGCTTGGCTCTTGCTTGCCGGGCCGCCTCCCGCACCTGCCGGCTGCCCGATCCCGTTCTCCCGATCCCGTTCCGTCGTCTCCCGCAACCGCCCCGTACCGCTCGTCGCCGCCTTTCGCGTCCGCCCCGCCGGCCCACGGGCACCGCACACCCGCGCCGCGGCGGCTCCCGCCGGGGCCTCCCTCCACGCGTCCGCCAGACACAAGGCGGCCGCCGGCCCCGGAGCGGGCGGCGGCCGCGTCGGTTCGCCGCTACGCCGTGCCAGCCGCCTCCTGGCGCCGGTCGAGGGCCTCGGCGAGCCAGGTGCCGATGGCGTGAAGGGGCTCGCCGGGCGTGAACACCGCCGCCACCCCTGCCGCCTTCAGGGTGGGGATGTCCCCTTCGGGGATGATGCCGCCCACGAGGACGAGCACGTCGCCGCGGCCCTGGGCAGCGAGCCCCTCGATCACCTTGGGCACGAGGGTCAGGTGCGCCCCCGACAGCAGCGAGAGCCCGACGGCGTCGGCATCTTCTTGCACCACCGTCTGGACGATCTGCTCGGGGGTCTGGTGGAGCCCGGTGTAGACCACCTCGAACCCGTGGTCGCGCAGGGCGCGGGCGATGACCTTGGCTCCGCGGTCGTGGCCGTCGAGGCCCGGCTTGGCCACGACGACCCGATACGGACCCTTCATCGGACCCGATGATAGGCACCGGCGGCCTGGGGAGCGCCAGCCGGACTGGCGCCACGGGCCACACCGCTCAGGCGCGTCGCAGAGGTGTGGCCGAGAGGAGCAGGTTCTTCTCGCCCACCGCCTCGAAGCGCACCCGCGCCGTCGCCCGGTCGCCCTCCCCCCTGGTTGCGAGCACGAGACCGGGTCCCCACCGCTCGTGCACCACGGGGTCGCCGGGCTCGAGCCCGAGCGACTCGGCCCCGGTGCCGGCACGCCGGGCCGCGCGCGCGGCGTCGGCGCCGAGCCGGGCAGCCGAGCCGACGAGGCCGACGTCGCGCACGAGCTCGGCGGGCACCTCGGCCAGGAACCGGCTCGGGATGTTGTGCGAGGTCTGCCCGAACAGGGTGCGGACCCAGGCATGGGACAGGTACAGGCGTCTGCGGGCCCGGGTGATCCCCACGTAGCAGAGGCGCCGCTCCTCCTCGAGCTCTACTGGCTCGCCCAGGGCGCGCAGGTGAGGGAAGACACCGTCTTCGAGGCCGACGAGGAACACGGTGTCGAACTCGAGCCCCTTGGCCGTGTGCAGGGTCATGAGGGACACCCGCGACCTCGCGTCGTCGAGCTCGTCGGCGTCGGACACGAGGGCCACCGTCTCGAGCAGCTCGGCCAGGTCGTCGTACTCGCTCGCCACGCCGACCAGCTCGGCGACGTTCTCGATCCGGGTATCGGCTTCGTGGGTCCGCTCGGCAGCCAGCTCGGCCAGGTAGCCGGTCCGCTCCGCCACCGCCTCGAGCAGCTCGGCCGGCGCCACGGTCGCCGCCAGCTGCCGCAGGTCGGCGAGCAGGGCTGCCAGCTCCTCGGCCCCCTTGCGCGCCCGGCCGGCAAGGCCTGCCTCCCCGGCCCGGTCGAGGGCGGCGGCCAGACCGAGGCCGCGGGCCGAGGCCCATGCCGCCAGGCGCGCCAGCGAGGTGCCACCGATCCCTCGCTTGGGGACGTTGACCACCCGGCGGGCCGACACCTCGTCGTCGGGATTGGCCACGAGGCGCAGGTACGCGAGCAGGTCCTTCACCTCGCGCCGGTCGTAGAAGCGGGTGCCGCCCACGACCTTGTAGGGCACCCCCGCCCGCACGAAGGCCTCTTCGAGGGCCCGGCTCTGGGCGTTGGTGCGGTAGAACACCGCCACCTCGCCCAGGGGGAGCGACTCGCGCTGGGCGAGGGCGAGGACCTCGCCCGCCACCCACGCCGCCTCGTCGCGCTCGTCGTCGGCCCGGTACCGGACGAGGGGCGGACCCTCCTCGCCTTCGGTGAACAGGTCCTTGGGAACCCGCCCGACGTTGTTGGCGATGACCGCGTTGGCGGCGCGCAGGATGGTGCCCGTCGAGCGGAAGTTCTGGGCCAGCACGACCGTACGGGCGTCGGGGAAGCGCTCCTCGAACTCCAAGATGTTGCGGATGTCGGCGGCCCGGAACCGGTAGATGGACTGGTCCGAGTCGCCGACCACGCACACGTTGCCGTGCTCGCGTCCGAGCAGCACCACCAGCTCGTTCTGGGCCCGGTTGGTGTCCTGGAACTCGTCGACGAGCACGTGGGTGAAGCGTTCCTGGTAGGCCGCTCGCACCTCGCCGTCCGTCCGCAGGAGCGTGACGGCGGCCATGAGGAGGTCGTCGAAGTCCATGGCGTTGGCAGCCAGCAGCCGCCGCTGGTACTCGCCATAGACGTCGGCGACCCGCCGGTGGTAGGGGTCGCCCGTCCCCTCACCCTGGGCGCGGAAGGCCTCGGGGTCGCAGAGCTCGGCCTTGGCCTGGCCGATCACCGCTGCCAGCGAGCGGGGCGGCAGGCGCTTCGGGTCGAGGCCCATGTCGGCGACGACCAGCTCGACCAGCCGGCGTGAGTCGGCGTCGTCGTAGACGGTGAAGCCGGGCCGGTAACCGAGGCGCCCGGCGTGCGAGCGCAGCATGCGCAGGCAGGCCGAATGGAAGGTCGACACCCACATGCGCTCGGCCCGCCGACCGACCAACTCGACGACCCGGCGGCGCATCTCGTCGGCCGCCTTGTTGGTGAACGTGATGGCGAGCACCTGCCAGGGGGCGGCGTCGCCGGTCGCGAGGAGGTGGGCGATGCGCCGGGTGAGCACCCTCGTCTTGCCCGAACCGGCACCCGCCACCACGAGGAGCGGTCCCCCGCGGTGCACCACCGCCTCGCGCTGGGGCGGCGTCAGGTCCTCGAGCAGGATCTCTGGGTGCGGGTGCCTGACCGGCCGGCGCAGGTCGCCCCACGGCTCCGCCGCTCGAGGGGCACCCGCAGAAGGCCCGGTCGTCTCGTCGGTGTCGTCGGGCGGGAGGTGCGGGGGTGCCGGGGGCGGCCCGCTCGCGTCGGGAGGTGCCGGGGCGGCAGTGGCCGGGCCGGGACCTTGGCCGACTTCGCCGGGCCCTGGATCCTGGCCGACGTCCCTGAGCCCTGGATCCTGGCCGGCTGCGCCGGGCCCTGGATCCTGGCCGACTGTGCCGCGCCCTGCTCCGGACGTCGACCCGCCCTCGGAGGCGGGCAGCGCTCCGGGCACGGACCGTGCTCCAGGCGACGAAGGCCACTCGTCGAGCGGGAAGAGCCGCGCGGCAGGGGTGCCGGAGGTGGACCGCACGTCGGTCACTCCCACTCGATGGTGCCGGGTGGCTTGGACGTGACGTCCAAGGCGACCCGGTTCACCCCGTCGACCTCGCCGATGATGCGAGAGGCGATGCGCTCGACGAGGTCGTAGGGAAGGCGGGCCCAGTCGGCGGTCATGGCGTCATCGCTCGTGACGGCGCGCAGCACGATCGGGTAGGCATAGGTGCGGCCGTCCCCCATCACGCCGACCGTCCGCACGGCCGGCAGCACGGCGAAGCTCTGCCACAGCTCCCGGTAGAGGCCGGCGCGCCGGATCTCCTCGACCACCACCGCGTCGGCGGCCCGCAGGATGGCGGCCCGCTCGCGGGTGACCTCCCCCACGATCCGCACCGCCAGCCCGGGACCGGGGAAGGGCTGGCGCCACACCAGGTCGTGGGGCAGGCCGAGCTCTTCGCCCACAGCGCGTACCTCGTCCTTGAACAGGAGGCGCAGCGGCTCGACGAGCTCGAAGTCGAGGTCGGCGGGCAGCCCGCCCACGTTGTGGTGCGACTTGATGCTGGCCGCCTCGCCGGTGCCCGACTCGATGACGTCGGGGTAGAGCGTGCCCTGCACCAGGAACCGAGGACCCTCCCCGCCCCGGGCGCCGAGGTCGCGGGCGACCTCCTCGAAGATCCGGATGAACAGCTCCCCGACGATCTTGCGCTTGAGCTCGGGGTCGGTGACGCCCGCCAGGGCATCGAAGAACCGGTCGGCTGCCTTCACGTGCACCAGGTCGACCCGGAACTGCCGGCGGAAGGTGGCCTCCACCTGCTCCGCCTCGCCTGCCCGCATGAGGCCGGTGTCCACGAACACGCACGTCAGCTGGTCGCCCACCGCCTTGTGCACCAGGGCCGCCGCCACGGCCGAGTCCACGCCGCCCGAGAGCGCGCACAGCACCCCGGCGGTGCCGACCTGGGCGCGCACCGCCTCGACCTGGCTCTCGATGATCGACACGTGCGTCCAGTCGGCCGGGCTCCCGCACACGTCGTAGAGGAAGTGCTCGAAGAGCTCCGCCCCCCGCTCGGTGTGGGCGACCTCGGGGTGGAACTGCACGCCGTAGATCCGCCGACCCTCGTCGTGCAGGGCCGCCACCGGCGCCTCGGGGCTGTGCGCCGTGGTCGCGAAGCCTGGCGGTGCCGCGGTGATCGAGTCGGCGTGGCTCATCCACACCTCGGTCTCCGCCGGCCAGTCGGGGAACAGGGGCGAGGGGGCAGACAGGGTCAGCCGTGTCCTGCCGTACTCGCCGCGACCGGTGCGGGTGACCGTGCCGCCCAGCTGGGCCGTGAGCAGCTGGGCCCCGTAGCAGATGCCGAGGATGGGCACCCCGAGCTCGTAGACGGCCGGGTCGACCGAGGGAGCCGGGGAGTCGTAGACCGACTTGGGCCCGCCCGACAGGACGATCCCGCGCGGCCGGCGTGCGGCGATCTCCGCCGCCGTGAGGGTCGGCGGCACGATCTCGGAGTACACGTGGGCCTCACGGACCCGCCGTGCGATCAGCCGTGCGTACTGCGCGCCGAAGTCGACGACGAGGACCGGGTCGTCGACCGCGGTCAATGGCCCATGCCCACGCCCTGGGAGCGCTGCAGCTGCTTGCCCTCGGTCTGCAGCGCCGGGGCGACCATGACCTCCGCCTTCTGGAACTCCTTGACCGTTTCGTAGCCGCACGTTGCCATGGCCGTGCGCAGGGCTCCGAAGAGGTTCATCCGGCCGTCGTTCTCGTGGGCAGGGCCGAGCAGGATCTCCCGGAGGCTGCCGCGCACCCCCGTGCGCACCCGCGCGCCGCGGGGCAACGTCGGGTGGAACGTAGCCATGCCCCAGTGGAACCCTCGGGCGGGGGCCTCGTGGGCCGAGGACAGGGGGGAGCCGAGCATGACGGCGTCGGCGCCGCAGGCGATCGCCTTGGCGATGTCACCGCCCTTGCTCATCCCGCCGTCCGCGATGACGTGCACGTACACGCCCGTCTCGTCCAGATGGCGCATGCGCGCCCCGGCCACGTCCGCGATCGCCGTCGCCTGGGGCACCCCGAGCCCGAGGACGCCGCGGGTGGTGCACGCGTTGCCCGGTCCGACCCCGACGAGCACGCCGACGGCGCCGGTCCGCATGAGGTGCAGGCCCGCCTGGTAGGACGCGCACCCGCCCACGATGACCGGCAGGTCGAGCTCGCGGATGAAGCGCTTGAGGTTGAGCGGCTCGGCGGTCTTCGACACGTGCTCGGCAGAGACCACCGTGCCCTGGATCACGAGCAGGTCGAGCTCGCCGGCCAGGATGGCCGGCACCAGCTCGAGGGTGCGCTGGGGCGTGACGGCGCCGGCCGTGGTGACGCCGGCAGCCTTCATCTGGCGAATGCGCTCGGTCACGAGCTCGGGCTTGATCGGCTCTGCGTACATCTGCTGCATGCGCGACGTCGCCTTGTCGTCGTCGAGCTCGCGGATCTCCTCGAACAGGCCCGTCGGGTCCTCGTAGCGGGTCCACAAGCCCTCGAGGTTGAGCACCCCGAGGCCGCCCAGCCGGCCGAGCTCTACTGCCGTGTGGGGGCTCATCACCCCGTCCATCGCCGCGCCGAGGAGGGGCAGGTCGAAGTGGAAGGCGTCGATCTCCCAGGAGATGTCGACGTCCTCGGGGTCGCGGGTGCGCCGGCTGGGGACGATGGCGATGTCGTCGAAGCCGTACGCGCGCCGGCCCGACTTGAAGATGCCGATCTCGATCTCTGCCACGATGCCCTCCGCGCTCGCCGCACCTGCTGCCGACCGTCTGCGAAACGGGTGCCGGGCCGACCCTCCGACGTGGCCCCACGATACCGCCTGACGTGCCGCCTGACGGGCGGATCCGCTCCGTGCCCACCTCACGCGGGGCGGCGACACGGGCGCCGGCAAGCGGCGTCCTCAGGGTGAGGGTTCCGCGGGCACAGCCGGCGGGAAGCCCGGCACCGTGAAGGTGAGCAGCTCGTGGACGATCCGGGCCGTGGCCCCCCAGATCGTCTCGCCGTCGATCTCGAAGAACCACACCGGATAGGTGCGCGTGCCCGGCGCAGTCGGAGGGGCGCCGGGCCCTGGCAGCGACCACCGCTCCTCCCGGAGCACCCCCTCGCCGGCCATCTCGGCAAGCCCGAGGTCGAAGGCACGCGCCACCTCGGTGGCGTTGGGTGCCAGGGCGGGCGGGCCGGCGAGGCGCGCGACCACCGGGGTGATGTGCGAGCTCGTCGAGCGGGTCACGACCGGCTGCAGCCATCCGACGACCTCGACGGAAGCCGGATCGAGGCCGATCTCTTCACGGGCCTCGCGGAGGGCCGCGCCCACGGCGTCCTCGCCGGGGTCGAGGCGGCCGCCTGGGAAGCAGACCTCACCTCGATGGCTCCGCAACCTGGCGGCCCGCCGGGTCAGGATGGTCCTGACATCGCCCCGATCCTCGAAGAGGGCCACGAGCACCGCGGCCGACGAGGTCGCCGGCAGCTCGGTGCCCGCCGGCGCCCAGGGCACGTCGGGACGGACGGTCGGCGGAACGGGGCCAAGCCGGCCGTGGGCTCCCAGGCGCTCGAGGACCAGGTCGAGCGTGACGGCGGGCCGGGCGGTCACATCATGCCGCCCATGCCTCCCATGCCGCCCATGCCGCCGCCCGTGCCGGCCGCCGCGTGGTCGTGCTTCTCGGGCTTGTCGGCGACGAGCGCCTCGGTGGTCAGCAGCAGGCCGGCCACCGACGCCGCGTTCTGCAGCGCCGAGCGGGTCACCTTGGCCGGGTCGACGATCCCCGCCTTGACGAGGTCCTCGAGCTCGCCGGTCACCGCATTGAGCCCGGTGCTCCCCGACGCCGCCGACACCTTGCCGACCAGCACGGCACCTTCGAGGCCGGCGTTGAACGCGATCCACCGCAGCGGCTCCTCGAGGGCACGGGCCACGATCCGGGCCCCGGTCGCCTCGTCGCCGGTGAGCGTGGCGGCGAGCTGGTCCACCGCAGGCCGGCAGCGGACGAGGGCCGTGCCGCCGCCGGCCACGATGCCCTCTTCCACCGCGGCCCGGGTGGCCGACAGCGCGTCCTCGATGCGGTGCTTCTTCTCCTTGAGCTCCACCTCGGTGGCGGCGCCCACCTTCACCACCGCGACGCCCCCTGCGAGCTTCGCGAGGCGCTCCTGGAGCTTCTCGCGGTCCCAGTCGGAATCGGTCTCCTCGATCTCCCGCTTGATCTGGGCCACGCGGCCCTTCACGTCCTGTTCGGAGCCGGCACCCTCCACGATCGTCGTGTCGTCCTTGGTGACCAGGACGCGCCGGGCCCGTCCGAGCAGGTCGAGGGTGACGCTCTCGAGCTTGAGGCCGATCTCCTCGCTCACGACTCGTCCGCCGGTCAGGACGGCCATGTCCTCGAGCATGGCCTTGCGGCGCTCGCCGAAGCCCGGCGCCTTGACGGCCACCGACGTGAAGGTGCCCCTGATCTTGTTGACCACCAGGGTGGCGAGTGCCTCGCCCTCGACGTCCTCGGCCACGACCAGCAGGGGCTTGCCCGTCTGCATCACCTTCTCGAGCACCGGAACGAGGTCGTGCACCGAGCTGATCTTGGCGTTGTAGAAGAGGATCCAGGGGTCCTCGAGCACGGCCTCCTGGCGCTCGGCGTCGGTGACGAAGTAGGGCGACAGGAAGCCCTTGTCGAACTGCATCCCCTCGGTCAGCTCGAGCTCGATGCCAAAGGTGTTCGACTCTTCGACGGTGACGGTGCCGTCCTTGCCCACCTTGTCGATGGCCTCGGCCAGCACGTCGCCGATGGCCTGGTCGGCCGCCGAGATGGCCGCCACCTGGGCGATCTCGTCGCGAGAGTCGATCTCCTTGGACTGCCCGGCGATGGCTTCGACCGCGGCGGCCACCGCCTTGTCGATGCCCCGTTTGAGGCTGGTGGGGTTGGCGCCTGCGGCCACGTTGCGGAGCCCCTCGGCGATGAGGGCCTGGGCGAGCACCGTGGCCGTCGTCGTGCCGTCGCCGGCCACGTCGTTGGTCTTGGTCGCCACCTCCTTCACCAGCTGCGCACCCATGTTCTCGAACGGGTCCTCGAGCTCGACCTCCCGGGCGATGGACACGCCGTCGTTGGTGATGGTGGGCGCGCCGAACTTCTTCTCGATCACCACGTTGCGGCCCTTCGGGCCGAGGGTGACCTTGACGGTGTCGGCCAGCTTGTTGACGCCGGCCTCCAGTCCGCGTCGTGCTGCTTCGTCGAACTTCAGGATCTTCGGCATGTGCGTGGTGTTCCTTCCGGGCGCGCTGTCGGCAGGCCGTGCGCGTGGTGGGCGGCTGCGATGGGTGTTCGGGGCGGGCGGCCTCGCCGCCCGTGGGGTCGGGGCGCCGGGTCCGTGGCCCGCGGGACGAGCCCGCCGGCCACGGACCCTGGCGGCCGCGCCGACGCCGTTCCTTCGTGCGTCGTGCGGCCCGCCTCGCTTACTTCGTCATCTTGGCCAGGACGTCGCGCCCCGACAGGATCAGCAGGTCCTCGCCGTCGACGGTGATCTCGGTGCCGCCGTACTTCGAGTAGACCACGGTGTCGCCCACCGCGACCTCGAGGGGGATCAGCTCGCCGGTGTTCTCGGCACGGCGGCCCGGGCCCACGGCGAGCACCTCACCCTGCTGCGGCTTTTCCTTGGCGGTGTCGGGGATGACGAGCCCGGAGGCGGTGGTCTCCTCGGACTCGCCGGGCCGGACGACGATCCGGTCTTCGAGCGGCTGCAGCTTCATCGGAACGGGCCTCCTTGGCACTCGTTAGCACTCGAACCTTGCGAGTGCCAACGATAGCGGCCGAGCCGCCACCGGGCAACCGTGCTGGCGCACCCGACACCAGGCGCGGTGCTGGGGGCGATCCCGATGTCCGACGATCCCGACGAGCCGGCGATCCCGATGTCCGACGAGCCGACGAGCCGACGAGCCCGCGCGCCGCCTGCCACCCGCGGCCGGCGGAAGCGGGCACCTCACTCGCCGGCGGCCACGAGGGGCAGCAACGCGACGTGGGGGCGGCCCATGCTGCCCGTCTCACTCGCCTGCGGCCACGAGGGGCAGGAAGAGATTGGGGTCGGCCCCGAGCGACAGCGGGCTCGGGCCGTCGTGACCGAGCCGCCACCACCCGGCAGCGGCGACCATGGCGGCGTTGTCGGTGCACATCTGGCGACTGGGCACGTGCACCGCCACGCCCTCCTCGTCGGCCATGGCGGCGGCGCGGGCGCGCAGCAACGAGTTGGCGGCCACGCCGCCGGCCAGCCACAGCCCGCCGGCACCGACGTCCCGCACCGCCCGGCGTGCCTTGGCGACCAGCACGTCGACCACCGCCTCCTGGAACGAGGCCGCGACGTCGGCCGTGGCCGCCTGGGGGCAGCGCTCCACGGCCCGGACCACGGCGGTCTTGAGCCCCGAGAACGAGAAGTCGTACCCCTCGTCGAGCATGGCGCGCGGGAAGGAGAAGGCACCCGGGTCCCCCTCGGTGGCCGCCCGGTCGATGGCCGGGCCACCCGGGTAGCCGAGACCCAGATAGCGTGCCACCTTGTCGTAGGCCTCGCCGGCAGCGTCGTCGAGGGTCTGGCCGAGCAGGCGGTACCGGCCGGGGCCCCGCATCTCGACGAGCAGCGTGTGGCCGCCCGACACGAGCAGCACCACCACCGGCCACTCGGGGTCGGGCCCTTCGAGGAGGGCGGCGAAGAGGTGGGACTCGAGGTGGTTGACCCCGACGAAGGGCACCTCCCAGGCCATGGCGAGGGCCTTGGCCGCGCTCAGCCCCACGAGCAACGAACCGACGAGCCCGGGGCCGCAGGTGGCCGCCACCGCCCGGACGCCCGGTGGCGCCACCAGCCCGGCGTCCGACAGGGCGGCGTCGATCACTGGGGTGAGCAGCGCCACGTGGGCACGACCGGCCAGCTCGGGCACCACTCCGCCGTAGCGCGCGTGCAGGTCCACCTGGCTCGACACCACCGACGACAGGACGCGGCGCCCACCGGCCACGACGGCAGCCGCCGTTTCGTCGCACGAGGTCTCGATACCGAGGACGAGGTCGCTCGGGACGAGGTCGTCGGCGGTCACGAGCGGGAGCGTAGCGCTGCCTCGATGTTGGCCAGGCGCTCGGCGAAGCGGTCGGTGTCGATGCCCTCGGCCACCATCACGTAGGCGTCCTCGCCCGTGACCGGGTAGTAGCGCTTGCGCACCCCGACCGGAGCGAAGCCGAAGCGCCGGTACAGGGCTTGGGCGCGCTCGTTGCTCACGGCTACCTCGAGCGACACGGCGCGGGCCCCCGACTCGAGCGCCTGGCGGAACACCTCGAGCATGAGGGTGGTCGCCACCCCGCGGTGCTGGTGCTCCGGCGCCACCGCGATGGTGGTGATGTGGGCTTCCTCCTCGCCGAGCATCAGGCCCATGTAGCCGACGACGCTGCGGCCGAGGCGGGCCACGCGGTACACGCGCCCTCGACGAAGGGCGAGCTCCGAGTGGAAGATCTGCAGGCTCCAGGGCTCGGGGAACGCGACACGCTCGATGGCCATGACCTGGCGGAGGTCGCGGCGACGCATCGGCGCGAGCTGGAGGGACGCTGTCACCGGCAGTTCCGGGCGACCGTCCCTGGCGGCCGCCATCACCCCGCTCCCGGTCCGGTGCCGCCACCGTCGTCGCGGCGGGCCCAGCCGATGCGGACGTCGGCATCACGCAGGTAGAGGGGCTCGACGGCGGCCGGTGCCACCGCTGCCTCTCCTCCTGCCAGGCGGCAGGTCGCCAGAACGGCGAGCGACGCCGGCGGTGGCTCCCCCAGTGCCGGGCCGGCCACGGTCACGCCCTCGACCCCGGCCAGCAGCGCCCGGTGGCGCCGGGCACCGTCCCCCACCGCGAGCAGCGGCCTGCCGCCTCGCGCGGCCAGCTCGGCGGCCAGCTCGTCGGGCCGGTAGCGCCGCGGGGGCAACGCCGGCCGAGGGCCCTCGCCGCCGGCTCCCGTGGCAGCCGACGCGTCCTCGGCTCCCGGCCGGTCGTAGAAGGCCGCGAACACCTCGCCGCGGCGGGCGTCGACGACGGCCACCACCGTGCCCGGCCAGCCACCCTCGAAGGCGGCGTGGGCCAGCACCTCGAGGCTCGGTACCCCCACCAGCCCCACCCCGGTGCCCTGGGCCAGCGCCTTGGCGGTGGCCACGCCGACGCGCAGGCCGGTGAACAGCCCTGGCCCGACGTCGACTGCCACCGCCGTCACCTGGTGCAGCGACGCGCCGGCGAGCTCGAGCACGGCTGCCAGCGCCGGGGCGAGCGTCTCGGCGTGGCGCCGCCGACCGGTCGCCCACACGGCCGCCCGGGTCCCGTGCTCGTCGGCCACGGCCGCGCCGACGAGCTCGGTCGCCGTCTCGATGGCGAGGACGATCACGGCTCGCCCCGACGAGCACGGCCGGCTCCGCCGTTGCGGAGGAACCCGCCCAGCGCGTCGGCCACCTCCCCGCACCGGCCGACCCACGACAGGCCGCGAGCGACCAGGTGGACGAGCCGCTCCTCGTCGTCGCCGGCCGATCCCTCCGACGTGGACTGCCCCGGGCGCTCGAGGACCACGGTCAGGGTGCTCGACCCGAGCACGGGCGCCGCCCGCTCTCCCCATTCCACCAGCGTGACGGCGTCGTCGCCGAGCTCGGGCAGGGCGAGGTCTGCCATCTCGTCGAGCGAGTCGAGCCGGTAGACGTCGGCGTGCACCAGCTGGCGGACCTCGCCGGCGGCGCACGGGTACTGGCGCACGAGGGTGAACGTCGGGCTGGTGACCGGCCCCTCGATCCCGAGCCCGCGCGCGAAGCCCTGGGCGAACGTCGTCTTGCCCGCTCCGAGCTCGCCCGAGAGCAGCACGACGTCGCCCGCCCGGCACACCCGGGCCAGTCGGCCAGCCAGGGAGCGGGTGGCAGCGGCACCGTCCGAGACGGCCTCGAGCTCCCAGGCGAGCGCAGGCGGGTCGCCCCGCCCCCCCGCGCCGGCAGGTGCGGCGGGCACGCTCACCCGCCGGAGCCGGCACCGCTTGCCAGCAGCCGCTTGGCCCGCACCAGGTCGGCCCGCATCTCGGCCAGCACCGTGCCCCCGGACCGCAGGGCCGCCGCCGGGTGATAGGTCGGTACGAGATGGCCCCGGCCGAAGGCATAGGAGCGGCCGCGCAGCCGCCGGATGCCTTCTGTGCTGCCCAGGAGCAGCCGGGTGGCGACGTTGCCCAGGGTGACCACCACCCGCGGCTCGACGAGCTCGAGCTGGCGCCGCAGGAACGGGCGGCAGGCCTCGATCTCCTCGGGCAGGGGGTCGCGGTTCTGCGGCGGCCTGCACTTCACCACGTTGGCGATGTAGCAGGCACGTCGGTCCATCCCGAGCTCCTCGCGGAGCAGCTGGTCGAGCAGCTGGCCGGAACGCCCGACGAAGGGCTCGCCGGCCAGGTCCTCGTCGCGCCCGGGGCCCTCGCCGACGAGCATCAGGTCGGCGCCCGGGTGGCCGACCCCGAAGACCACCTGGGTCCGCCCGCCGGCCAGGCCGCAGCGCGTGCACGCCAGTGCCTCGGCACGGAGAGAGGCCAGTTCGGCGAGCTGGTGGCGGTCGGCCACGCCCGGCATCGTACCCGGGGTCGTTCCCGTCGCCCCGGGGTGGGCCCCACCGGGTCGTTCGGGTACCCCGGGTCGTTGCGCGCCCCGGGTCCTCCCGGCGTCGGCGACGGGCCGACGTCGGCGACGGGCCGGTGCCGACGTGCCCACTGGCCCGGCGCTACCCGCGCACCCGCGACTACGCGCTCGAGAAACGCCTCGGCACCCGCGGGCCGATGCCGCAGAGGATCTCGTAGCTGATGGTGCCGAGGCGGGCCGCCCACTCGCCGGCCGTGATCTGCTCGTCCCCCTGGCGGCCGAGCAGCACGACCTCGTCGCCGACGGCCACGCCGTCGGGGCCGCAGTCCACGACGATCTGGTCCATGGTGACCACCCCGGCCAGCGGGCGGCGGCGCCCGCCTATCAGGACCTCGCCACCGGCGTCGAAGAGCGCCCGTGGCACCCCGTCGGCGTAGCCGAGGGGCACCGTCGCGACCACCGAGGGGCCGGGCAGGGGGCGGCGCCGACCGTAGGACGGCCTCGCGCCGGCGGGCAGCTCGCGGACCGCGGTCACCTCTGCCTTGAGCGACAGGGCGGGGCGCAGCCCGGAGCCACGGCCGTGGGCGGCCAGCGCCTCGGCCACCGCGGGACCGGGCAGCTCGCCGTAGAGCGCGATGCCCACCCGCACGAGGTCGTGGCGCGCCGCGGGCCATGCCAGGGCGCCCGCCGAGTTCGCCACGTGCCGGACCGCCGGGGCGTGGCCGGCTCGCGCCAGCGCCGCGGCCACCTCGTCGAAGCGGCGCAGCTGGTACCGGGTGAACTCGCGGTCCTCGTCCGCCTGCCCGTCGGCCACCGCGAGGTGGGTCCACAGCCCCTCGAGGCGCAGGAGCGGGTCGGCGGCGACCGCAGCGGCCAGGCCAGGGACCGACGCGGGGTCCGCCCCGATGCGGTGCATGCCGGTGTCCACCTTGATGTGGACGGGCAGGCGCGTGCCGGCTCGGCGCGCCGCCTCGGCCGCCCTCGCCACCCCGTCGGCGGTGCACAGCGTTGCCGTCAGGCCGTAGGCGACCACGGCGTCGTAGGCGTCCGGGGGCGGCTCGGACAGGAGCAGCACCGGATCGGCCAGGCCGGCACGCCGCAGGGTGATCCCCTCTTCGACCAGGGCAACCGCCAGCCCCACGGCGCCACCAGCGAGGGCAGCCCTGGCCACCTCGACCGCGCCGTGGCCGTACCCGTCGGCCTTCACCACCGCGCACAGGGCGGCGGGGGCGACGACGCCGCGCACGAGGGCCGTGTTGTGGCGAACCGCGCCGAGGTCGATCTCGGCCCAGGCCCGCCGGAAGCGAGCGCTGCCACCGCTGCCTTCGCTCTCGGCAGTCCCGCGATCGCCGCCCACGGGGACGGCAGGCGCCACCGGCCCTCGCAGCCCTCGGCGCAGGATGCCCTCACGGCGCCGCATCTCGCCCACCTGCCTGGTCGGACAGCCACGTCGCGACCAGCTGCGGGAGGTCGCCAGCCACGAGGCCCTCCGGGTGGCCGCGAGCGGCCGCGCGGCCGTGGACGTGGGCGGCGAAGGCAGCCGCCGTGCCCGCGGGCAGCCCGCGCGCGAGGAAGGCGCCGATCATCCCCGACAGCACGTCGCCGGTGCCCGCGGTGGCGAGGCGCGACGAGCCGGCGGCAGCCAGGAGGACCGGCGGGTGGCCCGGGGACCGGGCCTCGACGGCATCGGACGGTGTCGCCACCACGGTGAGCGAGCCCTTGAGGAGGACGACGGCGCCCGTGTCCTCGGCGAGGCGCCGGGCGGCGCCGATCCGGTCGGCACCAGGCCCGCTGCCCGCCAGGGCGGCGAACTCCCCTGCATGCGGCGTGAGGACGACGGGGCGGCGGCCCGCCAGGACCGCCTCGCGCACGCCGGCGACCCCCCCCAGGGCGAAGAGTGCGTCGGCGTCGGCCACCACCGGCACCGGCGACGCTGCGATCAGCCGGCGGACCTCGCCCCCGGTGGGCGCGGCGCGGCCGATGCCCGGTCCGACCACGAGGGCACGGCACCGCCCGAGCACCTCGAGCACCTCGTCGGCCCACCCCTGGGCCGGCAACGGCAGGCGAACGGCCTCGAGGGGCCAGGGGCCAGGCACGCCGGGGCCCGGCGCGCCAGGGGCCGGGGCCGTGCCGGGCACCGCCAGGCGGACCATGCCGGCGCCCGCCCGCGAGGCGCCTCGGGCGGCAAGCGCCGCCGCCCCTTCCATCCCCGGCGAACCGGCCACCACGGCGACGGCCGTCGCCCACTTGTGCGTGTCCGGCGGGCGCCGCGGGAGGAGGCCGGCGACGTCGGCGTCATCGACGACCGCCATGGACGGCTCTCCCACCGCGAGCCCGATGTCGGCCACCTCCACCGCGCCCGCCAGCTCGCGGCCGTCGCCCTGGAGCAGACCGGGCTTGAGGGCGGCGAAGGTGACCGTGGCGGTAGCCCGCAGCGGCCGGCCGGAAGCGACCCCGTCGTCACCTCGCACCCCCGAGGGGATGTCGACCGCCAGCACCGGCACCCCGGCGGGTACCGCCGGTGCCTCGTAGGTGCCCCGGAACCCCGTGCCGTAGGCGGCGTCCACCACCAGGTCGCAGGAGCCGACTGGGCCCGGCTCGGCCGCCGGCACCGTGCGCACCGACGCTCCCCGGCGCGCCAGGAGCCGTGCCGCGACGCGGCCGTCGGCACCGTTGTTGCCGGGCCCGGCGACCACCACCACCCGGCGGCCGTAGGCGCCCCCGAGGAGCCGGACCGCGGCCTGGGCGACCTTGCTGCCTGCCCGGGCCACGAGCTCGTCCTCGGTGACGTGCGCCAGGGCGGCGGCGTCGGCAGCCCGCATCTCGCCGACCGTCAGGACCGGGCGCATCGTGCCCCTCGCGGTCGCACCACCACCGGTCGTGCGCCCATGTCCCTGCCGGGTCCAGCGCTCCTCGTGCCGCGTCCGGCGCTCATCGATCTCGTGCGGGGTCTGCCGGTCGGGTCCGTCACGCCGGGCCGGCGGCCGGCGGCCCCTCGGCCACCACGACGGCCATCGCCACCTGCGACGTGTGGGTCAGCGACACGTGGAGGCGCGCCACGCGCCGGCGCGCCGCCAGGGCGGCGGCGTCACCGCCCAGCCTGAGCGACGGCCGGCCGCGAGCTGCCCCGGTTCCGCTGCCCCGGACCACCTCGACGTCGCGGAAGGCGAAGGCGCCGATGCCGCTGCCAAGTGCCTTCATCGCGGCCTCCTTGGCTGCAAAGCGCGCCGCGAGCCGCTCGACGGGGTCGCGCACGGCGGCGGCGTCCGCCCGCTCGCCGTCGGTGAACAGGCGCACGCCGACGCCCGGGCGCCGGGCGAGCACGCGTCGGAACCGGCCCACGTCGACCGCGTCGATGCCCACCCCGACCACGGCGGCACCGCTCGGCGAGCCGTCCTCGGGCGGGGGCGGCGGCGCGCTCACTCGACCGTCACCGTCTTGGCGAGGTTCCGTGGCCGGTCGACGTCGAGGCCGTGCTGCCTCGCCAGGTGGTAGGCGAGGAACTGCAGGGGGACGACGTCGACCACCGGCGACAGGAGGGGCGTCACCGGAGGGACCCACAGCACGTGGTCGGCGAGGGCCGCCGTGTCGTCGTCGCCGTCGTCGGCCACCAGCACCACCGTCGCCCCCCTGCTGCGCACCTCGGCCACGTTCGAGAGCATCTTCTCCCACAGCTGGGTGCGCGTGGCGACGCCGACCACGACCGTGCCCGGCTCGATGAGCGCGATGGGGCCGTGCTTGAGCTCACCCGCCGGATATCCCTCGGCTCGCAGGTAGGACAGCTCCTTCAGCTTGAGCGCGCCCTCGAGGGCCACGGGGAAGCCGACGTGGCGACCGAGGAAGAAGAAGTCCCGCGCTCCGGCCAGCGACTCGGCAACGGCTGCCACCTGCGCCTCGCGCCGGAGCACCTCGCGAAGGGCGTCGGGGAGCCGGTGCATGCCGTCGAGCACGGCGGCGATGACCTCCGGGTCGACCGATCGCCGCACCTGGGCCAAGGTCAGTGCCAGCACCTCGAGCGCCACGATCTGGGATACGAAGGTCTTGGTGGCAGCCACCCCGACCTCTGGCCCGGCACGCGTGTAGAGGACCCCGTCGGCTTCTCGGGCCATCGAGGAGTCGACCACGTTGGACACCACGAGCACGCTCGCCCCCCACCGCTTGGCCTCGCGCATGGCCTGGAGGGTGTCGATCGTCTCGCCCGACTGGCTCACGCCGACCGCCAGCGTGTCGCCGTCGAGCACCGGGTCGCGGTAGCGGAACTCGCTGGCGATGTCGACCTCCACGGGAAGGCGGGTCCAGTGCTCCATCGCGTACTTGGCCACGAGGGCGGCGTGGTAGCTGCTGCCGCAGGCCACGATGAACACCTTGCGCACCTGGCGGAGCCGGTCGTCGTCGAGGCGGGCCTCGTCGAGGGAGAGCGAGCCGTCGGGTCGGCGGCGGTCGAGCAGCGTGTCCGCCACGGCTCGCGGCTGCTCGTGGATCTCCTTGCTCATGTAGTCGTCGAAGCCACCCTTCTTCGCCGCCTCCATGTCCCACGTGACGGTCAGCGGGCGGGCCTCTGCGGGGCCGCCCTCGAGGGTGGTGACCGACAGGCGCCCGGGGCCCAGCTCGGCAAGCTGGTCGTCGTCGAGCGCGAAGAGCTGCTCGGTGCGCCCGAGCAGCGCCGGGATGTCCGAGGCGAGGAGGGCCGAGCGGTCGGTCAGCCCCACGAGCAGCGGCGAGACACGGCGCGCGGCGACCAGGGTGTCGGGGTCGCCGGCGTGGACGACGGCGAACGCGAAGGCCCCCCGGAGTCGCTGCAGCCCGGCGCGCACCGCCTCGAGGAGCGAGGCGCCCCGTGCCAGCCCGTCTTCGACCAGGTGGGCCAGGACCTCCGAGTCGGTGTCGGACGTGAAGGTGTGGCCGGCGGCGGCCAGCTCGGCGGCCAGCTCGGCGTGGTTCTCGATGATCCCGTTGTGGACCAGGGCCACCTCGCCGGTGCAGTCGAGGTGGGGATGGGCGTTGGCCACCGTGGGGTGGCCGTGGGTCGCCCAGCGGGTGTGGCCGATGCCGGTGCGCATGCCCGGGGGGGCGTCGGCGGCCACCTTCTGGAGGTGCTCCACCGAGCGGGTGCCTTCGGCCGCCCGCTCCCGCCACAGGCTGTCCCCGACCAGCACGACCCCGGCCGAGTCGTAGCCGCGGTACTCGAGCCGGCCCAGCCCGTCGAGCAGCAGGTCGAGGGCCCGGTCCTCGCCGGCCACCCCGATGATCCCGCACATGGACGACGAGGCTACCCGGCCGGGCAGGGCGCTTCCGGGCCCCCGGGCCTGGTGCCCCGGGCTCAGGGCCCGGGAGCCGCGAGCTCCCGGCGGACGACGGCACTGAGGTGGCCGGCGGCCGCCTCCGCCTGCTCCTCGGTGGCCGCCTCCACCATCACGCGCACCAGGGGCTCGGTCCCGCTCGGGCGGAGCACGACGCGGCCTTGGGCGCCGAGGCGATCCTCGACGTCGGCGACCGCCTGCCACACGCCAGCCGCCTCGGACAGGGCGGAGGGCACCGGGACCGGCACGTTCACCAGGACCTGGGGCACCCGGCGCACCAGGCCCGCTGCCAGCTCCGCCAGGGGCC
>Ga0070738_10002683_pt1 | contig 26022 bp, 18 predicted proteins | sample Coa_R2_2_FD_66446 | JGI IMG/M metagenome (GOLD analysis project Ga0070738, IMG submission 66446) | Surface soil microbial communities from Centralia Pennsylvania, which are recovering from an underground coalmine fire - Coalmine... | ecosystem: Environmental > Terrestrial > Soil > Unclassified ...
AAGTTGTAAATGGACAGCCGGTTCAAGTGATTCAACCTGCGGGGCCGTTTGCCATCGCCGTAAAAGACTTGCGTAGTTTGCCGAAGAACCAGCGTGAGGGCGAAGCTTTACGCCTCGCTACCGAAGATGCACTACGCCCCTTTGACTTATCGCACGGTCCGCTCTATCGCGCACTATTGATTCACTTGGCGGATGACGACCATCGCCTTTATCTGACGTTGCACCACATTATCTTCGATGGCTCGTCCATCTATCACGTGCTGTTGCCTGAACTCGAAGCTCTCTACACCGCTTTTGAACGCGGCGAGGCTTCTCCACTCCCGGAGTTGCCGCTGCAATTTGCCGACTTTACCCTCTGGCAACGCGAGTGGCTGACGCAGAGCGGCGCTCTCGAATCACAGTTGGCCTATTGGCGGGAACGAATTCCGGGCCTCACCATGCCGCCTCTCCCAGCTGACCATCAGCGCCCTGCGGTGCAAAGTTTCCGAGGCGCCATTCAGCCCTTTGCCCTGGATGCAAAATTGAGCGGTGACCTGAAGAACCTCGCGCGAAATAGTGGCAGTTCGCTTTTCATGACTTTGTTGACGGGCCTCGCCGTTCTGCTGCAACGCTACTCCGGCACGGATGACCTTGCCATCGGCACCGTCAGTTCCAGTCGCAAGCGTTCACAAGTAGAAAGACTGCTCGGCTATTTCTTGAATCCTTTGGTGCTGCGCAATGATTTGTCGGGAGACCCCAGTTTCCGCAATGCCCTTAAGCGGGTTCGCAATTCAACATTGGATGCCCTTTCCAACGACGACGCGCCTTTCACGCGCATCGTGAATGAGACCCATCCCGCACGCACATTGAGTTGCAATCCGTTAATTCAGGTTTTGTTCACGCTCGAACCGCCTCTTCCTGCCAGCAAAAACGGCTGGAGTGTGGCGCTCACGCAATCGCCGGTGGACACAGGATTGGTCAAATTTGATTTGGTCTTGGAGTTGGACGATTCGCCAACGGGCATCGCAGGAAGATTTAAGTACAACACCGACTTGTTTGATTCTTCCACGATTGTACGCATGGCTGAGCACTTTCAAGTGTTGCTGCGCAGCGTGGTGGATAACCCAGATCTGTCGATTTCTCAAGCAGAAATCATGACTGCGGCAGAACGCAAAAAAGTTCTCGTCGAATGGAACAATACCGAAGCTCATTTCGACAACAACATTTGCATTCATGATCTTTTTGAGAGACAGGTCGTAAAAAATCCGAATGCAACGGCCATCGAACAAGGCGCAAGCCGCCTGACCTATAGCGCTTTAAATCGGCGCGCTGATGCGCTGGCAAATGTTCTTCACAGACGGGGCGTAACCGCTGAAACCAAAGTCGGTATCTGCTTGCAGCCATCGCTTGAGATGCTGGTTGCGATCTTGGCGGTACTCAAAGCCGGAGGTGGGTACGTGCCACTTGATCCGGCCTATCCGCAACAGCGCCTGAAATTCATCCTCGAAGATGCCCAACTTCAGCTTGTTTTGACGGACTCCGCAAGCATCAAAGAGCTGCCCGCAGTAGATGGTGTCGAAACAGTCGTCCTCGATTCAGCCACGCCTCTTGATGGAACTCCGAGGCAAGAAATACCCGGAAGAGCGGACCCCAACAATCTGGCTTATGTGATTTATACATCTGGCAGTTCGGGCACTCCCCGCGGAGTCGAGATTACGCATCGCAACCTCGTTAACTCCACACTGGCGCGAATGCAGTACTACGCCGCCTCTCATAGCCGTTTTCTATTGCTTTCTTCTTTCGCATTTGACAGTTCTGTAGCCGGGATTTTTGGGACTCTGTGCAGCGGCGGTACGCTGGTGATGACTCCCGGCACTTTAACTTCAAGTTTGCCGGAACTAGCGCGGCTGGTTGCGCAGCATGAAGTGACCGATCTCCTTTGTGTTCCCTCCGTTTATCGCCTCATGCTGGAGCAGGCATCGCATGGCGAGATGAAGACTTTACGGCGGGCGATTGTGGCCGGAGAATCATGCCCACCAGAACTTCTTGAGAAGCATTACAAGCTCCTGCCCGGAACCACTCTTTTCAACGAATACGGTCCCACCGAAGCGTCCGTATGGGCCACCGTGCACAAATGCGAGCACCATCCCAAACGCCCCGTGGTTTCCATCGGCAAACCAGTCGCCAACACGCAGGTGTATATACTCGATTCGCACCTTCAGCCGGTTCCGCAAGGCATTCCCGGCGAACTCTGCGTAGGCGGACTTAACGTATCCCGTGGATATTGGAACCGTCCTGAACTCACCACCGAGAAATTTATCCCCAATCCCTTCAGTAGCGGCAAACTCTACCGCACGGGCGACATGGCACGGCATTTGCCCGATGGCTCACTGGAATTGCTTGGACGCTTTGATACGCAAGTCAAGATTCGCGGTTTCCGCGTTGAACTCGACGAAATATCCTCGCTCATCGCATCATTTTCTGGGGTGCGGGAAGCTGCCACTGCCATTCGTGACCCGGAATCCAAACATGCCGAAATCGTTGCATATATCGTCCAAGACCCGAAATTACCACCTGTAAGTTTTGGCCAGTTAAGGCGGTTTTTGAAGGAGCGCCTGCCTGAATACATGCTGCCCTCGGTGATAGTGGCGCTCAATGAATTGCCCCTGCTTCCCAATGGCAAACTCGATCGAAGCGCGCTTCCCGCGCCTCATGATTCTTTCGTGAATGTTGGGGAGCGGCCGTCAAATGCGGTCGAAGAAAAACTGGTGGCGATTTTCGAAAGTGTTTTAGAGAAGCATCCGGTGGGAACGAACCAGAGTTTCTTTGAGCTGGGAGGCCACTCGCTTCTGCTGGCCCGTCTTATCCTGTTGATTGAACAAAGTTTCGGCAAGACCCTTTCATGGGCCGAAGTCTTTCGCTCTCCCACGGTGCGAGAGTTAGCGGCTTTGTTGAATGATGAAACAGCAGATTTGGGTAGCAGCGCCATCATCCCAATTCAACCGCAAGGCGGCAAACTACCATTGTTCTGGGTGCGCGGCGGTCCACTGTTTCTTACGTTGTCGCGCGGTCTGGGCATGGACCAACCCATGCTCGGTTTGGATTTACCCCCATCCGATGCGGCTCATCTGCCGGTTCCATATCGCTTGGAAGACATCGCCAGTGCGCTTGTCGAAAAAATGCGCAGTGTGCAGCCGGAAGGGCCTTACAACATTGCGGGCCTTTGCGTAAACGGCGTGATTGCGTATGAAATGGCTCGGCAGCTTCAGGACGCCGGCCAGGAAATCGGAGTGCTCGCGTTATTCGACGCGCAAAACCCTGAGTATTATCACAATTTCACCGGTGAGGGCCGCGGTCGCGCCACGTGGAACAAAATTGACTTTCATTTAAATAAATTGCTCTCCGCAACTCCTTCCACTCTGCCGGCCCTGGTGCGCGAGCGATTGGTTCGAATCGGCCAACGGTTAAACGTCCTGCGCTGGCGCGTGTACCATCATCTGGCATTGCGGGTGAATGAGCAAAATCTTCGCAACCTGGACACCATTATTCACCCTTCATCTTATGATTACCGCCCCAAGCCATTGACAGGAAATGTCTTATTCTTTCAATCTAACGAGTGGCCCAAGGGTGATTATTGGAACTTTTTTGCCAGCTGGAAAGATATGATCAGGAAGATGCAGGTCTTCAGGGTCCAAGGCGGACACGAATCCATGTTCTCGGAAGAGAATGTCGCCCCGATTATTGATGGGCTGCGCGATGGACTCAAGCAAGTTCACTCCCGCCAATCTCAAACCACTCAAAAAGAAGCAGTTAACACTTAGAACACCATGGTTACTGGACAGCACGAAAGCTGCATGCATACAGTTTCCATGGGGTCCTTCGCCAACTAGAGGAACGAACTCGCAAGATGCTGAAAAAGCTTAGCTTAATGATTTTTAGCGTGCTTATCACGCTCGCCGTTGCCGAGATTGTGCTGCGCGTTGCCCACATCGGCTACCCCGCCTTGGGCGGCAAACTTCATTTTTATACTTGGAACCCTTATACCGGCGTTTCTCTCCGTCCCGATGCCAAAGGCATGGTTTATGGCGAAAACACAGTCTATGTGAGCATCAATCATGAAGGGCTTCGCGACCGCGAACATACGAAAGATAAGCCAGCTAATACGTTCCGCGTCGCAATATTGGGAGACTCCTTTGCGGAAGCTCTGCAAGTGCCGGCAGATAAAACTTTCTGGAGTGTGCTGCAGCAGAACCTGAACAGCTGTTCCGCTCTCGGCGGTAAAACCCCGGAAGTCATCAACTTTGGGGTTGCGGGCTATGGCACCGGCCAGGAATTGCAAATGCTCCGCCACGCGGCGTGGGATTACTCGCCCGATCTGGTATTGCTGGCTTTTTTCACCGGCAATGACATCCAGAACAACAACCGTATTTTGCAGGATGACCCGTACCGCCCATATTTCATCCATCAGGACGGGAAGCTCGTTCTCGACGATGCCTTCCTTCATGCTCCGGGATGGAAGTCTCAATTCAGCCTGCCGCATCGTATTTTTTCGTGGGCAATTGCTAATTCCCGTGTGCTGCAAGTGATGGCCGCCGCCAAAAACTACTCTTCCAGCAAAAATACCGATGGCGTGAAACCCACCGAGATGGGATTGAATGACGCCATCTACCATGCTCCCACCGATCCGGTCTGGCAGGACGCCTGGAGCGTGACCGACGATTTGATCGGCGCCATGAATGACGAAGTCAAAGCGCATAACGCCAAACTGCTTGTGACAACGCTCAGCAGCAGCATTCAGGTGGATCCTGATGGCACCCGCCGCGAGCAACTGGAAAAGAAATTGGGCGTCAATGATTTGTTTTATCCCGACGAACGGGTGCGGCAAGTAAGCGAAAAGGATGGCGTTCCTGTGCTTACGCTTGCCCCGGCATTTCTGCAATATGCGCAGGAGCACAATGCACAGTTGCATGGCTTCCGCGGCAGCAATCAAGGCCACTGGAACGAAATCGGGCACCAGCTCGGCGGCGAAATGATGGCGCAAAAAGTTTGTGAAATGTTAGCGACACCATCGGCGCCTGCAAACGCGACGACGGGCGCAACGAAGCAGGATGCTGCGAAGAAAGCAAATTAAATTCGCGGAATTATTCCTCGACAACCATTGCAAGACAAGTTGGAGCTGCAACAAATGAGTCAAATGGAAACTATCTACCGGCGGCCTGCTGATTCCGGGCGCACCGATTTGCTGCAAAGCAAAATGGGCGTACTCGTAGTGTTTGCCGCCGTCACCATGGGCACGTTTCTCGTCATCTCAATGTTGACGACGCTTAAATACGGCATCTGGAATGCTTTGTTTATCGTCGGCGGCGTGCTCGGGTTCCTGCTGCTGGCTTTGGCCGTTCCGCAGGTGATGGAAAATGCCCGCTATCTCTGGCCAAAGCTCAACAAGTGGCACCTAATTTGGTATGGCGTTTACGTCAGCTCCCTCGTGTTTCGTATTCGCGCCCTTGCAGAATTCCGTGAGCAACCCGTGGACGGCTGGGCCTTGTTACGAATCGGGCCGGAGGGTCTGATCGGCGCTTACCTCTTCTTCTTGCTGGCCACCCGGCGGCTGCCTTGGGTTGAGTCTATGTTCACCGGCATTCCCAAGGTGCTTGCTTTCTACACCGCATTCTGTGCCGCATCCACAATCTGGTCGGTGTTTCCTCCGTGGACGGCTTACAAATCTCTCGAATACACGATGGATATAGCCGTCATCTCGGCCATCTTGTGCGTGGTGACCGATGCCGAGAAATATAAGACCTTGCTCGATTTCACCTGGTCGGTTTATGCCATAGAAGCTTTTTGGTGTTGGTGCCAGATCGGTATCTGGCCCAGCGAGGCTCTCGACGACGGCCGCCTCAAAGGCGTTTGGCCGCTGACCGGATATAACGCACTCGGTGAATACGGGGCTTTGTTATGCATCGTCGCCATTTGCCGGCTTGTGCCCATGGCCAAATTTGATTTCAAGCGGTCGTGGTATCTTGCGGTGTTTGCCTTCGGCTTTGCTACATTGCTGGCTGCCAACACGCGTAACACCATCGGCGGGCTCGTAGCCGCTATTGTGCTGGTATTGATTATTTCTCGCGGGCTCTCAGGGGCGATGGTGATCGGTCTGTCCAGTGCCGGCATCGTCTTTACCGCTCTAGGTTCCATAATAAAAACCTTCTTGAAACGCGGCCAGAGCGATGAAGCATTTACGAGTCTTAGCGGACGCCTAGCCTGGTGGCATTATGCCTGGATTTTCTTTCTGGAACATCCAATCGCAGGATTGGGCGCCTATGCCGCCGGAAAGTTCGCCGTCATGAAATCGTTGAATGCGAACACCGGATCCACCCATAGCGATTACATCGAGTTGCTGGTCGGAACCGGAATCATTGGCACGGTTCTTTTCTGTTTCGCCATTCTGTGGACGTGGTGGCTGCTTTATAAGTACGCCAAAGACGTAACCCTCAAGCCGATGGAACGACAGCTATCTATGGAATGTTTCGGCGTCATGACGATTCTGGTGGTGCACTCATTCTTCAACGTGGAGCTCATCTGGCACGCGCCGTTGTTTTACTTTGTCGTGCTGGGCTACGCCGAAATGATTCGCAGGAGAAAGAAGGCTCTGGCCGCCGCCCAATTGCGGTCAAGCTATTCGACAACCCTGGCATGAGTACATCGCTAACACAATCTCCAGTCGTGGAATTGCCACAGAACGGGCTGACCCGCTTCCCGGTTCTCGGCGTGGGCGTAAACGCCGTCCAGATTCCCCAGGTCATTCAGATTCTGGAGAACTGGATCGCCGAGCGCAAAGCGCCGAAATATGTCGCGGTTACTGGTATGCACGGCGTCAGTGAAGCCCAACACGATGGATATTTTCTTTCGATTTTGCAATCCGCCGATTTGGTCGTTCCCGACGGCATGCCGCTGGTCTGGCTTGGCCGGTGGCGCGGCTTCAAACTCAAACGCCGCGTCTATGGCCCGGAACTGATGGCGACATTTTTCGAGCAGACCGGCGGGCGCTACCGTCATTTCTTCTACGGAGGCGCGCCCGGCGTGGCCGAAAAACTAGCTGAGGTAACAACAAATAAATACGGCATCAATGTCGTTGGGATTCACTGCCCTCCGTTCCGTCCGCTCACTCCGGAAGAAGATGCCGCGGTGATGAACCAAATTGCCGATTCTCAAGCTGACATTGTCTGGGTAGGTCTTAGCACCCCCAAGCAGGAACGCTGGATGTATGAGCATCGCGAAAAGATTTCCGTTCCGGTCATGCTGGGCGTAGGCGCTGCCTTTGATTTGAATGCTGGAACACTTTCGCAAGCCCCGCGTTTCATGCGGGAAAACGGCTTGGAATGGCTCTACCGGCTGTTAGCGGAGCCGAAACGCTTGTGGCGCCGCTACATCATCAATGGCGGAAAATTTGTATGGAATGTCGCACTCGAATTGCTTGGCTTAAAAGTTTTTAACCGAAGTACCAAAGCAACACCCGAAAGTTAGTTTTCAAACCAAGGAGAGGAAAACTCAGTATGAATCGCAAACGGATTTTAGTCACGGGTGCAGGCGGCTTCATCGGCCACCACCTGGTCACCCGCCTTAAGAAGGAAGGCCACTGGGTTCGTGGCGTGGACATCAAAATGCCGGAGTATGAAGCGTCGCACGGCGACGAATTCGAACTCCATGACCTGCGCAAGTGGGACGAATGTCTCCTGGCCACGCGCGGCGGCCTGGATGAAGTATTCACGCTGGCGGCGGACATGGGCGGCATCGGCTACATCACCGGCAATCACGCTGACATCGCTCGGAATAACATCCTCATCAACGCGCACATGCTCGAAGCGGCACGGCAAAATGCCGTCGGCAAGTTGCTTTATTCGTCTTCCGCCTGCGTCTATCCGCACGGCAAACAGACGGATGCAAATGTCACCCCACTGAAGGAAGAAGACGCCATTCCTGCCGAACCCGAGCCGGGTTACGGATGGGAAAAGCTCTACACGGAAGAACTTTGCCGTTATTACCAGCACGATTACAAATTTGAAACTCACATCGTGCGCTTCCATAACGTTTATGGCCCGCTCGGCACCTACGACGGTGGAAAAGAAAAAGCTCCCGCCGCCATGTGCCGCAAGATTGCTTTGCAACCGGACGGTGGTGAGATCGAAGTCTGGGGCGATGGCGAGCAGACCCGTTCGTTCATGTACGTGGATGATTGCGTCGAAGGGATGATCCGCATGATGGCATCGAATTACTACGACGCCCTCAATCTCGGCACCGACGAACTGGTCACCATCAATCAATTAGTCGACCTCGTCGCCGAAGTTGCAGGCAAGAAAATCGGCAAGCGCCACAACCTCACCGGACCGCAAGGCGTTCGCGGACGCAACAGCGACAACAGCCGCCTGCGCAATACTCTGGGTTGGGAACCGAAAATCTTCCTGCGCGAAGGTTTGAAGAAAACCTACCCGTGGATCGAAGCCGAACTGCGCAAGCACGGACGCGTTGCTCCTCAACCGGCGCTGGTCTAAATCACAATTCGGGAGCGCGGTTTGCGCTTCCCATAACACTGGCCGGCTGCCTGATTCCCTCTCCGATTTGGCAGCCGGTCGCAATATCTTCAAAGATCCCACTCCCAGGATAAAAAGCAATCATGAGCACTAAAAAAGGTGGTTTCTGGCGCGGATTAGGCTGGTTCATCGGCGTTTGCCTCGCGCTCGAACTCGTTCTTCGCTTATTTGGCTACGGAAACTTTGTGGAATACAAGCCCGACGCTCGTTTGATGTGGGTACCGGAGCCTGGGCATGACCGGCGCACGCCTATCAATAAAGAACTCGTAACGATTAACGATCAAGGCTATCGCTATCCCACCGACATCGGCCCCAAGCAGCCCAATCAATTCCGCATTTTTACTTTTGGCGATTCGGTGACCATGGGCTGGGGCGTCAACGATAAATCCACTTACAGCGCAGTGCTTGAGCAGCAACTCAATGCCTCAAGCTGCGGCGGAAAACAATTCCAGGTCATTGACGCTGGCGTGAATGCCTACCCGAACTCCCTGGTGCGGGAGCGCTTAAAAACAGTTCTGGAGAGCAGCTATCAACCAGATCTTGTAGTTCTCGCCTACAGCTTCAATACTGGCATGGAGAACATGGTCCATCTGCAGGGCGCGGCAAAGGAGAAAATCCTCAAGGGCGTGAAGATGAAGTCTATGCTTCGCCACAGTGCCCTCTACGATTTCCTGATTGAAGGCGTGCTGCGCGATTTGGCTTATTACCGCTTCCGCGAATTGATGACCCACGGCACATGGGACACCCAGAAAGACAAACCCGATGATCCTGTCGATCAATTCACTGCCGGATTACAAGACACTTACGACGACGCCGTGGCGCACCACGTTCCCGTTGTATTGCTCGATCTCGGCTCAGATGATCAATCCTCCGACCTGCATCCCTATCAGCAGGCCATGATTGATTTCGCCAAGAAGAACAATGTTCCTATCGTGAATATGATTGACGCCTGGAAATCGGTTGATCGCAAGCCGTTGTTTATGGATCACGTTCATCCGACTGCAGTGGGCCATGCACAGATCGGAACGGCTTTAACTCAGGTAGTTCGCACCACGACGGCATATCAGTCGGCTTGCGCTCCAGCCGCGGCGGTCGCAGAAACGAGCGTACCCGCAAAATGAGCGCATCGTCGCAGGTAAAGCTCACGCCGACACGCGCGAACGGCGCCGTTCCCGATTCTTTTGAAACCGGGAATGGACCGCTCTTCGTCGTCGGCATGTGGCGCTCCGGGACCTCTTTGTTTTACCGTCTGCTCAACCGCCATCCGCAGATCGCTTTGATGTACGAAGGCGATTTGGGTCTGTTTCGCCCCTTGTTTTTCCCGGCGAGTCAGAAATCGCGATGGACCGAGCATTGGGATTTTTGGAGTGGCGCATTGCGCCGTCATGGCATTGATCCCAAATCCATTCCCAGTGGCATTAAAGATTTCAAAACGGCCATCGAGACCGTCTATCGCTCTTACGCGGGCCCGGATGCAATTTGGGGCTGCAAGTCTCCCAACTACTACGACCGCATGGACATGCTGCACAGCATGTTTCCCGATGCGCGCTTTATCGTCATCTGGCGTGATCCGCGCGATGTTTGCCGCAGTGTGGCCCGCGCCGGCCAGGTGAAATACTCGTGGTTTGCGCGCCGCTGGATGTTTGAACGCGCCTTATTCGGCTGCCGCTTGCTCCGCAGCCAGTACGACGAACTCGTTCGCCGCAAGGCGCATGTACATCAGGTCACGTATGAGGAATTGGTAAGCGACCCCGCCCATGTCATGCAAGGAGTTTCGGAGTTCTTAACTCTGCCGTTTGATCCTGCAACCGCGTCTTTATCCGGTGGCGATCACTCCGCGATCGAGAACGCAGCACATCACGAGAAAGTAAAGAGCAACGAAATCAGCAAGCTCGAAGATCGCGATGAAGCGCTCTCGCCGGCGGAACTTAGCAAAGTCGAGTCCTACATCAAGCTTTGGCAAGATGAATTCCATGGAGTTTGGCCGGTCGTGCGTAAACCTATCCAGGCTGCCGTGAAAAAACCATCCACCTGGCAACAGCTCTCAGACAGCATCAACTACCGCAGAATTCTGACCTGGGACCGTCTCCGCCTCGGCATTTATTGTTACGCCCCCATGTGGCTGCTCAAGCAGTACCGCACGGTGGCGAAAAAACCGATACCTCTTTCGCGTAACACAGCTCCCCAGACGGAACCGGAAACCGCATCCCGCGCTTCCTAACTTAAAACATGAACATTCTCGCACTCTCCTCATTCAAGCTGAACCCCGCCGCTGTGTTACTCGCCGACGGCAAGGTGAAGGCTGGCATCGAAGATCAGAAATTGTTGCGCTCGCGCACTCGCGGCATGCCGATCACCGCCATTGAGAATTGTTTGGAGAGCTCTCATTTGAGTTGGACGGATTTGGACTGCATCGCCGTGGCCAGCAAACCATTGCAAGGCTGGCGGCGGCGTTCGTGGACTCGCGCCAAGCAATCCGCATTTTCGTTGCTGGCCAATGCTTATTACGAAGCCGATGATAGCGGTGTCGCAGCTCAGCAACTCAATCACATTCGCCGCTTACGCAAACGAGTCAGCAGCGCCGATAAAGTAATTACGCTCGATCATCATCTTTGCCATGCTTCTTCGGCGTTCTATTGCTCTCCTTACGAAAAAGCTCTGATTCTCACTCTGGATGAAGAAGGCGATGGCCGTTCTGGAACTTTATCTGTTGGCGATGGCAATAAGATTCGCGTGCTCGAAACTATCGCCTTCCCGAACTCCATCGGTTGGGTCTATACGCTGGTCACGGATTTGATCGGCTTCCGCCCGCACGAAGAAGAACACAAAACCCAGTGGTTGAGTCTTGAAGGCGAGCCTGAACACAAAGGTATTTTCTTGAAGTTGTTGCGCAGCTCAGACGGCGTCATGCCCAGCCTCGACTTCAGCTTCTTCACTCGTGGGCTGGCCGGCGGCCTGCCGTTTTCAGCGAAATTCTATAAACAGCTGGGCCTGCCCACCGCACCGGAAGAGATTACGCAAGACCAAAAGAAAGCGATCGCGGCCAGCTTGCAAGCCGCGGTCACGGAAATCATCGCAGACTTGGTCACTTCTTTCGCAAAGCGCGAAGGACTGAAGAATATCTGCCTCGGCGGCGGCATCTTTCAGAACGCGCTTCTCGTTGCCGATCTGGAAAAGCGCTTGAACAATTTTTCTGTGTTTGTACCGCCCGCTCCCGGCAATACGGGCACTGCGTTAGGGGCGGCCTTATGGGTGTGGCATGAAAAAGGCAATCCGCGAGCGGATATCGCCAGCCATGTCTTTTGGGGCCCAAGCTTCCGCAGTCAGGACATCAAAGATGTTCTCGACAACTGCAAGGCCCGCTACGCCATCAGCGTTACCGATGAACGCAAGCTCGAAACCACGGTACATCTGCTCACCTCCGGCAAAATTGTGGGATGGTATCAGGGAGCAACTGAGTTCGGCCCGCGCGCGCTCGGTAATCGCAGCGTTCTTGCTTCCCCATGGGGAGGCTACGTAAAAGAGAACCTCAACGATTACATCAAGCACCGCGAGTGGTTCCGCCCCTTTGCGTTAGCGGTGCCGGAAGAAGATTGCGCAAAATATTTCCAAGCATCCACGCTTTGTGAACACATGAATTCTCTCGGGTGGGAGCACCCAGACAACAAAGTTCTTCCGGAAGGGCTCGCATTCGCAGGAGGGCGTGTTCGTCTGCAAATCGTAAAACAGGCGAGCAATCCTCTGTTCTGGCGTCTGCTCAAGCAATTCGGCGAACATGCACCAGCGCCGATTCTGGTAAATACCTCATTCAATCTCTTCGGAGAACCTCTTGTGGTGAATCCGCGCGATGCCGTGCGTAGTTATTTCTGTTCCGGCCTCGATGCCATGGTCATTGGCAATTTCGTCCTGGCCAAAGCCGGATTATCGCAACTGCAAACCAAGCCGGGCACGATTTCATCCCGTTCTCCGGTCAATGCCTGACTCTAGATAATGATTGCCACCGCCAAACCCTCTGCGCAGAAGCCGGCCCCCGTCTCGCGATGCCGCGTCCGTGAAGCGGCTTTTGCCGACTACGCGCAAATTGCCGTGCTGGAATCACGCTATGGCATGTTGCCCAAACCTTACGAAGCATGGACCCATCTTTGGGAAGGCAACCCTACGTATCGCACGCTCGCTAAGTGGAGCATCGGTTGGGTGGTCGAAAATCCCGCGGGAGATATTGTCGGGCACATTGCGAATATCCCATCCCATGTTGAGTTCAAGGGACGCCACCTGCTCGCCGCCAGCGGCAGCGGTCTCGTGGTGGACGAACATTACCGCAGCTACGCCTTTCCGCTTTTCAGCCAGTTCTTCAACCAATCTGGCGCGGACATCATTCTGAATACATCCGTCAATGCCAATGGAATGAACCTGCACCAGCTTTTTCATTTTGCGCGCGTGCCTTCCGGCGCATGGAACCGCGCGGTTTTCTGGATTACTGATTACACGAATTTCGCCTCACGCATGTTGCAGCAAAAAGATTGGCCCGGATTGTTGAGTTACCCGGCTGCAGCAGCCTTGGCAGTGAAAGACGTTTTTCGTCCCAGTTTAGAGACGACGTTACCGGAAGGGCTGAAAATCAATATCTGCAATCAGTTTGACGAGAAATTCGACGACTTCTGGCGCACCCTGAGTAATCATTCTTCCACCCTGCTCAGTGTGCGGTCGCGTGAGACGTTGAATTGGCACTTTCAATTTCCTCTGTCGCAAGGAACAGCCTGGGTAGCCACAATCACCCAAGGTTCGACCCTGCTCGCCTATGCCGTCTTTCTACGCCAGGACAACAACGAAGTCGGACTTCAACGCATGCGCCTCGTGGATTTCCAGTCCCTCGATGGCAACGCTGAACATCTGGTTCCCATGCTGGCAGTAGCGCTGCAAAAGTGCCGCGAGCAAAAAATTCACATGCTGGAAGCCATCGGCTTCGCCCCCGACAAGCAGCGTGTACTGACCCGTATCGCGCCCCACCAGCGGGAGTTACCCTGCTGGCTCTACTTCTACAAAGTCAAAAATAAAGACAAGCAGTTGGCGGAAGAGCTAAAAGATCCATCTGCCTGGGACCCCACCGCCTTCGACGGCGACGGCAGCCTCTAGTTCGGGATAACAAAACTACATGTGCGGCATAGCAGGGATGATCGGATTGCGTGGAGCTAACTCCAGCCCCGACCTCCTCAAGAAAATGTCGGAAACGCTCACGCATCGCGGCCCGGATGCTTTCGGTCTCCATCTCGACCGTGAAGCTGGATTGGCGCACTCCCGCCTGAGCATTCTCGATCTGGCCGGTGGCGCGCAGCCGATGTCAAATGCCGACGGTTCACTCTGGATCACCTACAACGGTGAAATTTTCAACTACCTCGAACTGCGTGAAGAACTCATCGCCAAAGGCCATCAATTCGCCACACGCTCCGACACAGAAGTCATTCTTCATCTCTATGCCCGCGAGGGCGAAGAGTGCGTCAGCAAACTCAATGGGCAATGGGCATTCGCCATCTGGGATGCTCGCAACCGCAAGCTTTTTGCTTCCCGCGATCGCATGGGTATCCAGCCGTTTTTCTATACGGTCGCGGATCAGACATTTCTCTTTGCTTCGGAAATCAAGGCTCTCTTTGCCCATCCAGCCGTCAGCCGTGAGCTCGACCTCAAAGCGCTCGATCAGATTTTCACCTTCTGGGTCACGCTTCCTCCGCGCACCAGCTTTCATGATGTGCAGCAGCTTCCTCCCGGCCACAATCTAACGGTTCAGGATGGCAAAATTCGGATTCGCGAATACTGGAGCATGAATTTTTCGGAAATCGATCCCGTGGAATCAAACGACGCATGGGATGATGCAATCGTCCAGCGCAAATCCGAAGAACTGCTCTCGCTTCTCTGTGATGCCACGCGTATTCGCCTGCGAGCTGATATTCCCGTCGGCGCTTATCTAAGCGGCGGACTCGACTCCAGCTTAGTTGCCGCTCTCACCCAGCGGGTCGCCAAAGATCGCCTGCGCACTTTTTCCGTTGCCTTTGAAGACTCCGCGCTCGATGAAAGCAGTCACCAAAGAATCGTCAGCGAACATCTCGGCACCGCGCATACCGAAATTCGTTGCTCGAACGATGACATCGGCGAAGTCTTTCCTGAAGTCGTTTGGCACGCAGAGCAACCTGTTTTACGTACAGCCCCCGCTCCGCTATTTCTCTTATCCAAGCTCGTACATGACAGCGGGTACAAAGTCGTACTCACCGGCGAGGGCGCCGACGAAGTCCTTGGTGGCTATGACATTTTCAAGGAAGCCAAGATTCGCCGTTTTTGGGCGCAGCAGCCAGAATCACGCCTGCGTCCATCGCTTCTGCGGCGGCTGTATCCGTACATGGAGAATATCCAGAAGCAGCCAGCAGCTTATCTCGCTAGTTTCTTCCGCGTCGCCGGGCAGGATATTGCCAGTCCCTTCTTTTCTCACCTGCCGCGCTGGCAGTTGACCGCCAAACTAAAGTCGTTGTACTCGCGCGAAGTCAAAAGCAATCTGGCAAATTACGATGCGTGCACGGAGTTGCAGGAAGCCCTCCCCGAAGCCTACTACCGCTGGCCCAGCTTCGCTCAGGCGCAATATTTAGAGGGGAAATACCTGCTCCCCGGCTACATCCTTTCTGCTCAAGCAGACCGGATGGCCATGTCCCATTCGGTCGAGGCCCGCTATCCGTTTCTCGACCACCGCGTGGTAGAATTCTGCCAGAAATTGCCACCCACGCTGAAAATGCGTGTCTTGGCGGAGAAATTTTTGCTAAAGCAAGCCGCAAAAAATCTGCTGCCAGATTCGATTCTTCAGCGACCGAAGCAGCCTTATCGCGCTCCGGATGGGGCCAGTTTTGCAACGCCCAACTCCCCTGGGTATGTTGCCGATGTGCTCGCGCAGGAAAGTATTGTGCGCGATGGAATTTTTGATCCCTCCCCAGTTCGCAATCTTGCGGAAAAGTTCCGCAGTGGAAACGCTACAACAATGAGCGTGAAGGACAATATGGCCATGGTGGGAGTGATTTCAACGCAACTGCTGATGCAGCAGTTCGTGACCCCTCACCAGCCAACTACTTATGCCATCCATTGAGCAGGAGATACGCAGCTTCATCGTCGGCCACTTCCTGCTAGGCGATGAATCGAGTTTAAAAAACGACGATTCCTTTCTCGAAAAAGGGACCTTCGATTCCACAGGGATTCTGGAACTGGTCTCGTTCCTCGAGCAGAAATACAGCATCGAACTGGAGCCCGATGAGCTGATTCCTGAAAACCTCGATTCGGTGAACTGCCTCGTCCAGTTTTTGCAGCGTAAAGTTCCATCCTTAAACGCGGTAGCCCAAGTACAAACTTAGTTCAGCCTCATGCAGCCGACCCTGGCCATTTCAAAAGACACTCTTCGTATTGACGCCGCTGCGGAAGTTGCGCACATCACGGCCGCCATCCGCGAAACCGTCGTCCACCAGCTTCACCGCAAAGGTGCGGTCGTCGGAGTTTCCGGTGGAATTGACAGTTCAGTCGTGGCATTTCTCTGCGCTCGTGCACTGGGCAAAGAACGCGTGCAGATTCTCTTTACACCTGAATCCGATTCTTCTTCCGACAGTTTGCGCTTGGGCCGCATGGTCGCCGACGCCCTCGGAGCCGATTCTCAACTGGAAGACATCGCCCCGATTCTGAAGGCAGCGGGATGCTACGAACGGCGCGATGCTGCCATTCGCCGCGTGGTGCCCGAATACGGCCCGGGATGGAAAAGCAAAATCGTCCTCCCCGATCTGCTGACTTCCGGGCAGTATCCTATTTTTTCAGTCGTAGTGCAGTCACCTTCGGGAGAACGCAAGCAGATACGCCTCACCGCCGAAGCCTATCTCGGAATTCTCGCTGCCACCAATCTCAAGCAGCGCACGCGCAAGCTGATCGAATACTATTACGCGGATTTAAAGCATTATGCCGTCGCTGGCACACCCAACCGTCTCGAATACGACCAGGGCTTCTTTGTGAAATATGGAGACGGTGCAGCCGACTTCAAACCGATTGCGCATCTTTACAAGTCGCAGGTGTTCCAGCTCGCAGCCTATCTCGGCGTCCCCAGAGAAATCCAGGAGCGGACTCCTACGACGGATACATACTCGCTGGAGCAAACCCAGGAAGAGTTCTACTTCTCGCTGCCGCTCGAAAAAATGGATTTGTGCCTCTACGGCAAAAATAATGCCATTCCCGCGGCGGCCCTTGCTCCCGCCGTCGGCATTCCAGAGGCGCAGGTCGAACGCATGTACAGCATGATCGAATCCAAGCGCAATGCCACCCGCTATCTGCATCTCGCGCCTGTATTGATGTCGCCCGTTCCTGAAATCGAATAGTTCACAAAATACTCGTGGTCAGTGTTCTTACACAATCCGCCGCAGCCGCGTCCCCGCGTTCGCATGCTGCCAACGTAGCTGATTTCCTGCTCGCGGGAAAAGATCCCGCGCGAACTGCACTGCTCACGTTGCAGGAATCGTTCACTTACGGCCAACTGCAATCGGCGGTGGCAGCCATCGCAGAATTCTTGCGGGCCAATGGCGGCGCCAAAGGAGATCGTGTTCTCCTTCTAGCTGACAACTCTTTTTTCTGGATCGTGTCCTATCTCGGAACTCTTCGCGCCGGACTCGTTGCAGTGCCTCTTCCAACCACCATCGAACCGGAGAACCTGGGGCACATTGTTCAACTTGCGGAACCGCGATTTGCATTTTTGCAAGAGAAGTCTGCGGCCTTTGCACAGCAGCTTTCGAATGTCTTAATCGTCAGCGACGCAAAGAAATCTTTGACGCCCGGTTTGGTCAATTTCCATACGCTGCTCGATCATGACGCGATAAGTTTTGCTGATGGCAGCCGCTTGCCGGAAGCCAGCGCAGCCGACCTCGCCGCTCTCATGTTTACGTCCGGTTCTACCGGCAAGCCCCGCGGTGTCATGATTTCGCATGGCAACATCATCGCCAACACCAAGTCCATCATTCCCTGTTTGAATCTGACGGCGAAAGACCGCGTCATGGCGGTGCTTCCCTTCTATTACTGCTTCGGCGCTTCCCTGCTTCACACTCATTTGCGCGTGGGCGCAAGCGTGGTAACCGATTCGCGCTTCATGTACCCGGACAAAGTTTTGCAACGTATGGTCGAAACCGAGTGCACCGGCTTTGCCGGCGTGCCCAGCCATTTCCAGATTCTGCTGCGCAAATCCAGCCTTCCCCGCATGACTTTTCCCCATCTTCGCTACGTGCAACAGGCTGGCGGGCATCTGGCCCCGGTTTTTGTTCGGGAACTGGCAAAGACCCTTCCCGATGTAGAAATTTTCCTCATGTACGGTCAGACAGAAGCAACAGCCCGCCTCACCTGTCTTTCTCCGGATCTCGTAACCGAAAGACCAAATTCCATCGGCAAGGCCATTCCCGGGGTAAAAATTCGCGTCGTGAACGAAGCTGGCTATGACGTTCCGCTTGGCGAATCCGGCGAGATCGTTGCTGAAGGAAGTAACGTCGCGCTTGGCTACTGGCATGATCGCGAGGCCACGGCCACGACTTTCCGCAATAAGGTCCTCCATACCGGTGACATCGCAACCATCGATAAAGATGGCTTTCTATATCTTCTCGACCGCACCCGCGATTTTGTAAAGTGCGGCGGCGAACGCGTCAGTTGTCAGGCCCTGGAAGAACAGTTGCTCGAATTTGACGGATTGCTCGAAGCCGCAGTCATCGGCATTCCCGATGAAGTGCTTGGCGAAGCCATTCAAGCCTTCGTCGTTCCCCGCGATTTTCAGTCCACAGATTTTGAAGATCAGTTGCGTCAATTCTGCAAATTGAATATTCCGTTGAAGTTGAATCCTAAAGTTTTTGTGAAGTTGCAGTCTCTTCCCAAAAACAGCGCAGGCAAAGTGCTCAAGCCGGCTTTGCGCAAGATGTAGCTGGCTGGGATTGTCGCGTATCAAATCAACATGCAAGCAAGAGCAGCGTAAGCCCCGTTCCCCTTTTTCGCTTAGCGGGCTCAGCATAGATCGGTGAACCATTGTGCCCTTAACCACTTCTTCTCCTGAAACCGTATTCTCGGCATCCAATGCCGACTACTTGATGCCACGGCCGGAGCGCCGCAAGTACCGGCGCTTTCCGTTGCGGCAATCTGCCACTATTCGCTATAAGAATGCCCTTTCGCCCGATATTCAGGCGTTTACGGTCAATGCCAGCGTGAACAGCGTATATCTCACGTCGGAAGTCGCCATGGCGGAGGGTCGCGCCGTCCACGTCGCCATATCACTCAAAAAAGACGGTACGGAAACCGTTCGTCTCTATGGCACGGGCACAATCGTGCGTACCGAAACTTTGCCCACCGGACGATTTGGAATGGCCATCGCTTTCGAAAAGCCGCTGACTTCGGCAGCCGCCTAAACCACACAAATTAAAGCTGTATCCACGCCGTTTTTCCCATGCTCTGCACTGGGAAAAACGGCTTTTTTGTTTTATGGGCATTTCTACCATTTGTGTTAGAAATGTTAGTCCCTGTAACGCAACTATTTGCTTCGTAGTGGGTTCTGTCAATTACTCGCAATTTTCTAGTCCGTAAAACTAAAGTGATTTATTTGGAGAAGTAACAAGTATGCGTAGCCTCCCCTATGTTTTACTGTGCGCTGGCTTGTGCCTGGTTCTCGCCTCCTGCGGCGGAAGCAGTTCTTCCGACGCGACCAAGGCCAAAGTCAACACAAGCACTGCGATAACTTCCTCCGCGAACCCGTCTGTGCCTGGGGAAGTCGCGACTTTCATCGCCAGAGTGAAACCGAATGGTAGTGGCACTCCGACCGGCTCGGTCACGTTCTCGGATGGCTCCAACACTCTTGGTTCATCCACGTTGAACGGAAGCGGTGTTGCTACACTCTCCGCCTCAAACCTGAGCGTGGGCTCACATAGCATCTCTGCGTCTTACCAGGGAGACAACAGCTTTCTCGCCAGTTCCTCCTCTACCGTGACGCAAGTCGTGCAAAACGCGCCCGCCGGCTCCATTTCACCCAACTTCTTCGCATTGGACATGGGCCACATGCCCCCTAATGAACCGTGGCCTACTCAATTAGCCATTAATTTCGCGGTCTGGCGTTCTTTGGGTTCGACCCTGCGTTGGAGTGATCTTGCCACATGTGACGGTGGCACCGACCCAACCAGCTCTTGCTATTCATGGTCGTCATTCGACAATTGGATTAACACCGCAACCTCATTCGGACAGCAAGTTCTTTACACCGCGTATTACACACCGTCGTCGCTATCGTCTAATCCCGGCGGCGCCTGTCAGTCACAAGGAACTGGCGGTTGTTATCCTCCCAATGATGTGGAAAATGGCGACGCGCATTGGAAGAATTTCCTGATTGCTCTTTACACCCATGTGCAGGGTCTGCCGCCGGTGCAGGTGAACGGCACCAACAATACCGCCCAGCCGCACATCGCATTCTGGGAGTGTTGGAATGAACCGGACGTCACCACGGAATACAACGGAACCCTCGCTGATCTGCATACGCTGTGCAACGACATGCATGACGCGATCGCGCCCCTTGATCCCACCGCGAAATTCACCTCACCCGCGCCGGCAGAAGATAAGCAGGTAGCTCCCTGGCTGCAAGCCTGGATTACGGGCACCGGCTACGATCCCACGAAAGTGGACATCATCGCCTTCCACGGTTATGTGCAAAGCCAGATTCCGGAAGATATCTTCAACGACATTCTCGCCCCGCTCAGCGCCTTTATTCCGCAGACTGGAAAACCGTTGTGGGACACCGAAGGCAGCGATCTTATCGGCCTTCAGCCTCTTGCCGACCCGGACATGCACGCGGCTTTCTACGCGCGCTACGCCTTGATTCAGCAATCGAATAGTGTGGCCACGTTCTCATATTGGGGCTATGACTTCGGCAATGGCGACAATTTGATTAATAATCCCGCTACGCCGCAAGCCTCTCCGAATAAAGCTGGCATGGCGTGGCAGCAAATTTATGACTGGACTGTAGGATCGGTATTTACATCTCCCTGCCATCCCACGGGAACAGTTTGGCAATGCGCCTTGACCAACAGCAGCAGCGTTCCCACGCTTGTGGTTTGGGACACCTCGCAATCCTGTTCCAACGGAAATTGCACAACCAGCAGTTTCACCGCGCCCTCCGGCTTTACCACGTACATTGATCTGGCTGGCAACAGCACAACAATTTCTGGCGGAGTCGTGCCCATTGGCGCCAAACCTGTTTTGCTGCAATGATTTTGCTGTCTCCCACGGGCGGATGCTCCCATCCGCCCGCTTTTCTTTCCGTCATCTCTCCACCTACAATCGAGCGATGCGTTACCACCGCCTTTCTTATGCCCTGTTTCTAACAGCATGGATGTTTTGCGCGGCTTCCCTGTACGCGCAGCAAATTACACGCAATTTCTTCGCCCTCGACATGAACAAGACCTCGCATGTTGGAGGGCAGCAATCTCCCTGGCCCAATGAATGTTGCCGCAGTGGCTCGCTCACGGTGGATTTCGGCGTATGGCGTAGCTTGGGCGCCCAGGTAAATTGGGACCAGATTGCCGTGGGCTCAAACTTTCATGGGGCCAACTGTCCCCCGCGTCGCGGAGCTGACCCGCAAGACCCTTGTTATCGCTGGGAACGCCTTGACGGATATCTGCGCCAGGCAGCCGCTCACCATCAGGAAGTGATTTATACCGTTACTGATACACCGAACTTCGCCAACGGAAACACCAGCAGCGAGTTCCCTCCCTCTGATGTGGATGGCAACGACCAGTATCTGAAAGATTTCATCACTGCCGCCTATCGCCATGTGACCGCGAATGGCTGGCACATCAAATATTGGGAATGCTGGAACGAGCCCGACGTGCGCAACGAGTACAAAGGCTCCATGCAGCAACTGGCCAATATGTGCCGCGACATTCACAACACCATCAAGGCCCTGGATTCTTCCGCGCAGGTGATTTCTCCGCCTTTTACTTCGACCGCCATTCTCGGTTATCGGCGTGTGATTGATTCCGAACGTTGCTCCGATGACGATTGCAGCTTGATGCAACGTTATCTCGCCGCAGGAGGCAGCCAGTATGCCGACATCATCGGCTACCACGGCTATGCTTTCCCTGATCCGGTCGATCCGCTTTTCGACAGCAAACTGCCGCGTGAGTCCATTCGGGTGAATGTGCCCGATCTGGTAAATGCGGTAAACGCAATCGTGCGCCGCACCGGCAATCAGGGAAAACCCATCTGGATGACCGAAGGCGGAGATGATTTGCCGCCGACTTCACAAGATGCGCTATCGAATGACGACCGGCATGCTGCCTTTGTCGGGCGTTATCTGCTGCAATTCATGGGGCGGGGCACTTCGCTCATCACCTGGTATGGTTGGGACTTCGGAGGGCCGCACGCACTTCTTGCCAACCACACCGGCATTCCTGACGACCGCCTTAACAAAGGCGGCCTTGCTTTCCGAGAAATTTACGATTGGACGGTTGGCCGGGGCGCAACCATGGTTCGAGCGTGTACGCCAAGAGACACGATTTATACCTGCACGCTGAAAGATTCCAAGGGCAAAACCATGCTGGCGATGTACGACACATCGAAAGATTGCAGCGGATCATCCGCTTGTGAAATAACCATGCAAAGGGTGCCCGCGGAGTTCACCCAATGGACGGACTTGGAGGGCGGAGTTCATCCCATTTCGGGAGGAATGGCGCCCATTGGACGGAAACCTATTCTGCTGGAAGCAGTTACGACGAAATCGCGGTAAAAAGCGCAAAATTATCAGCTTCCAGGCTGGCTGCCGCCCATTGGATAGCCCTCCAAATCCACCCTTAAATGGCCCCAGAATGCCCCAGGATCGACGATCGCATCCCAAGTCACCCTTGAGGCCATTTCCGGCCCCGAATCGCTCATATCGCCTTTAAATTAGGCTAGCGAGAGTTTCCCATTTTGGGACAGAATTGTACTTACAATCGGAGGTAAATATAACCAGCCTCCTTCTATTGCTTCTTCTCACCTTTACAACTTTGTCTTTGGGAACGATGAAGAGGGCTTTCATGCCTTCTTCAAAGTTCTCAGTTGCTTTTGATCCTTCGATGGATTCGGGCTTCATGTGTTCCATCCAGATATAAGCCAATCTGGAAGTTTCTTCTTGTCTCCCTTAAACGTGTCTAAGCAAAAAGGTTCTTTGGAATTCATAGGAACCCCAATCCAATTAAACTTATCTGCGCCCTTTATAGCCTTGAATCTAAAAAATTTCTGGACTTCAATATCAGGGTAATCCTCCAAGCTATACCAAAAAATCACTGCCACATCTGCACAATAGGTTGATGGTTTGAAGTGAAACCAGGATAAACAGTCATTACTCTCAGCATCGCCTCCTCGATCAAGGATGGAACTAGCATCAATGCGGTCTAGATGCGGCCCTCCTATGACTCGTTTATTCCCGTTCTCATCTCTTGTGGATTCAATCCCTGCTTCAAAGCTTGTTCCATCCACGCCCACTGCGAATTTGGTGTAACAGAAAATTCCGTGGTGCTTACTAATCTTGTGAGTCCCATGGTTAGTTACGGTAAAAAACGTATTCATGGGGTCATCTTCCGCGCCGTTTGGTATAAAGTGTTCGACAGTTAGATTCTGAAACGTATCGGCGTGAAATTTTTGCCGCTTGTCGTAATTCGTTATCCATATGCACGCAACCACCAAAAGGATGACGATTGCCGACCCTCCCCACTCCCAAACACAATAGCTCCTCGCGGCAGCAGCAAGTCTGTCGGGATGTCGCTGCATATCCCGTTTCTGCATATTACGCCGACGCTTCCTGAGGACATCAGAAGACAGCCAAAACAGGAGCAAGTAAGCACCAAACAGAACGAAAAAGACATATGCAAGAAGATAGCTCTCAGCTATTGCCATGCTGACACCGAAACTGATGAGGATGGCGAGTATGACTGAAGCGAACTTCCAGTCAAGCAAGGGGTGACCTTTTCGTATTTTTGTTAGTAAGGGCGAAGGAGGCATGACGCAAGTATGCAGGAACCTGCAACGTGTGGAAAGTATATAAATACTCAGAATTGTACTTACGAACGGATACGCTTGGGGGATGGATTTACGCTGGTAGAAAATAATTAAGGCGGGGTTTTCACCCGCCTTTGTTTTGGATAGAGATGGTTTAAATACTACTGCCCATCTGGCGCTGCGGTTGGTCTAATCGGCGAGGCAGTGGGTACGACTGTCGCCACTTTGCTGCCGTAGTATTCCGCGAAGACCACCATGGAACCGACACCGTTAATCCCCAGCGGTCCGCTGGCGGATGTGGGCACAGTCCATTCGGTAAACCCGCCATTGGCCACACCCGACACCTGCGTGATGGTCGGTTGCACCGGAGTAGTTTTAGGAGTCAGCGTGACCGGCGTTGCAGTCACCGCGGTCGTTGTTGGTGTTTCTGGTGTAACCACCACGCTTGCGCCTTTAAGAATCACATCTTTCCAAGGTGTCTGCGCCGTCGTGTTCAGGAAACCAATCTTCGTGCCTGCGCGTTCCGAGAAGTAGAAGTTCGTGCCGACTACGAAAACATCCGGAACATCGGCGCTTGTGGTCGGGGCCTGCCATTCCTTCAACTCGTTGGTGACCGGATTCAAAATACCAACCACGCTGGTGGCGAGATCGCCGAAGTACACCAAGCCATTGACGTAGTGCAGGTGCTCAACCTGGCGGACGCTGGGAATCGTCCACTCGGTGATGTCGTTGGTAAATGTGTCCAACATGCCAATCTTGTGGGTGTTGAGTTCGGCAAAGAATACTTGCGTGCCGGTGCCATCTGCTCCGCCAATCGAAACGCCACGCGGCGTGGAACTCGCGGTAGGAATATTCCATTCGGTTACGCTTGGGCCGCCAACGGCATTGGGATCCAATAACCCCATCTTGTTGGCTGTCGCTTCGCTGAAGAAATATTCAGGAGCATTTTCGGGTGAAAGCTGGGTATCGAGATGGATGATGCCCCCACCCGCGGTAGGAATTGGATATTTCGTCAATTGCAGCGTCGTAGCGTTTGGGTTATAGACGCCGACATAGTTGCCGCTGAAGGCGGCGAACACGATATTGCCGCTCGCATCCAGCGTAATGCTGTGCGGCATGGAAGCGGCGGGAAGCACCCATTCCGTCACGGTGTTGCTTGAGATATTGACGGCGCCGATTCGGTTCTTGGCGTTTTCCGTAAAGTAAAATTCGGTGCTGCTCACGGGTATGACGTGCAACGGCAAACTGCTGGCGGTGGGAGTTGCCCACTCGGTGAAGGTGTAACTTTGCGCGCCCGCGGGAATGCACATCCCCATGAAAACCACGATTGCGGCTAATCCCGTGAGGTTGTGTGCGTTCATGCTAAATTTCTTCATTTTCGTGTCCTTAATTCACTGGAATTTCTTGTAATCCAGGGGAGGAGGGCGCGACTAAATCTTACTACCCTCGTTCACCCCAAGCAAATACTTTTCCTGATACTTACAAGCAAAATTTTTAATCACAAGGTCGTAGCTGCTCAAGTTGCATTTTTTTGCACTCTACGAACAACCGGGCAAAACAAAGTGCGCCAGCCGGGTCTTCCAGGTATGGGTCGTACCCGTCTGGTTGGCGTTTAAGTACTCGTTGACATACCAGAATGTGCAGTCGTCGGTCGGATCCACGGTCATGCTGGTGTAACCGCCCCAATGCGATGAGTTTTCCTGATCTCCGGTGCCTTCAATCACCAAAACTTCTTTGGGAGAGCTGTTCTTGGGCAAATTGAAGTAAGAAAAAGCGATGGCGGGGTGAATTGTCGTTGATGAGCCGCTGTATCCAACGGCGACGTTGCCAGTTTTATCCTGCGCGATGCTGGGAACGAAACGGAAATAACTTTTATCCGGGCTGATGGTGCCGGAGTTGGTCAGGCTGAAGACACCGTTATTGGATTGCAACTGATACCAGCGAACGCCGGTTTGCAGGCCGCTTGGCGCCATCTGGATGTCGTGCGTCACCAAATACGACGCATAGGTTGGGAATTGGCGGAAGGCGAAGCGGTGCATGAGGCGGTCGCCGACGGAGTCAATGCGAACTTTCGTCTGGGCAGTGCTGGCTTCAGGCACGCAGTAGGTATCTGTTGGATTGCTGGTGCTGTAGCAACCGGGCTGATAGGTTGGCACAGTTAACGGCGTTGGCCCGGTGAAGGTCGAATTTGTGGGATTGTTCCAATCCACGTGGAATTGCCAGATGTTCAGCGAATTCGAAGTCGTGGAACCTGTCGCCGGATTTTGAATACTTACGAAAGCCTCAGGCGTTCCCGCGGCAGGCGGCGTGGTGCCGTCAATATCGGCAGGAAGCAAGCTGTGTGCAAGATACCAGCCTTTCGTGCTCGAGTTGCTGAAGCATTGCGGCGGGCGCATGGCCGCGCCGGTAA